>Ga0137377_10002601_pt1 | contig 13524 bp, 14 predicted proteins | sample SagtaG_22_FD_104815 | JGI IMG/M metagenome (GOLD analysis project Ga0137377, IMG submission 104815) | Vadose zone soil microbial communities from Sagehorn Ranch, Mendocino, California, USA - Sage2_L_40_16 metaG | ecosystem: Environmental > Terrestrial > Soil > Vadose zone | place: USA... | reverse complement strand
GCGTCCCGCGTCCGTGCTTTCATGGGCGGGTCATGACCGACTACGACCTGATCGTCATCGGCAGCGGACCGGCCGGGCACCATGCGGCCATCCAGGGCGCGAAGCTCGGGCGTCGGGTCGCCATCGTGGAGCGGCAGCCGGGGCTCGGCGGGGTGTGCATGAACACCGGCACGATCCCCTCGAAGACGCTCCGCGAGGCGGTGCTCTACCTCTCCGGCGTCCACCAGCGGGGCTTCTACGGGGTCGCCTACCGGGTGAAGCCCCACATCACGATGCAAGACCTCATGTTCCGATGCCACCAGGTCATCCAGCGTGAGGTCGACGTCTACCGCGCCCAGTTCGGCCGCAACGGCGTGGACGTGCTCGAAGGCCACGCCGCCTTCGAGGATCCCCACACGATCCGGGTGACCGGCGGCGGCGGCGAGGGGCTCTTCCGGGCCGAGCGCTTCGTGATCGCCACCGGCACGACGCCCGTGCTGCCGCGCGGCGTCCCGATCGATCACGCCGCGGTCATCGACTCGGACGGGCTCTTCCGGCTGACCACCATCCCGCGGACCATGATCGTGGTGGGCGGCGGGGTGATCGGAGTCGAGTACGCGTGCATGTTCTCGACCCTCGGGGTCGCGGTGACCCTGGTGGACGGCCGCCGGCGGCTCCTCGACTTCCTCGACGCGGAGATCGTCGAGGCGCTCGTGTATCACATGCGCACCGCCGGGGTGACCTTCCGCCTGGGCGAGGTGGTGGACCGGGTGGAATGCGCGGAGGATCGCCACGTCGTCGCGCATCTGGCCAGTCAGAAGCAGCTCCAGGCGGAGACGCTGCTGTGCGCGGCGGGTCGCCAGGGAAACACCGACACGCTGAACCTCGAGGCCGCGGGACTCGAGGCCGACCCGCGCGGCCGGCTCGCGGTGGACGACGTGTTCCGCACCGGGGTGCCCCACATCTACGCGGCCGGCGACGTGATCGGCTTCCCGAGCCTGGCCTCGGTCTCGATGGAGCAGGGGCGGGTGGCGAGCGCCAACGCGTTCGGAGTCCCGACGGTGACGATGCCCGCCCTGTTCCCGTACGGGATCTACACCATCCCGGAGGTCTCGTTCGTCGGCCTCAACGAGGAGCAGCTCACGGAGGCCCGGGTGCCGTACGAGGTCGGCATCGCCAACTACCGCGAGATCGCCCGGGGCGGCATCATCGGCGACACCACCGGACGGCTCAAGCTCATCTTCCACCGGGAGAGCGGCGCGGTGCTGGGCGTCCACATCATCGGGGACGGGGCGACCGAGCTGGTCCACATCGGGCAGGCGGTCATCGCGCTCGGGGGGACGATCCGGTACTTCGTCGACCACGTCTTCAACTATCCGACGCTGGCCGAGTGCTACAAGGTCGCGGCGCTCGCCGGGATCAACAAGCTCTAGCCCTCAGATCCGGACGACCGCGACCCCCCGCTCGGCGAGCCACGCCGAGACCTTCGCCCACGCGTCCGGATCTCGCCGCATCCACGCCGTCACCGCCGCGCTCGACACGACCACCCACGGGTGCCGATCGCGCGCCACGCGCTCAACGAGCCGGGCGAGATCGGAGCTCGATCCGAGGTCGGTGAGGAGGTCGGTGCTGGTCATGGCCGCGTGCTCGCAACGGTAGCGCGGCCCGGTGACGTCGACGTCACGCCGGGCTGACGACTTCGTGACGCTCCCGGCGACCGAGCCCCCCGCGCGACATCGTGGAGCAATCGTCCGGTCGTGGACACTTCATGGGCCGTATGAGAGACCGGCCGCGGAGAATCGTCTCGAGGCGCCCACTACGCGGTGACGCGAGGAGGCCGAGCGATGCTCGATCTGGGACGACGGGCCGGAGCGGCGGCGGAGCAGGCGGAGGGGAGCGGCGCGCTGGACCTGTGCGTGGTGACCGAGACCTTCCCGCCCGAGATCAACGGCGTGACCCTCACGCTCGGCCACCTGGTGGGCGGCCCTCCGGGCGCGCGGTCATCGGGTGTCGGTCGTGCGGCGCGACAGCCCGCGGTGGATCCGGCGGGTGATCCGGCGGACCCGGCCCTCATGCTGGTGTCCGGCCTGGCCCTGCCGGGCTACGCCGCCGTTCAGCTCGGCCTGCCCGCCGGCGCGGCGCTTCGCCGGCGCTGGCGGCGGCGTCCGCCCGACGCGGTCTACGTGGCGACGGAAGGACCCCTCGGCTGGTCGGCGGTCCGGGCGTGCCGTCGACTCCGGCTGCCGGTGCTGGCCGGGTTTCACACCAACTTCCACCACTACGCGCGGCACTACCATCTGGGCTTCGCCGAGCGCCTCGTCGGGTGGTACCTGAAGCGGCTCCACAACCGCGCCAGCGGCACCGTGGTCGCGACGGTCGCGCTGCGCGACCACCTCCACGAGCGGGGCTTCCGGAACGTGAGCGTGCTGGGACGGGGCGTGAGCGCGGATCGCTTCAGCCCGGCGCGGCGAAGCGAGTCGCTGCGGCGCTCGTGGGGGGTGTCGGACCGGGACGTGGTGGCCCTCTGCGTGGGCCGCGTGGCGGCCGAGAAGAACGTCCGGCTGGCGATCGCCGCGTATCGGGCCATGCAGCGGCAGCAGCCATCGTGCCGCCTGGTGATCGTGGGCGACGGCCCACTGCGGCGCGGGCTCGAGCGGGCCCACCCCGACCTCTTCTTCTGCGGGATGCTCACCGGTGAGCCGCTGGCCGCGCACTTCGCCTCCGCGGACCTCTTCCTGTTCCCGAGCGAGACCGAGACGTTCGGCAACGTCACCCTGGAGGCGCTCGCGAGCGGGCTCGCGGTGGTGGCGTACGACTACGCGGCGGCGCGCGAGCACGTCCGGCCCGGCCGCACCGGAACCCTGGTGCCCCACGGCGATGCGGCCGGGTTCCTGGCCGCGGCCACCGCGCTCGTCGGCTCGCCGGAAACCTTGAATCGGATGCGCGCGGAAGCGGGGAGGTCGGTCGCTCATCTGGGCTGGGATCGAGTCGTGGCTCGGTTCGAGGGCCTGCTGGCCGCCATCGCCCGACCGGGGCGGGCCGGCGCGGCGCGGGCCGGTGAAAGGAGCAGCCGATGAGCTCATTCTGGGATGGCGTGCTGTCGTGTACGGCGGTGGCCGCGACGGGGACCTGCCCGCGTACGGCACTCGATCTCGCGCTCGCCGCGGTGATGCTCGGCCTCGCGGTGGTGGCAAGCCGGCGCGCGCTCGCGGCGCTGACGACCTTGCGGGCGCGCGCCCTGGCCCCGGGGCTCTACCGTCGCCTCGCGGGCTGGGTGAGGCCGCGCAGCTACGCCGACGCCGAGTTCTTCCGCGCCGATGGGGTCGGAGAGCGGTGGGCGACGCGCCGGCGGCTCGGACTCGAGCGGCTGGCCGCGAGCCTGCGCGCGGCCTACCCGCGATCCCGCGCGTGGGCCGCGGAGGTGGGCCCGGGCTTCTCCGATCTCCGGTTCACCGACGCCAACCGGGTCCCGTTTCCCTTTGCCCGGGTGATGCGGGAGCGCTTCGAGCTGTGCTCGGTGGTGACCGGGTCCGACGGGCCGCGGCTGCACGATCTGGACGGCCACTGGACCCTCGACGTGGGCGGCTCCTACGGGGTGAACGTGGCCGGCTTCGGGCGCTACAAGGAATGGATGGCCCGCGGTCTCGAGCGCGTGCGCGACCTGGGACCGGTGCTGGGCCCGCTCCACCCGGTGACCGCGGACAACATCGCGCGTCTGCGGCGGATCTCGGGCCTCGACGAGGTGTCGTTCCACATGAGCGGGACCGAGGCGGTGATGGCGGCGGTGCGGCTCGCGCGCTTCAATACCGGGCGTCCGCTCATCGTGTGCTTCTCGGGCGCCTACCACGGCTGGTGGGACGGCGTGCAGCCCGGGCTCGGCAGCGAGCGGCCGCTCCCCGACTGCCTGACCCTCAAGGATCTCCACCCCGCCTCGCTCGAGGTGATCCGCCGCCGGGCGGGGAGATCGCAGCGGTCCTGGTCAACCCGGTGCAGTCGTTCCATCCCAACGCACCGCCGCCCAGCGACGCGGTCTTGCTGACCAGCGACGTCAGGCGGACCGAGGACGGCTCCGCCCGCTACGCGGAGTGGCTGCGGCGCCTTCGGGCGGTCTGCCGGGACGCCCAGGTCCCGCTCATCTTCGACGAGGTCTACACCGGCTTCCGACTCGCCCCGGGAGGGGCGCAGGAGTACTTCGGGGTGTCCGCGGACATGGTGGTGTACGGCAAGACGGTGGCGGGCGGGATGCCGATCGGGGTGGTCTGCGGCACCACGGCGCTGATGCGGCGCTTCGACCCGGAGCGCCCGATGCGCATCGCCTACGTCATCGGCACGTTCGCCGGTCATCCGGTCGTCATGGGCGCGATGAACGAGTTCCTCCGGTGGGTCGGGGACGAGTCGACACGAGCCGAGTACACCGCGATGAACGAGCGATGCGCGCGGTGGGCCCGGTCGACCAATCGGCGGCTCGCGGAGGACGCGCTGCCCCTGCGCGTGGTGCACCTCGGCACGGTGTGGACGCTGCTCTTCACGGAGCCCGGCCGTTACAACTGGCTGCTCCAGTACTATGTGCGGGCCCAGGGCGTGACCCTCAGCTGGGTCGGCACCGGGCGCTGCCTCTCCAACATGGACTTCACCGAGAGGGACTACGACGAGCTCCAGACGAAGCTGCTCACCGCCGCGCACGCCATGAAGACCGACGGGTGGTGGCTGACCGCGGCTGAGCACCCCGGGAGGGAAACCCACATGCGACGAATGCTCGTTCGAGAGGTTCTGGGCAGCCTGCTGCGGGTGCCGCGGCCGGTGCAGACGTTCTACGCCGAGGTGATGCGGCGGAAGAAGGACGACCATCACGCTTCGCATAGCGATCTCACCAACCAGCTCTTCCACGTCATCAGCTCGAGCGTCTTCCTGGGCTGCTACGCGCTCGCCTTCTGGGATCTCACCACCGCGATGTGGGCGGGGCTCGGGGCGCTCTTCCTGCGCCAGATGGGTCACGCGATCCTCGAGCCGCCCTGCCACGACAAGGAGGCCCTGCTCCTGGGTTTCAACACGCGGAACAAGACCCTGATCTTGGGGGCGTACCTGGCGATCCCAGCGTTTCATCTCCTCCGGGCGGAAGCCTGGACCCTCGCGGCCCTCGCCCCGGTGATGGCGACGGTCGCGCGGCAGTGGTTTCTCTGGACCCTCGCGGTGGTCGGTGGCCGGGTGCTCTACCTCATGTGGGCCCACAACGTCTGGCTGGCCCTCGTCTGGATCGTCAAGCTGATGACCGATCCCCTGACCGACATCGCCGCCTACTCGCCCCGCTACCTGAGGCGCTCCTAGTGACGGGTACTCGCGCGGGTTACGGAACCTTCACCGGGCGGTCATCAGCCTGCAACAGGACTCGGCTAGCTTCGTGCGGGAGATGAGCCCGACGACCTCCCCGGTAGTGGTCCTGGAGCGGCTCGGGCGGCGGTTCGGCGCCCAGGTGGCCCTCGCCGGGGTGACCGCGTGCATCCGCCCCGGCGAGGTCGTGGCCATCATCGGACGCTCGGGGGCGGGGAAGACCACGCTGCTCCGGTGCCTGTCCCGCGCGATCGTGCCCACCGAGGGCGCGGTCCGGATGGGCGGGCAGGATCTGCGACCGCTCGCCGGAGCGGCGCTCCGCGCCCACCGCGCGCGCGTCGGCGTGATCTACCAGCAGTTCAACCTGGTCAAGCGCCTGCGCGTACTCGACAACGTGCTCGTCGGCCGCCTGCCCCACCTCCGGGGCTGGCGGCGATACGCCGCGCTCGCCCGGGTCTTCGACCGCGGCCAGCGCGACGCGGGGCTCTCATGCCTGGACCACGTGGGGCTGCTGGCGCGGGCCTGGCAGCGCACCGACACGCTCTCCGGTGGCGAGCAGCAGCGGGTGGCCATCGCGAAGATCCTGGCCCAGGAGCCCAAGCTGATCCTGGGCGACGAGCCGGTGGCGAGCCTCGACGTCATGAACGGCGCGCTCATCATGAGACCCTGCGTCGGATCGCCTCCGCGGCGGGCCTCACGGTGGTCTCCACGCTCCACCACGTGGAGTACGCGCGCCGCTACGCGGATCGCGTCCTCGGCCTCCGGGCGGGGCGTCTGGTCTTCGACGGGCCGGCCCGCGATCTCGACGACGGCGCGATCCGCGAGATCTTCGGCGCGGTGCCCGAGGCGGGAGACGACGAGGTCCAGATGGCGCGGCTCCCCGAGCCCGCGCTGGTGACGAGTTGACGGGTCCTCTCGCCGGCATCCTCGGGGGCCCGGCGCCCCCGGCGCCGCCGCGTCGCTCCGATCTCGGCCGCAACCTCCTGACGACCCTCGGCCTGGCCCTGATCCTGGGCCTGGCGGCCCGGGTGATCGAGCTGCGACCGCTCGAGCTGGTGCGCGACGTCGGCAACATCGGGGTCTTTCTCAAGGGGTACCTCCATCCGTCGTTCACCCACATCGGCGAATACGCGTGGCAATGCGTGGTCACGGTGTGCATCGCGCTGTGGGGGACCCTGCTGGCGTTCGTGATCTCGGTGCCGCTCGGCCTCCTGGGCGCGCGCAACCTGAGCCCGCACCCGGCGGTCTACTTCGCGGCCCGTCGCACCATGGACGTGCTTCGGGCGGTGAACGAGTTCGTGTTCGCGCTGATGTTCGTGACCGCGGTCGGCCTCGGCCCCTTCGCGGGCATGCTCGCGCTGGGCATCCACACCGGCGGGGTCCTCGGCAAGCTCCTGAGCGAGACCATCGAGGGCATCGATCCCGGGCAGGCCGAGGGCGTGACCGCGGTGGGGGCGGAAAGACTCCACGTGATCTCCTTCGGGGTGGTGCCGCAGGTGCTGCCCAACTACCTCTCGTACGTGCTCCTGCGCTTCGAGTCCGACATCCGATCGGCGGCGGTGATCGGCATGGTCGGGGGCGGGGGCATCGGCTTCTACCTCTGGGACACGATCCGCTCTTTCAAGGACGGGGAAGCGGCGACGGTCATTCTCTTGATCGTCGCCATGGTGATGTGCACCGACGTGATCTCCTCCCGCATCCGGCGGGCGGCGATCTAGCAAGGAGAGCACGATGAGACCGAGTCGCGTCCTGGCGGTAGCGCTGCTGACGCTCGCGGGCTGGGTGACGCCGTCGGCCGCGACGGACCCGAGCTGGCCGAAGGAGCTGACCTTCGCGCTGCTCTCCACCGAGAACGCGTCCGACATCACCCGGCGCTGGGGTCCGATCCTGGCCCAGCTCGAGAAGGACCTGGGGGTCAAGGTGAAGGCGGTCACCGCCACCGACTACCGCGGCACCATCGAGGCGCTCAAGTTCAAGAAGGCGGAGCTCGGGCACCTCGGCCCGAAGTCGTACGTCGAAGCCTCGACCAACAACTACGCCAACGTCGAGCCGATCGCGCAACTGCAGCTCGCCAACGGGTCGCTCGGCTACCGCTCGTGCCTGATCGTGCACAGCGATTCGGAGGTGTTCACTCCGGAGGACATGGCCGGCAAGACCTTCGCCTTCAACGACCCGAACTCCACCTCGGGCTACCTGGTGCCCTCCGCGTTCTTCATGATGGACATGGGGGTCGACCCGAAGAAGTACTTCTCGAAGGTCACGTTCTCGGGCTCGCACGAGGCGTCCATCCTGGCGGTGGCGAACAAGAAGGTCGACATCGCCGCGACCAACATGCCGGACCTGAGCCAGCTGACCCGCGAGAACAAGGTCCCGCGCGGCGGCCTGCGGGTGATCTGGGTGTCGAAGCTCATCCCCAACGACCCGATCGTGGTGCGCAAGGACATGCCGGCGAGCCTCCGATCGGCGATCGCCGAGTCGCTGACCACGATGAGGGCCCGCAACCCGGAAGCCTTCAAGGAGATCGGGGCCTGGGTGGGCGGCTTCGTGCCGGCCGACGACGGCAAGTACCAGGTGGTGCGCGACCTGAACGACGTGGCCAAGAAGCTGGCCGCCCAGAAGTAGAGCGGCCGGTGCCGGCCACGGATGCGGCGCGGGCGCGCTGGATATCGGCCCTGGCCCAGGCCGACCCGGCGGCGGTGGAGGCGGCGTGGGCCGGGCTCGCGTCGAGACCGGCCTACCGGCTGCTGCGGGCTCCCGAGACCGGCCTCGTGATGGTGCGGGGCCGGGCCGGCGGCACCGGGGCCCCGTTCAACCTGGGAGAGATGACGGTGACCCGGTGCTCGGTGGAGCTGGGCGACGGCCGGGTCGGGCATGCCTACGTGGCCGGGCGGGATCCCCGGCACGCCGAGGCCGCGGCGGTCCTGGACGCGATGCTGCAGGATCCCGCCGGGCGGGCCGCGCTGGAGACCGCGGTGGTCGAGCCCCTCGTGGCCGCGCGCGCGGCGCGGCAGCGCGCGGCGCGCGACCAGGCCGATGCCACGCGGGTGGAGTTCTTCACCATGGTCCGCGGGGAGGAGTGAGCTCATGCGGCCGGGCCTGGCCGACCCCGTGCTGGACAGCCAGCGGATCTTCCGTGGCGTGCTCGATGCGATGTCGCACCCGGGACGGATCGTGGCGCTCGCGGTCGAGGACGCCGCCCCCGGCCCGCTGCACCCGGCCACCGAGGCGGTCTGCCTCGCCCTGGTGGATTTCGAGACGCCGCTCTGGCTGGACCCGACCGGCCGCACGGCGGACGTGACGGCGCACCTGCGCTTCCACTGCGGCTGCCCGATCGTGGACGAGCCGGTCCATGCCCGCTTCGCCGTCGTGGCCGATTCGATGCGCATGCCGGAGCTGGACCAGTTCGATCCCGGAACGGACGAGTACCCCGACCGCTCGGCGACCGTCATCGTGCAGGCGCGCGCGCTCTCGGCCGGCACCGGCCGGCGGCTCACCGGCCCGGGGATCGAGTCCGAGGCCCGGCTCGATGCCCTCGGGCTTTCCGAGCGGTTCTGGGAGAGTCTGCGCGCCAACCACGCCCGCTTTCCTCGAGGGGTCGACGTGCTGCTCACCGCGGGCAGCCGGCTGGCCGCGCTGCCCCGCACCACCCGCGTGGAGGCCTGAGCCCATGTACGTGGCGGTGAAGGGGGGCGAGCGCGCCATCGACAACGCCCATCGGCTCCTCGCCCGGGAGCGGCGGGGCGACCCCTCGGTGCCCGAGCTGAGCCTGGCCCAGATCGAGCAGCAGCTCGCCCTGGCGGTGGACCGCGTGATGGTCGAGGGCTCGCTCCACGACCGCGCGCTCGCCGCGCTGGCCGTGAAGCAGTCCCGCGGCGACCTGATCGAGGCGATCTTCCTGCTGCGCGCCTACCGGACGACGCTGCCCCGACTCGGGGTGAGCCTGCCGCTCGACACCGCGGCCATGGCCGTCCACCGGCGCGTCTCGGCGATCTTCAAGGATCTCCCGGGGGGCCAGATCCTCGGCCCGACGTTCGACTACACGCATCGGCTACTCGATTTCGAGCTGGCCGATCCCGGTGGAGCCCCGGCAAGCCCGGCCGAGGACGGCCGGGGCCCGCAGGCGCAGACATCGCTGCCCCGGGTGATGGACCTGCTCGACCGTGAGGGGCTGATCGAGAGCGAGCCGCCGGCCCGCGATGACGCCCGGGTCGGCGACCTCACCCGCGAGCCGCTCACCTTCCCGTCCGGCCGCGACGTGCGCCTGCAGAACCTGGCCCGCGGCGACGAGGGCTTCCTGCTCGCGATGGGGTACGCGACGCAGCGGGGGTACGGGCGCAACCACCCTTTCGCGGGCGAGATCCGGCACGGCGAGGTGACGGTGAGCCTCACCCCGGAGGAGCTGGGCTTCCCGGTCGAGATCGCGACGATCACGGTGACCGAATGCCAGATGGTCAATCAGTTCAAGGGCTCCGCGACCAGCCCCGCACAGTTCACTCGAGGCTACGGGCTCGTCTTCGGGGGCGCCGAGCGCAAGGCGATGGCGATGGCTCTCGTGGACCGCGCCCTGCGTGGCCGCGAGCTGGGCGAAGAGGTGTCGTCGCCCACCCAGGACGAGGAGTTCGTCCTGAGCCACTCCGACAGCATCGAGGCGTCGGGCTTCGTCCAGCACCTCAAGCTGCCCCACTACGTCGACTTCCAGTCCGAGCTGGTGCTGGTCCGGGACCTCCGGGCCGCGCACGGAACGCCCCGCGCGCCGGTCGTCCAATGACCCGGTACAACTTCGCCTATCTCGACGAGCAGACCAAGCGGATGATCCGCCGCGCGGTGCTCAAGGCGGTGGCGGTGCCGGGCTACCAGGTCCCGTTCGGCAGCCGCGAGATGCCGCTCTCCTACGGCTGGGGAACCGGCGGGGTGCAGGTGACCGCGAGCGTGATCGGGCCCACCGACGTGCTCAAGGTGATCGACCAGGGCGCCGACGACACCACCAACGCGGTGAGCATCCGGAAGTTCTTCGCCCGCACCACCGGGGTCGCCACCACGACCAGCACCGAGGCGGCGACGCTGATCCAGACGCGGCACCGGATCCCGGAGACGCCGCTCCGGGAAGGCCAGATCCTCGTCCTCCAGGTGCCGATCCCGGAGCCGCTGCGCTGGCTCGAGCCGCGGGAGGCGGAGACCCGGAAGATGCACGCGCTGGAGGAGTACGGGGTGATGTACGTGCGGCTCTACGAGGACATCACCCGGCACGGCCGCGTCGCCCAGACCTACGAGTACCCGGTGATCGTCGACGGCCGCTACCTGATGCGGCCCTCGCCCATCCCCAAGTTCGACAATCCCAAGCTCGACCGGAGCCCGGCGCTGCTCCTCTTCGGGGCCGGACGGGAGAAGCGGATCTACGCGGTGCCGCCCTGGACGCGCGTGAAGAGCCTGGACTTCGACGACCACCCGTTCGAGGTCGAGCACTGGGACCGCCCCTGTGACCTCTGCGGGGCCCGGGGCGCGTTCCTCGACGAGCTGATCGTGGACGACAAGGGCGGCCGCCTCTTCATCTGCTCCGACACCGACTTCTGCGCCCGCCGGCGGCCCGCGGGCGACCCCCCGCGGCCGATGTGACGATCGAGCACCCGAGCGCGACGGTGGCCGACCGCCCGCTGCTGAGCGTGCGCGGGCTCGGCAAGCGCTACGGCGCCCAGATCGGCTGCCGCGACGTGGGTTTCGACCTGTGGCCGGGCGAGGTGCTGGGGGTCGTCGGCGAGTCCGGATCGGGCAAGACCACGGTGCTCGACTGCCTGTCGGGCCGGGTGGCCGCCGACGGCGGTCAGGTCACCTACACGAAGGCGGACGGGAGCGTGGTCGACCTGCGGCGCCTCGACGAGGCGGCGCGCCGTCGCCTGCTGCGGACCGAGTGGGGCGTGGTGCACCAGCACGCCCGCGAGGGTTTACGAATGAACGTGAGCGCCGGGGCCAACGTGGGGGAGCGGCTCATGGCCCTGGGGGCCCGCCACTACGGGCGCGTGCGGGGACGCGCGCTCGACTGGCTCGCGCGCGTTGAGATCGGGGAGAGCCGGATCGACGACCTCCCGGAGACCTTCTCCGGCGGCATGCAGCAGCGCCTGCAGATCGCCCGCAACCTGGTGACCGAGCCGCGGCTGGTGCTGATGGACGAGCCGACCGGCGGCCTCGACGTCTCGGTGCAGGCGCGGCTCCTCGACCTGCTGCGCGGGCTGGTGGAGGACCTCGGGCTCTCCGCGGTGATCGTGACCCACGACCTGGCGGTGGCCCGGCTGCTCGCGCACCGGCTGCTCGTGATGCGCGGCGGCCTAGTTGTGGAATCCGGGCTCACCGACCAGGTCCTCGACGATCCGCAGCACCCCTACGCTCAGCTCCTCGTCTCCTCGGTGCTCCAGCCGTGAGCGGGCCCGCGCTCGAGGTCCGGGGGCTCGCCAAGGCCTTCGTCCTGCACGTCCAGGGCGGCGTGCGGCTCTCGGTGCTCGACGGGGTGAGCCTGGCGGTGCAGGCGGGCGAGTGCGTGGTGCTGGCCGATCCCTCGGGAGCCGGGAAGAGCACGCTGCTGCGGTCGATCTACGGCAACTACCTGGTCCGGGACGGGCAGGTCCTGATCCGGCACCGGGAGCGCGTGGTGGACATGGTCGGGGCGCCGCCGCGGCTCATGCTCGACGTCCGCCGGCACACCCTCGGCTACGTCAGCCAGTTCCTGCGCGTCATCCCCCGCGTGCCGACCGAGCAGGTGGTGGCGGGCACGCTGCGCGCCCGCGGCGTGGAGGCCGGGGAGGCGCTCGGGCGCGCCCGCGCCATGCTCGAGCGGCTCCGCATCCCCGAGCGCCTGTGGGCGCTCTCGCCGGTGACCTTCTCCTGAGGCGAGCAGCAGCGGGTGAACGTCGCCCGGGTGTTCGTGGCCGAGTACCCCATTCTCCTGCTGGATGAACCCACGGCCTCGCTGGACGCGGCGAGCCGCCTCGCAGTCGTCGACCTGATCCGGGAGGCGCGGGCCCGCGGCGCGGCCGTGCTCGGGATCGTGCACGACGCCCAGGTTCGCGCCGAGGTGGCGACGCGGGTCCGGACCCTGGCCGCAACGGAGGCCGCATGACGCTCTTCAGCAACGCGCGGATCGTGACGCCGGACGACGTCTTCCTGGGATCGGTGGCGGTGGAGGATGGCCTGATCGCGGCGGTCGAGCCGGGTGCGCCCGTGACGCGGTCCGCGATGGACCTCGACGGCGACTACCTGGTGCCGGGGGTGGTGGAGCTGCACACCGACGTGCTGGAGCGCCACGCGATCCCGCGCCCCGGCGTGCAGTGGCCCGAGGTGCCGGCGGTGCTCGCCTACGACAGCCAGCTCGTGGGGGCGGGCATCACCACCGTGCTCGACAGCCTGGCCATCGGCTACCTGGTGGACACCAGGCAGCGGCCGCGGGATCCGCGCCCGCTCATCGAGGCGATCCGTACCGTCCGGGCCGAAGGCCTGCTGCGAGCCGATCACTACCTGCACATGCGATGCGAGGTGAGCACCGCGCTCGTGGTCCAGGACTTCACCCCGTTCGCGGACGACCCCCTGGTTCGGCTCGTGTCCCTGATGGACCACGCGCCGGGGCAGCGCCAGTTCGTCGATGTCGCCAAGTACCGCGAGTACAACCGGGGTCGCTACGGACTCACCGACACCCAGCTCGACGCCCTGGTCGAGCGCCGGCTGGAGGAGCGGGCCCGCTACGCCGACGAGCATCGCGCCGCGATCACCGCCCTCTGCCGCAAACACGGGCTCCCGGTGGCGAGCCACGACGACGCCACCGTCGCCCACGTGGACGAGGCGATGCAGGCGGGAGCGGCGATCGCGGAGTTCCCCACCACGCTCGAGGCCGCGCAGGCCGCGCACGAGTACGGGCTCGCGGTGCTGGCCGGCGCACCGAACCTGGTGCGGGGACAGTCGCACTCCGGCAACGTGCCGGCGGCCCAGCTGGCCGAGCGGGGGTTGCTCGACGTGCTCTCGTCGGACTACGTGCCCGCGAGCGTGCTCCACGGCGCGTTCCTGCTGCACCGGCGCCACGGCATGTCGCTGCCGCGCGCCATCGCCACCGTGTCGGCGACTCCGGCGCGACGGGTGGGGCTCGAGGACCGCGGCGCGGTGGCGGTGGGCAAGCGCGGGGACCTGGTACGGGTGAAGGTGGCGGGCGACGTGGTGATGGTACGCGGGGTGTGGTGC
>Ga0137377_10002598_pt1 | contig 13534 bp, 18 predicted proteins | sample SagtaG_22_FD_104815 | JGI IMG/M metagenome (GOLD analysis project Ga0137377, IMG submission 104815) | Vadose zone soil microbial communities from Sagehorn Ranch, Mendocino, California, USA - Sage2_L_40_16 metaG | ecosystem: Environmental > Terrestrial > Soil > Vadose zone | place: USA... | reverse complement strand
TCCTCGAGCGCTCCGGTCCGGGGAAGCCGGCACGCGGCCCGCTCGTGCTGCTCGTCGACGACGATCCGCAGGTCCGCGAAGTCGTGCGCATCAATCTCGAGATGGAAGGCTACGCCGTTCGCGAAGCTGCGAACGCGGAAGACGGGCTGGCCGCGCTCGAAGACGAGGCGCCCGATCTGATCCTCCTCGACGTGATGATGCCGCAAGTCGACGGCTGGGAGATGTTGCGACGGGTGCAGGAGCGGCACGGTGTCGGCTCGATCCCGGTCGTCATGTTCAGCGGTCAACTCGACGCAGGAAATGAAGCGGCTCAGCGTGGTGCGCAGGCCTTTGTCGGCAAGCCGTTCGACCTGCGCGCGCTGATCGAGCAGACGAAGCAGATCGTGCCGGCCTGATCTCTCTCGACCGCCGTCTCGAGCGCTGGGTCGTCCACCATCGCGCGGGCTGGCTGAATCCGGTCTTCGAAGGGCTTTCGTACGCCGGCCGGTTCGGGCTCATCTGGATCGTCATCGCGCTCGTCCTCTGCGCGGTCTATCGCCGCTGGGGCGTCTTGGTCTTCACGGTGATCGCGATCGCTCTTGCGGACTGGTCGTCGGCGGCCTTGAAGGCGCTGACCGAGCGGCCGCGTCCGCCCCTCCGTTATCCCGAGCCGAAGACCCTCGTGCCTCTCCCGCACGACGCATCGTTCCCGTCGGGCCACGCAGCGACGAGCTTCGCAGCAGCGACGATGCTGTCGTTCGCGTTCCCGCGTCAAGCCCCGTTCCTCTATGTGCTCGCAACCGCCATCGCGTTCTCGCGCGTGTACGTCGGCGTCCACTATCCGCTGGACGTAATCGGCGGCGCCGCCCTAGGTGTGCTGATCGCGGTCGGGCTCAAGTTGCTCACAAAGCAAAGGTTGAACCGTCCAAGCAGCAAAAGCATCAAGGCCGAAGACTAAGACCAGGCGAAGCCGGGCTTAGGCGGAGGCAAACTGATGCGGGCGCGGCCGCGTCAGCGCCCGCGCCCGGACGGTTGACATCAATCGCCGACCGCAGACGCGGCAGGAGTGCGCGGGCTCCGCCCGCGCACGTTCAGCGCGAAGCGCCGTACACAACACGCGAGCGAAAGCGAAGCTTTCGCTCGGAGTCAAAGTTCTTCGCCCGCCCGCAGGAGCCCGGCGGCGATCACCAGGAGAGATGCGATCAGGCTGATGAAGATGCCGATGCCGCGCCCAGCGCCGTAGAACTCATCGGGAATGCTGATCAGCCGGATCAGCACGAAGATCGTCGAGAGGGCGCCGAGCCCGATGACGACCAGGCTTTCGGGAACGCTTGCGGGCAGATCGATCCCGGCCTCCCGCAGGATGACCAGGGCCAACACTGCGAGCCCGATGACGAGCACGAGCTTTCCGAGGCCACCTGTGTGCCACGCGATCACGCTCGTCGTCGGCCCCGGCCCCGAGCCGACGTACCAGTCGGTGAATGCAGAGATGGCCAGGATCAGGCCGGACACCCAGGTGAGCCGCATTCCCAGGCCGGAGAGGTCCTCGAAGGAGCGAGCGGGCCTTGGCTGTGAGGCCAGCCAGTCCTCTTCGGGCTCCGGCGGGGGATAGGGCTCTGGGGTTTGCACGGGTTTAGGGCGGAGAAGAGGGCGGCGGGGGCTTCACGCCGCAAGGGGTACTCTAAGGGGGTCCGGATGATGGAGGGCCTGCATACGTCGCGACCGGCACCTGACGACAACGTCGAGTTCAGGGCCGCCGGCGACTCGGCCAAAGGCGAGTTCCATTGCTCCGAGTGCGGCTACGGGGTGACGATCGTCCGTGCGCTGCCTATCTGCCCCATGTGCGGCGGCAGTTCCTGGGAGCAAACGAGCTGGAGCCCGTTCGGCAGGGCCTCGACCCTGCTGTAACTAGAGGGCTAAAGCCCGAAGACCTTCTGGACCTGGTGCCAGATGGTCAGGAGCAAGAACAACGCGAGGCCGACCAGCAGCGCGAACGTCATGAAGAAGCGCAGCCGCGCTTGCGCCTTCTCTCGCTGGCGGCGCAGCCGCGCGTTTCGCCGAGCCCGGTGATAGTGGTAAGCACGGTCGATCGCCTCGGGGTCGACGGGCGGGTCTTCGGGTGTCGCCCCGACGTGCCGTCTGGCTGGCTGGGCCATCCGGGGAGTCTAGTGCCGCTCTGGCCGGCCGTCCTGACGGGCCTCGAGGGGCGATTGTGGCCTGGGCCCGCCCTCGCCCAGGACTTGCCACTCGGCCATACTTTGGCGGGGTCGGGATGGCTGTACGTCCAGAACACCGGGGAGTCAGGCTCACGGAGGGCGGTCTCGACGCGCTTGCGGAGTCCGGCCTGTCGCTCGGGCTATCGGGCAGCCTGGCCGAGGCCATGCAGACCGTGGCCGAGGCGGCGGCCCGGGCGGCGCGTGCCGACGTTGTCGTCGTGCGGGTCACCGACGAAGCGCGCGCCTCGCTGACCGCGTGCGCAGTGGCGACAACCTCGGCAGCGGTCGGCGCCGAGCTGCAGGGCTCGCGCCTCCCCCTCGCAGGCTTCCCCGAAGACGAGGCCTCGGACGCCGACCGCCTGCCCGACGGTGTGCGACGCGCGGCGCAGCGTGTCGGAGCGTCGACGGTCCTGCTGATCCCGGTTCAGGTCGACGGACGTCTCGAGGGGAGCGTCGAGCTCATGCGTGTCGGCGACGCCTTCGGGGACGCCGAGCGGCGGCTCGCGCGTCTGGCGGCAGGGCAGGCCGCCCTCGCCATCCGGGCGTTTGCCGCCGGCCCGGGCATCGGCGGCGTCGACACCGAAGTCACTCTCGGTCTGGTAGGTGAGGCGCTTGCTGCGGGCGCCGACGAGCTCCGGACGGCAGACGAGATCGCTCGCTTCGCCACGGAGGCAACCGGGGCCCTGGCCGGGCTCCTCTGGCGGCGGAGCACCGAGGGCGAGCGGCTCGAGCTCGTGGCCTCGGCCGGCATGGTTCTCCCAGACGACGCGCTCCAGCCGGTCGCAGCCTCGGCGGAGCGGGCACTGCTTGGTCGCCGGCCCGTCGGCGTCGAAGCGATAGCCGACCTTCCGGGGCTTCCGACGCTGTGTGCGACGCTCCAGCTGGGGCAGCCCTCGATCGGTGCGCTGCAGCTCCTGTTCTTGCCCGGCAGCGAGCCGAGCGACGTCGCTCTCGCCACGCTCGCCACGTTCGGCGTGCGCGCTGCACACGCATTGCGCGCGAGCTCTCAGGCGCGAACGGTCGCGCTCGAGCTCGACCGCACGCGGGCACTGCTGGCCGTCGTTGGTCAGGCAATCAGCGAGTTGTCGCTGGCTCACACGCTCGAGACAGTCGTGGAACGAGTGGGCGAGCTGCTCGACGCCGACCAGCTTGCCGTCTATCTCCGCGAGGAGGACGGGCTGTACGCCGCCGCCGGCATCGGGCTTGCCGGCCAGCATGTCCCGCTCGCCGGCAGGCTGCTCGAGCTCGCGCTCGGGCCATCTCGTTCACACGGCATGCTCGTCGTCCAAGACGTTGCGTCGGACCCTCGACTGGCGGGTGTCGGCGCCGCCGCGGCGGAAACCGGCATCGAGGCGGCCATAGCCGTCCCGCTGCTAGCGGGCCACGACGTCATCGGCCTACTGGGCGTCTTCCCGGCCAGAGGGCGGATGCTGTCGGAGAACGAATCCGCTCTGCTGTCTGCGCTCGCGGTGCAGTTGGCGGTCGCCGTGCAGAACGCGCAGCTGCACGAACGAGCGAAGCAGCTCGGAGACGAACGTGAGCGCGCACTCGACGCCGAGCGTGCAGCTTCGAAGCGGGTGCGGGCCCTGTACGAGATTTCACGTTCATTCGCCCAGAGCCTGTCGCTCGATGCGACGCTGCAAGCCGTCGCGAGCACGGCTGTCGACGTTCTCGGAGTGGACGTCGCGCTCATCCAGATGCCTGACGAGCGGCGGGAGTGGCTCATGCCGAAGGCGATCCAGGTTGCCGAGCCGCGGCTGAACGAGGCGGCTCAAACGATCATCTACAAGCCGCAGGCTTTCGGAGCGCATCCCGTCCAGCTCCTGTTCCGGGCGGGCGAGCCGTTTCTGATCACCCGTGCGACCGTCGAGGAGATCGGGGCGCCGGCAACAGCGCTGCTGCCGTTCCTCGAACGAGGCTGGACGGGGGCCGTCGTGCCAATCGCAACTCCCGCCGAGGTGCTGGCCTCGCTCACGATCATCTCGGTGCAGCCCGGCTCGCCCGTCACGGACGAGACGATCGACCAGGCAACGGCGATCGGCGGCCAGGCTGCTCTCGCGATCGACAACGCGCGCCTCTACCAGCAGCAGAAGCAGTTCTCGGACACGATGCAGCGCTCGCTGCTTCCTCGTTCGGTGCCGGAGCTGCAGGGGCTCGAGCTCGGCGATGCGTACGAGTCGTCTGCGCACGTCGAGGTGGGTGGTGACGTCTACGACTTCATGGAGCTCGGCGACGGCCGGCTTGCCGTCGCTCTCGGCGACGTCACCGGGCACGGCATCGAGGCCGCGGCGGACATGGCCATGGCGAAGTTCGTCTTCCGCTCGCTTGCCCGTGAGCATCCTGGGCCGGGCGATTTCCTGCAATCGGCGAACGAGGTCGTCGTCGGGGAGATTGCTCCTGGCAAGTTCATCACGCTCGTCTACATGCTCATCGACGGCGGCAAGGGTGAAGTCGCTGCGGCCGGTGCGGGACATCCACCGCCGCGAATCGTCGGGGCTGACGGATCGGTGACGGGGCTGGATGTCCTCGGGTTGGTGCTCGGGATCGAACCGAGCCAGCACTACGAGGAGGTGCGGGCGACACTGGATGTCGGCGGCGCCGTCGTGCTCTACACCGACGGGGTCATCGAGGCGCGCCGTGACAGCGAGCTCTACGGCGTCGAGCGGCTAGATCGGGTGCTCGCCGAGCGGCGTGACCTGTCGGCGAATGAGCTGGCACAGGTCGTGCTGGACGACTGCAGGGCATTCGCACGCGGTGAGCTCGCCGACGATTGCGCGGTGGTCGTCGTCAAACGGACCGCTTGATCGAGCTCCGGCGGCCCGACGGCGGTTTCGCTCGCGTCGGCCACCGCGGGGCCTCGGCACTTGCCCCGGAGAACACGTTGCGCGCACTCGAGCTCGCGGTCGAGCTCGGCTGCGACATGCTGGAGTTCGACGTCCTCGACCTCTCCGACGGGACTCTGGTCCTCGCACACTCGGACGACCTGCGTGAGGTCAGCCACGGAGCGGCGGCCGGCCGTGTGCGCGGCCGAGACCTGGCGGGCCTGAGGCAGGTCGCGCCGGACCTCGCGACCCTCGACGAAGCGCTCGCGTTCTGCGCCGACCGGCTGCCGGGCATCGGGCTTCAGCTCGATCTCAAGAGATTGGGCATCGAGGCGGCGACCATCGATGCCGTGCACAGGCACGGCGTTTTCGACCGCTCGTGGGTGAGTACATTCGATGCCCGGTCGCTTCGGCGCCTGGCGGAGCTCGAGCCTGAGCTGCCGCGCTCGTACACGTTGCCGCGCGACCGGCTCGGGATGGCGAAACGCGGCCCGCTCGCGCCTCTCGTGCGCGCCGCGCTGGGCTCGATCGGCGCCTCCCTGCCCCGCCGCCTCCCGGTCTTGCTGGCCCGAGGGCGCGCGGTTGCGGCGACTCTGCATTACTCGATTGCGTCCCGAGCGGCGATCGACCGCGCGCACGAGCTCGATGCGGCCGTCTACGTCTGGACCGTCGACGACCCGAGATTGGCCGAGCGGCTCGTCCGAGACGGCGCCGACGGAATCATCACGAACGATCCGCGGATCTTTACGATGTTCCGGGCGTGAAACGCTTTCCGCTTCTGCTCTCGATTCTCGCCGGCTTCGCTGTCGTAGCCGCTCCTGGGTCCCTCGTGGCAGCAGCGCCCGATCCGCCTTCTGCAATCCCGCTCGGGGTCACGATCGGCGGCGTGGCTGTCGGCGGACTGACCCCCGAAGCGGCGGCCACCGCCGTCCAGCAGGGATTCCAGACGCCCCTCGAGCTTCAACTCGGCTCGACGCGGATCCTCGTCACCCCGGACGTGCTCGGAGCCACGCCGGTGATCGACAAGGCGATCGAGCGGGCATTGACCGCGGAACCGAACAGCGTCATACCTCTCGGCGTCAGCGTCGTGCCCGGAGCGCCGGCGGCCTTCATCGCAACACTCGCGAAGCGCTTCGACCGTCCCGCGGTCGACTCCAAGCTCTTCCTCAGACAACTTCGACCGTGGCTCTCGAAGGAGCGAGCCGGACTGAAGCTCGACCAGCGGCAGGCTACTCGCGACGTTGCGAGCGCTGTCGCCGGCGGCGTGCGCACCGGCATCACGTTGACGCAGTCAAAGGTGCGTCCGAAGCTGACGCGGGCGAACTTCGGGCCCGTGATCGTGATCCGCCGCAGCTCGAACCAGCTCTTCCTGTACGACGGCATGCGTTATCGCCGCCTCTTCGCGGTTGCGACCGGCCAACATCAGTATCCGACGCCGCTCGGCCGCTTCTCGATCGTCGTCAAGTGGAAGAACCCGTGGTGGTATCCGCCGAGCTCGCCGTGGGCGCAGGGCCAGAAGCCGATTCCGCCCGGGCCCGGCAATCCTCTCGGCACGCGCTGGATGGGGCTGTCGGCTCCCGGTGTCGGCATCCACGGCACGCCCTCGGACGGCTCGATCGGCTACTCGGTCTCGCACGGCTGCATCCGCATGCACATTCCGCAGGCGGAGTGGTTGTTCAATCACGTCGAGATCGGGACGACAGTCTTCATCGTCGCGTCCTGATGACGCGACCGGCCATGCTCGCGGCACAGGGGCTGGCCGTCGCGCTCGTCATCGGCTTGCTCGCGTTACTCGTCTGGCGCGTCGCCAACGACAACAGCAAGGGTGTGGCGCAGGCGCTGAAGGACGGTGAGCATCCAACCGCGCCGGCTTTCGACCTGAGCCGGCTCGACGGCCGCGGACGCTTCGATCTCATGTCGCTCCGCGGGAAGAAGCCGATCGTCCTCGACTTCTGGGCGTCGTGGTGCGTCCCGTGCATCCACGAGTCGACGCGGCTCGAGGCCGCGCTGAAGCGGTACGGCGACCGGGTCGCGTTCATCGGGGTCGATACGAAGGACTTCTCGGGCGACGCGCGAGACTGGCAGAGGAAGCACGGCATCACGTACCCGAGCGTGCACGACGGCAGCGGCAGCGTCCTGGCAAAGTGGGGCGGGCTACCGATTCCGCGCATCTTCTTCGTCGCACGGAGCGGCAAAGTCGTCGGCGAGCTGATCGTCGAGGAGGACCTGCCGCGCTATCTGCGGCAGATTGCAGCGTCATGAGGCGTCTGCTCCCGATCGTGGTGTTCGCGCTGCTTCTCGTTCCGACGGCCCGGGCGAGCGAACGCCACCCGACGCTCGCCGAGCTCGAAGGCGAGGTCATGTGTCCCGTCTGCGAGACGACGCTCGATCAATCCAGCTCACCGGCCGCGCAGCAGATCAAGCGCCTGATCGCCACGCGCATCGCCGCCGGAGATACGAAGACACAGATCAAGAACAGGCTCGTCGCCGAGTACGGCTCTGCGATCCTCGCGGCGCCGCCACACAAGGGTTTCGGACTGGTTGCCTGGTGGCTGCCGGTGGCCGGCATCGTGGCGGCCGCCGTGGCAGTTGGTTTCGGCGCGCGACGCTGGGCGCGCTCGCGCGAGCCGGCACCCGCCGACCCGCCGCTCGATGCGGCGTCGGAGCGGCGGCTCGACGAAGAGTTGAGCCGCTTCGAGGGCTGATGGAGAAGGCCGGCGGACTGTTCCTGCTCGGGTTCGCCTCTATTGCCTTCCCGTGTGTGCTGCCGCTCGTGCCCGGCTACCTCTCTGCTGTGTCGGCGGTCGAGGCGCAGAGACTCGGCGATCCCGGCGTGGGCCGGCGCGTCGCATTGGCCAGCCTCCCGTTCATCGCCGGCTTCGCGATCGTCTTCGTCGCGCTCGGCGCAACCGCCAACCTGATCGCCGGCGTGCTGAGCGACCAGACGAAGCAGGCGCTCGCCGGGTTCATCCTCGTCGTCGCCGGATTGGCGTTCATGGGATTGCTGCCGTGGACGGACCGGCTGGTTGCGGGCGGGCTGATCCAGGGTGCGCGAAGGAGCGGTTCGCGTGTCCTGCTCGGCGGCGCCTTCGCCATCTGCGCCGCGCCGTGCGTGGGGCCGTTTCTCGCGGAGGCATTCGCCGCAGCCGGGAACTCGGACACCGTCATTCGGGGCTCTGCCTGGCTCGCCGCTTACTCGGCCGGTCTCGGCGCAGCCTTTCTCCTGGTCGCCGTCTTCTTCGTGCGGGGCATGGCGCTGTTCCGCTGGATGCGCGACCACTACCGCGTGTTCTCGATCGTCGGGGGCACGATCCTCGTCGTGCTCGGCCTACTCCTCTTCTTCGACGAGTTCTATCGCGTGCAGGTCTACACGCATCGCCTGCTCGAGGCGATCGGCCTCGGCGATCTCTAGAGGAGCGGCGGCGGGAGCTCGAGCGAGCCCTGCTCGTGCAGTTGGCGTAGCTGCGCGAGCAGCGGATCGAGGTCGAGACCGCGGTGCGCGGGCGCGTACGGACCGAGCCGGCGCGCTGCTTTTGCCAGTTGCCGCTCGGTACCGATCCTGCGACCGCGTCCGGCCTGGTACCACGCAACGGCGACGTGCACCAGACCCTGGAAGAAGTCACGCTCCTCGGCGGGCGCCGCGCGCCAGGCATCCTCGAGCTCCTCGTGCGCGGCGAAGTACTCGCCTGCACGAATCAGCTCGACGCCTGTGAGGAACCGACTCGTCGTTTCCGTTGAGAGGGCGCGTGGGCTTTGCCCATGCGCCCGTTTCGCGGCCCTGTTGCGATCCTTCGACACGTCAGTTCGAGTCGGCCGCGACGCGGACTCGAACTTCTCCGTCTTCGACCTGGACGTCGTACGTGCGGAGCTGGATTGCGAGGTCGAACTCATTCTGGCCTGTTCGTACGTCGTATTGCCAGCCGTGCCAGGGGCAGGTGAGCACGCAGCCGTCCAGCTTGCCCTGGCCGAGCGGTCCCTGGAGGTGGAGGCAGTGCGGTTGCACCGCATAGAAGCCGCCGCTGCAGTTGGCCAGGGCGACCTCCTCCTCGCCTGCCTGGACGTTGCGGATGGTTCCCGGGGGAATGTCGTCGACTCGAGCGACGGGGACGAAGCCGTCTTCCACGCGGGCGACCCTACCAAGGGCTTGAGTGGACACACCCGAGCGCGATACCCTTTCGCCGTGGCGACGATCCTGCTCTGTGGGGTCGATGTCTACTTTCGGGGCAAGCTCGAGGCCTTGCTCCCTGGACATCACTTCGTCACGACCGACAGTGTCGACTGGCCCGATCTCGTGATCGCGGACATCAGTCGAGTCGATCCGATGGACGTGGCCGACTCGTATCCGGAGATACCGATCCTCGGCTTCGGAGGGCACACCGACACCGCCGGGCTACGGCGCGCCCACGAGGCGGGCTTCGACCAGGTGCTTGTGAAAAACGCCCTTTCCGAGCGCGCGGCTCAGGTCGTGGACGAGCTCACTGCTTGAGTAGAGTAGATCGCCGCCAGTGACCTACATCATCGCCGAGCCCTGCATCGACATCAAAGACAAATCCTGCGTGGATGTCTGCCCGGTCGACTGCATCCACGAGGCCGAGCGCATCCTCGTCATCGACCCCGAGGAGTGCATCGACTGCGGCGCGTGCGAGCCGGAATGCCCGGTGGAGGCGATCTTCCCGGAGGACGCCCTGCCGGACAAGTGGCAGCCGTTCGTGAAGATCAACTACGCGTACGGCGAGGGTCTCGATGTGGTGAACAAGCTCACCGACGAGTATGCGACCGAACACGACGTCCAGAATCCACCCCTGGAATAACCCTCGCGAAAGCGGGTACGGGACGCTCGTCGTCCACTAATCGAGGAGGTTCGAGACATGCCACAGGGAGCATGGAGCGACAAGCGCGAACGTCAGTACGAGCACATCAAGGAGTCGGAGAAGAAGCAGGGCCGCTCGACGAAGCGCGCCAAGGAGATCGCGGCGGCGACCGTGAACAAGCAGCGATCGGAGTCTGGCGAAACGAAGAAGTGATACGCCTCGTAGGGCAGTACCCCGCAGGTACGCTGGCGAGGTGAAGCCCAAGACCCTGGATCATGTCGCCTTCTGGGTCGCGGATCGCGAGCCGATCGTCGACTTCTTGACGCAGCATGTCGGGATGCACGTGATCGACCGGCAGGATGCGTTCACGTTGGTCGGCTCCGATGCGCGGCGCGGGAAGCTGACGCTCTTCGCGGCCGAAGGCCCACGTGAGAAAGGTGCGTTCAAGCACGTTGCGCTGCGCGTGTCGGATCTCAATCGTGCGCGAGTCGACCTTCCCGATGGTGTTGAGGTCGAGCTCGGCGAGGGCGTTCGAGTGCGCCTTGTCGAAGCGCCGACGGACGTGGAGTACGACCTCGACCACGTCGCGCTGTATTCGGTCGACCCCGAGCAGACGGCGCAGGACTACAGGACGCTCGGTTTCAATGCTGCCGAGCGTTCCGGCGAGGGTCATCCACGCGTCGAGGTCGGCGGCGCCTACGTGGAATTCCATCCCGGCGATCCGGGCAATGCCGAGAAACCGTTGCTGAACCACGTCGCCGTGCTCGTCGACGAGGTCGAGCCCGTCATCGCCGAGGCCGAGGAGCGAGACATCGTCGATAACGTCGTCGATGCTGCGAACACGCGCGCCGTCTTCGTCTGGGGCCCGGAGCGTGTGCGGATCGAGTACGTCGAGCACAAGCCGGGATTCGCGCTCAAATAACGACACTCATCATCGCCGGTGCGGGGATGGCGGGGCTTTCCGCCGCCGCGCGCGTACGCGAGCTCGGTGCGACGCCGATCGTGTACGAGAAGGGAACGCGACCAGGCGGGTCGATGCTGCTGTCGAGCTGCGTCATCTGGCGTTTCCGCGACTGGGACGACTTTCGCATGGAGTGCCCGGCCGGCGACAAGGCGCTGCAACGCGTCGTTTGGGAACGGCTCGACGACGCAATCGCCTGGCTCGAGTCGCTCGGCGCGCCCGTGGTCGTCCACGAGACGGGGAATCCGCGCACGAGCGGAAAGCGTTTCGATCCGCGCGGATTGACAGAGACCCTGGTTCGGGCCGCAGGGGACGTCCGCGTCGGAGAGTCGGCGGCCGAGCCGACGATCCTTGCGACCGGGGGCTTCCAGGCAAACGCGCAGCTCGTCGCCGAGCACATCCATCCCGGTGGCTTACTCAGGCTGCGGGCGAATCCCTGGAGCAGTGGCGACGGCATGCGTCATGCGCTCGAGCGCGGCGCGGAGCTCTCCGCGGGGCTCGACGAGTTCTACGGGCGCAACATGCCCGACGCGAGCTTCAGCGAAGCGGAGTTCGTCCCGCTCGCGCAGCTCTATGGCCGCTTTGCGCGCGTCTACAACGAGCGCGGGGAGGAGTTCTTCGGCGGCGAGGTTTCGTGGTCCGAGAACGACCTGGTGCAGGCGACCGCGCAGCAGCCGCGCGCGCGCGCCTGGTACGTCCTGGACGACGACGCGCTCGCGCAGCGCGTGCGCGACCGCAAGGTGGCGGATATCGTCGCGCTCGCGCCGACACGAGTGGATCCGACCGAGCTTCCGTTTCCGGCGCCCGCCGGCGCACGCGTGGCGGTTCGTGTCTCGCCGGGCATCACGCACACGATCGGAGGCCTGTGCATCGACGAGGAAGCCGAAGTCGTCGGCACGGACGGCCTGTTCGCGGCGGGCGCCGACGTGGGCGGCATCTCGACGGGCGGCTACGCCAGCGGCCTCGCCGCCGCGCTCGTGTTCGGCCGCATCGCCGCGGAGAGTGTCGTAGCCCGCTCGTAGGCGATCCGGGACGTTGACGTCACAGCTTCGTACCCGTGCCTGGCACCGGTACGTGTTCGGGGATGCGGCATCGCCAGGCGGATCGCTGAGTTGCGTGACGCTTCGTCGTGCGTTTCGTACCCGTGCCTGGCACCGGTACGTCCCTGAGGAGACGCCCCTCGCCGAGGTCAGACTGCTTGCAGGTAAACGCAGGGCCGAGGATCGTTCGGCAGCGGCGACTGCCCGACCTTGACGACCTGCTCCTGGCGGTCGTCGACCTCGACCAGCGTGCCGACCGGCGGCGCGTCGCCGTCAGCCTCGCGCAACTCGTAGCCGCTGGGCTTCCAGACGAAAAGGAGGTGCTTGCGGTCGCCGTTCGTCATCGGCCGCGCATCCTAATGGCGGGGGTCAGCCCCGGCCTAACGAGCCGTCGCGTAGGGAGGGAGCACGACGCGCACCGTCGTGCCTGCCTCTTCGCCCTGGTCGACTGTGAGGACTCCGTTCAGCGTCCTCGCCCGCTCTTCCAGCTCCTCGAGGCTGCGGCGGCGGCGCTCGCCGGGCGCGTCGTCGGTGATCGCGGTCTCGACGCCGCCGTCGGCCGTCTGCCGCATCGTCACCGACAGGGTCTGCGGTGGCCCGCGATGAAGTGCCTGGTCGATGGCCTCACGAATGATCTGGTAGATCGCCGCCTGCGTCTTCTCGGCGAGCTCCTCCGCGGCCTCGACATCGATCTCGACCTGGACGTTGTGCGCGAGCTCGATCTGATCCGTCAGCGCGCGGACTGCTGGAGCGAAGCCCTGGTCGCGTAATACGACCGGTTCGAGGTTGAAGGAGAGATTCCGCAACTGGCCGATCGTTGCGCGATGGCGTTCGAGTGCGCGGCGAATGATTTGCTGCGCCTCCTCGCCGCGACCTTCCTCGATCGAGTTCAACCCCGCGTCGAGCAGCAGGGCGACGCCAGAGAGTGACTGCACCGCGCCGTCGTGCAGCTCGTTCGCAAGGCGCCGCCTCTCGTCCTGCTCGGCCGTGATGAGCTGGTCCGACAGCCGTGAGCGCTCGGCCTCGCGCACGCCTGCGTCATCGAGCAGCTTGGCATTCTCGTGCTCACGCGCGGCGAAGTCGGCCAGGACGGTCGCACGGACGACGTCGTCGCGGTCGAAGGGACGCTGCCGCGTCAACCGCAGTGCCCCGATCTCCTCGTCGCGTGCCCGCAGGGGAATCACCATCGCGTTCTCCGCCGGAGCCCGCCGCGGCCGCTCTCCCGGCGGCAGCAGCAACGCCCGTGCCTCGAAGAGTCGTTCCGCCTCCTGGCGTGTTCGCTCCAACACTTCGGCGCCGCCCGCGATCGAGCCCATCGTCTCGACGAGCGACTCGAGGAAGCGAGCCTCGCTCGTGAGCTCGAGCTCCGCGGCCTCGTGCCGGCGGCGCTCGCTCACGATCAGCCATGCGGCGACGACCCCCGCGAGTGCGATCGACGCGGCAAGGCCGGCGAGGGCCAGCAGCCGGCTCCCCACGGCGAGTGCGACCACGGCCAAGACCGCCGCTGCGGCGAACGCCAGAACGAGCAGCCCGGCTCTAGTCGATGATCGCTTCGCGAAGCGCAATCGCAACCGCTTGCGTGCGCGTGTCCGCCTCGAGCTTGGCGAGGATGTGGCGGACATGGCTCTTCACCGTCTCCTGACTGATGAACAGCTTCGCAGCGACGTCCTGATTGGACATGCCGTCCGCGAGCAGCTGGAGGATC
>Ga0137377_10002597_pt1 | contig 13536 bp, 10 predicted proteins | sample SagtaG_22_FD_104815 | JGI IMG/M metagenome (GOLD analysis project Ga0137377, IMG submission 104815) | Vadose zone soil microbial communities from Sagehorn Ranch, Mendocino, California, USA - Sage2_L_40_16 metaG | ecosystem: Environmental > Terrestrial > Soil > Vadose zone | place: USA... | reverse complement strand
CTCCCGAGGCATCGACGCTGAATGTGGCGGGCCATCCCTGTCCCACCAATACGTCCGCTGGCTGGGTTCCAATCGTCGGAGCTAAACTTGCGGGATAACGAATTTGGTAAACCGCGCCATCGTCACAGCTAATATAGTAGAGGTTTCGGTCTGGACCTACGATCAGGTAGGTCAATGAAGAGTGGGTGATGCCGGTCGCGAATGGACTGACTTTGTAGAATCCGTACGGGCTTGCCGGATCGATCTGGGTTGGATCCAATGTGTAGATCCAGCGCTGACAGTAATCCATGAAGAAATATTTGCCTACATACGAGCTTGGAAACCCGAATTGTGGTTCGCCGGAACAAAGCGGCGGCGGATTATAAAAATCGCCACCAGTAATGGCACAACCCTGCTGGGTGCCGGAAAAGTGCATATAAGCAAAGATTGGACTGGTGAAACCAGCCACTGGCGGATTGATAGGGCCTTCGTAGGTCGGCCACCCATAATTTGCACCTTTCTTGCCGTCGTTGATTTCCTCCCAGGTGCTAGCACCGACGTCGTTGATGAACATTCGGCCAGTGCCGCGCTGAAAGGCAAATGTAAACGGATTTCGCAGGCCGAGGAGGTAGATCGCGCGATTTATTCCCGTGGTCGTATTGTAGAACGGATTATCGGTGGGAATGGTCGATGCCGGAACCGTCCCGTCGGCGTTTTCTGGCACCGGATTGATTCGCAAGATTTTCCCGAACACCGTGTTTAACGATTGGAGGGCACTTGCGGGTTGATTGTTTTCGCCAACCGAAATATAGAGTTTGCCGTCCGGTCCGAAATGGAGGGCACTTCCATTATGGACGTAGGAGGTCAGGCCAAGATTGGGCAGATCCAGGATCCGCTTCTCGCTTCCCGCCAAAGCTACGTCCGGATTCGCCGGGTCAGCGGTAAAGCGACTGACACGGTTGTGAGTCGGCAATGACGTGTTTGCGGGCTTAATCGTGTAGTAAATATAAATATAATGATTGGTCGCGAAGTTCGGATCGAAACAGATACCATCGAGCCCGCGCTCGCCGCGAGTGTCGCAGGAGACAAACAAAAAGGCGTTCGGTTGCAAAACGCCGTTACGAAACACGCGAATTCGTCCTGCTTGTTCGCAGACGAAGAGCCTGTGCACCGGCGGGCCGGACGCGGGACACGGGTCCGGTGCAAACGCCATGGCAGTTGGACTAAGCAACCCTTTGGCATATTGTATTTCCCCAAAACCACTGGGTAATGCGGCGCCGGAAACGCTTTGCACCTGAGGAAACAAGAATGCAAAAGATAAAAGAGCAGCCACTGGCGCGAGCCAGCCGAGCGCAATATTAATTCGCAAATAGGAGGTCGACATACATTTCTCTAACTAGCGAGGGCGAAGGTTGAAATTTAGAGCATGGCCACACTAATCCACTGAGGATCCAGAGCCGAGAGGGATTTTTTTGGTCGCACGGTAACGTCGAATCTTCTCAAGGCTAACTTGGGATGGCTCTACCACCGCGGCGGCAAAAACGAGATTTCGTAGAATTCGACCGATAAGCATGGTGTGCGAAGTCGCGCATACTAAGCGATTCAATCTGGAGCAACAACTTAAAATTTCGTGCGACTTTTTTCGAAAGAAAGACAAAGACAAATTATGCGTGAGTGAAGCGCTCCCATTCTGGCGTTGGCTACCATAGACCGAACCGTCACCGAACCGGGGCTCTGCCAGGTGGACCCGAGTCTATCTGCGCTTCGCGATTGCTAACAAGCTAACCCCTGCCGGGAAACGTATCCGGCTCTGGCAGGCGAGCGCTTTGAATGCGAAGGACAAGCCGCTGTCCAACCACGAAGGAAGCATTTTATCTTCCAAACGCCGGTCTGATTTGTGTCTCGCTGCGCCACGGGAAAGCGGGCGCAATTTCCGGACTGCGAAAACTGCCGGGAGTGCGACAACATTAATATAATTCCAATGCGTAATCTCAAAGAGTGTCGCGTCGAATAGCTTCAACAGACCTGGATGACGGTATCTTCGATAATGATGCAACGCCACGTCCCAGTCGCTCCACAGCGATGGCATAGCCGGCACCGTTACAACCGTCACACCACCTGGTTTTAAAACGCGCGCAAGTTCTGTCACCGCCAGCCGATCATCTTCAACATGCTCAAGAACATCGAGCGCGGTAACGCAATCGACAGACGAATCTTTTAGAGGCAGCGCAGCGCATGATCCTCGCCGCACCCTTTCAGTGCCGACGTTTTGTTCAAGCAGACACAACGCATCTTCCTGATTGTCGATCGCGATGACACTGCATACGTCGCTCATTTCTTGGGCGAACAAACCTGTGCCGGCGCCGCAATCCGCCAGCACCGAATCCTTTCGGAGAGGATACGATTTCAACAACCAGTACCGGACAATCTCGCGCTTCGTCCGGTAAAACCAATGAAGTCTCTCGACCTCACTCAGATTTTCATACTCCTCTGGATTCATCTTTTGCCGTAGACGCGACGATCTCTTCCGTCAGATATAGTGGCCTTTGCTTTACCTCTCGGTAAATGCGGGCAATGTATTGCCCAACGATCCCGAGCGAGATGAGTTGAACTCCACCGACGCAGAGTACGGCTACGGCCAGCGTGGTAAATCCTGGCACGATAAAGTCAGTAAAGTAACCGAATAGCTGTGAAATCTTAACTAGGATCAGCACGCCGGCATAACAAAAGCCGAACAGCGAGGTAGCAACTCCAATCCAGAAAATGATCTTCAATGGAAATTCACTGAAACTAAGGATACCGTCCCAGGCATAGTTAAACAACTTACTGAGCGTCTGCTTCGGTTTGCCCTTTCTTTCGGCCCGGTCATACCACACATATCCACGCGGATATCCTACCCACGAGCGAAGGGCGGGAAGAAAGATATTAAGCTCTGGCATTGCTCTTACGGCATCTGCGACTGTTCTGTCCATAAGGCCGAAGGTGCCACTGTCTTTGGGCATCAGCCCGCCTGTCATTGCGTGAAAAACATCGTGAAATCGTCGCATCAAAAATCCACGTAGCCCTCGCTCCGGTCTGCTGCGTCTGCGTGCTATCACCACTTTTGAACCGCCTTGCCAAACATGGATCATTTCCGATATGACTTCAGGGGGATCTTGCAAGTCGGCGTCGAGGAAAACCACAGCGTCACCGTCAGCCTGATCCAATCCTGCTCGATAAGCGGCTTGTTGCCCAAAATTGCGAGACAACCTGATAAGACGCCAACGAGGTAATCGCGGCAAGAGCTGGAGAAGCTTCTCTTGGGTTTGATCTGAGCTGCCGTCGTTTACCACGATGAAATCTAAGCGAGAGGTCGAATCACTGGAGAGTTTTTGGAGCCGCTCGATCAGGACGGGAATCGTGTCCTCCTCATTCCAGACAGGAATAACGATTGAAACGAGCGGTTTGCCGGTCATAAAACTAGTGACGACTATGCTACGAGTGGGAGCTCCTACTTCTGTGGATATACTAAAGGGCCAGCTTCATTCTCTGAAAGCTCGGAATTATCGACCTTGTTCGCCGGCAAGAGCTTGGACGATGTTCGCCATCGAGTGAACATGAGAACGAAGATAATTACAACCCACATACCCGCCGCCGCGCTACTAAAAATTCGTGCGAACTTTCCTTCTGGTGAAAGATTATAGCGAAGTTCTGCCACGTGAGATCCTGCTGGCAAGTGGAGTAAGATCAGTCCATTTTTTTCCACCTCTGGAGGCTTCTCGGACAGCTTTCCGTCAACACGCAGCTCCCAGCCTGGCCAGTAGAAGACGGCAACACGCGCTTCTGAATAAGCGGTTGCTTTGTAACTGTATTCGTAAAAGCACCCTCGATGGGTATAGTTCTTACAGACGAGGTCTCCCGAGGTAACAGTGAGACGATTTTGGGGAATTGGGTGCTCTTCGAGGAACTGCGGATTCAAGTAGTCGCCATGCACCCATTTCGGAATAAATTCCTGAATGGCACTCCCGGCGTAAAGCCCTGTTCGCTCATAGCGGCGATTCCATTTAACGAGTTGCTCAGGAGACATTTTCTTGATGACTTGAGGCATTAGGATCATAGGCAACGTTGGGATGGCGAAGACAACGGCGAGACCGGTGAGAACTGCTGGATGAATCCACCGATCGATCACTGGAGACGCCATCGCGCTCGCCGTAGCGCCAAAAAAAGCCGTGAAGATTAGGAGCCGCCACGGGAATTGAAGATACAGGAAAATTGCGGGCACCTTCTTCCATGGCATTTGCGGCGACATAATGAAAAGAATAAGGAAAGTGAGGAGGAGAAACAAGCCAACGCGGTATCGTTGACCGGTCTTCAACCCTCGCTGGAATAGGGCGATGGTGGAAAGAGCGACACAGATCAAAACAGCAAACCCAAGGTTAATTCCAAGCGAGTCGTCCGGTCCCGCGATGCTGGCACCATAACCTAGGCTTTCGATGAAATGCTGTCTCCAATAGATGGCATGCGTGTGAAGCAGTTTCGGAGTGCCCCACATCGCTGCTACGTCGCCCGCATGCAGCGTTAGCTTCGATAGCTTTAGCGCCGGGTACCAAAAAAATGCGGCCATTGTGGTGCCCAAAAGTCCACCACCGGCAACGGTAAGCGGCCATTTCAAATCCCGGGCCGTCAGCAGCGGATAGATTGCGATGAAAAGGCTGCCCCACAGCGCGGTGATATTATGGCTGAGCAGAAGACCAGCATACATCGAGCTAACTAGCAGAATCCCCAGCAAGGGCCGGCGTCGGGCAACCTCCATACCCCAGTAGACGCCCGGCAGAGTGGCCCAAGCCCATGATTCGCCCGTGACATTCCGAACGAAAACGTCAGTCAAATGGTACCGAGTGAGAGCGTAAACGCTCGCCGCCGCCAATGCCCACCAAGCTAGGCGAGGCCAGCGTTCTCGCGATCCAATGGTGTATACGAACGCGTACATTAGCAGACCACTTAGGTAAAGCGAGTTATAAGAGCTCAGCTTCGTCGCCGGTCCGTAATCCGATCCGAAGATGAAATGGAAGATCGCAGCGATGTAGAAACCGAGCGGCCCATACAACGTAAGGTACGGATAGCCGTATCCAAAACAGTAATCCGGAAACCATGGTACATGACCGAAACCCTGCGCGGACCAAACCTTGCAGATTTCGTAAACATTGACCACTGGGAAGAGCATGTAGTGCCCCCACCACATGTAAACGTCCGCGGTGGGAATGGTCGTGGCGACGATTATTGCTGTGTAGATTATGAGCGATAAAAGCACCGGCTTTCCTCGCATCCAACGCCAGAGGCGAGCTTCGCTTCTCTTCTTCTGTTCGTCTGATAAAACCGTCCTGTTTCTTTCAGACGGCTGAACACTGCCTTCCATTAGTATCTTGATTGACAGTCGGTCGATTGGCGGATCATAAGCGTTCTGTAGCTCAATCGTTCGGGTTCGTAAAATGGCATCAGTTGTCTCGCGTCACATCCACTTTCGCGAGAAGTTTTGAATGTTTCTTCGTATAAAGGCGAAACTGGTAGGTTGAATCGAATTGAATCCAGTCAATTTTCAGGATGCCAGAAGGAGCGCGCGCCAGAAAGACTTCAGGCGACCGATTCGCTTTGACACAGAGGTCGCCCGTCGCTTCGTCTCCTGTGTTCCAAGTGATCACGGTTGTCGCGAGTGGTTGGTCTGGATCGCCGGCGGGAACGGGATTGGGTTCCGCGGTCAAGAGCGGTTTGCCGTCGGTTCTGTCTGGGAACGAGTGGTGCCGCCCTTCACTACATGCGCCTAGCAACAAACAACAGATCGAAAAGCTACAGGAAAGTGGTAGGCTTAGCATTCGCTGCACTCTCGGCCAATCGTAGAGCCTGGACAGGTTCTGTCAATCAACTCGCCGATGGCGAGCAGCTCACGAATCAATTTATCATCGAGTAACGACAACCTTGGCCAGAAGACGCCGCGTGCCACCATTTTTCGTGTAGAGTCGGAATTCGTAGTGGCTTCCGGCCGCAATCCAGTTTACCTCAGTGGATCCGAAGGGTCTCTGCGCAAAGAGATACTCGGGCCCGCCATCGCGTGAGACGTAGACCTCGGCATCGATGCCTGCTGGCGTTGCCCAGGAAATCCTCGTCCTCCCCAAAGCGGGACCGCTTGCAACTGGATTTGGATCGGCGACGATTGTAGAAGTTCTTTCTACCGCGCTTACTTCGATCGTCGTCGCCGCCGTCGTTTCCGGACCAACGTAGAGCCGAAATTGATAGCGTGCTTGACGTCTAATTCCACCAAACATCTTTAGTCCAAGCCGCCCTTCGGCGAAAGGTTCTTCGGGGCCGCCATCGACTGCTAGCGTTACCCGGTCTTCCGAGCTACGATATGTATTCCAAGAGATTGCTGCCTGACCGAGCTGTCCGCCTTGCACCGAGATTGGGTTAGGAGTAACGAAAAGCACCGGCTGACAATCATCAGCGATCTTCTTGAGAGAATAAGCATCAACCCACATTTTACCGCTGGCTGCTCTAGCATACACGGTTGCATATTTGCTCCCGGAAGGCGCTCGAACCATTAGGCTGGACTCCTGCCATTGCGGTGCGGAAGGCACATCCGTGAAGGCAACACTCGAAGGTGACAAATCGCGCTTGTCTTCGCCCTTCCAGTTTAGTTGGAGGCGCAACGTTCCAAGGTTGGAGGCCTTCGACCTTTGGCGAGCACTCAGCCGATAGCATTGCCCTGCTTCGACCTCGGCGGGTTTGGATGTGAGAAAATCCTTTGGCGTCACAGCACAAGCGGTTTTGCCGCTATAAGAATGTTTGCCGGTACGCTCGACGTTCGGTCTGCCAACGACTTCCCATCCAAGAGGTGAACTTGTGTCGCTTTCTTCGAAGTTTCCATTGGCCAATAGTTCTCTTCCGTCAGCCTGGCGAGTTCCACTGCCAAGTTCATACACATGAATTCCATCCAAGACAGTAAGTTCTTTCAGTCGCGGGCTCGCTTCAATCGCCGATTTCAATGAGCTCCACGTTTGATAAATGTTCCAAAATGATACTCCAGCTTGATAAAGATTTTCATCCACAAGAACATACTTGGCGCCCCACCCATAAAGTAGATCGAGTACGAAGGGAGATGGAAAGGCGCTGAGATCGCCCCAAAATGCCAGGTTTGGCGGATTTTGTGCATTGCCCATGATGATTCGTTTTCCGGTTAATCGTGTGGAATAGATTGCCGGTCCGCCATACGCGTGTTGAGGTATCGGGTATTCCATAAACGCGAACTCGCCGGATTGCCTGGAAAGCCACTCATCAACCGGGCGTGGTTTAACTGGGCTCATATCCATCGGTCTTGGAAAAATGTCCAAGGTGACAAGTCCAATGATGATCGCGACCATTCCGGCCTGTGTCGTAGCACGCGCTCGAAACCGCCCCTTGATCCAATCGAGAAGGCGAACCAAGCCGGCGGCGGCCAAAAGCCCTACAGAGAGTTCAACAAAAAATCCGAGGCGCGCCCAGGCACGAAGATTATTAAAGCCGGGAAGTTGGCGCAGCAGTCTGCCTGGCGCAAGGATGGGTGACAAGGCGACATCATTCGTCGAGCCGCTTAGAGGAGGTGGGTGAGTAAAGTAAATTCCGGGACCGAAGGAGAAAAGAAGGCAGCCTAGCGCCATCGCGGTCAGCGCGACTACCACCTTGCGTCGGCGATGGAAAACGCCTGCTGTGGCCAGGAACAACGCAACTGTGCCGAGATAGAGTTGCCATTCTGACTCCCAAAGCGCGTTTGCTCCATTGCGCCAGAGCTGGCCAATCTGATGTCCCCATAGCAAATGCGTGGTGGGTGGAATGACGTAGTCAGCCAATGCCGCTGCGAAAGCCTGCGACTCACCAGCGCCGCGGTAATCGACAACCGCTCCATGCGTCGCAACATAATAGGGGATCAAGAACGGCAGCACGAAAGTCATAGCAATGCCTGCCGAAATCAGGCTTAGCTTTAGGAGATGGCGAAGCTCCTTTCCCGGCGCTCCCCAGTGGATTCGAAACGCAATGTAAAACGCCGCCGCGATCGGCACCATGAAGAAGTAGTACCAGGTAGCCCAGGCGGACAAACCAAAGAATACGCCAGCGAGAACTGCGCTCTTCAGCCGAGGCTGGGAGATCAATCGTTCTAGGTAAAGAAAGAAAAAAGGTATCCATTCAGTTGAGACGATCGATAGATGACCCGCGCTGTGCGCAAACCGGTAGGGGCAAAATCCGATAATGATTCCTGCAAGAACCGCCGCAGCGCGGTTCGACCATAATTTCCGCGCCAGGAGGTAGCCTCCAAATGCCGTTAAGGGAAAGGATGCCAAAACCAAAAAATTGTAGGTAAAAATCTCTCCGTAGAAGTGTGTTAGGGGTGAGAACAGAAGCACGGTTCCGGGGGAGAGGTCCTGGTTTCTGAGCAGGCTGTAACCGAATGGAACGAAAACGTCTGGATCAAAGAATGGCGACTTATGCAGATCAAAGAGAGCGTGCGCGACGTACCACAGCTCCCACAGGAAATGGAAATTATCTTCCGGTCCTCCCGGCACCTTTGTATGGAAAAAGAGAAGAGCTGGATACGTCAGGGCCGCTGTCAGAAGCGTGTAGAGGAGCAAAACCAGGAGATTTTCCTGCCAACGTTTCAACTCACCTCGTGCCACCGAACCAGCCAATGGGAAGTATGAATCATTCATCTAACTATGAGGAGTAATGGCTGACCTAGCGTCTGAGATTAAGTGACCTGAGTATGTTACGCGTCCCGGTTTTACCATTCGAGAGGTGATTCCGGCACGGTCGAAAACTAGCCAATTTATGCGCTGCGCCAGGAATCTTACTTTTTTCGAGCGATAGCGATAAAACTCAGGCCAATTGGCATCGGCACCTTACCAAGCATCAACCGCTCGAAGGCAAAAACTGATCGGAGGGCAGAATTAAAAGGGGGCAATTTTAAATCTGTAACACTCTTTCTCTCAAAGACCCTTGCGAATAGCCGCCAGGCTGCTGCGGGCGTAAAGAGAATGGCGTTGAGATGGCTCAATAATTCGAGCTTAAGAAAGGGCTGGTCAAACAGGGCTCGAAACTGTCTCCTTGAATACCGTCGAAAATGATGATGATGCTCGTCTCGCTTGGTCCATAGCCATCTATGGGCAGGCACAGTACAGATTAAGATGCCGCCTGGTTTTAAGAGGCTTGCGGCCACCTCGACTGAAGCGCGGTCATATTTTAGATGCTCCAGGACGTCAAGTAGCAAAACCGCATCGTAACTCTCTCGAGATAGCGGCACATCCTCAGGAAGAGTTCCTAATTTCGCCTTCACTCCGCGATGAAGCGCGAATTCTATCGCGTGGCGGGAACCATCTAGGCCGATTGGATCGTAGTTTTCCGCCAGCCGCAAAAGCATCATTCCGCAGCCACAACCTAAGTCAGCAATTTTTTGCCGGTTCGTGCTCTCATGCGGGAGGTACTGCTGAAGCAAATGAAGAACGATTCGATGCCTCGCCGCAAACCACCAGTGCTCTTGCTCCATCGCGAAGATTTCAGCGTAGAGTTCCTCGCGCATTACTCGGCTCCGATCATTTCGATGTATAAGACAAAGAGCGTATGTCTAGCTCTCTTTACAAGCGAACGGCCGCTGTGGTGGATAGCAAGACGATTTGGAGTGATGAGCCACTTTTATTTCCGGAAACGCTTAATCTCTCACCGTGGTTGAATTTGTCGGACCGATCTCAGAGGATGTCGGCGGCGTGGTTGGAAATGCGAGCATCTTGATCTGATCATTGATCTTCGCGATTTCGGCGCGCGACGCTCTCCACTGCAGATACGAGGCGACAACTCTTTCGAGATGACCGTATCCGAGCGATACCTTATTCGGAAATAATTTAGCTTTGATTGCGGTTACTGGGTTTGCCAGTTTCCAGCGTCGCGAAGATCGAAGGCGCGCAGCAGCGCTCTCTACCTCATCGAGCAAATGTAATAGTTTTCTTGTATTCCCGAGCTGCTCGCGCAACCTGTTTGTTAGCTTTATGATGTGTGCCTGTAACCTTTGGAGTTCCGCGATATGTGACCTCTCCCTCTCAGCTTGTTCCGTCTGTAGCCTTTCGAGCTCCACTTGATATGACCTCTCCCGGTCGGCTTGTTCCACCTGCAGCCTTTGGAGCTCCACGTGATATGACCTTTCTCGCTCAGCATTTTCTTTTTTCAGCGCCGTAATTATTTGCAGCGCCCTGCAATATTCGCTGTCCATGCTGGCCACAAATCGGACCCGCTCGGCAAACGCAGCCTCTAATTCTTCAGCTGCGGAAGGTGATGCCTCAGACGGCTGCGGAGTTTCGACGAGTTGAGCGCAAAGCCGCGTCGCCCGCTCGACCACTGCTGCATCGGTCGCCGGGTCGCCGATTTTGAAATCAGCGGGGACGTTGGAGCTATTGATCCGTTTTGTGAGTGGTGTCAGACACTCCGCAGTGTATGACTCGCCGAGGAAGTTCAGTAATGATCGCAAGGCGGACTCCGGCGTATCCACTAAGTCGGAATACCGAAGCCGGAAGACGACGCGCGGACCGTAGGCCCGTTCGGCCAAAAGACAGCTGCTCACAGCGCGAAACCAATAATTGTAAGCTTCCTGCTCATTGGCGACCAAGCTGCCTCCGCCGACACGATGAAAGTTCAGCATCGAACGAACGACGGAAGTGACGTCGCGGACAATGTGGACGAATAGCGCCTTCGGAAAGAGCTTACGCAACCCGCAAATATGGAATGAATACTCGGGAGTGCCGTCCACCCATCGCGTTTTTTGATTCATCATCGGCGAGACAAGATCTTCGGGCGGAGCGTTTAGGCCGGCCAAGTATTCCCACACCTTTCTTGCAAGGTCGATGCGGTGGCGCAAGATCAGTGCGTTAATGTTCTGACCAAACATGTTAAAAAATTCTTCGCGCTGGATGTTCATTGCACTTAAAACCGAGCGATCTCCGCGTGCTGATCCGATTTGGTAGCGAACGGCAAGATCAATCGCGAAATCTCCCATCCACCCTGACTCGGGGAGCGGCATAATGTTCGGATGCTGTCCAATACACCACGCCAGCACGCTTGTCCCCGAGCGTGGTGATCCCACGACAAAAATCGGTTTGTTTATTTGATCCTGCATTTCAGTTGCATACTCATTCTTAGCATGGAGTCGAGCAACGCGAATAGACTTTCCTTAGACAATTCATCCTACATGATCGGTCAAGCGTACTGCCAATCGCGGCCATATCGTCGGCGCTAAGGAAGCAGCACAATGGCATGATAAATCGCCCCGGGAATCAAATGGGCATCGAAAAATTTGTGGCAATTATTGATGCCTGAGCCACCGTTTCCAAATGTCCACTCCTATCACAACAGAAGAGGTTCACTGGAACCGCGCGCGGAATCATTACGGTCGGTGGCACGAAAAGGGCGCATTACCGTATCAGCCAAACGGTAGGCTGGCGTTCCAGCGCCTTCGCCAGCCGCTTTTCGTGCCTGCCATTAGACCGACCTTTACACTGCGGCGCGAAGACAACCTTTTCGCTATTGGCTCCTGTTTTGCGCGCGGCATTGAGTGCGCCCTGGCCGAGCAGAAAATGGCCGTGTTGAGCAGAGCTACGGAGTTCGATTCCTTCCCGGCAATAAATAACGAAACGAAGTTGGGCTTCACGAACAAATACAGCACCTTCTCTATTTACAACGAGCTGCGCTGGGCGCTGGACCCGGCCGAGGAATTCCCTCGCGAGAGCCTCGTTGATATCGGAAATGGTGTTTTCTATGATCCGCATACCAATCCGGCGCTGCAACTAGCCGGCTTCGAAGAAACGATTCATCGGCGTGAGATCATCGAATCGGTCACCCGGCGGGTTGCGCAGTGTCGGGTGGTGATAGTTACCCTCGGTTTGGTCGAAGTGTGGCGCGACAAAATTGCCAATGTTTTCATCAACACTGCACCGATTCCCGCTGCTCTCCACCGTCATCCAGATCGTTACGAGTTTCACATTACGAATTTTACGGAGAACTTTTCGAATCTTGAAGGCATTCACACCCTGCTTAGCCGATTCGGTCATCCAGATGTGCAAGTCGTGGTGACGGTGTCGCCCGTGCCGCTGGAGGCAACCTTCTCGTCGGAAGACGTTGTAATTGCCAATACTTATTCGAAATCAATCCTTCGAGCTGCAGCCCAAGAATGGGCGGCGATGCATAAAAACGTGCACTATTTCCCAAGCTACGAGATCGTCCAAAACTCGGACCGGAAGGCGACCTGGGAGCAAGACCTTCGGCATGTGAAGGGGGAAGTGGTCTATCACATCATGAACCTGTTTCTGCGTCACTATTTCGCGGGACTTCCCGCAACCCGCTCCGAGTTGAGTGCTTCACCGAACCCGGTGCCGCCTGGCGCTAGACGAGGCAAAACCACTATCAGTTGGTTTTCTGAGGGTGCTTCGGCCGCAGTTTATGTGTCGAAGGACGGCGCCGAGGAAAAGTTTTTTGCAAGCGGTTCGCATGGCTCGGAAGAAGCGCACTGGATTCAAACAGGCGCAACGTATGAGTTCAGTCTCTACAGCGGCCCTGATCGCAATACCCGGCTCGCACGAATCTCCGTGACACGCCCACCCAATGACAAGACCGATACTCTGCGAACCGCCAGCCGGTCAAAAAAATGTGTGAGTCTGGCGAAGTAGCTGCCGTCAAAAACCGATCCGTCCGGCGCGGCGGAAGAAATTCGCTCGGGGGCGCCGTCGGCCGAGACATACACGTGCCCCGTGCTCCCGTTTGCACATCGACCATTTAATTGTTGTCGTTCCATTTCCATGCCCGGTTGGGACGAGAGTGATTGAACCTAAGCGGGCATTAATCGCGGGGGTTTTAAGGCGTGCTCGGCGCGGAGCCAATTTTCGAGGTTAGGGTTCTTAGCCTTCGGCCTTGTGGAAGCTTGGCGTGCTTGTCACTAAGCAAACGATTCAAGCGTTTGCGGACTGCTGAGACTGAATAATGCGCTTTCGTGATTTTGATTCCATTCGTCGAGAGCCGGTTCCAGAGCTCCTCCGACTCGTAAAGCTCGATCAAGGCGCGCGCGAAATTTTCCGGCTCATCGGCGATGAGAATGTCTTCACGATCGGTTAGCGCTATGCCCTCTACGGCGAGCGAGGTTGCCACGACAGGCACACCAAAACCCATGCTTAGGTTGATTTTGCCTTTTATACCGGCCCCATATCGCAATGGCGCGACAGATAATTTAACGCTTTCAAAAAACGGCCGAACATCCGGCTGCAATCCGGCGACGATGACGTTGTCGGTTGCGAGCGCTACCACCTCCGGAGGAGCCTTGTCGCCGATGATGTAAAACTTGGCATCACTAAGATGCTGCTCTACCAGTGGATGAATTTTCTCCAGAAAAAAAATAACAGCATCAATGTTTGGCGTGTGTTGGAAGCCCCCGATAAAGAGAAAGGCCCGCCGCAGTGAGAATGGCGTGTTTGAACCTGGAACATCGATAATCGTCGGCACGATTTCTATCGATTTATCCGGTCT
>Ga0137377_10002594_pt1 | contig 13544 bp, 9 predicted proteins | sample SagtaG_22_FD_104815 | JGI IMG/M metagenome (GOLD analysis project Ga0137377, IMG submission 104815) | Vadose zone soil microbial communities from Sagehorn Ranch, Mendocino, California, USA - Sage2_L_40_16 metaG | ecosystem: Environmental > Terrestrial > Soil > Vadose zone | place: USA... | reverse complement strand
TTTCAAAGTAAGACGTATTTCTCATTTTTACGTTCAAAAGATGCATTTCGTGAGGCCAATTCTTTCAAACTTCTTCAAAAATGACCGAACCATGAGTTAGAATTTTCCACTAGGAGAGAGGAACGTGGAGATGTTCGTAATCGTGTCCACCTACCGGGCCAAAGTTGGTGAGGATGATGCCATCATTGCCTTACATGAGGACTTGCAGCGCAACCAGGACCTTAAGGCTAAAGCCTATCTCTCGTGGGAACTCCTGAGAAAGGTCGATGCTCCCCGCGAGTTCATCGCTATCGCGTATTTCTCAAGTGAGGAGCTAGCAAAGGCGGCAGAAAGCGATCTGGAGCAGGACGCGTGGTATGGCCGCCTGGTGAGCCTGATTGAGGAGGGACCACGACATACAGGTTGCATAAGCGAGTGGCGGTTACCGTAACACGGAGTGTCCTTCTGTAGATATCGTCATGTATTGTGGACTACTTGTAGATTGTTCGTTCGACTGATGAGAAATCGTGATTGTGGATGGTCAATCTTGTGTTTTTGTCTGTGAAGGTAGAAGGATGACTTCATTTCAAGAAACGCCTAGATGGTTAACCTAAGCGTTTCCAGCAACCCTTTTCACTTGTCCTGCACTGCTATGCCGTCCAAAACAGAGAGAGTGTAGGACAGTCAGACTCCCTTGTACTGATTGTAGCCAGCTCAGCAAGAATAGGTCAAAGGTCTAAGCAAATTGTCTCATTACCGACCCGGCCTGTCAATCGATGAAAAGTAGGCTGTCATCGTTCAGTGATTTTGTCGTAGGATAAATGTTTAGGTTGGCAATATGGTGAAGGCTCTTCTCAAGTCAGATCATGAGGTATCCCTATTATCATCGTCTTTGACTTGCCTGACTTTGGAGGCGACTTGAAAAGGGTACCTGAGTAGGTACTTTATTGATAAAGCGAGTTGACGTGTCTGGGTCGATGGCAAATTGAGACCAGGGAGATTAACAGAGAAAGAATGTACGCTGGTGCTCTATCTGGCCTCGCGCAATGGAGAAACTTGTTCGCGAGAAGAGACTGTTCGGGCCGTCTATCAGAGTACCTACCAGGTAAAGATCGATGATGACCGTTTGGACGCAATGGTGGGGCGCGCTCGTAGGAAGATCGAGGATAATCCGCGTTCTCCACGATTTCTGATAACCGTTAATCGCCAGGGTCACAGGCTGCGAGGCTTTCATGGTTGAAGGAATGTAACCACAAATCGGGTTTCGCTATGTTTTCTTAACTGGAATGCAACCTCAGTCTGCATAGAAACATGCTAATGTATTGATCGTACTCTAGAGGATGTTCTATTTATCCCTTTATTGATGAAAGGTAGGCATGGGCCAAATGGATGGACAACGAGCACAACAATATTATGGTCTGAGCAGCTGAACGAAGCCCAAAATCTTCAGTATGTACTACCGTTTATTCCATCCTTTGTTAGTGAGGTCATCCTGGTCGATGGACATTCAACTGATGATACTATTGCAGTGGCAAAGCAACTACTCCCGACTATTCGAATCATCAAACAGGCGGGCAAGGGTAAGGGAAACGCCCTGAAAGCTGGTTTTGCTGCTTGCAGCGGCAAGTCCAGCAGGGCTAAAATGCGGAGCTGCAGAACAGAAAGGGGAGTCATCTGCTTCTTTCATGCTCACAGCTTATCAGAATCTTTGAACCGCGTCCACATTTACGCGAAGCGTGAGGTTTTATGATTTCCATCGCACATCCTCTTTTGGGAACTGAGGAGGAAGCTGCCCTTCTTCGAGTTCTTACATCGGGTCAGCTTGCACAAGGAGAGCGTGTCGCAACTTTTGAGCAGCGCTTCGCCGAGCTATGTCATGTGCAAAGGGCTGTCGCTGTTTCCTCAGGAACCGCTGCGCTTCATCTTGCATTACTTGCGCATAATATTGGCCGTGGTGACGAAGTGATCACCACAGCTTTTAGTTTCTCTGCAACCGCCAATGTTATTCTGCATGTTGGAGCTACTCCTGTGTTTGTCGATATTGAGCCGGATATCTACACACTTGATCCCACCCAGGTGGAGACGGCTCTCACCCGCCGCACGAAAGCGATTATACCAGTGCATCTGTATGGTCACCCCTGTGATATGAAACGCCTGGAGCAACTTGCGGCGAATTATTCTCTTGTGCTTATCGAGGACGCGTCTCAGGCGCACGCAGCCGCAATAGACGGAAGGCCTGTGGGGAGTTTTGGGACTGGATGCTTCTCGTTCTATGCGACCAAGAATATGACGACGGGTGAAGGTGGGATGGTCACGACCAATGATCCTGCCATCGCTGAACGGGTGAGCCTTTTGCGTAATCACGGGCAAGAAGCACGTTACTACCAAATAGCTCTTGGGTATAACATGCGCATGACTGAGCTGCAGGCAGCCCTTGGCATTGCTCAAATTGAGAAACTGGAGTACTTTACGAAGCGGCGCATTACCAACGCGGCCTTCTTGACGCAACGCCTAAAAGGAGTAGTGCAAACCCCCATGGTGCGTCCTGGATTTCGTCATGTCTATCACCAATATACCATCCGGGTCCCTTCTCGTCGGGACGCATTCCTGACGCAGCTGCGTACGCGTGGAATCGATACAACAATTCATTATCCTACTCCGATTCATCAGCAACCTTACTATCGGCGTATGCCCTCTATGTTTCGCGTCTTAAGCCCAGGTAGAAGGTCAAGTGTGAAAGGGGAACATCCTTCCGCTCGTCTGCCTGTAACAGAGAGTGCTACACAGCAAGTATTGTCGCTCCCCGTGCATCCAGCACTGAGCGAGGAGGATCTCTCAACCATTGCAAGGGAGGTAGTTGCTCTATGCGAGTGAAAGTTGCAGTGATTGGCGCAGGCTCCATGGGGATGAATCACCTGCGAGTGCTAACAGATTTTGATGAGGAGCGGATCCAGCCTGTGGGTGTTGCAGAAATCCATGAACCAACACTGAAGCGTGCAATGGGTCGATTCCATGTTGCAGGCTACACAGATTACCGCCAGATGGTCGAGCAAACACAGCCTGATCTTGTTACAGTGGTTGTACCTACTCACTTGCATTTTGAAGTGGCCTCATATCTGCTGAATCGGGGCATCCATGTACTTATTGAAAAACCCATAACAAGTACCATTGAGGAAGCACTCACGCTGATTCAACTAGCTCGTCTCGCTGGTGCCAAGATTGCGGTGGGGCACATCGAACGGTTTAACCCTGCAGTCATCGAGATAAAGCGGCGTCTCGTTGCTGGTGAACTCGGCCAGATTTTTCACTTCCATGCCCGACGACTCGGCCCATTTCCTCCTCGCATACGTGATGTCGGCGTTACGCTCGACCTCGCGACTCATGATATCGATGTCATGCGTTATTTAGCAGATGCCGAGGTTGAACGGGTATATGCGGAAACCCAATGCCGCCTACCCAGCCAGTATGAAGATTTGCTCCTTGGTGTCCTTCGCTTTACCAATGACGCCATTGGCATGCTTGACGTGAACTGGTTGACACCTACAAAGGTACGTGAACTGAGCATCACAGGTGAAGGAGGAATGTATCTCGTCAACTACCTGACCCAAGATGTCTACTATTATGAAAACGATTATACGCCCACGACGTGGGATGCATTACGCTCTCTTACAGGGGTGAGTGAAGGAACAATGACGCGCCTGAAGATTCAAAAGGCGGAACCTTTGCGGTTGGAATATGAAGATATCATCAACGCCATAGATGATGATGCATTGCCAACGGTTTCAGGCGAAGATGGGCTAGCTGTCTTGAAAGTTGTCCAGCAGCTCATTGAGTCCACGCGACAAAATGGGCGTAGCAGGCACCAGCCCCCAGCAGCTGTGAAGGGAGAAGTATAGCTTGAACACAACGCCCTCCTCTCTCCCAGAGTCCTCTACTGTGGCCGTCCTTGGCCTGGGCAAAATTGGTTTGCCCCTTGCTGTGCAGTATGCTCTGCATGGTCGCCATGTGATTGGCTGTGACATCGATGCACAAGTAGTTGAAATGGTCAACGCTGGGTTATGTCATGTTCAGGAAGAGCCAGGGCTTGCTACCGAGGTTGCCAGGCTGGTCCACCAGGGATTGCTCTCCGCCACAGCCAATACTGCTGAAGCAGTGCGCCAGGCTGATGCTGTGGTGGTCATTGTACCAGTTATAATCGATGCGAAGCACGAAGTGAGCTTTACGGCGATTGATGCCGCCACTGCCGCCATCGGAGAGGGACTGCAACCGGGTACCCTTGTGATCTATGAGACGACCCTGCCGGTGGGTACAACATCACGTCGAAGCGCTCGGATGCTCGAGCGTACATCAGGCCTCAAAGCGGGTCAGGACTTTTTCCTTGCCTATAGCCCAGAGCGAGTATCTTCCGGGTGCATCTTCCGCGATCTGCGCATCTACCCCAAAGTGGTGGGCGGCATCAATGACAAGAGCGCTGCCGCCGCTGTCGCCTTTTACCGGTCGGTGCTTGACGCCGAGATCATTACCATGGCTTCGACCGATGAGGCCGAATTTGTTAAGCTTATTGAAACAACGTACCGCGATGTCAATATTGCGCTGGCCAATGAGTTTGCCTACTACGCTGATGCCCATGGACTCAATGCTGCAGCGGCAATCACGGCTGCGAATACCCAACCTTATTCGCATATTCATACTCCTGGTGTCGGCGTTGGTGGTCATTGTATCCCCATCTATCCTTACTTTCTTTTTGCGGGTTTGGAAGATAGCTACATCCAAACCAATGATTCCGAACTTCAAATGCTCATGTTGCCCCGCTATGCTCGTCGTATCAACGACACCATGGCGGAGTATGCGGTGCAGCGGATTGGAGCCGTTATCGGATCGTTAGCTCACCAATCCGTGCTTATTCTGGGGGTAGCTTATCGGGGCGATGTACGTGAAGTTGCGTTCACAAGCGCGAAGCTGCTCCAGAAAGCCCTCTTAGAGTGCGATACAGCAGTGTACATCGATGACCCGCTGTTTAGTGCAGACGAGTTACATGCACTGGGCTATACGCCTCTCACTCCTGAGGTGGAGAGCGAGATTTGTGCCATCATTCTACAGGCAGATCATCAGGCATACAAGTTGTTCGATTTCAGCCGCTTTAGTCGCTGTCAGGTGGTGCTTGATGGACGCAAAGCACTCTGCCGCGAACAGATCGAAGCTCTTGGCATGCGCTATATCACTATTGGGGACGGCAATTATGAAAAAACAAAGAACAGGAGAGGTGAACAGCAACCCACCTCTGCGGTTCTCTTTGAAAGGAGGTAAAAAATGACCCACATACTCTTTGTCACTCCCTATTATCCTCCAGAAAAAGGAGCTGCCGCGGTGCGTATCAGTGAAACTGCCGTACGCCTGGTGAAGCGAGGGTATGATGTGACAGTGCTTACTAATTTCCCGAACTATCCTTCTGGTATTGTTCCGCCTGAATATCGAGGTCATGTGCTTCTGCGAGAAAACCTTGATGGAGTTTCTGTTGTTCGGGTCTGGAGCTACGTCAGCCCGAACAAAGGTTTTCTGCGCCGTATTCTGGCTCACTTTTCTTTTGGATGTCTCGCTCCTTTGCTTGGCGGGAAAGAGGTCGGTCATCCAGATGTGCTTATTGTCGAATCACATCCGCTCTTCAATGCTATTGCGGGACGTATATTAGCAAGACGTAAACATTGCCCCTTCATTTTTATGGTGTCTGACCTCTGGCCCGCGTCAGCAGTCGAGTTGGGTGTACTGCGTAATAGAATTTTGATCCGGCTTGCAGAATGGTTAGAACGGTCAACCTATGAGCGAGCAAGTTTGATTTGGGCTTTGTCGGAAGGGATTCGCAACGGAATCATCCAGTGTGGACTCCCACAAGAGCGTGTTTTTCTCTTGACAAACGGCGCTGATCTCAGCAAGTTTCACCCGTTGCCTCAAATGCAAGCTCGAGCTGAGCTTGGGTGGGATGATCGATTTACAGTTCTCTATGCAGGTACCTTTGGGCTTTCCCATGGACTAACTACTGTACTTGATGCTGCCGAGCAAATGCAAGATCGTGAAAATATACATTTCATTTTCGTCGGTGATGGTTCTGAAAAGGCAGATTTGATCGCGAAAGCCCAGAGATGCGATCTCAAGAATGTCACTTTCTTAGATTCGCAACCACATGACCGAATGCCAGTGGTTTTGGCGGGAGCCGATGTTTGCCTAGTTCCTATGCGGAATCTGCCATTGTTTGAAGGTAGATTGCCTTTGAAAATGTTTGAAGTGATGGCCTGTGCTCGTCCCATTTTGTTAGGGGTAGAAGGCGAAGCACGTCGACTTGCGGAGCAAGAGGCACGTGCAGCAATATATGTGGAGCCAGAGAATGCAAAGGCGTTAGTATCGGGGATTCTCTACTTACAGGAGCATCAAGAAGAAGCAAAGTTATTAGGTCTGTGTGGTCGTGCCTATGTAGAGGCGAGATTTGATCGCGATCAACTAACAGCAGAACTTGATGCGCATATTGCAAGGTTGCTTGGAAAGAAGATCCCCGTCTCTATATCGGTGGCACCCATTCCTGATGCTGTAGTAGAGGAGGGTTGGATATATTAGACGGAAGCAGTATTAGAAAGAAGACAAGAAGGTAAATCATGCGGACCGATTCTGAACCGCGCATGCCAGCAATATCTCCACAAGCCCTATATGAGGCACAGGAGGCTTTGTCGAAGAACGATATCCCTTACCCTCAACCAACGGATGTAATCTCTGAAAGGGGAGTTCCTTATGATATTGAGGATGGCAAGGGTTTCTCTGGAACTCTTCAGAAGTCACAAACTAACAAACAGCAAAGGGTAAGAGGACGACAAAGACCTTCATCAACAGTATGGCATCTTATTCTCGTGTTCGGTGATGTGAGTTTGCTCGTGGCATTATTCGGATCGTTACTATTCTTCCATCTGATACCTCAGGTATCAAAGGACACATTAGGAATACGAGATGTGAAACTCTTGTGGATATGTCTTGCTCTGGTATCCTGGGGTCTCGCGGTCAATGTGACTCAGTCACAAAATCTAAGCTATGCATCGAATCGCTTTAAAAGTCCATGTTGTGCATTGTTTGCGCTTGTGCTTATGTGTATCTTCTGGATAGTACTCTCGTACCTCCTTCTTGGCGTCGAATTCATAACTTTAGCCTGGTTAGAGTTATTCTTCCTGGCATTAGCAATACCAGTCTTTACTACCTGGCGCTTCCTGCTTGCGCAGATCATGCATTTGCCGCGTTTCCGTCCTCGGGCGGTCATTGTTGGAGTCAATTCTGCTGGGGAAACTGTTGCTAAGGAAATACAGAGCGCTAAGCATTCCCGTACCAACATCCTGGGGTATATTGGTGAAGGCGCCAGAGAGAGATCATATCAGAATGCATTGCCGATCTTGGGTGGCAGAAGTGCGCTGCGCGATTTAGCGAATAATAGCATGATTGACATGATCATCATAGCGCTTGAGTACGGAACTAATCCCGAACTATTAAAAGAAGCTGTTGAAGCAGCACAGTTTGGCATAGCAGTGCTTCCTATGACGGTGGTCTATGAAAACAGTACGGGCAAAATTCCAGTGGAGCATGTCGGTGATCAATGGTATGTAGCTCTGCAATCAGAGCACATGGTGTCTCTATTCTACCTCTGCTGGAAAAAAATCCTGGATCTTGTCTGTGGGCTCGGTGGCCTCCTGGTTCTATGTTTGTTGCTCCCTGTTATAGCGCTATGCATTTACCTGGATTCTCCAGGCCCGATCTTTTACAGCCAGGAGCGAGTCGGACTTCGGGAAAAACCATTTCGCATTTATAAGTTTCGCTCCATGTACCCTGATGCTGAGGGTGGGGGACGCGCAACATGGGCTAGCGAGTATGACAAGCGGGTAACAAGGGTTGGACGGTTCTTGCGCGCCACGCATTTAGATGAGTTGCCACAACTGTTCAATATTTTACGGGGTGATATGAGCCTGATTGGTCCAAGGCCCGAGAGAGCAGCATTCGTCACCGAATTGGAAAAAACCATTCCTTTTTACCGTTACCGGCTGGCAGTCAAACCTGGAATAACAGGCTGGGCTCAAGTGAAGTACCGCTATGGTAGATCAGGCGATGATGCGCTGATCAAGTTGCAATATGATCTCTACTACATCAAACGGCAGTCGTTCATGCTTGATCTGTTTATCATCTTGAAGACAGTGACCGAAGTGCTGTCCCTCCGTGGAACATAGCAACATCGGCATTAGCGCCTTACAAAAAGCAAGGGTAACATGTATGGTATTTTTCTTGGTTGCTGCGCTATGTGCTATATTGCTATATAAAGGAGGAATGAGATGACTTTTGAACAATTCTACAGGATATTGATAAAACATTGGAGGCTCGTTGTAATCTGTTCTTTATTGGTGGGACTGGGGGCATTTTTCGGTACTAAACAAATGACCCCTCTCTACCAGTCGTCAGCACTCGTAGAGATTGTTTTTATTCCGGGAAACACTCAATCAAACTATGATAGCTTGCTTGCTGGCCAGCAACTCGCTCAAACCGAAGCGCCACTGGCAACCAGTAATCCGGTGCTGCGTGAAGTTGCCTCGCACTATCGGGGTCTGACTGTTGAGCAACTTGCGGGAGAAGTGACAGCAACAGCCACTACGAATACGCAACTTGTTGAGATTGATGTAAAAGACCCGAGTCCGACGCGAGCGGCAGCCCTGGCTAACGATGTTGCGGCGACCTTGATAAAACAGCAGCTCCAGGTGTTTCAGCAAACCTTGGGTCCCTCGGGTCAGGGGAGCGTTTCCCTCTTCATCGCCCAGCCTGCTCAGCCCGCCTTATCTCCTTTCCAACCCAATGTACGCCTCAATACTGCTGCCGGACTGGTGACTGGCGTATTGCTGGGAATATTACTGGCAGTGCTGTTTGAGCTTTTAGATAAACGCATCCGCACTCCAGAGGCTCTCAGCGTATTACTGGACTGGCCAGTTCTGGGAAGGATCTGGCAAGCAGCACCTACAGAAGATGTTATTAATCCAATCGGCCACAACTCCAACGTCGAGTCCTATAGTATCTTGCGTACGAATATCGGGTTCGCAGCGCTAGATAGACCATTGCACACTCTAGTGGTCACGAGTGGCGCGCCTCGCGATGGCAAGAGCGTCGTCGCGGCCAACCTGGCGATTTTTATGGCCAAAGCCGGTAGGAATACCCTCCTTATCGACGCAGACCTGCGTCATCCGATACAGCATGAACAATTCGGCATCCCGGCTCACGCACTGGGTTTCAGCAATGCCATATTGGCGTTTAGCTCGCCGACAACTGCTAACGCACCTGCTTACCAGCAGGTTCTCACTCCTACGACGCGCACAAAGCCATTAAGTACACCGGTCGTTACCAGAGAACTATCTCTCGACCCCTTCGTTCGAGCAGTGAACATTCCACATTTATGTGTCATGCCCTCGGGGCCACTACCACCGAATCCTCTGGAGCTACTCGACTCAAAAGCTATGCAACGCTTCTTTGCAGCACTGAGCAATTGTGGAGCTGAGGTGGTGATCTTTGATACTCCTCATTTGTTGGGCTTGTCAGATGCCAGCATTCTAGCATCAAAGGTTGATGGCACACTGGTTGTGGTCGATACCACGCGTGCCAGGAAGAAGAATCTAAAGCAGGTGAAAACACTGCTGAGGCAGGCTGGAGCCCGTGTTCTTGGATGTGTGGTAAATAAACAACATCGTCAGCGCAAGGGCATGCCCTACAAGAACATTCCTTATTCGTACAACTATGGCTCTAGAAAGCGGAGCGGTAAGAGCGATTATAGTACGGAGAATACGAACCTTTCTACCGTTTCAACGGTTCCATTAGCGAACCCGAAGCCATCGGAAACACCACCTCAGCCAAACCGGGAAGAACAGAATGGTAAGGCAGAGTATGACGCAAACAATGTTGACTCGTCCACTCCCTCTATAGATGCCGTTGCTGACAATGAGCAGACGAACTCGCTCCCTGTGGTCGAGAAAAGAAGGACAGGTGAATAGCATGAAGGTAGCCGAACTGATTTCTCCTTCATCGATTTTCTTGATTCTGGCACTCCCAGCCGCGCTTTGCCTGGGAGTAGCCATTGGTATATTTAACCCCATCTACGCAGCTATTATCGCTGCGACTCTCGTGATGGCGATCATCGTACTGCTCAGGCTCGACGAACTTATTGTGATGCTGGTTATCGCTGTGCATATATTGGTTGACTCCTACCTCGGCCTGGCTGTGTACCAGATTGCACTGCTCATGGCGCTGGTACTGCTCTTTGCCTGCTACTTTGGGCAATCTGCTAACCATCCCTGGACTAGGCCGCGCTGGGTCTGGCTCTGGCTTTTGTTTCTCATCCTGACGATCGTCCCTGCTATGGAGGGCGCTGCTTTCAGTCTCACCAACTCCATCGGCTATTATCTTGAAATCATTTTCAGTCCATTCATCATGTTCTGGCTAGGCAACATAATCGCGAAGGATGTTTCGGCTGTGCGGCGTGTGTTTCAATGGCTGTCCTTTCTGGCAGCGCTCTTCGCCATACATACAATTATTCAGGCAACCACCGGCAAGTTCTTATTTGAATCTGCGCGGGGCTATGCTAACCTTGTCCAGGCCTCGAACTTTCAAATAGGGGAAGGTGTCTCCCGCGCCAGTTCGTTCTTTGGCAATCCGAACGGGGATGGGATCTTCCTTGCCACCTGCTTTTTCCTTCCATTAGGGTTATTTATAGAAAGTGAGAGGCTGTGGGCAAAGTTGATCTATCTCCTGGAAATGCTGTCGATCCTGCTGGCACTGATGTTCACCTACAGTAATGGATCATGGATAGCTGCACTCACAGGCTTGTTGGTTTTCATATTTCTGGTGGGACGTGTGCATTACAGTGTACTGCTGTTGCTGTTGGTCACGGCACTGGCAGTGGTAGCGCTCACTGTCTTTCCTTCACTTGTCGCCGTCCAACTATCTCGTGCTAGGGACCAGGGCAATCTCTCGCTGCACTTTGGGGCCTGGCAAACGGCTATGCGAGTCATCGCGGCGTATCCTCTGTTTGGTGTTGGTCTGGGGAATCAGGCCTATCTAAGTATTGCAGAACATTTCCGTGTGCCTGCACAGACGAAGCTTTTAGCGGAACCAGATAATTCCTACTTGCAGTGGGGAGCAGTAGCAGGAATACCCGTCATGCTGATATTCCTTGTATTGCTAGCTCTGGTATTTTGGTTCTCGTGGCGCAACTGGTTGGCTATAGATACCCGCTATCGCCCTCTTTTCGCAGGAGGAATAGTTGCTCTCCTTGCGCTTAGCATTAACAGTTTGACTGTAGATGGTTGGACGAGTCCAATTGATGTACAGTACCTCGGCTGGCTGATAGCTGGTGTAGTCGCCTCACCGTTAATTAGGCGTTGCCTGGGATCCCAATCAGTGCCACCAGTCGATGGGATGGCAGAGACAGCCCATGTCCAGGTTGGGGCATCTTGGATGGACAAAGCAAAGCAGGGTTCGCAATTATGAGTGATATGCAAGCAGTTATTTGGAGGTGCTTACATGCGATTGAGCAAACGTGACATAGGATTGTTTGCATTTGTTGGGGTTGCACTGATTATCCTACTTTTTGGTCTGGATCTGATACCTTCTCCCTTCGCAAGAGGTGGCCCGACCCAGGCATTCTTACCACGAGCAGTTACTTCCGCGGACAACGCCATTGTACGTGAGAATGCTTTGCTAGGGACAACAGGCTGGCAGATCCCCAATGGCGAAGATGCTACCACAGAGATACAGGCCTACGCCGGTGCGACGTCAGTGTTGCCCGGGCATACCTTGACCTTTTACGTAAGCACTCAAAGAGAAGGTACTCCTTATTCAATCAGTATCTACCGTCTCGGCTGGTATGAGGGCACTGGAGGACGGCTGAAATTTTACCAGGCGAATCTGGTCGGTCACGCACAGGGATACTTTGACCATAATCAGCATATCCTTGTAGGTTGCAATTCTTGCCGGGTGGACTTACAGACAGGCCTTGTGGAGGCTCATTGGAGGGCTTCCTACACGTTGACAGTACCATCTGACTGGACCACCGGAATCTATCTGGCCAAATTCGTTGACGTCAATGGTTTGCAGATCTATACGCCGTTCGATGTACGGGGCAACTCCAGGTCCGCATATGTCGTTGTCACGCCGGATTTAACGTTCGCGGCATACAACGTCTGGGGGGGATTCAGCCTTTATGAAGCGCCTACCAGTCTAGGGATAGTAAGTGAAGCAGTGAATCGAGGGGCAGGAGTCAAGGTCTCGTTCGATCGACCATATGCAACAGGGGACGGTGCGTACTCTTTGCTAGCTGGAGAGGCCGACACTATCCATTGGCTGGAGCGCCAGGGCTACGATCTCTCATACATGAGCGACGTCGATGTACATGAGAACCCCGGGGAATTGCTGAATCATAAAGCGTACCTCTCAATCGGTCACGATGAGTACTGGTCGAAAGAGCAGCGTGATGCGGTGGTGCGGGCTCGCGACAGGGGTGTGGGCCTCGCGTTCTTAGCAGGGAACGATGTCTACTGGCAGATTCGCTTAGAGAAGGATAGCGCGGGGACTCCAGATCGAACTGTTGTCTGCTATAAGGTTCTGGCAACGGATAACGATTATGCACTTGATCCGCTCTATGGGCAGAATAATACTCGTGTTACCTCACAGTGGCGCGATCCCGTACTGGGTCTTCCAGAGTACTCTCTGGTCGGAATGTTGTACTCCGGGCTCAACCATAACAAGAACTTCCCCTGGCGGGTGAGTCCGCAGGCAAAGTCACCCCTTCTGGACGGTACTGGTCTACTGCCCGGGAAGTCATATGGCTGTGGTATTGTAGGCAGTGAATGGGACCGTGTCGTTAATAACGCTGCTGCCCCGGCTGGCCTGCAGGTTCTCGGTGCATCACCAACCGTAAACGCAGTTAACATGCCAGATGTCAGTAATACCACCTACTACATCGCTCGCTCCGGGGCAATGGTCTTTGCTGCAGGCTCCATTAACTGGACTCTTGCACTTGACAGCTATCGGTTTACCTTCGACCCGGCATGTGCCAATCAGAAGCCGGTGGTGCCCGGCTTGCAGAAGTTGCTTGCGAACGTAATGGCTGCACTAATAATCCGTCACCCGTCGCAGCAGCTAACAGGCATCAATTTTCCGCAAGCTCTCAGCAGTTAAGAAAGGAAATACGGCAACCGAACCGAGGTAACCTATGGCTGATACACCTTCAAACCGCATACGCCTGCCCTGTCCTTTGCTGCTTGTAGTTCTGATTGCTGCGTGCTTTCTTACCGGCTTTCTTGTCCTGCCGTGGCAAGAGGTGAGGCTTCCAACTGTGGGGACAAATATTGGAGCGCCTACAACTGATATAGATGGCGTTCCCAGGCCTCAAGGCAAGGCCTGGGATATAGGGCCATATGAGTACGTGAGCAAAAAGGCATGAGTGATATGTGTGAAGACGGCCTGGAGATGACGGGCGAGCCAACACCTGCGCTGGAGAAAACAAGACG
>Ga0137377_10002590_pt1 | contig 13547 bp, 14 predicted proteins | sample SagtaG_22_FD_104815 | JGI IMG/M metagenome (GOLD analysis project Ga0137377, IMG submission 104815) | Vadose zone soil microbial communities from Sagehorn Ranch, Mendocino, California, USA - Sage2_L_40_16 metaG | ecosystem: Environmental > Terrestrial > Soil > Vadose zone | place: USA... | reverse complement strand
CGCCTTAGTATCGGTCTGCGTTAGTTTGCTGCTGAAGACCAGTTCAATACTCGCAGGGCGCGCAGCGTGTTCCATCGGCTCGGCTGGCCCTCGCCTTTGTCCGTCTCGACCGGCATCACGCCCGGATAGCGAGTCTCGAGCAGCCACCTCCCGTCGCCGTCGCGCTTCGACACGACCAGCTCGACCGCCTCGGCCACCCGTTCGTCGGGCGCGACGCCTGCCCGGAGCAGGTACTCGAGGCCTCGCAGCAGGTCGTAGTGCCACCACGTCGGGAAGGCGAAGCTCGTCCACGCGGCGCCGCCCTTGCGATCTCGCTCGATCGCCTCGCCGGTCGACCGACGGCGGAAGAGGCGGCGCTCGAGCAGGTACTCCTGCGCGCGCAGACGCGCCCCGATCACCTCTTGGCTACCCCCAACGGCGCGTTCGTATTCGAGCAGGGCTTCGAGCACGCAGATCGTGGTGTTGAACGACGACCGCGTCGAGCCGTTAGCGGCCTCGCAGTTCCAGCCGCCGTCGGGCAACTGCTCGGCGAGCAGCCGATCGACGATGCCCCGGACGTCGTGGCCGAAGTACGCGCCCACCGCCGCAACCTGCCCGTTGATGCAGGGCTCGACCTCGCCTTGAAAGAAGGCATCGCCGTCACATTCCCGAGGGCCACATCCGTTCCACGTCACCCGGTCGCGGACGAGATCCACCGCGCGGCGTGCCTGATCGCTCGCCGGATCGAGACCCATGTCCCGCAGCAGCATCAGGACGTGCATGGTGGAGTCCCACCCACGGTTCCACGCCGCGCCGCCCCACCGGCCATCGGCCCCCTGAAGGGCGAGTAGCCGCGCGCCCGCGCCCTCGGTGGCGACACGCGCGCGCTCGGCCGCGATCTCTTCCGCCGGCGCACCGATCAAGTCTCGCATCACTTGCCAGCGGATCGAAGGGTCAGAATCGAGCAGCCACCGTATGACCGATTTCCGTGCGTTCGCAGCTTGCCGTTTGGGTAGATTGGTTGCCATCTGCTGATCCATTTTACTTTGACCGCAAGACGCTGTCGGCAGCCTGACGTCAAGCTCGGCAAGCGCATGCTCTATGGAACGTCACGCCCGGCTTCAATTCCACCGACGAAATATGCCTACGTCGAGGATCGCGCCAATTTTTACGGTTTTGACCAATCGCATGACTGCGCGACCGCAGACTTCAGCCAGAGGACGTCGAGGCCACCGGTCATTCGATAGCCCCTCGAAATGAGCGACTGCGCCACGTCTCGTGTGAGCGCCACGCCTCCCAACGGAATGCCGGCCCGCAGCACTGCCGATTCGAGCCGGCTTACCGCTTCCTTCATCTTCGGATGCTCGAACTGGCCGCTGATCCCGAGTTCCGTTGACAGATCGAATGGGGCGATCACGAAGATGTGGACGCCTTCGACTGCGCAGATCTCGTCGATGTTCTTCACGGCATCGACGGTTTCGAGCAGAATCATGCAGACCGTCTCCGCTGCGGGTCCAGCTGCGTATTCGAACATCTGTGTACCCCAGCGCGAATGGGCCAAGAAGGGCCCCCATCCTCGCTTTCCGGATGGGGGATAGCGCATCGCCGAAACGCACCGTTCTACGTCCTTCGGAGTTCGTGCCAGCGGAAAGCAGACGCCTTCCGCTCCAGCATCGAGTGCTTTCTTGACATGCACCTCGTGAATCTCGGGAATGCGGACCAGTGGAGCGCAGGCTGTTCCCTGAGTCGAAGCGATCATTGCGTGAAGCGAAGCGAAATCCACCGGACCATGCTCCTGGTCGAAAATCAGACAATCTGTCCCTGTTGCCGCCATCGCCTGTGTGGCGACCGCCGAAGGAATAACGCAGACTTGGAAATTCAGAAGACGCGACCGGTCGGCCAACTTGGCCTTCAGCGACATGGCCATGCAGTGCACCTCTCAAAGTCTTCACGTGAATCGGGCCCGATGGAGAAGCACCCCGGCCCGGGCTTTCCGGCCGATCGTTATGGCCGAGCCGGCGATTCGATTCCTTGTCTGCCTGTCTCACCCGAGATTATTGACGGTGTGGCAATTTCTCGAAAGTTCGTGTCTTGTACGCGCACACACTTTACTGCACGCGGAAGTAGCATGGGTCGGGTCCTGTCCTCTTCTCTGTTCCCGTGATCTGGTTTCTCGGCTACGCGGCGGCGGGCGCCTTAGTCGGCTTGCTGGCCGGCCTCCTTGGCATTGGCGGGGGGATGACGCTGGTGCCGATCCTTGCGGCGCTCTTCGACGCCCAGGCGCTGGCGCCCGGCCATAGCGTGCACCTGGCCCTGGGCACGGCAATGGCGTCGGCGGTACTGACTGCGAGTGCCAGTGTTCATGCGCATCACAGGCGTGGTGCCGTGGACTGGCGGATCGCGGCGCAGCTCGCGCCCGGATTAATCCTGGGGTCTCTGTTGTCGTCGGTGGCCAGCGGCTGGATCCCGCAACGGGATCTGGCGCTGGCGTTCGCGCTGATCGTCTATGGTGGCGCGACGCAGATCCTGCTGGGCCGGCCTGCCGCCTCCGCCGCGATGCCCGGCCGCACGGCAACGCTGCTGATCGGCCTGGCGATCGGCGTTGTCTGCGGGCTGGTCTCGGCCGGGGGCGCGTTCCTGACCGTTCCCTGGATGCTCTTTTGCGGCGTGCCGATGCTGACCGCGATCGGCACCGGCGCGGCGATCGCCGTTCCCGTGGTGCTCGTCGGCACGATCGGCTACGTGGCAGCCGGGTGGCATGCGACGGGTCTGCCGCCGCTCGCGCTCGGCTTCGTCTACCTGCCTGCGCTGCTCGCGCTCGTCTTTGCCAGCAGCCTGACGGCGTCGGTGGGCGCGCACCTGGCCCATCGCTTGCCCGTTGCCGTGCTCAAACGAATCTTTGCGGTGCTGTTGTACGCGCTCGCCACCCGGATGGCAGTCCATTACTGGTGAATCGCCGGACTCGCTACTTGGGAGCCAGCTCCTTCGGCACATCGATTTCGCCCTTTGATTCGAAGCGAAGGCCGCCAAAGCGCGTACCGGCCAGGCGCCCGTGCAACGTGTAGTCGACAATTGGCCGCTCACTGGTCGCCAACCCGATCGCCTGACGCACGACGGCCAACGCTGACACGGATACCGGCACGGAAATCACGATTTCGCCAAAACGCGGAACACTTCGGCGCTCGTCGCTGACACCAGTGGCAAACGGTGACCCGCGAACATCGAGTTCGATCGAAATGCCGTCAAAATCCAGCGCCGCGTCATTCGGGTTCTGCACGCGCAGCTTGACGGCCATGCGCAGCTCCATGCTTTCGCCGGGCAGGGCTTCGATGCCAACTACGTTGACCCGTACTGGCTCAGGCTGGCCCAGCAGGGCACAGCCGGCCAACACCCAGCCCGTGCACAACACGCTCGCCCACTGCCACAGAATCCGTCGGCGCACCGACCATCTCCGTTGTGCAAGGGCGGGAAGTCTAGCGCCCGGCTGCAGCATCAGGGCGCAACAATGGCCCGGCGCTGATGGTCACGCGGCGGCGAAGAACGATGCGTGGCCGCGTTTCAAGCCGGCAAGAACCGCTTCAGAAACGTCAGCACCCCCATCCAGTGCGTCTCGGCGCCGGCCGGGTTGGCATCGACGCGCAGCGTGGACGAGCCGTGCGTCGAATTCGACTTCGACAGCAACTGCTGCTTGTCGGCGCTCTTCACCGCCCGCAGAATCTGCGCCGATTGGCCAACCTCGTCGGAACCCGATGCCTGGTCAATGTAGACGGGCACCTCGACTTTGCGCGCAGCATCGCGGACCGCAGTCTTATTCTCCAGGTACTCGCCCGGCGAAAAGGCGACCACCCCGTTCACGTCACCCGGGTGCCTGGCGGCCAGCAGGAAGACGAGCGCGGCTGAATAGCTGGAGCCCCACACCACCACGGGAGCGCCGCTGGCATTGGCTTTGGCCCACGCAAGCGCCGCCTCGAGGTCAGGCAGCGCTTCTTCGTAGGTCGCCTTCCGTCCCAGCCCGGCAGCCGTGCGGTTCGTTCCACCGAAGGCGCCGTCGCCCGAACGCTGATCGATCGCGAGTACGGTGAAGCCGGCTCGCGCAAGGCGCGGCGCGATTGGCGCATATTCGGCGCTGCTCGATTCGGCCTGATGGAAGGCGACGATTATCGGGGGCTTCGCGCCGGCGGCGCGCCAGACCTCGCCGAACACCTTGGCGCCATCGGCGGCAGCAAGCTGCACCGTCTCGGCGGACACGGCGGGAAGCGCCAGTACGGCAGCGAACGCTGCGCTGAGGAATCGGATCATTGACTCGAGACCCCCCCTTAGCCGGCCGCCTGGCCGACCCCAACGCGGGCCGGCTCCAGGGGCACGAAGATCCACATCAGCAGGTACACCAGCACCCCGGTACCGGCGCACAGCGCCAGGGCCGTGAACACCAAGCGCCACAGCCAGGCGGCAATGCCCGTGGACTGGCCGATTCCGCCGCAGACGCCCCCCAGCCAGCGGTCGTCCCGGCTGCGGCGCAGGCCATTGATGGCACGCACGATGGGCGCCTGGCCCTGCGCTGCCGCCGATCCGTTGAGCACGCGCGCCTTGGCACGGGAGAATTCGTCGTCCGACAGGATGCCGCGGCTATGCAAGTCGCCCAGTTTTCCCAGCTCATCGCTCTCGGCCATCGCGCCCTCCAGGTATTCGTTGGTCGGTACGCAAAGGGTACCGCGGCCGCGCCCAAAATCCAGCCGCGTGCGACGAAGTGCGGATCTGGGGGGTGAAACCTCAATCCGTGACGCCGCGTTGCCGCTTGGCCAGGGCGGCGATCTTTCGAGGCGCCGATTCGCGCGACATCAGGGTGGCGCAGCTGCCGATCAGGATGGCACCGGTCATGTACCACGCCGGCGCGAGTGGACTGCCGCTCGCACCGATCAGCCATTGCAGTATGAACTGCGTCGATCCGCCGAAGCATGCGATCGCCACGGCGTACAGCGTGGCGAGCGTTCCGGAGCGAATCGCGCCAGGCAGCGATTCCGTGATGCCGACCAGAATCGGAACCGACGCCAGGTCCACGAGCAGGCTCAGCAGCGCCATCGCGGCGTACACGATCGCCACGCCGGGCGCCCGATTCATGACGATGAAAGTGGGCACGGCCAGCACGACCAGCGCAGCGAACGCGGCGAGCGTGACGGGCCGGCGGCCGAAGCGGTCGGACAGGATCCCGCTGAACAGGGCGGCCAAGGCTTCGGACAATCCGACCACCATGGTCGCGCCAAAGGCGAGATTGGGGCTCATCCCCAGGCTGTCCTGAGCGTAGGTTGTGAGGTAGCTGAGCACGTAACCGGAGACGGTCGTCGCCCCCAGCATGAACAGCCCCAGGGCGAGCAGCCGCACCGGGACCCGGGGTCCGACGGCACGCGACGCGGCGTCAGCCGGTCCTGGCAAGGTCTCCGGCAGCGAGCGGCGCAACCACAGGCCCACCGGCACGATCATCACGCCGACAAGAAAGGCGAGACGCCAGCCCCACTCGTCGAGGGCCGACGGCGACATCACGCTGGACAGGACGAACCCGACGATGCCGGCGGCGACGATGGCCAGGTCCTGTGTGGCGGACTGGATCGAAACGTACAGTCCGCGTCGCTCGGGCGGAGCCGCCTCGACGAGAAACGCGGTCGACGGGCCGACCTCGCCGCCCAGGGCGAAGCCCTGCAGCAGGCGAAACAGCAACAGCATGATCGGCGCCGCCGCGCCGATGCGGGCAAACGAGGGCGTCAAGGCGAGCCCCAGGATGGCGACACCCATCAGAATGAAGGACAGGATCATCGCCGGCCTGCGGCCGGCCCGGTCGCCGTATCGGCCGATCACGATTCCGCCCAGCGGCCGAGTCACGAAGCCGATGCCGAACGTCGCCAGCGTGAAGAGAAGGCCATGCGAGGTCCGCCCTTCAGGGTAGAAGGTGTGCCCGATCTGGATGGAAAAGAAGGAGAAGCTCAGGAAATCGTAGAACTCGAGCGCATTGCCAATGCCGACGGCAAAGATCTGGTGCAGCCGCAAATGAGCGCGTTGCCCCGAATCCGGCAGTAAATTGCGTTCCAATCGCGGCCCCTCCCCCGAGCGACCGGCCGTCGTTGTGCTATGACGTCACGGCGGATCAGGCTCCGGACCGCCCGCCGCATCCGGCGCGGCATCGACCGCCTCGCCGGCAATCCGGTGCCGCTCGGCCGCCCATGCGCCCAGGTCCATCGTGCGGCAGCGTTCGGAGCAGAAGGGGCGGAACCGGCTCGATTCCTGCCATACGACCGCCTTGCCGCAGGCCGGACACTTGACTTGTCGGACCGACGACTTCATCGCAAGTCTGCCGCCGGGGATCGATCCGATTAGAACGAGCACAGCGCCAGGTCGAACTCGATGTCGCGTTCGATCGGACGCGGTTTCGGTTCGCGATCGGCGGTCGTGAATCGGATCCAGAGCATGTACTTGTTGGCGCTGATCTCGGGTATCGCGCCGAGCGACTTGTCCAGGCGCACCTGCAGCAGCGAATAGGTCCGCCCCTGCAGCATCTGCTGAAAGGAGCCCGCCTGCGCGATCCGCGCGCTGTGCTGGGCGCTTTCCCTGAGCAGGTTCAGCACGATACCCAGCGCTTCGCCGAACTGCGCAAGCGGACCGACCCAGGCCTGCAGTTCGGCGATTCGCTCCGACGCCGGCCGCATCAGCCACGCATGGTAGGACGGCAGGTCGAATTCGCAGGTGCCGCCGGGAATGATCGCGCGCGAGCGAATGCTCATCAGCCACTCGTTGTCACGCAGGTACTGCCCGGCCCGCCCCGGGTTGGCGTTCAGGCCGGACTGCGCGGCATCGATCTGCGCCAGCACCGAGGCCAGGACGTTCTCGGCGACCTGCGGATTGTTGCGCAGCGCCAGCAGCGATTGCTTGTGCCGCTCCAGTTCCTGCAGCAGCTCGCCCCTCAGGTCGGAGCGCGAAGTCACCTCGAGCACCTCGAACAGCGTCAGCAGCGCGGTGTGATGACAGAAGCTGTGCTCCTGCGCGCAGAAGTAATTGAGCTTTTCGAACAGGTCCTCCAGGCGCAGCAGCGTCCGCACCCGCTCGTTGAACGGGTATTCGTACAGGACGTCCTGGGACTGCGGCATCGGAGAAGAGGCAAGATCGGAATTCGAAGATATCACACGGCTCTCCGCCCGCTGGCCAGCCTGGCGTACAGCGAATGCAAGCGAAGGGCGCGCTGCGCGAGCGCTTCCAGGCTCTCCCCGTTGAAGACAACGTCATCGGCCAGCGCCAGCCGCTGCTCGCGGCTCGCCTGCGCGGCCACGATCGCCTCGACCTCGGCCCGATCCAGGCTTCCCCGTTGCACGACACGGGCGACCTGCAGTGCAACCGGGCAGTCGACCACCAGCACGCGGTCGAAATCTTGTGCGCGCGTTGCGCTTTCGGTCAGCAGCGGGACATCGAACACGAGGTACGCGGCGGTCGCAGCCAGCGCCCCGGCCAGCTGGCCGGCGCGCTGCCAGATCATCGGATGAAGCAGCGCCTCCAGGCGCTGCCGCGATCGCGGATCGGCAAATACCCTGGCCCGGACCGCGCAGCGGTCCAGCGCGCCGTCAGGGCCGATCGCCTCGTCGCCGAACTCGGCGCGCAGCGCCCCGATCGCGGCCCCGCCGGCGGCGGTCAGTTCGTGCGCAATCGCATCCGTATCGATCAAGGCCGCACCCTGCTCGACCAGCATCCGCCCCAGAGTCGATTTGCCGGAGCCGATACCTCCGGTCAGCGCGATGGTCAGCGCGTTGTGCATCGGAAACTCACTTCAAGCCGAGCAACGGGGCGAAGCGGTCCCCGTACAACAGGACCAGGAAGCCGGCGGCCGCCAGGTAGGGTCCGAACGGGATCGGGATCTCGCGCCCTCGGCGCGCCAGCACGATCAGCACGATGCCGACCAGCGCGCCGACCAGCGAGGACATCAGGATGATCGGAAGCAGCATCTTCCAGCCCAGCCAGGCGCCCAGCGCCGCCAGCAGCTTGAAATCGCCGTAGCCCATTCCTTCCTTGCCGGTTGCGAGCTTGAAAGCCCAGTACACCGACCAAAGGCACAGGTAACCGGCCACCGCGCCGATCACGGCCTGCGGCAGCGGAGCGTAGGTCTCACGCAGGTTCATCACCAGGCCGATCCACAGCAGAGGTTGCGTCAGGCCGTCCGGCAGCAGCGTGGTATCGGCGTCGATCATCGCCAGCGCCACCAGGAACGCGGTCAGGACCAGCGCGCCGATCCCTGCGGCCGACCAGCCGAAGTGCGCGGCGACCCAGGCAAACAGCAGCGCGGTCAGCGCCTCGACCACCGGGTAGCGCAGCGAGATCGGGCTGGCGCAAAAGGCGCAGCGCCCGCGCAGCGCGAGGTACGAAACGACCGGGATGTTGTGTACGGCGCGCAGCGCGTGACCGCAGGACGGACACTGCGATCGCGGCACCCACAGGTTGTAGCGCGGCCCCGGCAGGACGGTCCGGCCCTCGATCTCGGCGCTGTGCGCCTTCCAATCGGCCTGCAGCATCCGCGGCAGCCGGTGGATCACGACGTTCAGGAACGAGCCCACCGCCAGTCCCAGCACGGCAGCGATCCACGGAAACAGCGTCTGGATCTCCGTGACCACCGGATGGCCGGATCAGGAAGACGGCAGCGCCGGCTTCAAACGACCTGGCCGAGCTTGAAGATCGGCAGATAAATCGCGATCACGATGCCGCCGATGATCACTCCGAGCACGACCATGATCATCGGCTCGATCAGGCTGGCGAGCGCATCGACGGTCTCGTCGACCTCGCGTTCGAAGTAATCGGCGACCTTCGACAGCATGCTGTCCAGCGACCCTGATTCCTCGCCGATGGCGGTCATCTGGACCGCCATGGGAGGGAAGACCCCGGAGTTCTGCATCGACTGCGCCAGGCTGGTGCCGATGTTGACCTCGCCCTGGATCTGTTTGGTCGCCTCGCGATAGACCGCGTTGCCCGAGGCCGGTCCGACCGAGTCCAGCGCCTCCACCAGCGGCACGCCGGCCGCGAATGTGGTGGCGAGCGTGCGCGTCCAGCGCGCGACCGTCGCCTTGCGAATCAGCTCGCCGATCACCGGCGGGCGCAGCATGAACCGGTCGACCGCCATCTGGACCGTGGGCGAGCGGCGCCACGACTGGTACAGGAAATAGCCGGTGCCCACGATGCCGATCAACAGCGGAAGCCAGTAGGCCCGGAAGAAGTCCGACATATCGATCACCATCCGCGTCGGCGCCGGCAGGTCGGCGCCGAAGCTGGTGAACACCTGCTTGAAGGCCGGAATCACGAAGATCATGATCACGGTCGTCACCAGGATTGCGACGCCGATGATCGTCGTCGGGTAGAACAGCGCCTTCTTGATCTTGCCTTTCAGCGCGAGCGATTTTTCCTGGTAGGTCGCCAGGCGGTCGAGCAGCGTTTCCAGGATACCGGCCTGCTCGCCGGCCGCGACCAGGTTGCAGAACAGCGGATCGAAATACAGCGGGTACCTGCGGAAGGCCTGGTTCAGGTTGGTGCCGGTTTCGACGTCGCTGCGGATGTCGCTGAGCAGGCGCGACATCGACGGATTGGAGTGTCCGCGTCCGACAATGTCGAAGCATTGCATCAGCGGAACGCCCGCCTTCAGCATCGTCGACAACTGGCGCGTGAACAGGGCCAGGTCCTTGGCCGAGATCCTGCGCCCGCGCGGCAGCGTCTGCTTCTTGATCCGGGTCGCCACGATGCCGCGCCGCCGCAGCGAGGCGGCCACCACCGACTCGCCGCCGGCGCGCATCTCGCCGCGCACGACGCGGCCCGCCTTGTCGCGCCCTTCCCACAGGTACAGGAACTCGCGTACCAGTTCACGCTGACGCGCCATTGCGCCGGTTGCCATGTTTGTCTCCGCTGCCTTCAGTCGTTAGTGCATCCGAGCACCTCGTCGACCGAAGTGACTCCCTGTCTGACCTTCCACAATCCCGACATGCGCAGAAAGCGCACGCCCTCGCGTTTGCCCTGGGCTGCGATATCCATCGAGCTGGCGTTGCGCAGGATCAGCCGCTGGATCTCCTCCGAGATCGGCATCACCTCGTAGATGCCGACCCGACCCTTGTAACCCGAACCCTTGCAGCGGTCGCACCCGACTGGCCGGAACGGCTGCCAGCTGCCGTCCAGGTCGGCCTGCGCGAAGCCGGCGGCGAGCAGCGCCTCGGGCGGCAGCTCCGCCGGCTGCTTGCAGGTGCACAGGCGGCGCGCCAGTCGCTGCGCGGTGATCAGGATCACCGAGGAGGCGATGTTGAAGCTCGGAACGCCCATGTTCGCCATCCGCGTCAGCGTCGACGGCGCGTCGTTGGTGTGCAGCGTCGACATCACCATGTGGCCGGTCTGGGCCGCCTTGATCGCGATGTCGGCGGTCTCCAGGTCGCGGATCTCGCCCACCATGATGATGTCCGGGTCCTGTCGCAGGAAAGCGCGCATCGCGTTGGCGAACGTCAGGCCGGCCTTATCGTTGACGTTGACCTGGTTGACTCCGGCCAGCTGGATTTCGGCCGGGTCCTCCGCGGTCGAGATGTTCACTCCCGGCTGGTTCAGCATGTTCAGGCAGGTGTACAGCGACACCGTCTTGCCGCTGCCGGTCGGGCCGGTGACCAGCACCATGCCGTACGGACGCTGGATCGCGTTCACCAGCGCCTCGCGCTGATCGGGCTCGTATCCGAGCGACTCGATTCCCATCTTTGCCTGCGCCGGGTCGAGGATCCGCATCACGATCTTCTCGCCGTACAGGGTCGGCAGCGTGCTGACCCGGAAATCGATCGCGCGCTGCCCGGTGAGCGCAAGCTTCATGCGCCCGTCCTGCGGGACCCGCTTCTCGGAGATGTCCAGCCGCGAGATCACCTTGATCCGGGTGACCAGCCGCTCCCGGATCGCGAGCGGCGGCTGCGCGACCTCGCGCAGGATCCCGTCGACCCGGAACCGGATCCGGTAGAACTTCTCATAGGGCTCGAAATGCAGGTCGGAGGCCCCGTCACCGATTGCATCGAGCAGCAGCTTCTGCAGGAAGCGCACCACCGGCGCGTCGTCGACGTCGGCCGAGCCGGACTCCTCCTCCTTTTCCGGACTTTCGGCCAGCAGGTCTTCGAAGCTGACGTCGTCGTCGATCAGGCGCTCGAGCGACTGCGAGGCGCTTTGCGTGGTCGCCTCGATCAGCCGCACCAGCTTGTCGTGCTCGACCACGATGATGTCCAGCGCGAGCTGCGTCTGGAACTTGATCTGGTCCAAAGCCTGGTAATTGGTCGGGTCCGAGACGCCCACCGCGAGCCGGTTGCCGCGCTTGCGCAGGGCCAGAACCCGCAGCGACGTGACCAGCTTCTTGTCGATCGTGTCCTTCGGCAGCTGATCGACGTCGATGGCCGCCAGGTCGAACAGCGGGTGCCCGAACGTCTCGGCCGCGAAACGGGCGATTGCGTTGCCCGACAGGCCGATCGTTTCCGCGATCCCGGCCAGCTCGTCGACGAACAGCGTGTTGCTTTGGGTGGCTTTGCGCGCGAGCGCCTCGGCCCGGTCAGGCCGAAGCCGGCCCTGCTGGACGAGGGCGCGGGCAAGCCCGGTTAGAGCGCCAGCGGCGGCGGACGGACCTTGGGTGACGGCGGACATTGGTGGGCGTAGCGCGGCAGCCCAAGATTAGCGCGTACACCCACGCGCCTTAATCGAAAGATGCTGCCGCTAAGCCCCTGAATTGTAAAGCTCGGATCCCAAAAAAAGGGGCCATAGCTGGCCTAAAGGCTGGGGCGTTCCGGGCCACCTCCGTTTCAGGCGGTTGCGGTGCGGATAAGTCGCACGCTGCGGATCGCCTGGTCCTGGACCTGCATGATTTCCAGCACGCAGCCGGGCAGGCGCAGGCAGCAGGGGCCCTCCGGTATCTGCTCGAGCCGCTCCAGGATCAGGCCGTTCAGCGTCTTGGGTCCGTCCAGAGGCAGCATCAGCCCGAGGCGCCGGTTCAGCAGCCTCAGGGCGACTGCGCCGTCGACCACGGTTTGTCCCGACGGTCCCCAGCGCAGCCCGGACTGGCCGGACCCGGGAGCCGGGGTCGTGAATTCGCCGACGATCTCCTCCACGATGTCGTCGACCGTCACCAGGCCGACCAGCTCGCCGTATTCGTCGACCACCAGGCCCAGCCGCTGCCGGTTCTCCTGGAACATCTGCAGCTGCTGCAGCAGCGGGGTTCCGGTCGGGATGTAGTACGGCGCTGCCAGCAGTTCGCGGATCGCTTCGTGGTTCAAGCCGCCGCCCGCGAGCACGGCCAGCAGCTTGCGCACGTGCAGCACGCCCAGCACCCGGCTGATATCACCCTCGTAGACGATCAGCTTGTTGTGGTAACAGGACGTCAGTTGATCGTTCAGCACCGAGATCGGCTGCTCGATGTCCAGCGCCTCGATGGCCGCGCGTGGCGCCATCACGTCATCCACGGTGAGCTGCTCCAGGTCGAACACGTTCAGCAGCAGCGTGCGGTGCTTGCCGCGAAAGAAGCTGCCGCTTTCGAGCACGGCCGTGCGCATCTCTTCCGGCGTCACCCGGGGCGAGGAGCCGGCGCCGCCCTGCGGGATGCGCAACGCCCACAGGATCGCGTGCACGAACAGGTTCACGAACCAGGCCACCGGCGTGGCGAGCCGGCTCAGGAACTTCAGGATCGAGCTCGACAGCAGCGCCAGCGGCTCCGGATACGTGGCGCCGATCACCTTCGGGGTGACCTCGGAGAACACCAGGATCGCGAACGCGATCAGCACGGTCGCGATCGCCAGGTTCCAGTGCTCGTCGCCGAAGTAGAGCAGCGTCAGAGCGGTGAAAAGGGCCGTGATCGCGGCGTTGGCGAACGCGTTGCCGATCAGGATCACGCTGAGCAGTCGATCGGTGCGGTCCAGCAACTGCTGCGTGCGACGGGCCGCGACGCTTCCCTGGCGGACCAGATGCCGCAACCGGATGCGGCTCAGGGCCATCATCGCGGTCTCGGCCATCGAGAAAAAGCCCGAGATCAACAGCAGCACTACGAGAGCGGCGATCTGGGCCCAGAGCGGGAGGTGTTCCACCGCGCCGCTCAGCTTGGATCGGTCGGCAAAGGCGGGCGGTCGAAAGCTGGTCGGGGTGAGAGGATTTGAACCTCCGACTCCTGCGTCCCGAACGCAGTACTCTACCAGGCTGAGCTACACCCCGCGCGATGACAGGCCGCTTCGAACACGGCGCCAGCCGGTCGGCGGCATCCGGACTGCTTCAGCGGTCGCGCCGCATTGCGAACGAAACCAAGTCTAACAGACGGTCGCGAAAAACCGACGCTGGCAACGCGCGCGCGGCCTCGGTGGCGGCGCTCGACTCGAGCTGCGCGCGCCGCCGTGCATAGTCGATCGAGCCGTGGAAGTGCACGATGTGCGCGATCTCGGCGAAGTCGCCGCGCCCGTCCCGGATCGCCTGCTCGACCTGCGCGCGCTGGCCGGGGTTGGCCTGCCGCAGCGCGTGGATCACCGGCAGCGTGGCCTTGCCTTCGCGCAGGTCGTCGCCGACCCGCT
>Ga0137377_10002589_pt1 | contig 13551 bp, 13 predicted proteins | sample SagtaG_22_FD_104815 | JGI IMG/M metagenome (GOLD analysis project Ga0137377, IMG submission 104815) | Vadose zone soil microbial communities from Sagehorn Ranch, Mendocino, California, USA - Sage2_L_40_16 metaG | ecosystem: Environmental > Terrestrial > Soil > Vadose zone | place: USA... | reverse complement strand
GCGACCGAGTGGCCGCGCGCTGCCAGCGCGTGCTCGACCTGCGCGCCAGACCTGAGCGACACCTCGCGCTCCGCCGACCGGCCGCCGCGCAGCACGGCTACCTTCACTTCTTGAACCTGCCGACCATCTCGACCTCGGTCTCGAGCTCGACGTTGAACCGCCGCCGGACCTCGGCCTGCACCCGCTCGATGAGCTTCTTCACCTCGACCGCCGTCGCGCCGCCCTCGTTGATGATGAAGTTCCCATGCAAGGACGAGATGACCGCGTTGCCTTCGCGCGCGCCCTTGAGACCGGCCGCTTGAACCAGCCGGCCCGCCGAGTCGCCGGGCGGATTCTTGAAGACGCTGCCGCAGTTCTTGGTCTTGATCGGCTGCGTCTCGTTCCGTTCCCGGGTTAGCTTGGCCATCATCGCTTTGGCCTCTTCCCCGTCGCCCCGTTCCAGCTGGATCGTCGCCGCGACGACCAGCCCGCCCTTCAACTTTCCATTGCGCAGTGCGGAGGTTCGGTACTCGAACTTGAGGTCGGCAGGCTTCCAGGTCGTCTTCCCGGCGCTGGGCATGAAACCTTCGACTTCGACCAGCACGTCGCGCAGCTCTTTGCCCCAGCATCCGGCGTTCTGATAAACCGCGCCGCCGACGGTGCCAGGCACGCCGATCGCGAACTCGAAGCCGCGCAGGCCCGCCTCGGCGACGATGCGCGCGAGTCGCATCATCTTCAAGCCGGCGCCCGCGCGCACGACCCTGCCGTCGATGTGATGGTCACGATTGACGACCCTGATCACCAAACCCTCGACACCGGCATCGGCGATCAGCAGGTTCGTGCCGGCGCCAAGAAGCAGGTAAGGGATGCCTCGCTCGAGAGAGCCGTTGATCGTTTCCTCGATGGCCGAGGGCTTGCTCATCTCGACGAAGAAGTCCGCGGGCCCGCCGATGCCAAATGACGTGCGCGAAGCTAGCGGCTCGTCCTCGCTGACCGCGGGGAGCGAGCGAAGCCAGCTGAGCTTAGACGCGGTGCGCCAGCTCATCGCCCAGCTTGTTTATGTCTCCGGCGCCCATCAGGAGGACGAGGTCGTCCGGTCCAACCAACCCCTCGAGCATCTCGCGCGCCGTCTTGAAATCGCCGACGTACGTGGCGCCCGGGATCTGGTGCGCCAGCTCCGCCGCGTTGACGCCAGTCGTGTTCTGTTCGCCCGCGCTGTACACATCGAGGATCAGCACCTTGTCCGCTCCGCTGAACGCGCGCGCGAAATCGTGCATCAGCGCAGCCAGGCGCGAGTAGCGATGCGGCTGGAACACGACGATGAGACGCCGGTGACGCAGCTCCCTTGCCGCCTCGATCGTCGCTCTCACCTTGGTCGGGTGATGGGCGTAGTCGTCGTAGACCGCCGCGCCCTGGAACGCGCCCAGAAACTCCAGGCGGCGATGAGTGCCTGGAAACGATTCGAGAGCGGCCGCCACGTCGGCGAAAGGAACGCCAATCTCGAGAGCCATCGCCGCCGCGCCGGTCGCGTTCTGGATGTTGTGCCGCCCCGGCTGGCGCAGGTTGATCCTGCCCAGCTCTCTTCCTTCGTGATGGATTGGAAAGGGACGGACGGGCTCGGTGCGATAGGTGGCGTCCTGGCGAAAGCCGTAAGTGACACGCCTGGCCTTCACCTTGAGCTCCCGCGCCAGCTCGTCATCCGCGCACACGACGGCCAAACCGTCGTCCGGCAGGTTCAGCACGAACCATTCGAAGAGGTCGCGCACTGCGCTCACGTCTCGGAAGTGGTCGGGGTGGTCGAGCTCGATGTTGGTGACGATTGCGCGTCGCGGATGGTGGAGCGTGAGCGTTCCGTCAGACTCGTCGGTCTCCGCCACCAACCAGCTCGTCTTTCCAGCGCGCGCGCTGGCGCCGTCGCCGACCAGCACGGTCGGGTCGTAACCCGCGGTGACGAGGATGTGTCCAACCATGCCGGTGACCGTGGTTTTCCCCGCGGTTCCCGCGATGGCAATGGAGTCCGAGCTGTTGATGAGCTCCGCAAGCATCTCGGCCCGGCTCAGCACCTTCAAGCCCATGGCCCTCGCGGCATCGAGCTCGGGCGAGTTCTTGATCGCTCCGCTGTAAACAAGAAGGTCCTGGAAGAGAACGTGCTCGGGATCGTGGCCGGCGAGGATCCGCACGCCTGCGTCTTCGAGCTCTGTCGTGGTGTCCGACTCTTTGAGGTCGCAGCCGCTGACCTGGTCTCCGCGCGCGAGAAAGACGTGGGCCAGCGCGGACACGCCCGCGCCTCCGACGCCCATGAGGTGCACTCTCATCTCCGGGCGACCTCGTGCAGGATCGCGAGGACTCTCTTTGCCGCGTCGCGGCGCCCAGCCGCCGCCGAGGCCTTGGCCATCGCGCGCAGCCGCTCGTCATCCAGTCCGTTGATCGTCGCCACCAAGGTTGCGCCCGTGAGCTCAGCGTCGCCCAGCCGCACCGCGGCGCCGGCTTCGACCATCGCGGCGGCGTTCTCCTCCTGGTGCCCGCCCCCGAACGTGCCGGGGATCAGGACCATGGGCAGGCCGACCGCGGCCGCCTCGGCGATTGTGCCGACGCCCGCGCGGCTCACGACCAGATCAGCTCGCGACATCAGGTCCGCCATGTCATCAGTGAACGCCATTCCCCTATACCGAGTGCGAGCGTGCAGCGAAACCCCGTCAGCCCCCTGCGCCCCGGCGACGTGCACGACCTCCTCAAAGCGGCTGCAAAGCTCCTCGAGCGCGGACCACACGGCCTGGTTTACGTTCCGCGCGCCCTGGCTGCCGCCCGTGAACAACAAGCGGCGAGGAGGGACGTCGGGGGTGCGCTGCTTGAAGCCTTCCCGCAGCGGGACGCCGGTGAGCTCGACCCGCCGGCCGTGAAGCCGCCCCTCGGTGCCGGGCAGCGTGGTGCAGATCGCCGCCGCCCCGGAGGCGAAGATCCGCGTTGCCAGCCCCGGCCTCACGTCCTTTTCATGCAGGACGTACGGGATCCCGCGCATGCGAGCCGCCGCGACGGCCGGGGCCATCACGTAGCCGCCCATCCCGAGGACGGCGTCGGGCTTGAACCAGTCGACAATCCGGAGGCCGGCGCGCAGCGCCGCCGGGATGAGGATCGGAAGGGCGACGTTCTTCCACACCGCGTCCCTGTCCAGCCCGCGGATGTTGACCGTCGCCAGCTCGAAACCCTCGGCGGGCACGAGGCGTTCCTCCGGCCCACCTTTGCGGCCGACCATGAGCACGGCACCGCCCGGCTCCTCTTCCCTATGAGCTCGCGCGACTGCGAGCGCCGGATAGAGGTGCCCGCCGGTCCCGCCGCCAGCGATCAATAACCTCATCTGTCCTCCCGAGAGAAGATCCTGTGCCACTCCGGGCGATGCTGAGAAGGACACCTACTGCCGCAAGCGTGGTCGCCACGGCCGTGCCGCCGTAGCTGAAAAACGGGAGGGGCACCCCCGTAATGGGCAGGGTGTTGGTCACGGTCGCCATGTTCAGCAACGCTTCAAAGCAGATCCACGTCGTGATCGAGGCGGCCAGGCCAACTCCGAAGCGGTCCGGGGCGCGCAGCGCCGCGCGGTAGCCGCGCAGCCCGAAGAAGAGGAACCCGAGCATCACCAGCGTGGTGCCGAGCAGGCCTGTCTCCTCGCCAACGATGGCGAAGATGAAGTCGGTGTGAGCCTCGGGCAGCCAGCCGTACTTCTCGATCGAGTGGCCGATGCCGACCCCGAAGAAACCGCCCGACGCGAGGCCGTAGAGAGATTGCGTCGCCTGGAAGCCGGCGCCGAGCGGGTCTGCCCACGGGTTGACGTACGCGGTCAGCCTGGCCAGGCGGTAGCTCTCGAAGACGGAGAGCGCGACAAACGCCAGGCCCAGGCCGGCGACCAGCAGCACCATGTGCCGCATTCGACCCCCGCCCGCCCAATACGTGCTGACGAAGATGCCGACCACGACGATCGACGTGCCCAGGTCCCGCTCCAGCATCAAAAGGACGAGGACGCCCGCGAGCATCGCGACGAAGGGTACGAACGCTTTCTGGAAGCTGCCCATCTGCGCCGAGTTCTTGTCCACCCAGTGCGCGATGAAAACAGCGAAAGCCAGCTTGCCGAGCTCCGAGGGCTGAAACGTGCCGAGAGGGCCCGCGTCGAACCAGCGGCGCGCGCCATTCACCGTCACGCCGAGATGCGGCACGAGCACGAGGATCATCAGCAGTGCCGCGACCACGGCGCCGGCAGGCGCGAGCGGACGCAGCCGATGGTAGTCGATGCGGCTCAGCACGAACAGAGCGACGAAGCCGATGAACATCCAGGCCGCCTGCCGCTCCGCGTAATAGAAGGCGGACTGGTGCTGCGTGTAGGCGAAGGCCACGCTGGCGCTCGTCACCATCACCAACCCGCCGCCGCATAGAAGAAAGGTGGTGAAGAGCAGCAGCCGGTCGGGCTGCCTGCGGTCTCTTGCTGCGGTGCTCATGCCGCGAACTGCTTGTGGACCAGGGCTTTGAACTGGTTGCCCCGATCCTCGTAGTCCTTGAACATGTCGAAGCTCTTGTAGGCCGGGCTCAGCAGCACCACGCCACCAAGTCGCGTGAGGCCCGCCGCCGCGCTCACCGCTTCCTCCAGCGTCGATGCGCGCACGACCTTGGGATGGTCGCGCAGCGCCTCCTGCAGCAGGTCGGCGGACGCGCCGATCAGGATCACCGCCTCGGTATGGGCGAGCACGTCGGCGACCCAGTCCTTGAGCTCGAACCCGCTGCCATAGCCGCCTGCGATCAGCACCACCGGCGCGCCGGGGAACGCGTTCAGCGCGACACGCCCGGCATCCGGGTTGGTCGCCTTTGAATCGTTGAACCACCGCACCCCTGCCCACTCGCCGACGAGCTCGAGCCTGTGCTCCACTCCTTTGAAAGTGCGGATCGCCGCGTTGATCGTCTCGTCGGAGAGACCGGCGATGCGCCCGACCGCCGCCGCAGCGAGCGCGTTTTCCATGTTGTGGCGGCCCGGGAGAGGCATCGGCGGGAGTGGCTGGTGTTGGTCGAACCACACGACCTGGCCGCGCGTACGAGACGCCAGGCCGCGGACGACCTCATCGCGGCCGTTCAGCACTGCGAAATCGTCTGGACCCGCGAACTCGATCGCTCGAGCTTTCAGGTCGACGTAGCGCTCAAACGTGCCGTGGCGGTCGAGATGGTCGGGCGTGATGTTGAGGATCACGCCGGCGTGAAGGCGCGGCCGCTCCACGGATTCGAGCTGGAAGGTCGAGAGCTCGAGCACCACCCAGTGCTCGGGTGTGATCTCGTCGAGCCGGTCGAGCACCGTATCGCCGATGTTGCCGCCGACCACCACGGGCCGCTTGCCGGCCGCGAGCACGACGCCGGCGAGCGCGGTGGTCGTGGTCTTGCCGTTGGTGCCGGTGATGCCCACCACCGTGCCTTTGTTGAGCTTGAGGAAAAGGTCGATCTCGCTCGAGACGGCGATGCCCCGCGCCCGGGCTTCGTTCAGGAGCGGTGAATCCCACGGCACGCCCGGGCTCGCATAGACGATGGTCACGCCTTCGAGGGCGCCTGCCTCATCGCCAAGTCGCAGGTCGACTCCGCCCGGCATGTGGGCGATCTCGTCTTGTAGCTCAGCCGCCGGCTTGCGATCGACCACACGAACCGATTCCCCGGCGCCGATGAGATGGGTCGCCAGCGCAATGCCGCTGCGCGCAGCGCCCACCACGAGCGCCGTCATGTAGCCAGCCGAGCCACCCCAGCAGCGGCAAGCGCCGAGACGAGCCCCGCGGCCCAGAAGCTGAGCGCGATGCGGTTCTCAGTCCAACCGTTGTGGTGGAACGTGTAGTGGATCGGGGTCATCGTGAAAACGCGTCGTCCGCCGCTGGCCTTGAAGTAGGCGACCTGAATGATGACAGACAGTGTCTCGAGTACAAACACCAGTCCGATCAGCGGCAGCAGCAGCATGACCCCCTGCTGGATCGCCATCGCGGCGAGCGCGTAGCCGATCGCAAGCGCCCCGGTGTCGCCCATGAAGACGCGCGCTGGATACCGGTTGAAGACGAGAAACGCGACGAGCGCGCCGCAGAGACTGATCGCGACGGCCTTCTCTCCCGCCTGAGCATTCGGAAGCAAAAGGACCAAGGCTCCGATCGCGATCACCGAAAGGCCACCGGCCAATCCGTCCATGCCGTCGGTGAGGTTGACCGCGTTGGTGGTGCCGACGATGGCCAGCACCGCGAGCGGGAACAGGATCCAGAACGACGATGGAAGGAGCAGCTGGTGCGTGCCGCCGAGCTGCAGTGCAAGCAGCGCGATCGGACTCGCCAGCACAAGCTGGATTGGAAACTTGAGCCGGGCGGGGATGCCCCGAGCTCCGACCATGAGCTTGCTGCGGTCGTCGGCAAGACCGATGGCTCCTCCGACGATCAACCCTGCGACGGAGGGCAGCACTCCGCGGTGACCTGCCGGTATTGAGAGCAGTCCGGCGAGGACCGCGATGGCGACGAATAGGACGCCGCCTCCGGTCGGCGTGCCCGCTTTCTTCTGGTGGCTGTCGGGCAGCTCGTCCTGGATGACCTGCCCGGCCTTCAACCGCCGCAGCCACCGGATCACGAATGGATAGAGGACGAGCGCGATGACGAAGGTCACCACAAACGTGATCAGGTCGAAAATCAAGCCTCGGTCAGCTCCCGGACCACCTCGTCGAGGTGTGTGGAATGCGAGCCTTTGATCAGGACCCGGTCGCCCTCGCGCGCGTTCCGCCGCACCCAGTCACGCGCGGCCGGGCGGCTTGACACGAGCTCCGCGCCGGCGGATTCGGCGAGCACTCGCGCGCGCTCGCCATCGAGTACGCAGACAGCGTCGAAAACCTCCGCGGCGCGGCTGCCGACGCGGCGGTGGGACTCCTCGGAAAACTCGCCAAGCTCGGCCATCTGACCCAGCACCGCAAGCAGGCGACCCCGACGTGGGCTCTCGGCCATCGCCTCGAATGCGGCGAGCATGGATTCGGGGCTCGCGTTGTATGCGTCATCGACGATCGAGTAGCCGGCGGCAGTCTTGAGTTCCTCGAGGCGATGCTCGACCGTTACTTCCGCCAGCGCCTGCGCGCCATCTTTAAGCGGCACTCCCGCCGCTTCTCCAGCAGCCAGCGCGGCAGCTGCATTCAGCGCCTGGTGCCGTCCGTCCAGCCGCAGCTTGAGGTCGACGTCTCGCACTGAAAACTCTGAGCCGCCACCAGTCAGAGCGCGATAGCCCTGCGGCCGGTATTCGCCGGCGTTCACGCCGAAGCTGGTCACCCGCGCGGCGGTCATCGAAACAAGAAGCGGATAGAACTGGTCGTCGGCGTTCAGAACCGCCACGCCATCGGCAGAGAGCCCGGCGACCATCTCGCCCTTGGACCGCGCGAGCTCCTCGCGGGATTTGAAGAACTCGATGTGCACGATGCCGATGTTGGTGATCACGCCGATCGACGGCCGCGCGAGCGCGACGAGGCGGCCGATGTCGCCGGGGCGCTGCATGCCCATCTCGAGCACCAGCGCCTTGTGGTGCGGCTCGAGGCCGAGGATCGTCAGCGGCACGCCCGTCTCGGTGTTCAGGTTGCCAATGCTGCGCGCGACCTCGAAACGCCTGGCGAGGATGGCGGCGATCATCTCCTTGGTCGAGGTTTTTCCATTGCTGCCGGTGACCGCAACCACGAGTGGATTGACGCGCTGGAGGGCATACGAGGCGAGGGAGTACAGCGCGGCCCACGTGTCTTTGACCATGACCTCGGCGATGCCGTGCGGGATCTCTCGGCGCCGCTGGACCACGACTGCGGCTGCGCCTCTTCGGATCGCGTCGTCGACGAAGCGATGTCCGTCCATCTCGGCGCCGCGCAAGGCGAAGAAAACGCCACCCTGCACCACCTCGCGCGAGTCGGTGTGAAAGGTCGAGTAGGCATTGCCGACCTGGGTGCCACCGACCTCGCCGCCCCCGGTCGCCTCGAGAATCTCGAGCAGCGACACCTTCATACGTATATGAGAACTGTTATCGAGGGTCCGGTGTTATGTGCCAGTCGACGACCATCGCCTGGGCGATCTTCTGCCAGATCGGGGCGGCCGTGAAGTAGCCGTCGTTGAGGGTCCAGTCGCGGTCGCTTCCGTCGACGTGGGGCTTGCGGACGACGACCAGCATGGTGAACTTCGGGTGCTGTGCGGGCAGGAAGCCGACGAACGAAGCCCATACGTCCTGTGTGTACTGGCCGTTGACGGGGATCTGCGACGTTCCTGTCTTGCCGGCCTGGTCCAGCTCGAAGCCCTTGACGCGCGACGTCCAGCCCGAGCCATGCTGCACGACCGATTGCATCATCGCGGTCATCTTCGCGGCGGTCTCGGGCGTGACGACCTGTCGCTGTGGCTGCAGCAAAAGCGGGTTGACCTTCGTGCCGACGCGCTCCATGACGTGAGGCGGTGCGTACTTTCCGCCGTTGGCGATCACGTTGACCGCCGCGAGCATCTGCACCATGTTGACGTCGATGCCCTGGCCGAATGCCGAAGTCGCGTACTGCGAGTCGGCGAGCTTGTCGGCAGCCGCGGGCAGCAGGCAGGTTTCGCCGCCGACGTCAATGCCGCTCGGTTTGGTCAAACCAAAACCTTGCAAGTAGTTGTAGAAGGAATCGTGCCCTTCGGCCTGCATCGCCTTCATCGCACCCACGTTCAGCGAGTGCTCGAGCACATAGGTGTAAGAGACGTTGCCGTGGTTGCGGTGGTCCCAGTCGGAGATACGGTAGCCGCCCACATTCAGATATCCCGGGTCGTTGATCACGGTTTCGGGCGCGATGGCACCCGAGTTGATCGCGCCCGCGAGCGTGACGACCTTCATCACTGACCCGGGCTCGTAGACGTAGCTTGCGACGTTGTCCTTGAAGAGCGCAGTGTCGGTGTGGACGAAATCGTTGGCGTTGTAGCTCGGGTAATCCGCCCACGCCACGATGCCGCCGGTGTTCGGGTCCATGATCAGCACGCTGCCGCTCTCGGCGTGGTACTTCTTGATGCCGTCCGCCAGTGCCTGCTCGGAGGCGTACTGGATGTTGGCGTCGAGCGAGAGGACGACGTCGGACCCGTTGATCGGAGCCTGGTGCGTGTGCGACCCCAGCACGATCTCGCGGTTGGCCAGGTCGCGGTAGCTCGAGATGTATCCAGGCGTCCCCGCCAGCGCGCCCTGGTACTTGGCCTCGAGCCCGTACTGGCCGTCGCCGTTGTAGTTGACGAAGCCCAGGAGGTTCGAGGCGAGCGTCGTGCCGGCTGCGATCCCCGGCAGATATGAGCGCTGCGTCTCTTCTTCTAGACCGACGCCGGGCAGCTTGAGGGCGCGGAGGTGATCCGCCTTGTCCTTCGGGACGCGGCGGGCGACGTACGCGAACTTGGCGCCGGAGGCGAGGGTGGTTGTGAGCTTCGCCCTGTCCGCGGCGAGCACGGTCACGAGCCCATTCGCGACACGATCACGCTCTGATTTCGGGACCTGGTCAGGCGAGACGAAGGCTGAGTAAACCGTCGTGTTGACGACCAGCTGCGCCAGGTGGCGGTCGAAGATCGCGCCACGGACCGCGGGCAGGGTGACCACCTCGCGGTACTGCGCCTGGGCCTGCGACGCGAGCTGCCCATGCTTGGCGATCTGCCAGTACGCCAGGCGCGACCAGACCATCCCGGCCAGGACCACAGCCACAAGGACCATCGCGAGGATGCGCAGCCGCGTGGAACCGACGCGCTCAACGCGCGGGGTCCTGCCGCGGACCCCAGCCGACACTATCGAGTAGACGCGAGCACGTCGCGCGTGCCGCCAAGGGTGCTGACCACCGCCGCCACGGCGCGCTCCCACAGAGGAGTGCTTTCGCCGGCGGAAGGACCTACCGGCCGGGTCAGGTCGATCGCCACCGGCTGGCCGGTGACGTAGCCCGACGGCACCACGCGCTGCATGCCGCTTTGCGCGGCCTGCTGCTGCACTTGCGCGGGTGCGTGCAGAGTGACCTCCTGGTAGCGGAGCTGATCCTGCTCAGCGATCAGCTGACGCTGCTGGTCCTGGAGTCGCGTGATGTCGTAGGACGCCTGCGTGATCTGCGCGGCGAGGCCCAGGTAGAAGAGGACGGCAATCAACACCGCGCCGGCCCCGATGTAGGCGTGGCCGAACGAGTTCAGCCGCAGCCTCTCGACCGCGGTTGCGCTCGCCACCTGCACGAAGCCGCGCGTGCGCCGCCTCCGCCGAGGGGCGGGGGCGTGCGGCGCGCCTGCTGCGCTCAGGCGGCGTCGAGCCAATATTCGGGTCGATATCAAACCGTGTGCCTCATTTATTGCTGGGATGTGTGCTGGGGTCGGTGCCTGGACTTGTGCCTGGTGGCCGGAGGGGTCTGCCGGCCACCAGGACTTTTGGAGTCAGATTTTCTCTGCCACCCTTAATCGGGCAGAGCGCGCTCGCGGGTTGACCGCGATCTCTTCTTCGGAAGGCCGCACGGGGCGGCGCGTGATGATGCGGAGGGTTGCCCGGTGGCCGCAGGTGCAGACTGGCTGCTGGGGTGGGCAGATGCAGTCTTTTGACTCGACGTTGAAGAATGACTTGACCAAACGGTCTTCCAGGGAGTGGAAGCTGATCGTCGCCATACGACCACCGGGTTTAAGTGTCGTAAGAGCTGCTCGCAAACCTTTCTCGATCTCGCCTAGCTCGTCATTGACCGCTATGCGAAGACCCTGAAATGTCCGGGTGGAGACGTTGATGTCGCGAGGCCACGCCTTTCTCGGAATGGCGGCCTCGACAGCGTGAGCCAGGTCGCTGGTGGTGCGCAGCGGGCGCCGCGCCACGATGAACTGTGCGATCCGGCGAGCCCATCGCTCTTCGCCGTACTCCCGAAGGATGTGCTCGATCTCGCGCACGTCGGACTCGTTGACGATCTTCGACGCTGCAAGACCTGAGCCTGGATCCATCCGCATGTCGAGCGGGCCCTCGCGCTGAAAGCTGAAGCCGCGCTCCGGGTCGTCGATCTGGTTGCTGGAAAGACCGAAGTCGAAGAGGATCATGTCGGCCGTCAGAAAGCCGCTTTCGGCGCTGATCGAGCCGAGCTCGGAAAAGCGACCTTGCACGACCACCGCCGCCGGCCCAAACGAGGCCAGCGCACCCCGCGCAGCCTGAGCGGCGACGGGATCGCGGTCGATCCCGAGCAGCCGGCCACCGGGTGTGATCCTCTCCAGAAGCTGGCGGGCGTGGCCCGCCTGCCCGAGTGTGCAGTCGATCGCGACCGCCCCCACCCGGGGCTGGAGCAGCTCTATTACCTCTTGTAAAAGTGCGGGCTGGTGCGGGCTCAGCTGCCTGAGATCACCCTGTCAGCGAATTCTGTAAAGCGTCCTTGCGCGTCGGCGTTGTAGCTGTCCCATCGGCCCTCGGGCCAGATTTCCACCCGAGACCCGGTCCCGATCACCACCACCGTCGACGGGGATTCGATTCCCGCCAGGCGGCGCTGCTCCGGCTGCAGGCTGATCCGTCCCTGCCCATCCGGCTCGAAGGGATCCGACATCGGGTAGAGCGTACGAGCGAGGGCGCGTTGATCCGGTCCAGGCAGCGGGCTCCGAAGCTCGTTCGCCAGGGCGGACCACAGCTCCGGCGGATAGATCGCCAGCACCTGGTCCTGGCTGACCGACACGAAGCTTCCTTCCGGAAGCTGCTTGCGGAAGGCGGCCGGAATGGCCAGCCTGCCCTTGTCGTCCACCCTCACCCTGTGCGCTCCGGTGAACACTCATCGTGCCTCGCGAGCCCAGAAGTGACGGATGTCGCGACCGCGCTGCGCGCACAGGCTGCATCCGCAGCCGTGGAGCTCGAGCGGCAGGCGATTGCCTTCTTTGTCGAACCGGTGGTTGGTCGGCACCTGGTGTCCATCGCGGCTGCGGGGAGAAGTGGCGTAGAGGAGGTGTATGGCGTGCTGTACTTGGACGTAGGGTGCGACGTATGCTGCTGCGTTGTTTTGACTCACCACTTCTCCCCACTGATCACCGCGATTCGCCGCAAACCCTAACCACGCACGCTCAGCCTGTCAATACCTTTACCACTAGATGTAGACAGGTCTTCGAGTGACCTTCAGGGCTCGACCACAACCCGTTGTGGTTCAGCGATTTTCCGGCCCAAGGTGGTGCGTCGAAACGTGATAGTCTCGAACATTAGTTTGGATCGCCGCAACGGCGGCAAAAAGCGTTTTAGAGGGTTTTCTTTACCCGCTCCGCTTCAGCAGTCCTAGCCTTTTGGCCCGATTTTCGGCCCAGCTGAAGACCCAGATGCTCACCGGGATCATGACCAGGCCCATGGCGAGCAGGATGCCGATGGTCGGCAGCTGCTCGGGCACTCGGGCCCCATCGAGAAGGCTGCGGCGCATCCCCTCCAGCGCGTAGGTGAGTGGGCTGGCCGCGCCGGCGACCTGCATCGGCACGGGCAGGACCCTGAGCGGGTAATACACGCCGGAGACCAGGAGCAGGAAGCCCTGCAGGGCAATCGACATCTGCTCTCCCTTCTGCGGCGACAGGAGTGGCAGCACCGAGGTCAGGATGCTGAGGCCGATGAGCGGCACGGTCGAGGCGGCCAGGACCGCCAGCGCGCCGGGGATGTCGGCATGGGAGAAGTCGAGGTTGAACATGAACGCCGCGGCGATCAGCACGATGAACGTTCGCGCGAGTCCGTAACCGATCGCGAACAGGCAGATGCCCATCAGGTGGGTGACGCGCCTCACAGGTGCCATGAAGGTGTATTCGATCGTGCCCTCCCACCTCTCCCACGCGATGGCATACGCAGCTTCCATGAAGACGAGCGAGAGATAGCCCCACAGCAGCGCGCCGATGAGCAGATAGAGCTGCGCCTTGCGCAAGTCGAAGGCGCCGGAGCCGCCCAGCTCGCCCAGACCCGAGGCCAGGAAGCCGATGGAGAGCACGCTGACCAGGCTGTAGAAGAGCCAGACAACCTCCCAGAGCCAGTAGCGCTTGACCACGTGAAGCTGCCGCTCAGCGAAGCCAAAGAGCGCGTTGAGCTCGGTATGCCTTACCCCGATGCTGCTCATGGCGCTTCCGTCTCCTTCTCCTCGGCCACGGCGAAGGTCTTGCCTGTGAGGTGCATGAAAACGTCCTCGAGGGTCGGGTTCGGCTTGCCGTCGGCATGCAGGCGGCACAGCTCCTCTGGGCTGCCGTCGGCAAGGACGCGGCCGCCGTCCATCATCAGAACGCGGTCGCACAGCGCGGACGCCTCATCCATGTCGTGGGTGCAGAGCAGCACCGTGACCTCGCGCTCGGCGCGAAGCATGCGCAGCAGCTCCTGGACCTCTTTCTTAGAGCGCGGGTCGAGACCCGTCGTCGGCTCGTCCATCAGCAGCAACGAAGGCGCGGTCAGGAAGCTGCGTGCGATGGCGACCTTCTGCTGCTGCCCACGGGACAGGTGCTTCATCGGCTGGTCGATGGTGTCGAGCGGCAGCCCGAGCTTCTCGAGAATCTCCAGCACCCGCTCGCGCGTGCCGGCAGCGCCTCCCCCGTACAGGCGGGCGGCGTAGAGCATGTTCTCCCAGGGGCT
>Ga0137377_10002582_pt1 | contig 13562 bp, 10 predicted proteins | sample SagtaG_22_FD_104815 | JGI IMG/M metagenome (GOLD analysis project Ga0137377, IMG submission 104815) | Vadose zone soil microbial communities from Sagehorn Ranch, Mendocino, California, USA - Sage2_L_40_16 metaG | ecosystem: Environmental > Terrestrial > Soil > Vadose zone | place: USA... | reverse complement strand
GCCTCGCTCGTGATGAATTCGAGAAAACGGGTCTGGGGCATCATCGCAATGTAGGGAAACTTCGTCTTCAGCTCGTGCAGATCGAACCGCAGCTGTGCGCCAGGAGCGGGAGGAGCCACCAGGCTCAATTTGGTATGGGGTAATTGGAGGAGACGGTCGGCAAGACCGAGTTCGTCCATCACCTCCAGGATGGAGGGGTGAAGGGTATCCCCTCGAAAATCGCGGTCAAAGTCCAGGTGCGATTCGAGCAGGATGACGGGGATGCCTGTGCGAGCCAGCATGAACGAGAGGATCGTCCCTGCTGGTCCTGCACCGACGACACAGCAGGTCGTCTGCTCTCTTGACTTCATGGGGTGTGTTTGTGGGAGAATCTCTTGGGTCATGTCAGTACCTCCCCCGTTGTTTCCTCTGGGAAGTCGTTCAGATCACGGTTGTCCCCTCATGGTAGCAGGTCAAGGAACCGAGCATGGCTCTTCCTCGTTGAGGGTCCAAACCTATTATACTATCCCATGGGGTCAATTGAGGAGTTGAAGACCCCTTGTGCTGGCTATGTGGGACATCCGTCCCACGGGATGCGCAACGAGATGCAAATCTCAAGCGAAGTGGCTCTGGACTATTCTTCATTGTATCCATGGTTTCTGCACCGAAGTGGGACTTCTACCATATCGCTTGCTTGCTAGTGATGCGACCGAGATGGCTTGTACAGCCGTTTCGCGCTACATAGCCTGCTTGTTGTAAACTCGTTGCGCATCCCGTGGGCCGTTGAGAACAAGGCCCTTTGAGAAGCGAGAGACCAAGGAGAAAAGGGGAGGGAATGGCAAGCGGGAACGAGCCTGGTTCTTGGGGGAAGGATGCCGTGGTGCAGTGCACAAGTGCTCCCGGTCGAGGGCTTCGAGGTGCTCGAGACTGAAAGAGCGTGGGAGCAGGCACGGAGCACGTTTCTGACACACGCCCCCGACAGACATCTGTGCGAAGGGTGGCGACTGGTATGTCCTCCGATCTCTCCGTAGCAGTTATGCTATTTCTTTCCTATTCTATAAATAGACTCACCGGAACCGACGGGTTTCGAGCCCTCTGTCACCAATTTTCTCTCTCTTCCTTGCCCCGACAGGAATACTGTATCAAAAGGTCCAGCACCTTGTACTTGCTCCTTGGGAGATCCGTTCTCAAACCAGGAAGACACAGTCATGGAGGAGACCTTCTCCCCACCTGCGTGATGTGGGGATCGCAAGGAACATGAACGGAGAGCGTTCCCAGTCACGCTCTCTTTTCGAACGGATATCCCAAGGAGCCAGGACAGGATACCCTGGGTCATACTGCGGCCAATGGCTACATGAGGCATAGGATCATAAAGGGAAAATGGTCGGGGACATACAAGTTCAGGAGCGAGCCGGACTATTATTCCTGGATATCCTCTGAGATCTATAGTGCTGCTGGGCGGGTATTGGGATTGCCAGGGTTGTCAAAGAAGCAAGTCAGCGAGCTTATCGACCGAAAAGCAGCAGCAACGCCAATTGACATCCAGGGAGGGCTAGAACCTGTCACTGATGAAACGTCCCACGTGCCTCTCGGAAGCTCTCCGGAAACCCCAATTCTGCTACTGATCCCTGGCTCGAATGGCATGGATCAGACAAGTGCAGATGATCGGGGTCTTGCTCCAGTCGCTTCATTGCCTCAATAAAGCGAAACGATTTACCTCGTGCATTTCATTTGAGAGATGCAGGGATGGCAAGTGGAGTGACATCCTGATAATATATTCCGTAGTGACTGATTCCTGCTGGTCGTAGGAGAGGATGAGTGAGGAGAGTCGAACTCCTCTCGAGGTGCTTTTTGGCCCTGTTTGAAGTGGCATATACGTGTTCCTTGCGCTTGGGATCGGTTGTTTGTGTCCATGGCTGTCCAACGTTGTTGAACTGGGTCTATCTGCTCTGCTATCAGTTTTGCTATCATGTTTCTATTGCATCGTGTAACCGATGGGCACCGAACCTTCAGTCGCCACTTGCCCATGTACCCCTGGATGCATTATTCTCTGCTGAAGAGCACGATACTTTTGTTGGTGGAGAACTGTCTGTTCCGCATCCCCGACTTGGACCTCAGCCTGGCCCTCAAAATGCTCAATGGAAGATCCCTCCTTCTGAGTGGGCCGAGGTTATGCGCTGTGTCGAGCGTGGAGAAACGTATCGACAAATAGCGAGTAGATATAATGTATCGTATGAGTCTGTGCGGCGCGTCACTAGGGCTGCTCGTAGGGAAAATGGTTAAGGAGAGCTCTCTTTGGTGAAAGCGATTGAAATATTATAGTTGTCCTATGGCCTTGTTTCAGTGTTCAGGACTGTGGGTACCGGACACTTGCGAGATTATTCCCTTCTTCCTTCATTTCAGACTACCTAAGTATTTCTGACGTTATGATATAAGGCTCAGGGGCTGATGCCAAAACGCTGAAGAATGCTCTGTGGAGAGCCGAGAGAGGAGGGGAGGATGCGGATGGGAAGATGGGTTAACATAGCAAATTCAGCGAGATGGAAAACTCCATAGTCCTGGCCGATAAAGACGATGATTTTATCGCGATTGTCCTCTTGTAAGCGCTTGCGCCAGCGGGCGATGCCTTCTCCACCCAACAAGGCGGAACTCAGCGTCGGGAGAACCTCGGTTCGTGCAGGGGGAGCGGTCGCTTGCTGCTGTTGCCACAAGCGAAAAGCGGTCGTCAGCCCCATGACCAGCAAGGTCAAGTGGCCATGCACGACCACCGCCGCTTCCGTGCGCTTAGGAAAGTTCAACAGATGCCAGGCATACTTTCCTTCTTTGAAGATGCCATTTTCAATCACACTGCGCCAGTCAGAGGTGTCAAACACCACGAAGGGATCGCGCACCTCGGCATTCGTTAAATAGACCGTGCCCCCCGTGTTGGGAACGCGATTCTCCCATTTGCGCACCACCACGGCATTGATCGGCTGACCCACGTAATCACTGCGGTGGGCATGCTGCGTCACTTCCGCATCGCCATACTGGTCGTAGCTGGTCAAAGCCTCCAAGCCGACCAATTCGGTGCGCAAGCGCTGGTCTTTGGCGCTTTTGCCATGCCCACGGCGCACCACTCTCTCCCGCACCATGGCCCGCTCAGCTTTGGCGAGTCCCTGCGCGTCTTGGGTCACGGCCATGTTGGCTTTGCCACAGATGACAAAGATCACGCCTTTTTGATGGACGCGCCACAAATCCTCCCCATCCAGATACCCGCGATCCACCACGATGGTCACAATCTGCGCAGCGGTTCCCAGATTCTGCTGCGCCTGCTCCAAGAGCGGTAGCAGCCACTTTCCCTCATAGTCTTGGATCGACACGAGTTTCATGGCCAGCGGCAAGCGCGTTTGGACCTCGATCAGGACCAGGACTTTCCACCCAGACAGGTAATACTCTTCCGTGACCGGCTCTTTTTGCCCTTTGACCTTCACTTTTCGCGTTTGTTTGATCTTGCCGCACCCCTCATAGCTTGCTGGGGTGGGCACTTTGCTTCCATCCAGGGCGACCAGCAATTTTCCGGCGAACAATCCCCGACGAGCCAGCAATTGCACCATGATATTGAAAAGTCGTTCCATCTCTTCCTGGGTGAGTTTGCAGATGTTGTCCGCCAGACATTGGGCCGTGATCGGTCCCTGTTTCTGTTTCGTTTTGCGACTGGCATCTCCGCGTTTGGTCAGCCCGCTTTCACATTGGTGGGCGTTGAAGCCGACCAACTCCATCAGCGCCAGATCGCTAAACAAGACGCGGGGCAACTCATTCATGGACTCGCTGCCCAGGAGCACTTTCAGGAAATACAGCAGAACAAACTGCACCGTGGGGACCAGCGTTCGCTTCACGCCCGTCAGACTCACCTGTGCAAACGCTTCCAGCATCCCCAGCTCTTTGAGAAAGACAAAAAATTCATCCAGCAGGCCTGCGTCACTGAGTTGATGCATCTCTTCAATGGTTTCGCCCGCATACAAGGCCTGCCCGACCTTCGTATCATCTCTCCAGGCGACTTGCCAATTGAGTCGTTCCTGCACCACACTTCTTTCCTCGGGTGGCTTTTCGGTCTGGTTTGCGCTCTCCATGCCTTCCTGCCTCTTCTCTGTTCGGTTTTTCCACAGCTTACCACTTTTCCTCCTCCTCACTCTCTCTTTCACCGGATTTCCTATTGCTGATGAGATTATCCTTATATCAAAACATCAGTAAGTATTTACAATGTGTGTTATGATATTGCTAAGCTATAGTAGTTTCAGCACTTATTTAACAATTTATGTGCAGTGGCTTTTATTGAGACACGCAAGATTGTAAGTGAAAAAGAGGAACAGGGGAAGAGAACATGGCAACAGATGCAAAGCCCTACAAGTACGATATCATTCTCTCCTATGCAGGAGAGGATCGCGACTTCGCCAGAGCATTAACTAATGCCCTGCGACTCCATAATGTAAAGGTTTATGACAAAGACGAGAATCCTATTCCTCCGGGCATAGATTATCGCAGCTATGTGAGAGATCTCTATCTAAATCTAGCAAAGCACTGCGTTATAATCCTCTCTCGGTACTATATGGACCGGTATGAAACCAAACAGGAACTTGATATTGCCAGGGCGCGTGCTAGTAAAGATAAGGACTATATTATCTATGTGCTGCTAGATGAGACGCTCCGGTCCACTCTCCCACCGACGGCTGTGTACTTTAGCGTGACGGAAAAAGATCTTGGTAAAGTGGCAGACGGTATTAAGAAAAAGGTTGATCAACCATCTCAATCCTCTGCCGCCTCACCTCAGAAACCGATACTTCCAATAGATTCGACAACACCTGGTGTAACACCTATTAGCATAAATATCGATACTTCTGATGCCTCTCAAAAAACCAAAGATGAATGGTTAAAGGCTGGCGATGAAGCTGACGATGCGGGGCAATATCAAGACGCTCTTGATGCTTATGAGAAAGCTATCAAATGCGATGACAAGGACCCGAGGGGCTACAGGGGGAAGAGCAAGGCTCTCAAGCGCCTGGGACGCGCCTGTGAAGCTGAGGATGCAGAAGAGGAGGCGGAACGACTGGAGAAGGAACAGCAGGAGAAGAGCTAATACTAATCGAACCTTAAAGAGGCAGGAATCATGTTAATACATATCCTCCTTGTGAGATATCGCTATGTAGCGCGATGGCTGATGCACAAACTTGGTCAGATCAACCATTGGTTAGGGAGGAGCTGGCGTCCTCCGGTATTCTGGTTAATAGTGACAGCCTCTTTCATCTGGCTAGGGGAGCGAATAGCGATCTATTTCAGTCTCTTTAATCTGAAATCAGGCACATGGTTTCAGATTTGGAATATTCTAGGAGTGTACGCACTCTCTGCTCTTCTCTGGTGGGCCTGGCAAGCCAGGAAGCGAGTAGTGATCGAGGAGTTTGTAGACTATACTGGTGACTCAGCGAAATCATCTGCTAAAGGATTGGCAACACTACTCATAATAATGCTTGCCCAACTGCGTAATCTGCACCAGGAGGTCAACGAACAGCGGCTCATCTCCACGTATGCAGAAGCGAATCAATCGGTTAAAGTTACGATTAATGCAGAAGATGTTAGTGGATTCTTAAAAGGGGCGGCAAGTGCTGAATCTAAGATCAGTTTAGGACCATTACAGATTCCCGTAGGCACTCTCCTAGCGTTAGTTGGGCATCTCGTGCAAGGGCCGCGCATTATTGGCAGCCTTCATAAGGATAACAATCACTATATCTTAACGGCGCAACGCATTGGGGGAAAGAAAGCAAACAGTTGGCGGGTTGATAGCCCACTCCGGTCATCTACAAAGGGAGCAGAGCAAGAGAATTATAGCCTTGATGATATGATCATGGAACTGGCTTACCGAATATTTGCTGACCTCGAACTGAAAGAGCAAGTACGCTGGAGCGCGTTAGTACCGTTCAGCGAAGGCCTGCGGTTGTATCGTGATTGTCTGCACGATTCAAAGAACAAAAAACTCAAGCTCAAACAGGCTGAAAAGAAGTTTATCAAGACGGTGTCGGAAGACAAACAATTTGAATTGGCGTATTATAATCTCGGTGTCCTATACAGTGAGCTAGAGCAGGTTGAAGCAGCGGAGATCGCCTTTCAAGAAACAATTCAGCGGAACCCAAATTTATGGCAGGCTTACTATGCATTAATGGTCTGCCACCATCAGCGCCGACAGTACGACATTGTCATCCAACTATCCGACCAAATCATTGACCTCAGACCGGGTTTAACCAATACAGCGAAGGCTTACCATTGGAAAGGATTGGCGCAACTGGAGCTTAAAAAGGAACTGGAAGATATTATCAATAGCCGTAAAAAAGCCGTTGTACAATCCTGGGAGGCGCTATATATAGCTGAACTCGAGGGACTGGGCATGGTTGAAGAAGGAGTTAGCGTCATACCACAGCTAGAAGCACTTGCAAGCGTATGTTTAATCAATCTAGCTCTGGCATATAAATATCTGGGCCTCCGCTACAAGCAAGCACCTTTGGTCAAGAAGGGCATCGCGCGGTTGCTCCCGCCAAAACGGTGGTCATCGGTATTTCGGCTGGCGGAAGTACTATTTAGACAAGCTTCGTATCTTACCCCTGCTGAAGCCAGTTACTATTTCGAGTTAGCGAAGATGTACATTGAGTGGGAAAAGTATTCTCAAGCTGTGCGTGAGATTGAAATTGCCATAATGCTACAACCAAAGAACGCCGAATTCAGTGCATACCTAGCATTTGCCTATGCGAAACAGAAAAACGAAGATGCGGCACTGCGTGCGTGTCAACAAGCCTTAGTATGCGCTTCCCAGGCAACAGAGAGCACTCTCGAGAAAACGGCAGAGGTGTATGAAACGCTTGGTGATAACGCTCAAAGAGATCGGGTCAAAGGGTTCAAAGGGTTGCAAATATATTTACAAGAGTTAGAGAAAAGGGGGCCAGATACCTCTGCTATCAACCATCTTGAAGAACAGCGAAAAAAGAAGTATAACCCTCCTGGCCTGGAGTGGGAGTATGCACAGATTGTCATTGCCTTAGGGCGCTTGTATCTCAAATTGGGATGTCCTGGCAAAGCTGAATTGCGTTTCGGAATGGCGATAGAAAAACTTAAAGAGAATCACTCTCAAGAAATCAAATCGCAAGAACTGCGAGCATGGTTGGCCCGTTCTCTCCTGGAACAGAAAGCCTATCGTGATGCTCTTCAAAAGGCGGAAGAAGCGCTTTCCCTTGATCCACTCAGTTTCTTTGCACGCGACGTGCTTGGTCAAGTTTATAGCGATCTTGGTGAGTTCGAGCACGCTATAGCTGTGTGGCAAGAAGCCCTCTTGCAGAAGGCCGATAGTCCTGACACCTACTTTAAGATTGGTGCTGCATATGTGCACCTAGTATGGCATCAGCGAAATCTTCTTGCCCGAAGGACAACGGCATTACAGGAAGCTATTAAATACTTCGGACAGGCTCTTGACCTGTACACGAGTGAGCAGCAAAGAGAAAAAGGTTTAACTCGCTATTTTCTTGGTATTTTACATCTTGAACGAAGAGAGTATGTGGAGGCTATTTCGTGCTTTAAAATAGCTAAAGCTCTTTTTTCCACCTCACCGCTATCATCAAAGCTTTATCTGGGATATGCCTACCTAAAAAACAGAGAATATAACGAGTGCCTGGAACAAATTCTTTCCTTGCTCAGAGAAGAAAAACTTGAGAAACTAAAGAAGGACGATAGCCAGACCTCGATAAGCATCAACTCTAAGGAAGAAATTCCCCTCCGTGTAATTGTCGTGCAGGCACATTGGATGCTAGCTGCTGTATATACAGAAGGCGATGGAACACCGAACTTACAAGAGGCTCTGAAACAGGTCGAAGCAGCAGAGGGATACATGAAACGTCTATGCCTAAATGAGGACGATGTAAAAGCCGTTTATAAAGTGGCAAACTGCTTGGATACCAAAGGTTGGATTTATTACAAGCAGGGAAATGTTGCTGCTGCCATTGATTGTCTAGAGGAAGCTTTGACGCGAACTATCGATTCAGAAATCTATTGGCATCTCGCTTTAGCATATGAAAGTAAATTGCAGGGAGTCAATGATCAGACCGAGGTGCGTTTTCTAAAAATGCGTATACAATCATATTGCAACCATATTCGGGAACTTGATATTCAGGAAGAGTATAAACAACCTGTAGAGGATTTATTGCAACGCATAAAGGACTCGGAGTCGCCAAAAGACAAACAGCAAGTAGAAGCAGAAAGAAGCTGTATTAGTACGCAACCTCAGAAAAACGTTTCGGAATGGGAAGTTATCTCTCCGTTGTTTTTCTTCTAGTACCACGTTCCTCAAATAGTATGAATAAAGCGATGAACTAACGTCTGGAGCCAAAGCAGATAAATTATGCCCATTTATTTTTCCCAGCGGGAATGATAGCTGTAAATCACGTCTGTCAAGTGGTTCTGTCTCACTTTCCGTGAAAGCTCTAGCATATATGAGAAAGGGCTATACGCCGATCACCTTGAGCAGCCAATTGCTTCCAACCCGGACTTCCTCTCTCACTTTGGAATCACGGAAAGTGAGACAGAGCCTGTCAAGTAGGCAGGACCCCGGTTTAAAATCTGGCAGAGACAAAAGACTTCAAGGTCGCTGCAAGGCTGAAGATAATGGTTCCCCAGACTTGGAGGGTGCCAATGCAACCGGTTCTTTCCCTCGCATGCGATAGGAACTCCCCCTCAGGTAAAACAATGACAACCAAAGCAATCAGCAAGACAATCAACCAAAGCCGCGGTCAGCCCAAGTCACCAGGCTGCCAGACGCGGCTGCAGAACGATTCGTGGTCTTACCCGCTCACCCGCTCTATGGGCAAAAGGTCATCGTTGTTGCCCGTCGAGTAAGAACGACCTACGTCGATTGTACCATCGAGGCCCCGGCGCGTGCAGGCATTCCCTACCACATCCGCGAGTGCTGGCTTTCTTCCACCGCCCCTGCTCCTTCCCCCGGTGCAGATGCTCAGGCGAGTGCCATTTGTGTTCGGCTCTCTGCGCTGGATAAAATGGTTCAGCAACTACTGACCACCGCATACTTCAGGAGGATCAGCCACGATGAACCAGCCGACACGCCATCCACTCTTCCCGATCGAATCACCAGATCGCCTGCGGCAGATTTGGAAGCAACTGCCAGCGGAGAGCCTTGCACGGCTCCAACAGTACCTGTTCTTCCTGGCCCTAGCAAAGGTAGGAGGAATCTGCCGTGAACACCACTCATTCCAAAATTCTGGAGATCCATCTCAAACGGCTGGCAGTCATCTACATTCGGCAGTCGTCCCCTCTGCAGGTCGAGAACCACCTGGAGAGTAAGGCGCGCCAATATCAGTTGACGGAGCGAGCACAATCCCTTGGTTGGCCCAGCATGCGCTGCGTTGTCATTGATGAGGATTTGGGCATTTCTGGCGCGCAGAGTTTCAACCGCCCCGGCTATCAACGTCTGGTGTCCATGGTGGCCTTACGCGAAGTCGGCATTGTCTTCGGGCTGGAGATCTCGCGCCTGGCGCGCAATAGCCTGGATTGGTATCAATTGCTGGAACTGGCGGCCGCGTTTGACGTGCTCAAGGCTTCCGAAGATGGCGTCTACGATCCTGCAGAGTTTAACGACAGACTGCTCCTTGGGTTGAAGGGAACCATTTCGGAAGTAGAGCTCTACCAGATCAAAGCCCGCATGGTGCGCGGCAGACTGAACAAAGCCCAACGCGGCGATTTGCTCTGGAATCTGCCGGTCGGTTTGGAGTATGATGTGCTCAGTGGTCAGATCCAGTTGGATGCCGATCAGAGTGTGCGACACGCCGTGGCCCTCGTCTTTCGCCTCTTCCGGCAACTCGGCTCGGTCCGTGGCGTGCTCACCTATCTGGCACGCGAGGGGCTCGAATTGCCCTCGCAGCGGCTGGTGCGAGGGGTGGGGCGGGTGATCAGCTGGCAGAAGCCGCGGTACCACGTGATCTATCTGATGCTGACCAATCCGATGTACGCGGGGATTTACACCTATGGTCGAAGTCCTCGTGCAGGTGGACCCCCTCGCGAAGAGCAGACAGGTCCACCGCAAAGCGCGAGCCGACTGGGAGGTCTTTCTGCCCGAGCATCATGTCGGCTCCATCAGAAAGGCGGGAATACGAAGCCAACATGGCCAGGCTTGAGAACAACTACCAGCAGTTTCCCGCTAATCAGGGAGCGGCGCGAGAGGGACCGGCGTTACTCCAAGGCTTGGTGTGGTGCAAGCACTGTGGCCGCAAGATGCGTGTGTGCTACCATGATGGACAGCCCTACTACACCTGTGATGGCGCCCACCGCACCTTCGGCACGGCCATCTGCAACCGGGCCAGTGCGGGCCGTGTGGATATCCTGGTCGAGGATCTGTTTCTCTCCCTCATGAATGTGACGACACTGGAACAGTCGATAGGGGCAGCGCAAAAACTGCAAGAGGAAGCCGCGCTTGTCGACCGACAGTGGCAAGAAAAGCTGCAGCGCCTCTCCTACCAAGCCGATCTCGCCCGTCGCCGCTATGAGGCGGTTGATCCGGCGAATCGTCTGGTGGCCCAGACGCTGGAAACCGCCTGGAATGAGCGTCTGGTCGAGTTGGAGGCAGCCCAACACGCCTATCGGCAGAACCGGCAGACCCCGGACCAGTTGAGCAGCACCCAGCAAGAGATGGAGCAGGTGGTGACGCATCTGCGCGACTACTGGTATCAGGATAGCGGAAGCCTCCAGGAAAAGAAAGACCTCCTGCGATGTGTCATCGAGCGGGTGACCTTGGAGACGCACACCAGCGGCAAAGTCATCCGGGCGGAAATTGGCTGGCAGGGCGGAGCCACCAGCACCGTCGAAGTTCCCAAATATCTGTTCAGTGCTCCCCACCTCTTTTACCGCATTACGGAGTTGGCGCGCAGCCTGACGGACGGGCAAATCGCCGAGGCGCTGAACACGGAGGGGCTGGAGACGGTGAAAGGACGAGCCTGGTCAGCCCGTCGGGTCATGGATTTCCGCCTGTCCAACGGCATCCCCTCAGGGTTTACCGTCAACCCACTGCTTCGACTCACGAAAAATGGCTATCTGACCACCGCCGAAGCTGCCGCTCGACTGGAGATCAATCAAACGACCGTGCAGAAATGGTACAAGTTGGGTCTGCTGCAAGGGAAACACGTGGGGGGCCAGAAGGCGATGTGGATCGCCTGGACGGAAGAGGTCGAGCAACGTCTGGGAGGGCAGGCCAGCTTCGATCCTCGGATGACCTCAGTGAAGTCGCTGTGTAAGCTCCAGGGTAAAACGTGGGAACAAGTGATCCGGTGGTGTGTGGGGGAGGGGCATCACGTCTATCGTTTACGTCGAGGGACAACATTTCGTTTCTATGTGTTACCAGCTTCTTGTTCACTTCAGCCCTAGTGGAGAAAGGTGCTAAGTACAGACTGCCGCAAATGCGTTCCAGGCTATGTACCCACTGATTTCACATCTCGTATCAAGCGTGTTGCGAGCTTGTGTTCCAGTTGTTCAACCGTGTAGGACCATTTGAGGGGCTTGGCGGTTTGATTGTAGTGAGCAATGAAGTCCCCAATCGCCTGCTCAAGCTCATCGAGGCTGGAGAAATGATTGGGCTGGAGGAGCTTGCGTTGCAGCAGACTGAACCAGATCTCAATTTGATCGAGCCATGAAGCATTGACCGGGAGCCAATAGAGCTGCATTGTCAGTTTCCCCTCCGATGTCATCGCTAGTTCCTTTACCCAGCGTGGGAGCTGCTTGGGCGCGTGGGTCGGACCATGGTCCAAAACCAGTGCGATGGTCTGCACCTGACGACGTTGTGCTTCTGCAATGACGACGGTTTCTAAAAAGGAGCGGAAATCGACGAAGCGTTTGCGCTTGTGGCACTGACCATAGACCAGACCATCCGCCACGCTCAATGCCGCCATCAGATGCACTGCACCACGCCGATGATAGCGGGGTGACTGGTATACTGGGTGCTTTTGGATAGCTGGACGAGGAGCCTGCTCTGCTTGACGAGCTTGGATCGACGTTTTCTCATCAGCACAGATTACCCAGATACCTTGCTTGAGCAAGGAGGTGGCCTGTTCATACAACTGCAGCACGGGGCGGGCACGCTGGAGAAACTCCTCAGGCTTCTGAATATGTTGCCAAGAATGGTAGCGCCAGGGATGGATCTGCTCGGCTGCGAGCCAGCGGCCAATGGTGCTGGCTGAGATGGCTGGTAAAGAAGGGGTAACTGCAACATGGCGAGCGAGTTCGGCGCGACTCCAATGAGCCAAGGGAAGGCCATGAGAGCGAGGCAAACTACAAGCCAATGCCGTCACCTGGGCACGCACCTGAGAGGAGAACCGACGGGGTGCTCCTGATCGCGGCAAATCCTTGAGTGAATGACTCTCTTGCCAGCACCGTCGCCACTTGCGCACCAGGCGATCATTGAGCTCCAAGCGTTGAGCAATCTGCTTTGAACTCCAGTCAGGATGGGTATGAGCAGTCAAGACAACCCGTGCGCGTCGAGCCAGTGCCTGCGGGCTACGATGTGCTTGGGCAAGACGGTGGAACTGCTTGATCTCATCGGGAGTCAGTTGAAGAGGAGACAATGGTGGTTGATGACGCATGAAGCACCTCCAAGTTTGGTGGGGAAACGATCACATTGCGCGAGGATACCTCTCTCTACAACACGTTCCTCCTTGCCATCTATTCCTGAAGTGTCACGTTGAGGAATTCCATGGCACCCTGGCCGATAGGGTGCAAGAGATTTCACCTTTCGTCAAGTGAATGTGTAGAAATAACAGGGGGAGATCAGGCTCTTTTTCACCTGTTTCTGTGTAAGTCACTCGACGAAAGGGGCATTCCGTTGATGATTTGGCTCTCTCGATGCCTTTTTCTTGAACAGATGAATGATAACAAATACTTCCCAAGCACTGACATAAATTTTGAAAAGTGACACCTGAAGGCTACGTGTTCCTCCCATTTCCTTTCACGTAGAGGGTGGAACGCATTTGCGGCAGCCTCTACTTAGTATGTTGGATGAAATCATGTGGCTGCGATGAACCAGCCGATCTAAGAGTGCTGCTGTCATCTGTTCACTACCAAAGACCTGTGTCCATTGGGCAAAGGCCAGATTCGAGGTGAGAGCGACGCTGGCTCGTTCATAGCGGTCGCTGAAAAACTGGAAGAGCAACTCAGCAGTTGGTTTGGCAAAAGGCAGGTAGCCTAACTCATCCACTAAGATCAGATCAAAGCGGCGGTAGTGTGCCAGCAGTCGTGGCAACCGCAGTTCCTTGTGAGCGACTTCCAGTTCGGTAGCGAGCGTGACTGGAGTTGGCCCAGTAAAATGTACTCACAAAACTTGGAGATCAGCTGATCTTGCCCCGAATTGGTGGAAGAGGGAAAGCTTCGGAGAGACTCTTTCAGAAGGAGGGCAGGGATCATGCAAAAGGTTCAGAAGACCTCTCCACCCGAGTCGAAGCGTGAAGCGGTACGACTGGCTCAGACCAGCGGGAAATCGATCGCAGGTGGTGGTGAGGTTGGAAGTGATGAGGGAGAAT
>Ga0137377_10002579_pt1 | contig 13567 bp, 15 predicted proteins | sample SagtaG_22_FD_104815 | JGI IMG/M metagenome (GOLD analysis project Ga0137377, IMG submission 104815) | Vadose zone soil microbial communities from Sagehorn Ranch, Mendocino, California, USA - Sage2_L_40_16 metaG | ecosystem: Environmental > Terrestrial > Soil > Vadose zone | place: USA... | reverse complement strand
GGCAGCGAAGTACGGTTCCGGGAAAGAAGCTTGTGGGACTTGTACCGGTGGCAAATCATTCTTGTCGCCACGACCCTGCTTCTCCAAGCCACATTGATTACCGTGTTGCTGTTCGAGCATCGCCGCCGTCGCAACGCCGAAGCGCTGGCGCGCCGTCGCATGTCGGAGTTGGCACACGTTAATCGCATGGCGACCGCGGGAGAGCTGTCCGCTTCGCTCGCCCACGAGATCAAGCAACCGCTGGCCGCGATGGTCACCAATGCCAATGCCGGTCTGCGCTGGCTCGCGCGAAGCACGCCCGACTTCGATGAGGCGCGCTCTGCCTTTCAGCGTATCGTCGCCGACGGGCATCGTGCCGGCCAGGTGCTGGGCAGCGTGCGGGCGATGTTCGAGAAGGACAGCGGCAAGCGGGCGCAGGTTGATCTCAACGGCGTCATCAGTGAGGTGCTCGCGCTTCTCGAGGGCGAGTTGCGGGCGCACCGCGTGTTGGCGCAGACGGACCTTCTCGACAGTCTGCCCCAGGTCTCGGGCAACCGAGTCCAGCTGCAGCAGGTCATCGTCAACCTCGTGATGAACGCGGTCGAAGCAATGGAAACGGTGGACGATCGTCCCCGTCTGCTGCGGCTCAAGACGGAGCTCGACAACAACAACCATGTGCTGATCCGGGTCGAGGACTCCGGCCCCGGCATCGACCTCGAGAACATCGACCGGATATTCAACGCGTTCTTCACGACAAAGCCGCGCGGAATCGGAATGGGACTGTCCATCTGTCGCTCGATCGTCGAGGCGCACGATGGCCGGTTGTGGGTTTCTCCGGGGGTCGACCATGGGTCCGTGTTTCAGTTCACGGCCCCGAATCACAGCCAGAAGAAAAAGGACGAGAAGGTCGGTCCGGAGCCGGTTGTTCGCAGCGAGCGCCAGCCGCCGGCTGCGGCGGGAGTGCGAGAGCCGGTTCCGATGCTGCGGGCGGCGCGAAGGCAGTAGTGCATGTTCCGGCGAAGTGGGTACCGGTTCGCCGATAAGAACATGAGCCAATCAATAACTTCTAGAGCATGGCCCGATTCCGAAGGAACGGGACATGCTCTAGTGCCGCGAACCCGACGTTCGCACAACAGCTGCCGCGAGTCCGATTGCGAACTTCAGGGTTCAAAGCGGCACTAGAATCACAGAGTTGCTAATGTCCTTCGATTCCGAAGTTCGCATCAGAGCGTGCTACAAAGTTGAGTGAACTTCCGAATCGGGACACTAGACCGCTTGAAAATTTCGCGGGTTAGCCGCCGGCAAGACGAAGGGAAGCGCGATGAGCGACGGAGATCGGAAGCAATGCTGGAGCGGCCGTCGACACTGCCACACCGGCAAACGTCGGATCAAACCCATGCGGCTGCTGTCCGGGATTACGTTGGCGCTGGGACTTGGCGTGGTGTTTGTCGGAAGCACCCGAGCGGACGATCCGTTCGGATCGTGGGTGCGGCCCTCGACCGGCACGCAGGTCAATTTCTACAACTGCGGCGGCAAGCTTTGCGGCAAGATCGTCGCGGTCAGGGATCAGAGCCGAAAAGGCGAGATTGGAACGGTGATCATGAACGGCGCCGCCCGGACGAGCGAGAACGAGTGGCGCGGCGACGTGCTCAACACCGAGGACAGCAAGACCTACTCGGGCGTCGTCACTCTCGAGGGACCCAACGCCCTGAATCTGAAGGGCTGCGCTCTCGGATTTATCTGCAAGGGCGAAATCTGGCAGCGGGTGAAGTAACGCCCGGCAAGTCTACGCTCGCCGTGCGGACTCACTCCTCGATTGGTTGACCTTTATCGTCCGGCGTCTGTTTGAGCATCGTGAACGCCTCGCGCAACGCGGCGCCACCGTCGTCAGAGCGCGGCGCGAGTAGGATCAGCAGCTCGCCTTCGCTCTCCCGGATGACCCGTTCTATTCGCTCCGCCATGTCGTCGGACGCATTGACGTCGTCGATCGCTTCATCATGCTCGGCGTTCGGGATTGTGGCCAGTTCCTTCACCATCGCAGTGGCGATGTTTGCGACGGTTCCTATCGCCCAGCTGCGCGCCTTGGCGGCGGGAACCGAACGGCTGCGGGCGGCGTCAAGCGCAATCCAGATCGCGCGCGCGTCATCGTCACGCACGAGGCCGGCTTCGCGGATCCGCCGGAAAAATTCAATCGCCGGTTCGACATGTTCGGGCGGATACTCCTGCTCCCGCGCCAAGTCGTCGAGCGCGCGGCCGCTCGGAAACCGCCGCACCCACGGACCGGCCACGAACACGAACTCACGCAGCGCCTGCAGCAGATCTGGATCGAGTGGCGCCGACAGCGTGGCGTGACCGCTGCGCGCGTCTTCGTTGCGCTCGATATGGGCGGCGAGACAGGTCGAGAGAATCCATAGCTGCGCTACCTCGCGCGCGACCTCCTCGGTGGGCTGGTTCAACAGGTTGTGCGTGAGCCGCGCCGCATGCGCCAGGCCGTGCCAGCCCGGTTGTTCCGCCACCGGTGAGGCAAGCGCATCCAAGGCTTCGGCGTTGCGCCGGATTTCCGAGAGGCGGTGTTCGAAAAACGGCACCGTCGTCGTTGCTTGATCGGCAGGCGTCCTCGGCGACGTGAGGTCCATCGCTCCATCCGCGCCACGCGAGATACCCGCGCCATACGGGCTCTGGTCCAGCCGTTCGGCAAGCCGGCGCAGACTCTCCGCGACAAAAATCGCGTGGGCGAATGCCTCGAACGTTCGGCCCGATTGCGCGGCTTTCGCCACTTCGGCTTCGACCCGGCGAAACGCCTCCTCCAGCGCGAGGCGCTGTTGCATCCGCTCGCCTTCGCTCAGTGGAGGATTGAGCGCCTGCAAATGGTTCGCGAGCGCGGCGCGCGTGCGCTCGTACACCAGGCGACGGGTTTCTTCCGTATTGGGATCGAGGCCTGCGACCGAGCGCAGAATGAGAGCGTGATAGTCAATCATAGCGTGGGCGTGGCCAAGGGCGCAGGCATCGCGGCGCAGGCGATGAAGATTTGGTGCGGCGCAAATCTACCATCCGGCTGGCAGGCCTGGAAATGCGCGAGCGCCGCTCGCTTGCGCGGGCGGCGCTCGGGAAAGGTGGCCCCGGGGTCGGGGGGAAGGGGGGACGGGGCCCCGGGGCCCTGATCGCTAGAGTGAAATGGGGGGGCAGCTCGAGCGATCAGTATTCATGTGCTGGCCATCAGAACTCCAGTGCGATGGTGAGAAGTCCTGCAAGTGCGATGCCGACAAGCAGCACCAGCCAGTCCGTAGATTCGAGCCCGAACAGACGGGCATGTTCCGGAATGTAAGCCATGACCGAATCCTCACGCGAAAGCCGACTGACGCTCATTTTTGTTCGTCCGTGGTCGAGTAACGCTTCTGATGCTTCCATGTTCCGTCACCGTGTGGCGGCTCCCTCGCGGTTCGAATAAACGGCAGGCGCGCCGGCCTTGACCACCGTGCCGTTTGCCTTGACGGCGGCGGTCATGTTGCCCGGCTCGCTGACGTGGGCACTGATACCCGCGATGACGACGGTGAGCGCGGCGAGCAGAGCCACCACCACGATCTTGACGTGGGTCCCGCGATCGGCGCTCAACAGCGAATGGTTCATAGACCTATCCCCGTTTGATCCGCGGACAGCGGCGGGCTCGGCTCAATAGAGCCCGAAAGCCCGCGCGCTGTTCGAGGTCACGAAAGTCCTCGTCGCCGGGGCAGCCGGCTCGGAGGCGGGCACGACAGAAGCGGACGGTGCCGACCGCGTCCGCGCGGTCGGCAGATAGCGCGATCCCATGGGCAGGACCACAACCTTGGTGCCGACGTTCACGCGGGCATAAAGATCGGTCACGTCTTCATTGAGCATGCGGATGCATCCGCTCGACACCTGATGGCCGATGGTCGACGGCGCGTTGGTGCCGTGGATGCGATAGACGGTATTGCCGAGATACATGGCGCGCGCGCCGAGCGGATTGCCCGGGCCGCCGGCCATGAAGCGCGGCAGGTAGGGCTGGCGGTGGATCATTTCGGCTGGGGGAATCCAGTCCGGCCATTCCTGCTTGCGCGAGACGGTCTGGACGCCCGACCAGGTGAAGCCTTCGCGGCCGACGCCGATGCCGTAGCGCATGGCCTTGCCGCCGCCGAGCACGAAGTAGAGGTAGGTATGCGGGGTATCGATCACGACGGTGCCGGGGGCCTCGGTAGTCGGATAGGCGACCACTTGGCGGCGCAGATTCGCCGGCACGTCCGCGGTCCCCGCGACGCCCTCATCGATCATGGGTGTACGGCTGTGGAGCGCCGAATCGGCTGCGCCCGGGCTGCGGTCGCGCAACGCCTCATCGAACGCGGTGCGGGGGCGGAAAAAGGGATCGAACAGCGCCAGAGGGTCGGCCAATGCCGCCGTGCTCCACAGCGTTCCCGCGGCGGCAACCGCGAACGCCGTGCGACTCACGGCATCGGTCAGCTTGATCATCGCGTCCCCCTGTTATTTGCCTAATGGTCGCCGAGGCGGCCAAAACGGTTCAAATCTTCCCTCGAGTTTACGCCCGCGCGCCCGACCCCCCAGGCAACGCGACCACGTGGTTGAGCCGACACTCTGACTCGTAGACAGGCCACGCCCGCTGCATGCACGCACCGCGAACCGGGCTGGAACGGACCGGCCGGATGTCGAGCCGGTCGCCCTTGACCGCCGCCTTGGGCGCGCTCGCCTCGACCTCGGGCGTCGCCACGAGGACGAGAGCTGAAGCGCCGGCGACAATCGCCGCGGCCATGACGATGGCCACTAGCCTGAACATGTACGCTCCCTGTATTTTCTTTCGTGCTTGGGAGCGAAATTAACGAAGTTAAAAGAGTTCTCTATTGTACGTACGGAAGAGGGTCGCACCATAAGAGATCGAAAACCGATACTTAGGTTTAGGCCAAGCCATTGGCGGCTGGTGTCTTGCCACAGTCCTGCCGAAATTGGGGTGGGATGCGGCTAAGTCAGCGCGGTTGGGTCGGCTCGGCCGTAATCGAGCCGGCATCCAGCCGCTCCGGCCTGCGGCCTGACGGCCTTCCACCCCGCAGCGAGCGATCAAGGGCGTAGTGGCGATTGTTGCGGCGGAATGATAAGCTTCGGGTCTTCCGCGTCCACCATCACCGCCCGCCCGGTCTTTCCGACCGAACATCCCGGTAACGCAGAATGCAGGAGGTGCCCCATTCCAAGGAGGTCGTTTTCGTCATCGACGACGACGCTTCGATGCGTACGTCTCTCAGCAGCCTCTTTTGTTCGATTGGCCTCAAAGTCGAGGTATTCGATTCGGCCGCCGACTTCCTGCGGGTCGCGCGACCGGACGCGGCGAGCTGCCTCGTACTCGACGTACGCCTGCCGGGCGTGAGCGGGCTGGACTTTCAGGCGGAGTTGGCGAAAGCGAACATCCGGATTCCCATCGTCTTCATCACCGGCCATGGCGATATTCCCATGACGGTGAAGGCGATGAAGGCGGGCGCTGTCGAGTTCCTCACCAAGCCCTTTCGCGAGCAGGACCTGCTCGATGCGGTACGGCTCGGACTAGAGCGGGACCGCGCAAGACGGGCCGGCGAAGCCATCGTGAGCGAGCTGCGCGGGCGGTTTGAGGCGTTGACCTCGCGCGAGCAGGAGGTGATGGCATTTGTCACGAGCGGGCTGATGAACAAGCAGATTGCCGCCGATCTCGGCGTGAGCGAGATCACCGTCAAGGTTCACCGCGGAAACGTCATGCGGAAGATGGCCGCAAAGTCGTTGGCCGATCTGGTGCGAATGGCGGACGTACTCGGTATTCGGCGAGAAAAGCTGTAGTCCCCTCAAATGTGCGCTCGTTGCCGTTCCGCGATCGCGATGTTGACGTACGAGGACGTCATCCGGGGCTCGCGCAACTGAACCAAAGTATAATATGCCTACGGCTTGTCGGTATAGAAGCTTTACAAATGCACGGTGGCGCATTTCGGCCGCATTGTCTAACCAGGGAATCAGCCAGAACAAGAACCGTGGGACAGAACCGTGATATCCATCGTCGATGACGATGCCTCCGTTCGCGAGGCAATGTTCGGACTCGTGCGTTCTCTTGGCTTCGACGCCGCCACGTTTTCATCGGCCGAGGATTTCCTGCAATCCGACCAGCTGGCAAGAACGCTCTGTTTGATCACGGACGTTCAAATGCCGGGCTTGAGCGGAGTCGAATTGCAGAGCCATCTGCTCTCGCGCGGCAGCCCTATACCCATCATCTTCATTACGGCGTTCCCGGAGGAAAGGATCGAAGCGCGCGTGCGCGAAGCTGGCGCCATCGGTTTCCTTAGTAAGCCCTTCGACGATGAAACGCTGATCGAGTGCCTCGATCGCGCGCTCAAAGGCCGCGGCCGCTTCCGGCACTGATTGTCATTCGCCAAGCGAACCTGAAATGCGCCGCGCTCGCGGCTGGTAAATCGGCGCGGCTTGCCGGGTTGCCGGCCTAGCCGGCCCGACTATACTCGCTTGAATGCCGATCGATGACATGCGTGGGGGCCGACCTCTCACGCTCGTGCTCGGTGGTGCGCGCTCGGGTAAGAGCCGGCATGCCGAGGCGTTGGTCACGGCTTTGCCGCGGCCGTGGTGGTATATCGCGACGGGCGAGCCGCGCGATAACGAAATGGCCGCTCGGATCGCCGAGCACCGCGCGCGCCGCGGCGGCGAATGGCAAACGATCGAGGCGCCGCGCGATCTTGCCACTGCGCTGACGACGGTGCCGGCGGGCGCGGCGGTGCTGGTCGATTGCCTCACATTGTGGCTCTCCAACGTGATGTTGGCGGGTGCCGACGTCGATGCTGAGACCGCGCGATTTGAGCACGCACTTGCGGAACGGACCGGTCCCGTGGTTCTGGTCGCCAACGAAGTAGGCCTGGGCATCGTGCCGGAAAACGCGTTGGCGCGACGCTTTCGCGACGCCGCCGGCAGGCTGAATCAGCGGCTGGCGGACCGTGCCGATCGCGTCGTTCTGCTCGTTGCCGGCATCCCCATGAAGGTGAAGTGATGGCTGAGCACGTCGATCCCCATGTGGCCGAGCGGCATCGCGCCAAGATGGCCAAACGGAAGGCGGTGCAGGACGCGGAGGTCGCCGGGAAGACCGTCGAAAAGGGTTTGTTGATCGTCCACACCGGACTGGGAAAGGGCAAGTCGACGGCCGCCTTCGGCCTCGCATTGCGCATGCTTGGCCGCGGCCACCGAGTCGGTGTCGTCCAGTTCATCAAAGGTGCGTGGCACACCGGCGAACGCGACGCATTCGCGGCGTTTGGTGATCGGGTCTCATGGCACACCATGGGCGAAGGCTTCACGTGGGAGACGCAGGATCTCGCTCGCGACGTTGCCGCCGCAGAACGTGCCTGGAACAAGGCGATCGAGCTGATGAATGATCACGCGTTCGGTCTCGTCATTCTCGACGAGCTCAACATTGCTTTGCGCTACGATTATCTCGACCTCGACGCCGTGGTTGCCGCGTTGGCCGGTCGACGCGCCGGCCTCCACGTCGTCGTTACCGGTCGAAATGCCAAGCCCGCGCTCATCGAAGCCGCCGACTTGGTTACCGAGATGGGCCTCGTCAAGCATCACTTCGCCGCCGGCGTGAAGGCGCAAGCCGGCGTCGAGTTCTAACACCGCTGCCGCGGCGTTCCGGGAAACGGCGATGGCCGCGCGCGCGTTGATGATCCAGGGCACAGGCTCCGACGTCGGCAAGTCGCTCGTGGTCGCCGGTCTTGCCCGCGCGTTTGCGGACCGCGGATTGCGCGTGCATCCGTTCAAGCCGCAGAACATGTCCAACAATGCTGCGGTGACGGCGGACGGAGGCGAGATCGGCCGCGCCCAAGCGCTGCAGGCGCGGGCCGCGCGCGTCGCGCCGAGCGTCCACATGAACCCGGTTCTGCTCAAGCCGCAGGCGGAAACGGGAGCTCAGATCGTCGTCTGCGGCAAGGTAATAGGGAGTGCGCCTGCGGCTGAGTATCAGGAAATGAAAGCAGCGCTGCTCGGGCAGGTGCTGGAGAGCTTTGCGCTATTGAAGCGCGAGGCCGACCTTGTGCTGGTCGAAGGCGCGGGCAGCGCCTCGGAAATCAACCTGCGCCGCAACGACATTGCAAACATGGGATTTGCCCGTGCAGCCGACGTTCCGGTCGTCATCGTTGCCGACATCGAGCGCGGCGGTGTCGTCGCCAGTCTGGTTGGGACGAAAGCGGTGCTGGACGCGCCGGATGCGGCGATGATCGCCGGCTTCATGGTCAATAAGTTCCGCGGCGATCCCCGGTTGTTCGATGCAGGGCTCGATGCCATCGCGAGAGCAACCGGTTGGCCGGCGCTCGGCCTCGTCCCGTTTTTTCCCGATGCGAATCTCCTGCCGGCCGAAGATGCGCTCGGCCTCGATCGCTCATCGAGCAGCCGACGCGACGCGAAAATCAGAATCGCTGTTCCCATCCTTCCACGCATCGCCAACTTTGATGACCTTGATCCCTTGGCCGCAGAACCCACCGTGGAGCTGATACACGTCAGACCCGATGCGGCTCTGCCGGGGGACGCCGATCTGGTGATTCTTCCCGGTTCCAAGGCGACGATCGCCGATCTCCAGGTCCTGCGCGCCAGCGGGCTGGAGATCGACATCCGGGCACATGTGCGGCGAGGCGGATGGCTGCTCGGAATGTGCGGTGGTTACCAAATGCTTGGCCGCACCATCGCCGATCCGCAGGGCTTCGAAGGTCCGCCGGGCAAGGTCGATGGTCTCGGACTGCTCGACGTCGAGACTGTACTCACCGGCGACAAGCGGCTCGCGCCGGCTTTCGGTGCGACGGCCGACGGAGCGCCGTTCAAAGGCTATGAGATGCATATGGGCCTTACCGACGGTCCTGACCGCGCGCGGCCGTTCGCACGGCTTGCCGGAGGACCGAATGAAGGTGCCTGCTCGCCGGACGGGCGCGTGTTCGGCACCTATATCCACGGTCTGTTTGTCGACGATGCTCAGCGTTCCGCCTGGCTCCTGCGCATCGGTGCCGGTCCGGCAGCAGTCGCCTACGACGACCTGATCGAATCGACGCTCGACCGGCTTGCCGCGCACATCGCGCAGCATGTCGATCTCGATCGCCTGCTCAGCCTGTCGCGATGAGAACACCAGCTACGACCCCTAACAGCGCGATCAGCAGCGCGTCGGCGCGGCGGTAGAGGGCGAGCGCTGCGCGAATATCGGCGGCGGTGGCATCGCGCCGCCCGTCGCCCATAACGGCATCGTCGATCAGCGTGCCTGCGTAGATGCGGGGACCGGCCAACGCGAGACCGAGCGCACCTGCCATGGCCGCTTCCGGATATCCGGCATTGGGCGAACGATGCCGATGGGCGTCCCGGCGCACAGCGCGGAAACTAGCGGCCGCGGATGCACCTGGCGTCACTCCCGCTGCCGCGACGAGGAGCAAGGCGGTCAGACGCGACGCGGGTAAATTCACCAAGTCATCGAGCCGCGCTGCTGCCCAGCCGAACGCCACCAGCCGTTCGGTGCGGTGACCGAGCATACTGTCCGCCGTGTTGATTGCTTTATAAGCCGCGCCGGCCGCCAAGCCGCCCAGCGCGGTCCAGAAAACCGGCGCCACAACGCCATCGGAGAAATTCTCCGCCAGGCTCTCGATCGCGGCTCGTGCCACGCCACCCTCGTCGAGCGAATCCGGATCGCGTCCGACGATATGGGCGACGGCCGCGCGGCTGCCCTCGAGGTCCTCATGGTCCAGCGCGCAAGCGACACGGGCCACATGATCGTGCAGACTGCGCTGCGCAAGGAGCGTGCTGGCCAACAGTCCGACCGCAATAGTGCCGAAGGGCAAGAGGAGGAACATCCGTTCGACGGCAAAGGCCAGGGCAGCCGCGAGAGCCACGACGGTTGCCAGCACCGCCAGGCCGGCTGCCCGGCGCACGCGAGCGGACGCGCTGGGCGGGTTGAAGCTCTGCTCGAGCGTGTCGATCAGGGCCCCGATCCATGTCACTGGGTGGCCGAGAGTGCGCAGAAGCGCCGGCGGATAGCCGAGAGCGGCTTCGATGATGAGCGCGAGGAGGGCGGACGTGACGGCCATGGCAGCGGACCCGGGCACCTGGGCGGCTGCCCCCCTGCATCATGGGGGCGATCTCACCGCCGCCCGGTCGATGTTCCCCGGCGCGCCCGAACCGCTCATCGACCTATCGACCGGCATAAACCCAATACCCTATCCGTTGCCACCATTGCCGCCGGATGTCTTTGCACGGCTACCCGAGCCCGCAGCCCTCGAGGGGCTCTGCCGAATGGCTGCCCAGGTCTACGCAGCGCCATCGGCGGCTCACGTCGTCGCCGCCCCTGGAGCGCAGATGCTGCTGCCGCTGGCTGCGGCGCTGGTGCCGGCCGGGCGGGCGGCCGTGCTGGGGCCGACCTATTCCGAGCACGCCCGGGCCGCCATGCTCGCCGGCCACACGGTGCTGGAGACAAGCGACATTGCGCGACTCGCGGATGCCGATCTGGCGGTTGTCGTGAATCCGAACAACCCGGACGGGCGCCTGATCCCCGCGGAAACGCTTTGTTCTCTCGCCGGAGCGCTAGCGTCTCGCGGCGGCGCGCTTGTGGTCGATGAAGCCTTTATGGAAGTGGGGCCGGCGGACGCGAGCCTCGCGGGTCGGGTCGGGGAGGGTCTCATCGTACTTCGCTCGTTCGGCAAATTCTTTGGCTTGGCCGGGTTGCGGCTTGGCTTCGCCATCGCCGTGCCGGAACAGACCGCACGCCTGCGCGCGCAGCTTGGACCCTGGCCGGTTGCCGGGCCGGCGATCGCGATCGGCAGCCTTGCCCTCGCCGACACCGCATGGATCGAGACAACGCGTCGTGTCGTAACTGCCGCTGCGCAGCGGCTCGATGGCCTTCTTATCGGAGCCGGGCTCGAGATCGCCGGCGGTACGACCCTCTACCGATTGGTCCGAACGAGCAGGTCGGCCTTCGTGTTCGAACACCTCGGCCGCGCGGGCATTGTGGTGCGTCGGTTTATGCACGCGCCGACGTGGCTGCGGTTTGGGCTGCCGGGCCCGGAATGGGCCTGGGAGCGTCTCACCGTTGCTCTGGGCGAACTCTGATTTTCGCCCCGTTTCAGGTGGGACGTTGCAACGGGCTGCAGTCAGAGAACGGTCGTTAGACCTTGCCGGCGGCAATCGATTCGGCGAGATCCACCAGGGCCCGGCGCACGTCGGTGTCGTCGATCTGTGCGTAGGCCTTGACCAGCCTGACCGCTCCCGAGGTCTCGAGGAAGCCCAGCGCCTCGCTCGCGTCGCCGCTCTTCCCGCCGCCGGCATGGTCCCCGAAGAAGAACGCGACCGGAACCCCGAGCACCTCGGCAATGCGCGTCAGGCGCCCGGCGCCAACGCGATTGGCGCCTTTCTCGTACTTCTGCACCTGCTGGAAGGTTATTCCGAGGCTGCGGCCCAAATCGGTCTGGGATAGCCCGCGCACCAATCGTTGCGCGCGGATGCGGCGGCCGACATCCATATCCCTGGCGTCGGGAGCCTTGGTTCGTGACTTGCTCTTCATTTTTGGCAACGGCCTTGCCTCGTGCGCTTGATCTCGCACTTCCCGCTTGCCGACCGGTGGTATCGGGCAGCCCTTGGCCAGACTATGTGTTGATCGGGGTGGTAACAATGGGAAGCCGGCGACTTGTCGTTGAAATGGGTCATAAACAGTGGAAATGTCAGATACAAGATTCGAAATACAATTCAGGTTGAAGTATGCACTTCGCGCGCCCGCAGGGCGCGCTCGCTGACGGCTACGATGTTACATTGTCACGAGCCGCGCGCCGGGCGCTCGGATGGATTTGCCGCACGCGAGGGGGAGGGCGCTTGCGCCTCGCTTTCGAACTGTGCGGCCTGAAGAATGGCGTTGCCGAACAGGGTCGGGATCGAGACGCGATACGGGATCAGCACGCGCGTTCCGGCGATCGGCGCCAGCCAAATCTCGATGTCGCGCGTCTCCTGCAAATAGCGGATAACGTAGCGGCCGGGGCGATGGCCCGCGATCGGCACATAGGACGCGCTGCAGACGACGGCGGGTCCGCGATAGCCTTTCTCGGTCTCCACGCCCTCCATTCGTTTGAAAGACAACGCGAGATCGAAGCGCTGCCGGCCGTCGAAAATCGGCAGCTTGGCGTGACAAGCCTCACCGCTGACGACCTCACCGGTGCCCGGCACGGCGATCATCAACGCGGTCATGGGATCGAGCACGCCGCGACGGTGCGTGTCGGTCAGCGGCACGCGGTCGGGACTTTCCAGCAGCGGGGGATCGTTCTTGAGAGCCTTCACATTGCCGCCACTCATTTCCATGCGGGTATCGTAACTTTCAGCGGAATGAATGTTGGAGGCGAAAGTCGCGGGGATCAGACGCCCATGTTTGACCGCCCCTCGAACCGTGCTCGAGCCTTTGCCGCTCACCAGCACGCGCATGAGCCCGCTGGCCCGGCCCGTTGCGGCACCGGCGTAGTGTTTGGGTCCGATGTCGATGATCCAGCTGCCGCTGCCGATCGGAATGCCAGCGAGCGTGGCGCGGTAGGTCGCTTCGACCCTCCCCTGGGCACAAGCGGGGTCGACCGGCACGCCGATGACGGCAACGGCCGCCGCGATGAACACGCCGAGACTTGCGGCTGCCTGCATGGGAGCAAACGGCGCCACTCTGATCGATCCTTCCGGCCGCGCGGCGATCATGCCGTGGCCATTTCCCAACCACTTAATCATGTTCGCCTAAGGGCAGCCACGGCCCGCATGTTACACGTGTTTCGGGCAATTGTTCCGCGATGCCGTCGATACCGGCGCTGCTAATTCCGTTCCGGCAAACTCGGTGGCAAGTCGATGGCGAGCTTCCTCGCCAACACCCTCAGAGCCTCCCAGGTGGCGGGCCTAATTGGGATCCCCGTTGTGCGCCGGACGGTTTCGCTGCGACGGCCGCGTTCGCCAGGCAGCAGGATTTCGTCAAAGCCGTCGCGTAAGGGCAGTCTTTTGATCACATCGATTAGCTCGTCCGCATCGGCGGCAAAATCCACCAGCGGCCTGAAGGCGGCGACGTCGAGCGCCAGGATGAACGCATTCTGGGTGTGCCGGGTGGAATGGTTCGGTCCCAGTGCAGGTGCGAGCACCGGCGCGCCGCTCAGGAGGCCGGCCATGAATTCGAACATGAGGGACAGACCGGATCCCTTCGGACCGCCCAATGGTAGCGGGATTGCCGCGGTTTTCGGATCGGTCGTGGGGGTTCCGTCCTCCGCGATCGCCCAACCGTCGGGAATGTGGTCGCCGGCTGCCCGCGCCTGGACGAGCCGCCCGAGTGCCGCAACGCTGGTCGCCATGTCGAGAACGACCGGCCCGCGGCCGGTCGGGACGCCGATTGCGAGCGGGCTCGTCGAGACGCCGCGCACCCGCGCGCCGTGATAGGCCATCAGCGGAATACCTGCGACCGCGATGACACTGATGCAGCCGCGCTCCGCGAGCGCGTGGGCGTAGCGTCCGATCGCGCCGGTATGCGTGGTGTTACGAACGAGTCCGACGCACAAGCCGCCGCTCCGGGCGCGGTCGC
>Ga0137377_10002562_pt1 | contig 13602 bp, 9 predicted proteins | sample SagtaG_22_FD_104815 | JGI IMG/M metagenome (GOLD analysis project Ga0137377, IMG submission 104815) | Vadose zone soil microbial communities from Sagehorn Ranch, Mendocino, California, USA - Sage2_L_40_16 metaG | ecosystem: Environmental > Terrestrial > Soil > Vadose zone | place: USA... | reverse complement strand
GTGACGCGCTCGCTGTTGCCGTTTTCGCGAGCAAACTCCGCCTGGATGGCGTGCGACTCCCGCCCTACGAGGACGCTATGCGCGGCACGGCCCAGCAAGATCTGCAGGTGCGTGCCGGAGAAGGGCTTGGGGAGATAGTCCCAGGCTCCCGCGCGCAGGGCCTCGAGACTCGAGTCCAGGCTGGGATTGCCGGTCATCATGACGACGATCGTCTCAGGATGCGCCTCGATGCACATCCGCAGCAGACGCATCCCGGATATGTCCCCCATATACAGATCGAGGAGCACAATGTCGAACCGGTTGCGCTTGAGCATGTCGCGCGCTTCATCCCCGCGACCCGCCAGGCTGACCTGATAGCCTTCGTACCGAAGCACCGTCGCGCAGCTTTCCCGCAGCGACCGCTCGTCGTCCACAATGAGTATGTGAACGCTGGACTTGAGCTCCGGCGTGAGCGGCAGGAAGCTCACCACGTGCCGTGGTGGAGCGGACGGGCTTTGGCGCGCCCGTGACGCGCTTTTACCAGGTGTTGGGTCGGACATGGACGCGGCGAACCCTCCGTGCCGGCGACGAGTGGCTACTGGTGACATTCGTGCTCCCTGGCACAGATCGGGCCCAAAACGCGTCGGGCGAGCGACTTCGAGAAGTGATGCATTTACACGACGTTCGGAGGCTTGTCAAGGACGCTGTAACGGCCTGCTGACAGCATTTTGGCTTTTGCAGATGCGATTGTATGGGTTCGGCAACACTTTTTCGCGCGCTACCTCGCACCGCGTGGTCGCAATTCTTGGGTCCGAAACGATTTGTACGGTATCCTGCTTGCGGTAGGGCGGGCCATGACTCTTCAGCCTCGTTCCGACCGCGCGCCGCTCGCCGAGCAGGCCCTGCCAGTCGATCCCCGCGTTCGGTCGGCACGCGCGGAATTAGCGGGCGAGTTCACGCCCGAGTCGATCCAACCGCTGGACTGGGCTCGCATGAGATCGGCGACACTCCGCTATCGCTGGTGGGTCCTGGCGCTGGCGGGGGTCGGGGTCTTCGGAGGAATCCTGGCCGGTCGCCTGCTCCCACCTCGCTACCAGGTACAGGCCACCATCTGGATCCAGTCGAGCGAGCCGCGCGGCACCAGCCGCGGGCCGATCGGTGCCAATCAGCTGTTCGAGTCATTCGCCTGGGTCGATTTGCTCAAGTCCTACGTCGTGCTCGATCAAGTGGCGCGAGACCTGAAGCTGTACCTCGTGCCCGTGCGCAATGGCGCGGCGCGGGCACTGGTCGACTTCTCGGTGAGCGATACGTATCGTCCGGGAAAATACCGGATCGTGGTGGATCGGACGGGCCGTTCGTTTCGCCTCATTGGAGCGAGTGGGCAAGAGCTGCAGCAAGGTGCCATCGGCGACTCGGTGGGCGCGGCGCTCGGCTTTCGCTGGGCCCCGGCTGCGGCCGCGCTTCATGCGGGTAGCGATTTCATGTTCACGGTGCAGCCGCTGCGCGACGCCGCGCGCAAGCTGGCCAACGCGCTCTCAGTGTCGCTGGACCCTGGCGGCAACTTCCTGCGGATCGGGTTGACGGCGGAAGATCCGACGCGCGGTGCGGCGACGGTGAACGCCATCGCGCAGCGCTACGTGGAGGTCGGCGCGGACCTCAAGCGGGCGAAGCTGCACCAGCTGGGAACGCTGCTCGACGAGCAGCTGCGGGCCGCGCGCGACAACCTGCGGCGTGCAGAAACCGGGCTCGAGCAACTCCAGGTCGGGACGGCAACATTTACTCCCCCAGTCGGCACCGCGGCCGCGGCCGCCGGGCGCGACGCTGCGTTCGGTGCTCTGTTCGCCCCAAAGCTCGAAGAGGAGCAGTTGCGCCGCGATCGGAGTGCGATCCAGCAAGTGCTGGCGCGGATGCGGGATTCCGGCGGGTCGCCGGAGGGTCTGGCGTTCATCGGGGCGGTGCAGCGCACGGCGGACGTGAGCCAGGCCCTGCGGGACCTCACCGTGAAGCATGCCGACGAGCGTGCCCTGAGCGCCCGTTATACGCCGGACCACCCCGCCGTCCGGCAGCTCCGCGCAGAGATTGCGGCCCTGGAGCAACGCACCATTCCGGCGCTGGCCGAGTCGTTGAGCGCCGAATTGCAGGCGCGCGAGCGTGTGCTGGCGCCGCAGATCGCAGCCGGAGAGCACGAGCTGCGCGGTATTCCCCAGCGGGCCATCGACGAAGCGCGGTTGCGGCGCGACGTCGATTTGGCCACGAGCCTGTTTACGGGTGTGCAGCAACGCTACGACGAAGCGCGCCTGGCCGAGGCCAGTAGCATCGCGGACGTCCGGATTCTCGACGTCGCCGTGCCCCCGCAGGAGCCGCTGAAAGACACGGCATCGCGTCTCCTCGTCCTCGGGTTCATCGCCGGCCTCGGTCTGGGACTCGTGGGCGCCGTCGTGGCGGATCGGATCGACCCGCGCATGCGGTATCCGGACCAGGTGACCCGTCAAATGGGACTGCCGATCCTTGGCGTCTTGCCGCACGTGAAGGACCGGGCGGCGGGACCGGATGACGAAGAGGTCGCCCAAGTCATCGAGGCGATGCGCAGTGTGCGGCTGAGCCTGATGCATTTTTACGGTGGGAACGGTCCCGTGGTCGTCACGGTGACCAGCCCGGGGGCTGGCGACGGGAAATCGTTTGTATCCGCGAATCTCGCGCTGGCGTGCGCCGAGTCGGGCAAGGCGACGTTGCTCATCGACGGAGATTCTCGGCGTGGCGGCTTACATCGCATCCTGCATCGCCCCCGCAAGCTGGGACTGACGGACTACCTCGCCGGTGCTGCAACGCTCGAAGCGGTCACACAGTCGACGCCGTTTGCCGCTCTGGACTTCATCGCCGCCGGCTCGCGCTACCGCGATTCACCCGAGCTGTTGGGATACCCGACGATGGTGGAGTTACTCGAGCACGCGCGCGCGCACTACGGCGTGGTCATCGTGGACAGCTCGCCGCTCGGCTCGGGGGTCGATCCGTATACGCTGGGGACCCTGACGGGAAGCTTACTGCTCGTGTTGCGAACCGGCACGACCAATCTCGCGTTGGCGCGCACGAAGCTCGCGGTTTTGGATCACCTGCCGATTCGGTTGCTGGGCGCCGTGTTGAACGATGTGCGGTCGGACGGCTTGTACCGTCACTACAGCTATCTCTCCGGATACGCAACGGCTGACGAACAAGAAGGCTACGCCATCGCGGGTCGGAAGGCACACGGAGTGCTGTAGCACGACAACCACAGCATTGCGGGCAGGGCGCTGGTGCGAGCCGCCCGGGTCAAGGTAACTCCGGGGGAGGGCACGGCCCGAAAATTGAGACGGCGGCGGGCGTGTACTGTAGCAGCTGTCAAGCGCGCCCGCGCACCGGAGCAGCCCAAGAACGCATCTGGGGTCTCGATCGCATCAGTGGATTGCGCTGCAGCCGGTGCGGTGCCCTGTTGGGCGCCGACGACATCGCTCACCTGCTGCTCGCGAAGCAGTCGCAGCTCGAGCAGTTCGGCCTCCTCAGGCCTCCGACCCACGCGGATCCGACAACGCCGCAACCCGCCGCGCGCGCGCTGCGCGTCGTCAGAACGGAGAAGCACTGAAATGTGTGGTGTGATCGGCTACACAGGCGGGGGCCGGCGCGACGCGTCGTCGATCTTGGTGCGGGGCCTCGCCCGACTCGAGTATCGTGGATACGATTCGGCCGGCGTCGCCGTCCACACCGGTGACGGGATCGTGACCCGTAAACTCGCCGGACGCGTGCCCGATCTTCAGGCGCTCCTCGCGCGGTCGCCGGTCTCCGGCGCTTCGGGCATCGCGCACACGCGCTGGGCGACCCACGGAGCCCCGACGACACGCAACGCTCCTCCGCACGTGGATTGCGACGAGCGCATCGCCGTCGTCCACAACGGCATCATCGAGAACGCCGACACACTGCGGCGGGCCCTGGAGGGGTGCGGGCACAAATTCCGGACCGAGACCGATACCGAAACGCTCGCGCACTTGATCGAGGATTCCCCGGGCGAGACCCTGGAAGCGCGCGTCATCGCCGCCCTGGAGCTTGTCGTCGGCACGTACGGCCTAGCCGTCATTTCGGCCGACGAACCCGGTAAGATCGTCGTCGCGCGCCAGGGTTCGCCCGTGCTACTCGGGATCGGCGACGAGGAATTCTTTGTAGCGTCCGATGCTTCGGCGATCATCGAATACACCCGATCCGTCGTCCACCTCGATGACGGCGATATCGCCGTGCTCACGCCGCAAGGATATCACATCCTCGATCGCGAATCGCACGTGCAGCTGCGCGCGGTCGACGATGTCACCTGGGACCTCGAAGCCATTGCGCTGGGCCCCTATGCGCATTTCATGCAGAAGGAAATCTTCGAGCAGGCGGACACGGTGCGGGGGACGCTGCGGGGCCGGCTCGTGTTCGACGAAGGCGTCGCGCGGCTCAACGGCCTGAACATCACGCCCGACGACTGTGCCGCCATCAACCGCATCACCATCGTCGCCTGTGGCACGTCGTGGCATGCGGGGCTCGTGGGGCGACAAATCATCGAAACCCTCGCCCAGATTCCGGTGACTGTCGAGTATGCGTCGGAGTTTCGGTATCGGCGTCCGCTGGCAGCCTCCAACACGCTGACCATCGCGATCTCGCAGTCCGGCGAAACGGCGGACACCCTGGAGGCGATGCGCGCCGCCCGCGCCGCGGGCTCACGTGTGCTCGGCATCGTCAACGTCGTCGGCAGCACGATCGCCCGCGAATCGGACGGCGGTATTTACCTCCATGCGGGTCCGGAGATCGGCGTAGCCTCGACCAAAGCATTCACATCCCAGATCGTCGCGCTTGCCCTGCTCGGCGTGTACCTCGGACAGCAGCGCGGCCTGCCGCTCGAGGCGCGTCAGGAGCTGCTGTGCCGGCTGGCGCAACTGCCGACGCTCGTCTCGCGCGTTTTGGCGCTCGAGCCGCACGTGCGGCGGCTGGCCGAGGAATTCGTCGATGCGCGCAACGCGCTGTATCTCGGGCGTGGCGTCAATTTCCCGGTGGCGCTGGAAGGTGCGCTGAAGCTCAAGGAGATCAGCTACATTCACGCCGAAGGGTATCCCGCCGCCGAAATGAAGCATGGTCCCATCGCCCTCATCGACGCCGAGATGCCGGTCGTGTTTCTCGCGCCGCACGACGAGGTCTACACCAAGGTGCTGTCGAACATGCAGGAGGTGCGGGCGCGGGGCGGGCGCATCATCGCCGTGACCACGGAAGGAAACGGCGACCTGGGCGGCCTGGTCGACCATCAGCTGCGCGTTCCCGCGACGGCACCGTTGCTTTCGCCCGTTCTGACCGTGATTCCCTTGCAGCTACTTGCCTATCACATCGCTGTCCTGCGGGGATGCGACGTGGATCGCCCGCGCAATCTCGCCAAGAGTGTAACCGTCGAATGACCTCCCGACTCCAGTGGTTTACGATGCGGTGCGCGCTCGTCGCGTGCCTGGCGGCGCCGCGCGCGGCGGCGCAGCAACCCTCCTCGGCGCTCGCCACCCGCGCTGCGTTGCAATCCGAGCTGGCTCGACTCGAAGCGGGGGGCAACCGAGACCACTCGGCTGCGGCGCTGGTCCGCTGGCGCCTTGAGAATGGGGACTTCCAACCAGGTGACCGCATTGTCGTTCGCGTTGATCGCGAGGCGCAGCTGACCGACACCTTCACGGTCAATGCCGCCGGAGAGATCGAGCTGCCGCAGCTGGGGCCGGTGCCGCTGCGCGGGGTGCTGCGCTCCGAGCTCCGCGAACGGCTGCAGGACCACCTCGCCCGGTTCCTGCGTCAGCCGGTGGTTCAGGTGCGGCCACTCATCCGGCTGCTCGTTGAAGGTGACGTCGTGCGTCCCGGTTTCTACGTGGCCGCGCCAGAGCAGCCGTTGGCCGACGTAATCACTCTGGCCGGCGGTTTCACCCAACGGGCCAAGCCGCTCGGCATGCGAGTGGAGCGAGGCAGCACGGTGCTCTGGAGTAGCGAGCCGCTGCGGCAGGCGCTGGGGTCGGGGTACTCCCTCGATCGACTCAATCTGCGCGCGGGCGACCGCGTGTTCGTGCCACAGCGACGGAGTGGGGAAAGCGGGTGGCGTATCGCCGGCCTCTTGCTCAGCTTGCCGTTCGCGGTCTACACGATCAGCCAAATCAAATAACCGCTAGTCGTCTGCCTCATACTCGCGGAGCCACCAGCCGTCTGGTTCCGCTCGGGCGCGGTCGAGCGCCGCCGTGGCGCGCCGCACCAATTCCGATGGATCCATCGCGGCGGACCGGAAATCGGGTACGCCAGAGAACCCGCCGAACAACTTGAGCCGGTCGGCCTTCGTCTTCCCGGCCGCGTGTTGGGCGGCCTGGACGGCATCCCCGAGGCGCTGGCCAAGGGTGCGTGCCTGCTCCGCATTCGTGTCGATCGCCATAATAATGAAAGCGCGGCCGTCCAGCCGCCCGATCGCATCCGACGTCCGAGCGCTCGAGCGGAGTGCGGCGGCCATGTCCTGCAGGAGCTGTTGCTCCTCGCCGTTGCCGTTGATCCCGTCGGGAACATCGGCCGCGAGCAACACGCATCCCAGCGCCGCCCGCTGGCGGGCAGCCTGGGCACCGAGCTCCCGTGCCCGCCGAATGAGCCCACGCAGGTTATAAACCCCCGTCAGCTCGTCGATAAAGCTGTCGGTGCGCGCTTGATCCGCATCGAGTTTCGCCGGGAGAAACGCGTCGAGCACCGCCAGCAGCTCTTCGGCATCCAGGGGGTCGCCGAGACAGGCCCAGGCTCCTGCGCGCCATGCCGCGAGTCGGTCGCGGCGCGTGGCGGGACTCGACAACGTCACGAATACCGGAGTACTGGGCGAGACCACGCGGTGGGCACGCAATTCGCGGCAGAACTCTTGTGGCGTGATGTCGGGAAGAACGTCCACGATCACCGCGTCGGGTGGCTCGCGCCCAATTTGCGCCAGTGTGTCGGCTCGCGTGAAAGCGGTGCGCACGACGTAGCCGCGGGGCGCGAGAACAGTCTCCAGCGCCCGGCTAATCCACTCGTGTTTGCTCGCGATGAGAACGAGGATGGAGAGAGCGCGTTGCGTTTTGACTTCGCCACCCCCGCCCGTGTGGTCTGATGCCATGTGACCCGGCCCGACGCGACAGTGTCTGCAGGAGTCGTGCGGGGCCGAATTGCCTTCAAGTTGACTGCGGCCAATACGTTACCACCTGTCTCGGGGCCTGGACAGGCTTCTGAACTGATGCAGCGTCGCTACAAACCCGGTATTCCCCGAGTCCTTCGCCTAGGCATTCTAGCGGGTTTCGCCGACAGGCGACATATTGCTCGTCGCCCTAGTCACCTACAAGGTGCATGACTTTAAAGCAAGGGACGTCCCGAAGTCAGTCGCACTCCACCGGTGAGTCCCGGGCTCCCGCGGCGTCTGACCACGCCGACTCTGTTGGCAGTTCTCCCGCAATTCTGCAATCCGCAGCCCGGCACGTCATCCTCCAGTGGCGGCAGCGGATCGGCGAGACGCCCGCCGCTCCGGAGATTGCCGATCTCATGGTGGTCCTCGCGACCAGCATCGTCGAGACGCAGATCACAGCCGCGCCGGTCATTGACGAGAGAGTGCGGTCCAGCCTCGGTCGCCATCTGCTGGAGCAGTTGCGACGCGAGGTGGTGCGGCGCTGGACGGAAAGCGGAGTCGCCGACTCGGAGCTGCCGCCGCTGCTCGTCGCCATCGAGCGCGTGCGCGATGCCCTCGAGCCCACTCCCACCGAGGCGTTCGCCCTGCGGCTGGGAGGCCCCGAGGGGATGGAGCTGCTCGTGGACGTCGCGCACGATCTGCGATCGCCGCTCACGTCGATCCTGTTTCTCGCGGAGACGATGCAGCGTGGCCAGAGCGGGCCGATCAGCGATGTGCAACGCCGCCAACTCGGTTTGATCTACTCGACGGCGCTGGGCCTCAGCTCGGTCGCTAGCGACCTCATCGACCTGTCACGCAGCGATCAACTGGTCGAGCCGGCGCCCATTCCCTTCTCGGTGACCGGTGTACTGGAGTCGGTGCACAACATCGTGCGTCCGATGGTCGAGGAGAAAAAGGTCGCGTTGCGCGTCCTGCGGCCCGCGGTTGACCAACGGCTGGGACATCCGGTCGCGCTGAGCCGCGTGCTGCTGAACCTGACCACCAACGCGCTGAAGTTTACGGACAAAGGCTACGTCGAGATCGTCACGCGGGAGCTGTTGCCGCACCGCATCGAATTCGCCGTGCGCGACAGCGGTAAAGGGATCGATCGCCCGGCGCTCGGGACGCTCGTCAGCCCGCTGCGATCGGACACCGACCGCTTGAGGGAAGAACATGAGGACGGCCGCGCACGGCATTCGTTTTCACGGACCGGACTAGGCCTTACGATTTGCGACAGGCTGCTGCGCGCGATGGGCTCGACGCTACAAGTGGAAAGTCGACCGGACTGGGGCACGCGCTTCTTCTTCGAGCTCGAGCTGCCACCCTATTCATCGCCGCGGAATACGCCACACCCCACCGCCCGGCCGCCGCAGGGGCGTTAGGCCAGCGGGCGAGAATCCGCCTCACTGTTCACCGGTTCGGGGCCCGTCAGGATGCGCTGCAAGCCGTGGCGCTCCATCAGCCGGTACAATGTGGTCCGGTCGACGGCCGCGATGCGTGCCGCCTTCGAGATGTTGTTGCCGGCCTGCGCGACGAGCCAGGTGAGGTAACGCCGCTCGAACTCCGCCAGCAGCCGCTCGCGCGCGACGTGGTAGGTTTCCTCGAGCGGCATCGGGACCACCTGGGAATCGGCCGGGACGAGGGGCGCTTGGGCGCTTCCCTCGCTCGTCGAGGCCGTGCTGAGGGCTCCTCCGGCCCCGCCGCCCCCCCCCCACGCCCCCCCTTGCACCAACGGCAGGTCCTCCGCGCGCAGCTCCGCGCCGGGCTCGAGCAGGACGACCGCGTGTTCGATCACATTCTGGAGCTCGCGGACGTTGCCCGGCCACGCGTGCGCCCGCAGCGCGCGGATCGAGCTCTCTGAAAGTGTGGGGACGGCGCTCTTCGTATCCCGGTGGGCGCGCCAGTAGTAATTCAGGAAATGATTGGCGAGCAGCGGGATGTCTTCCGGGCGGTTCTTGAGTTGTGGGACGTAAATCGGAACGACCCGCAGGCGGTAATAGAGATCTTCGCGCAACCCACCCGACTTGACCGCTTCTTCCGGGTCACCATTCGTCGCAGCGATGAAGCGCACGTTGACGACGGCATCGGTTGTCTCGCTGCCGACGCGGCGAACGACACCGTCCTGAATTACGCGCAGCAGCTTCGCCTGTGTCGGCTTGGACATCTCGAGCAGCTCATCCAGAAAGAGCGTGCCGCCGTTGGCACTCTCCAGCAGGCCGGCTTTGTCGCGCACGGCGCCGGTGAACGCGCCCTTCACGTGGCCGAACATCTCCGATTCGAGCAGCGCTTCGGGCAGCGCGGCGCAGTTGAGCGCGACCAGCGGTTTGCTGCTGCGCCGGCTGTGCGCGTGGATGAACTGGGCAATCAGCTCCTTGCCCGAGCCGCTCTCACCCGTGATGAACACCGACGCGTCCGTGGGGGCCACGCGCCGCGCGAGATCGATCGCCCGGCGGAATACCGGCGCAACGCCCAGCACCTCGACCCGATCACTGTTGCCGTGCTCCTTCGCGAACTCGGCCTGCTGCTGCTTCGATTCCTGCGCGACGCTGACGGTATGCACCGCGCGGCCGACGAGAATCTGGAAATGCGTCGCGGAGAACGGCTTGGGGAGATAGTCCCAGGCGCCCAGGCGCAACGCTTCCACGCTCGAGGCGACGCTGGGATTTCCGGTCATCATGATGACGATCATCTCCGGGCAGGCCTCGACCGCCGCACGCAGCAGCTCGTACCCGGACACCTCACTCATGTACAGATCGAGGAGGGCGATGTCGAAGCGGCGATGGCGCAGCAGCTCGAGCGCTTCCTGACCGCGGCCGACGGCCGTGACTTGGTAGCCATCGAGCTGCAGCAGGTTCGAGCAGCTCTCCCGCAGCGTGCGATCGTCGTCGACGACCAGGAATCGGATCCCCGCTTTCACCTGCGCATTCAGCGGGGGCAGTCCAATGACGCCAGGCGCGGACGCGGGGTTCGGATTGAAATGCGGGGCGCGATGTGGGGATGCGGGTGCAGGCATCGAGCGATCCTCGTTTTAGTGATTCTCTGTAGGACCTGTCAGCAGGGAACGCGCCTAACTGCCGAGCATCCCGAAACCGCTGACTCACAATGACTTGGGGGATGCCGCTCCGCGCCATGTTGCGCGGTCGCGTCATCCCTGTACCCCGCTCGACGCGCCATGTTGCGCACGCGCAACATCGGGATCCTCGCTGCAGCGCTTGCACGACCGTGGTGCGGGCTAGCCACAACACGCGGCCCGGGAGAGGGGCGTCCGTGAGGAGTTTTCAGCGGAGTGGGCGGGCCCGAAACTTGACCGCAAACGGAACGGGCAACCGCATGAGGGGCGATCCAATGCACGCCTGGGCTGAGGCTCCGGACGAGTTGGCGCAGCGCATCGAGGAGAAACTGTCGCAACTCGACCGGTTCGGCCTGGGTGCCGCGCCGCAGCTGCTGCTCGAGTGGAAGCGTCGCGCCCCAAAACCGTCCTCCCCCCCACGGTCTCCCCCCGACGCCCCCACCCCCAGGCGCCCGAAGCGGGAGCGGTAAGCCGCTAAATCACTCTGGCCGAAGCGGCTACGGTCCACCAAATTGAGACCGATGTCGCCGAGCGCTTCTCCTCGTTCGGTTCCCGTTCGCCTGGTACTGGCGGATGATCATCTCGTGCTGCGGCAGGCGCTGCGAGCGTTGCTGGAACAGCGGGGGCTCGAGGTCGTCGCCGACGAGCCGGACGGCCGTGCGGCAGTCGATGCCGTGCAGCGCCATGCACCAGATGTCGCCGTTTTGGACGTAGCCATGCCGGTGCTCAACGGCGTGGACGCCGCCCGCGAAATCGCCCGCATCGCGCCGCAATGTCCCGTGATCCTCCTCTCTGGTGTCGACGACGCCCGTTTTGTCCGCGAGGCGCTCAAGGTCGGCGTGAAGGGGTTCGTCCAGAAAAGCCAGGGGTGTGATGAGCTGGTACACGCTATAGAGGAAGTGCGCGAGGGCCGCCTGTATGTCAGTCCCGGCGCGTCGCAGGCGATCGTGGACGGGTTGGCCAGCCCTGCGCCCGATGGATCCCGGCTGACGCCCCGGGAGCGTCAAGTCCTGCAACTGGTGGGGGAGGGGAAATCGACCAAGCAGATCGCGGAAGTCCTGCACATCAGCGTGAAGACCGCGGAATTTCACCGCGGCCGGCTCATGAAGAAGTTGAATGTCCACGACACGGCCAACCTGGTGCGTTATGCGATCCGGGAAGGCTGGATCGTCTTATAGGCCCCCGCTGCATGAAACCTAATTGATCCCCGAGGGTACCAACGCTGATGTCTTCCCAGCGGCTTTCGCCCCCGTCGCTGCCTCTTCCCCTGCAATCGCGGAGCACCCCCGCGCCGCCGCACCCGTTTGGCGCGGATGCCCGCTGCGTTCCGTGCAAGATCCTCAATAATGCCATACGCTCGGTCCTGACGGAGTCGGGCAAGCGTCCGCGCTCGACCACGTCGGACGAAGTTTCCGAGCTGCTCGGCCTCGTGGCGTCAGCGATTCACCTGGCGTGGTTCGCGGCGTCGCCCGCCATCGTGGTGCGGCCCAAGGTCGATCCCCGGATTCACTCGGCGCTCGGCCGCCGCTTTCTCGAGCTGCTGCGCAGTGAAGTGGTGGAGGGCTGGCGCGATTTCAACGTTCCCGACTCGGAGCTGCTGCCGCTGCTCGTCGCGATGGAGCGCGTGCGCGTCACGATTCAGCCGAACTGGGCGCAGACATTTGCGCAGCAGCTCTCCGGCAACGACGGCCTCGCCCTGCTCATGGACGTGGCACACGACCTGCGCTCGCCGCTGACGTCCATCCTCGTGCTCGCCGAGACGCTGCAGCGCGGTCAGAGCGGCGAGGTGAACGACGTGCAGAGCCGCCAGCTCGGCCTCATCTACACGGCGGCGCTCGGTCTTTCGTCCGTCGCGAGCGACATCATCGAGTTCACCCAGGGCGGCGATCAGCTCGTGGATCAAGAGCCGTCGGCGTTCTCGGTGACGGCGATGCTCGAGTCCGTGGGCGACATCGTGCGGCCGATTGCCGAAGAGAAGCATCTCACCGTGCGCCTGCTCGCGCCGGTCCACGACGAGCGCCTCGGACATCCCGTTGCGCTCAGCCGCGTCCTCCTCAATCTCACCACGAACGCGCTCAAGTTCACCGACCAGGGCTACGTGGAGATCGTCGCGCAGGAAGGCGAGGACGGAAATCGCGTCGAGCTCGCGGTCCGCGACTCGGGCCGCGGCATTCCGCCCGCGAAGGTCACGACGCTGTTCCAACCGCTGCGCCAGGAATCCGGACGCCGCGGTCAGCTCTTCTCGCAGACGGGACTCGGCCTCACGATCTGCCGCAAGCTCGTGACCGCGATGAAGTCAGAGCTGAAGGTGGAGTCGCGGATCGGCTGGGGCACGCGCTTCTTCTTCGAGCTGGACTTGCCCATCGTGCAGTCGCGTCGCTCGGGTCCGCGCGCGGCGCCGCGCGGCGGCGGAGCGCCCACGCACCCGGTGCGCAACAGCGGCTCCCATCCACCGCGGCACACACCCCCGCACGGCAATTCCAACCGCAACAGCGGTCCGCAGGGTAAGGTCTAGTTCAGCGCCAAGCGAGCGCGATCCAACAATTCCGTTGGGGAAGGCGGTGCGGGTTGGTGGAGGTTGGTGGAGGACCTGCCGCCCGACGGTCGGGTGCCTGCGGGCGCCGTGCTCGTGCCCGCGCGCAACTTGACCGCCGCGGTGCGCGCCACCGCGTCGGTGATCCGTTGCACGAGACCTTCGGCGCCGGTTTCGTCGGTCGCCGGCGCGAAGACCGCAAACTCGACGGGGCCGGTGCGGCACACCGCGTCGGAGATGCGGCCGGCCCGCTTGACGGCATCCGCCAGCCGGTCGGCGCTGCCGGCCGTGAGGATCCCATCCGCCGGTTGAAAGACCGCACACGCGAGGGGCAACCCCTGGCGCGTGGTGAACGCCGCAATTTCGGCCGAGCGGCGCGACATCCCCGCCTCGTTGTAGAGCCCGCTCACGCGGTCCACGAGTCCCTCGGAGCCGAGGCGATCGACCTCGAGCTTGCCCTGGACGTAGGCGCCCAGGCGTAGCACCAGCTCCTCTAGGTCGAGCGGATCGCCACGGAGCTCCCACGCGCCGGCGCGCAGGGCTTCGATCTGCTGCGCGCGCAAGGCCGGTCCCGCGGTCGTGAGAATGATCGGCGTCGCGCGCGAGACGCTCGGATCGGCGCGTAGCGCGCGGCACAGCGCGAGATTGTCGCTGGAGCGTTGATCGAGCGCCACATCGAGCAGGATGGCATCCGGCAGTTGGCGGCGGGCCAGATCGAGCACCTGCTGGCGCTTGGCCGTACCAATAACCCGATACCCGCCCTGCGTGAGCACGCTCTCGAGCGATTCGGTCAGCCATTTGTCGGCGTTCGCCAGCAACACCAGCGGCTCT
>Ga0137377_10002561_pt1 | contig 13605 bp, 10 predicted proteins | sample SagtaG_22_FD_104815 | JGI IMG/M metagenome (GOLD analysis project Ga0137377, IMG submission 104815) | Vadose zone soil microbial communities from Sagehorn Ranch, Mendocino, California, USA - Sage2_L_40_16 metaG | ecosystem: Environmental > Terrestrial > Soil > Vadose zone | place: USA... | reverse complement strand
CGCGCGCGCTGGCGCTCGAGGAGGCCGGTCTCGATGGTCGCGCCGGTGCACGCGAGCGGAACGAAGGTGACCGCGCCGTGCGCGTTCTCGATCGCGAGCGCGAGCGCCGTGCGCATCTGATAACCGTAGAGCGAACGGTGGCAGGCGGCGTTGAGCCAGCGCGCCCCGTGTTGACCCCAGTCGGCCCGCTGCGGTTCGCTCGCGCCGTCGCAGGCCTTGCTGCCGCGGTAGCCGGCGCGCCCGGGACGGAAATATTCGCGCCCCGCGCCGGCGAGGAACCGGCGGAAGCAGAAGCCTTCGTCCGTGAGCGCGACGGCGCGATCGGGATTGCCGTCGCCCGAGCCGATGGAATCGCCGAGTCCGGCGATCAGCACGTCGCGGACGACGATGTCGGTCGCGGCGCGGTCGCTCGCGCCGTCGCTGCGCGCGATGTCGACTTGCGCATGGGTGGTGCGGCCGTAGCGCACGCGCAAGGTGACCTCTTCCTCGCACGGCACAGTGACCTGTTGCGCCGCCCGCTCGCCGTCATCGAAGCTCCAGGCGCAGGTCGCGTCGGCGGGCGGGTTGGCGAGGACCGCGCTGATGCGATGGTCGTCGGGGGCGAGATAATTTTCCGCGACCCCGTCGCGGGTGCAGGGTTCAGTGAGGTTCCCGGCGGCATCGACGCACAGGCTGCCCACGATCGTGCGCGCCCACCCGCGCCCGCCGGTGTCGCGCTCGAGCCGGCGCTCCGCCGCGAGCACGCCGTCCGCCCGATAGGCCGCCACGTGACGCTGGAAGTCCCTTTCGCTGCGGAACAGGCGAAAGCGGTTCTTGACCTCCCATTCGATGCGCGGCGCGTCGCCCGCGGCTTCGGGCGAGGTCCGGGTGATGGGCGCAACCGGTGACGCGCTGATCGCGGGCGGCGCCGGCGTTGCCGCCGGGGCGGGTGGTTCCACGCCGGGTATGTCGGCCGGCGGTACGAGGCCCTGGGCGAGCGCGGCCTGGCCGAACGCCGAGGCGAGCAGAACAACTATGCCGGCGAGCCGAAAGAGAGCCATGGGTGTCCTGACGCAACAATCCCCGGACGCCGTGAAACACGGCAGTTGCGGCAAATGTATGGGTATTCGGCCGGCGAGCCGCCGAGGCCGGAAGGCGAAGCGGGACAGGAGGTTAGAACGCCGGAGAGGCGGCCGGCTCGATCTGGAGGCGGCGGAACGCCGGCCAGGCAACATTGCGCCGGTCGCGCGCCCGCGCGCCAGGACCCGTCGCCTTGAGCGCGGCCACGTAGTTGCCAAACCAATGGGTTAGCGACGACGCCTCGAGCACCTTCATCATCGCGGTCCAGCGTTCGCGGCGCTCCTCGAGCGGCATGTCCAGCGCGACACTGATCGCCCGCGCCATGGCCTCGATGTCATGGGGATTGACCAGAAGCGCGGCCTCGAGCTGCTTCGCGGCGCCGGCGAATTGCGAGAGCACCAGCACGCCCGGATCGGCGGGATCCTGTGCCGCCACGTATTCCTTGGCGACGAGGTTCATGCCGTCACGCAGCGGCGTCACCAGCCCCACCCGCGCGGTACGATAGAAACCGGCGAGGATCGACTGGCCGAAGCCGCGGTTGAGATAGCGGATCGGCGTCCAATCGACTTCCGCGTGGCGGCCGTTGATGTCGCCCACCAAGGCGGCAAGGTCGTTCTGCAGCCGCCGATAGGTGGCGATCTCGCTGCGCGAGAGCACCGCGATCTGCAGCAGCCGAACCGCGCGCTTGAGCGACGGATCGTTGCGCAAGGCGAGATCGAAGGCGCGGAACCGGGTGTCGAGACCTTTGGAGTAGTCCAGGCGATCGACGCCGATGACCAGCCGCGCGCCGAGCAGGCTCGCGCGCAGCCGCGCGACTTCCACGCGGTTGACCGCGCGCGCCGCGCGATCGGCAAACGCCGCGGCGTCGATGCCGATCGGAAAAGTGGCAAGGCGGGTGGTGCCGCGGTCGCTCGCGACGGCGTCGCCGCGCATCATGAGCCCGAGCTCGTGCACCAGATAGTCAGCGAAGTTCGCGCGGTCCTCGTCGGTCTGGAATCCGATCAGGTCATAGGCGAGCATCGCCTGTATCAGCTCGCGGTGATGCGGCAGGCTCGCCAGCGTGTGACGCGCCGGGAACGGCGTGTGAAGAAAGAAACCGACCGGCTGGTCGATGCCAAGGCGGCGCAAGTCGGCCGCGAGCGTCAGGAAATGATAATCATGGATCCAGAACATCGCGTCGGGCTTGGCGAAGCGCAGCAGCGCCCGCGCCATGATGCCGTTGATCTCGCGATAGGACGCATAGTCGTCGGCATTGATGCGGATGAGGTCGGTGCGCGAGTGCAGCACCGGCCACAGCGCCGAATTGGCGAAGCCCTGATAGAAGCCGCGATATTGCGCGGCCGGAAGATCGACCGTCGCCAGCGCGCCGGAGCCGAGCGCCTCGATTTCCGCAAACGGCTCGCGCTTTTCCGAACTATCGGTGAATTTCCCGCTGGAGCCGACCCAGATCGCGCCGGATGCCGTGACCGCGGGCAGGAGAGCCGCCGCCAGTCCCCCGTTGATGGGCTCGTTCGCCTTCGGGCGAGCCACACGGTTCGACACCAATACCAAGGTCATTTAAGGGCGCCTCCACCTTCCTCGCGTGCTCTTAACTCGCCGCCATGTTGAAAGTTCCGTTATTTTTCGCAGCGGAAGAGACATGCAGGAACCCGCCACGCAACTCCGCGTTTCGTTGCGAATCGGGGGGCCGCCTGATGTGTTCCTGCGAGACGCGGCCGGAATCGGCAGGTTCGAAGGATTCGCCGTCCGGTCTTTGAGTGAGCAGCGCAACCACGCGTCGCTGAGTCGGGTGGCAAACCATTCAATTTGCCGACACATGTCGCGGACGCGTCAATGGCAAAAAAATACCACTTGGCGCGTTGATGCTCGGCTTCCGCCCGTCACTCGGGTTTCGACTATGCAAACCGTTCCGCTTCGGGCCCTTGCATCTCTCGTTCGCGACCGGATATGGGGCGGATCACTTCCAGCGGTGGGGCGGATTCCCGTGACGTCGACTCACGACCCCTCATTCCATTGGCGCAATTGCTTCGGACCCAGCCCGCCGATCGCGCGCGCATGCCGCAGTGAGCGGTCAAGCATCCGCCGCGAATTGCCCTAGCCTGCTCCCGGCCCTAGTTTCACACGCAGATTCGGCGGTGGCCGAGTTCGGACCATGATCGAAACGATTCCACTCCCCTCCGCGAACCTGCGCGACATCGCGGTTCTGCTGGACATCGACGGGACGATTCTCGACATCGCGCCCACGCCCGGTGCCGTGATCGTGCCGGCGTCGCTGCGCCTAGCCCTGACGCGCCTGTCGCGGGAGACCGGAGGCGCCCTCGCGCTCGTCAGCGGCCGCCCGCTCGGCGACATCGACCTTCTGTTCGCGCCGCTGCGGCTGCCGGCGATCGGCGGCCATGGCGCGGAGATCCGTCCCTCGCCCCACGATGGGCCAGAGACGGAGCATGCGCATGCGCTCGACGGCGGCCTGCGGAATCGGCTGGCCGAACTTGCCGTCGGCGCGCCCGGCGTCCTGGTCGAGGACAAGGGCTACTCGTTCGCGGTGCACTACCGGCTGGCGCCGGAGCAGGAAGGCCGGGTGAAGGAGGCGGTTGCCGCCATCCGGGCCGACTGGCCCCAGGAACCGATCGAAGTCCTGCCCGGCAAATCGGTCGTCGAGATCAAACCGGCCCGCTTTCACAAGGGAGCCGCAATCCGCGAGCTGATGCGGCACAAGCCCTTCGCCGGCCGCCGGCCGGTCTTCGTCGGCGACGACACGACCGATGAGTCCGCCTTCGCGGTCATGCCCGAGTTCAACGGGATGGGCTTTTCGGTCGGCCGCCATGTGGCGGGCACGGCCCATTGCTTCGCGGCCCCGAGCGACGTGCGGCGCTGGCTGGAGCGCCTGTCCGACGGCGACGGAACCCGCCCGCAATGATCGACCACGGTTTGGACCTCGCCGTCATCGGCAACGGCCGGACGGCGGCTTTGGTCGACCCGACCGCGCGTATCGTGTGGTGGTGTTTTCCCCGTTTCGACGCCGATCCGATCTTCTGCCGGCTGCTTTCCGGCAAGGAGGAGAAAGGCTTCACCGACGTGGTGCTCGACCGCATGGTCGACTACCAGTCGAACTACGTGCGCAACACCGCGGTCGTGTCGACCGTGCTCACCGATCAGCACGGCGGCGCGGTGCGGATCACGGACTTTGCGCCCCGCTTCCGCCAATTGGGCCGCGTTTTCCGCCCGCCGCAACTGGTCCGCATCATCGAGCCCGTCGCCGGTTTGCCACGCATCACCATCCGCTTTCGCCCGACCCACGAATACGGCAAACCCAACGAGCGCTATTCGATCGGCAGCAACCACATCCGCTATCACGACGGCACGACGGTGATCCGGCTCACCACCGACGCGCCGCTCTCCTACATCGAGCGCGAAGCGCCGTTCGTGCTGACGCGCCAGGTCCACCTGGTGTTCGGCGCGGACGAGCAATTCGCCGGCGACCTGGTCACCACCTGCCGCGAGTTCTCCGATCGCACACGCGAGTACTGGCTCGACTGGGTGCGCAATCTCTCGATTTCCTACGATTGGCAGGACGAGATCATCCGCGCCGCGATCACGCTCAAGCTTTCCAACTTCGAGGAGACCGGCGGCATCATCGCCGCCCACACGACCTCCGTTCCGGAGGCGCCCGGTTCCAACCGCACCTGGGATTATCGCTTCTGCTGGCTGCGTGACGCCTATTTCGTCGTCAAAGCGCTCAACCGCATCGGCGCCACCCAGACCATGGAGGACTTTATCTCGTTCATTCTCGGCATCGCCGCCAACAACGAGGAGGCGCTGCGGCCGGTCTACAGCATCGTGCCGACCGATCCGATGGACGAGCGGATCGCCGAGAATCTCGCCGGATACCGCGGCGACGGGCCGGTGCGCATCGGCAACGCGGCCGTCGCGCAGGCCCAGCACGACGCCTACGGGAGCATCATTCTGGCGGCGATGCCCATGTTCTTCGACCGCCGGCTGCCGCGCGCGGGCGATGAATCCCTGTTCCGTCTGCTCGAGGTGCTTGGCACCAAAGCCGCCGAGTTTGCGCTCAAGCCGGACGCCGGCATTTGGGAATACCGCGGCCGCCAGCGTATCCATACCCATTCGGCCGCGATGTGCTGGGCCGGGTGCCATCGCCTCTCCGCGATCGCCTCCCATCTCGGGTTTGCCGACCGGGCGGAGTATTGGGACAAGATTGCACGGCCGATCCACGATACGCTGCTGCTCAAGGCGTGGCACCCGCAGCGCGCGGCGTTTACCGCAGCCTTCGGCGCCGACGATCTCGACGCGAGCGTGCTGCTGCTTCCGGAACTCGGCGTGGTCGAGCCGGACGATCAGCGCTTCGTGAGCACGGTCGCGGCGATGGAGCGCGAGCTGGTGCGCGAGAAACACGTGATGCGCTACGCCAACGCCGACGACTTCGGCATGCCTGTGACCGCGTTCCTGATTTGCCGCTTCTGGCTGGTGGACGCCTGGTGGTCGCTCGGCCGCAAGGAAGAAGCGCGCGACCTTTTCCGCGACGCGCTCAAGCACCAGAACCGCTACGGGCTGTTGTCGGAGGACGTGGACCCGGCGACCGGCGTGCTGTGGGGAAACTTCCCGCAGACCTATTCCATGGCGGGGCTGATCCTCACCGCCATGCGCCTCTCGCGCAGCTGGGAAGACCGCTACTGGCGCGGGTAGCGTAAGGCCAAGCCGTGCTCCGCGCGCACGGCGGCGAGCGCGCCTGACAGATACTGCCCGAGCACCGCCCACGGACGCGGCGCGCGAGCAGTCGACTGGCCTCGGCGAGCCGCCGCTCCAACCGGGGACAGTCCCCGAGGCTTCTCGCGCATCGCGGCCAACTCGCGCCGCCAGCTTTCGACCGCGGCGAGCTTGGCATCGCGCGGAACCAGCGTGCTGGCAAGCAGCCGATCGACGAGGTCGAGCGTGAGCATGGAGCGGTCTCCGATTGCGGGGCTCCTGTAAACCCGCAGACGCCCGCCCGGTTCCGGCCGGGCTCCATTGCCCGACCGGCTGCCGAAACTCGATATTAGAGAGCGCTCGAAAAGAAAGCGCCCCGGCCGGAGTCGGGCCGGCCGGGGCTTATGCCGGGCGGCGGGGGGGACGGGGGGATGGGTCTCCGCCCGGCATTGGGGACGAAAAAGCCGCAGCCCCCAATCAGTTCCCCGGCTGCTGCGCTTTGTCGCGGGCGAGGCGCGGCCGGCTGCTCCGCGCCCCCCGGCTGGGCGCGCCGTCCTTTGATGGGCGCCGATCCGGAACAATTCCGATCGCCGCCGCGTTCGCGCAAGTGATGAGGGCGCGCTGCGGGGGCAACCACGCGAGCAACCGTGAGCAAGGTCAGGCCGATAGGGCCGCAAGTCCCTGGTGTCGTTGAAGGAAGCGGCGTTTCCCGGCCCAAGCTCGGCAGGCACGGCCGCCGTGAAATCGGGCGCGCGCTCGAAACGATGTACGAGGACGTGGTCCAGCAGGGCGTACCGCCGCGCATCTTGCAGCTGCTCGAAGGGCTCGACGCGCGCGCCGGCGACACGCGCGAACGGCCGACGGCGTGAGCATTTGTGTGGAACCGGCGTGACGCGGCCGGCGTTTGACTGATCGGCCGGAAGGTGCGGGAGGAATTTCATGCGCAAATCTGCGCTGTTCGCGGCGGCGGTCGGGTGTTTGGCCCTTTCATCCCCCGCGCCGCTCGCTCAAGTCCGCGGTGACGTCGCATCTCTCTCAACATGGGAAGCGGTGTTTTCGCACCGCGACCTCCAGGCCGTCCTCGGCGCTTCCGTGCACAGCAACAGCGGCGAGGACATGGGCCACATCGTCCAGGTTCTGGTCGATCAAAGCGGGACGGTGCGCGCGGCGGTGATCGACTTCGGCGGATTTCTCGGCGTCGGCAGCCGCAAGGTGGTGGTCGACTGGGGCGCGTTGCATTTCGCGCCGGAAGATCAGCCCCAGCACATCATCGTCGACCTCACCCGTGATCAAGTGAAAGCGGCGCCTGAATACCGCACCGGCAAGCCGGTGGTGGTAATGGGTGCTGCCGCGACCCCGGCTCCGGAATTTTAGCGACACGATTTCCTCGCATTTGTTGTGCACCTCCTCGCTCAGGGGGAGGGCTCAGTGCATCAACCAATCGGTGACTGGGGTTCAGCACGGGCGAGGTCGTCGACCTCGTTCGGCGGCCGCGCGCCTTCGCTGAGAAGCCGGCGTGGTCTCGACTGGTTCGTGTTCTTCCTCGCCGACGTTCAGACCGGCTTCGGCCCGTTCATCACGGTTTATCTCACGGCGCAGGCCTGGACCCAGACCGACATCGGTCTCGTGCTGACCGCGGGCTCACTCGTCGCACTTTTCGGTCAAATGCCGGGCGGCGCGATCGTGGACGCGGCGCGCTCCGAGAAACTCGTGGCCGCGATCAGCATCGCCGCCATTGCGGCGAGCGCACTCTTGCTCGCGGCCGCGCCTATTTTTCCCGCGGTGCTGCTCTCGCAGATCGTGCACGCGGGCGCGAGTTGCGTCCTCGGGCCGGCACTCGCCGCGATCAGCCTCGGCCTCGTCGGCTATCACGGCATCGGGGAACGGCTCGGGCGTAACGCCCGCTTCGCCGCGATCGGCAACGGACTGGCGGCCGGCGCGATGGGCGCCTGCGGCTACTTCATTTCCGACCGTTTCGTTTTTGTTGCTACGGCCTTGCTCGTGGCGCCGACGTTCTGGGCGCTCTGGCGCATCCGCTCCGAGGAGATCGACCCGGAACGCGCGCACGGCGGCCCTCATCCCGGCGGCCTCAAGCCCGTCGCGACGGGACTGCTCAGGCTCGCCAGCGATCGCCGGCTGCTCGCGCTGGCGGGCTGCGTCCTGCTGTTCCATCTCGCCAACGCGGCAATGCTGCCGCTCATGGGCGGCGTCGTGACCACCCGTTCCGCCCAGTGGGCCACGGTGCTGATCGCGGCATGCATCATCGTGCCGCAAATTGCCGTTGCCATCTTCTCACCGTGGGTCGGACGTCAGGCGCAGGCGTGGGGTCGCCGGCCGATTCTCCTCGCCGGCTTTGCCGCGCTTTGCATCCGCGGCGTGCTGTTCGCCGCCGTGAGTAATCCGTACGCGCTGGTCGCCGTGCAACTGCTCGACGGCGTCTCGGCCGCCGCGCTCGGCGTCATGGTGCCGCTGATCGTCGCCGACGTCACCCGCGGAACCGGCCGGTTCAATCTCGCGCTGGGTTTCATCGGCAGCGCGGTGGGCATCGGCGCCTCCGCGAGCACCACGCTCGCCGGCTATTTGAGCGATCATTTCGGCAGCGCGGTTGCGTTTTTCGGTCTCGCCGGAATCGCCGCCGCCGGAGTCGCGCTCGCGATCGCGGCACTGCCCGAGACCAAACAGCTGGCCGGATAGCTGGCCGCCGATCAGGGAAGCTTGACGGAAATGTTGACGCCGCCGTAGCGGTCGGGCTCCGGCTGACCGACGAACTCTTTGCTGCGCCAGGTGAGCACGAAATCGACCTTGGCGAGGTCCGCCCAGAAAAACGACACGCCGCCGGAAAGATCGGCGACGAATGTTTCCTTCGTTACGCTGGGCGACGCAACGAAGGTGTTGCCGTCGAGAAAGATGTTGCGGGCAACCGCTTTCCCCTGGGCGCCGACGAATATGTACCAGCCCATGGGCCCTTGCAGCTGGCTGGGATCGAACCACGTGGTTCCCGACAGGGCGGGTTTGATCCGGGCGGGGCCGTAATCGGCGTTGAGATTTCGCCCGAGCCGAAGCATGGCGCCGACCTCGCCGTAGGTGAGGACGTTGCCGACGGTGGCTCCGACTTCTGGAATGACGTCGACGCCGAAGCCGTCGCCGAGCGGCGCGCCCCAGCGCCATTTGTGCTCGTAGGAGAGCATGACGCCTGCCTCGTTCTTGAGCTGACTGCCCCAGCCGGCGGCCGTCACTTGGCTGTTGATCCCCGAGATGATGTCGTGAAATCCGTTCTGGACCTGCTCGCCCAGCGCGGCCGGCCCGATCACGCCGACCAACAACTGCAAATGATCGAGCGAGCGATGATCGGTCTCCTGATACAAGCCGGCGCCGGCGTAGAGCCAAGCCGCATAAGGCCGGTCGGTCGGATCCGGCGGATTGAGGCGCAGGTTCTGCGGCGTGAAGATGGTTTGCCCGAGCACCAACTCGAAGCGTTGCGTGCGGAAGCTGCCCGGATCGAGATAGCTCGAGGGAAGGAATGCGGCGACGCCGGTCCCGGCGATCGGCGCGGACAGATAGTTCAGCTCCAGGCCCTGCGTGTACCAGCGGTCGGTCGGCCGCGGCATCAAGGCGTCGTTTTCCTCGATCAGCGTGAAGCGTCCGCTCTCCTGGGGAAGCGGCGCAACGACCGGCGCAGTCGCCGGAACGGGCACCGCGGCGGGCAAGTCGGCCGCCAGCGCGCCGGGGCAACAACCCAGCACGGCGAGCGCGACCAAGCCCACATGACGCACCGAAAGTCCCCCTCCCCGACCCTCGCCTGAGGCGGAATCCGGGCCGGCCGCTCCCCAGCGGCTGCGACAATGTGCTGCGTGAGCGAATTTGGAGTCAAGCTAAGGCGCCGCGGCAACCCGAAGCCGCAAGCGGATTAAGGGACTGATATTTCAGGATAAACAGCGGGAGGCGCCGTCATCCGCGCGTGCCGAATTTGCCTGCAGTGTGGCCAAATGACCACACACACGGCGGTGAAACCGACGATTTCCGCCTATTGGGCGGCGCCCTCCATGTGGCCGCCATGGCCGCCCTGGACCGCGATCAGGCGGGGCCGCGCCGCCACGCCGCTCATCAGGCTGCGGTAGGTCGCCAAATATTCCTTGGCCATGATCCGGGCCGTGAAGCGCTCGTCGAAGCGCGCGCGCACCACGGTCCGCGACAGCTGAGGCAGGCGCCGCACGGCGTCGGTCGCGCTCAGCTCATCTTCCACCACGAAGCCGGTGACACCCTCCTCCACGACCTCGGGAACCGAACCGCGATTGTAGGCGACCACGGGGGTGCCGCACGCCATCGCTTCGATCATGGAAAGGCCGAACGGCTCGGGCCAGTTGATCGGCATCAGCAGGCCGACGGCGCCGCTGAGGAACTCCGATTTGTCCTTGTCGGCGATCTCGCCGATGTATTCGACGTGGGGAAGAGCAAACAGCGAACGGATATTCTCCTCGAAATATTCGACGTCCGCCTTGTCGATCTTGGCCGCGATCTTGATCGGTATGCCGGCGCGGCCGGCGATCCTGATGGCCTGATCGACGCCCTTCTCCGGCGCGATGCGCCCGAGGAACGCGAGATAACTCGGCGTTCCCGGCTGCGGCCGCAACAAGTCCTCCGGCACCCCGTGATAGATCGTGCGCACCCAGCCCGCCTGGGGCACCGGACGGCGCTGCGCGTTGGAAATCGAAATGACCGGGATCGAACTGAACGCCGTGAACACCGGCTGATGCTCGGGCAGGTCCAGCCGGCCATGCAGCGTGGTGATGAACGGCGTCGAGTGTCGGGAGAACAGCGAGAACGGGTAGTAATCGAGGTGGAAGTGCAGGATGTCGAAATCATCTGCGCGCCGCCGCACCACTTCCATCATCAGCATGTGCAGCGCGTTCGGGTCCCGAATCGAGCCGCTCAGGCGCAGGGACTGCGGCCACATTGCCTCAAGTTTAGCCGTCGTCACCGAGTCTCCGCTGGCAAACAGCGTCACGTCATGGCCGAGCGCGACCAGCTCCTCGGTGAGCCAGTGAACCACCCGTTCCGTGCCTCCGTAGAGCTTCGGCGGGATTGCCTCGGTCAAGGGCGCGATCTGGGCAATGCGCATTCACGGCCTCCTGTCGGCCTGGGGCGACGCGGCGGTGCGCCCGGCAATTGCGGCGATGGGATGGGAAATTTCCCCACGCGCTCCCAACATGCCAGCCCTGCAAAAGGTTCCCCGGCAACCAATCGGGATATCCGGCGTTGAATTGCGTAGCCGCGCGCGGAGGGTCGCGGACTACCGCAAGCGCCGCCGGGGCTGTTCGTTCGGGGAGATCCAGATCAGTGGGCAATCTGTCGCGCTTTGCCGACCGGCCGTTCGCGTTCTTCGCTCACTACGTGAGGATGCGGCCGCTCGCGCACGCATTGGTCGCCGTCGCGGTGCTCGCCGCCGTGAGTTGTTCCGTCGGCACACAATATGGCGTGCGGCTGCTGGTCGATGCACTGTCCGGCCTCGGGCGGGACGATACCGGCCAGGTATGGACCGCGTTCTGGATCCTGATCGCGCTCGTCGCTTCCGACAATCTGCTGTGGCGTTTCGCGAGTTACATCGCGAGCTACGTATTCGTCGCCGTCACCGGCGATCTGCGCAACGATCTGTTCCGGCATTTGACCGGGCACTCGCCTCATTATTTTGCCGATCGGCTTCCCGGCATGCTGACGAGCCGCATCACCGCGACCTCGAACGCGGTGTTCACGACCGAGAATATGTTCGTGTGGAACGTCGCTCCGCCGTGCGTGGCAACGCTCGGCTCGATCGCGCTCATCGGGACCGTGAGCGTGCCGATGGCCGCCGGTCTCGCGGTGCTCGCGGCCATTCTCGTCGTCGCCATGTTCCGCCTCGCCGCCGCCGGCATGCCGCTGCATCACGCCTATGCCGATCGCGCTGCCGCGGTCGACGGCGAGATGGTCGACGTGGTCGGCAACATGCCGCTGGTGCGCGCGTTTGGCGGGCTCACCCACGAGTTCCGCCGCTTCGGCGCGACGGTCACGCGCGAGATGCAGGCGCGCCGAAGCAGCCTGCTCTATCTGGAAAAGGTGCGATTCCTGCATGCGCTCACCACGGTCATCCTCACCATCGGCCTGCTCGCGTGGGCGATCGGACTGTGGCAGCGCGGCGCTGCGACCACGGGCGAGGTGGTGCTGGTTTGCACGCTTGGGCTCGGAATCCTCCACGCGACCCGCGATCTCGCCGTCGCGCTCGTGGACGTGACTCAGCACGTGGCGCGCCTTTCGGAGGCGCTGCAGACGCTGCTCGTGCCCCACGAGATGCAGGATCATCCGCAGGCTGAACCGCTGCGGCGCGGCGGCGCGAGCGTCGAATTCGCGAACGTCCGTTTCGCCTATCCGGACGGGCGGCGGGTGTTCGAGGACTTCAGCCTCAAGATCGAACCGGGCCAGCGGCTCGGTCTGGTGGGGCGGTCAGGCTGCGGGAAATCGACGCTGTTCGCGCTGGTGCAACGGCTCTACGACGTGCAGGGCGGGCGCATATTGATCGACGGGCAGAATATTGCGCGGGTGACCCAGGCGAGCCTGAGCCAGGCCATTGCGGTCGTGCCGCAGGACATTTCCCTTTTCCACCGGACGATCCTCGAGAACATCCGCTACGGGCGTCAGGGTGCGAGCGACGAGGAAGTCCGCGCCGCCGCCGTCGCGGCCCATTGCCTCGGCTTCGTCGAGGCGTTGCCCGAGGGCTTCGACACGATCGTGGGCGACCGCGGCGTGAAATTCTCGGGAGGCCAGCGCCAGCTCATCGCAATCGCACGGGCGTTCCTCAAGGACGCGCCGATCCTGTTGCTCGACGAGGCGACCTCGGCGCTCGACAGCGAATCGGAAGCCGCCGTGCGCGCCGCGCTCGACGACCTCATGCGCGGCCGCACCGTGATTGCTATTGCGCACCGCCTGTCGACTCTGCGTAACTTCGACCGGGTGGTGGTGCTGCGCGGCGGCCGGGTGGCGCAGGACGACCATGCCAACAAGCTGATCCGGCGCGACGATCTCTATCGGGATCTGACCTCGCGCGAGGCGCGCCGAACGTCACGGGCGGCCTGAGACTGCAGCTAAGGCCGGGGGTTTCGTTGCACAGTTTGGTCTGGACCGGACGTCGCGGCCATTGCGCCGCATGGACGCGGACGCTGCGGACGGCTCTATCGCGGGCGAGGTAGGAAGGACGAGGGATTTTTGCATGCCAGCGAAAGCGGCCATTCAGTCCGGCATCGTGCCGCACGCGGAAGCCGACGCGGGTCAGTTCTACATCCCGGCGCGCGCGCCGGTGACGCGGGCACGCCGCACGCTGAAACACGACGACAGCTTCCTGGTGCTCGACAGCCACGGCGACATCGGCGCCTCCACAGGCGAGGCGGACGGCTTGTTCGATCACGACACGCGCTATCTCGCGCGGCTCGAGCTTTTGATCGGCGGCGCGACCCCGTTGTTGCTCGGCTTCAACATGCGCGACGACAACCTGGTCTACACAGTCGATCTGACCAACCCCGACGTCTACAAGAACAATCGGGTCGTGTTCGAGAAGAGCACGCTGCACATCGTGCGCACGACCTTCCTGTGGCAGTCGACGGCCTATCAACGGCTCGCCATCACGAATCAGAGCGACCACGTCATTGCGGTGCGGCTCGCGCTCGAATTTAGCAACGATTTTGCCGACCTGTTCGAGGCGCGCGGCCTAGCCCGCGCACGCCGCGGAACGATGACGGCGCGGGTTGCCGCGTCCGACACGGTGTCCTTGCGTTACGTCGGGCTCGACGGCACGACGCGCGCGACCACCTTGCGGTT
>Ga0137377_10002560_pt1 | contig 13607 bp, 13 predicted proteins | sample SagtaG_22_FD_104815 | JGI IMG/M metagenome (GOLD analysis project Ga0137377, IMG submission 104815) | Vadose zone soil microbial communities from Sagehorn Ranch, Mendocino, California, USA - Sage2_L_40_16 metaG | ecosystem: Environmental > Terrestrial > Soil > Vadose zone | place: USA... | reverse complement strand
GAGGTATGGAATGGCTTGAGGTCCCACCGTGCCCGCGTGAAGCCCCGAGCGGTCGACCGGAGGATCTTTGACCTTCGTGCAGATGTCGGCGCTGAGTCGCTGATCGATGCGCGTGGTCAGGCGGCCGACTTCCAGCAAGCCGACGTTGAGCGCTACCGCGAGGTGATCGAGGAAGCGCTGCTCCGTGTCATCCAGGAGTTCCTCAGTGACCGAAATATCGATACCAGCAACCTGACGGAAGAGAGCACCAAGATCTTCAACAACGTCAGCAACACCAGCTACGCCAACTACGGGATCATCGGCCAAGCCAACGCCGAGAACATCGCGGTCGGGCAGAACGCCACGGCCAGCGCATCCACCGCGCCAAAGACGGCAGGAGCCGCCAACGCAGGGCACGAGCGCCAGCATGGGTGATCACTTCGCCAACTACGGAATCATCGGGCAGGCCCAACGCTGAAACAATCGTGGTCGGACAGCACGCTCGCGCAGTCGTCGGACAAGACCACCCGACAGAGCTGAAGTCGCTGGTCGAGATGGGGAGATTGATAGCTTCCGCCGCGCGCTGGCCGTGCCGGCCGAGCAGGTCGCCGGGTTCGCCAATCCACTGGTCCTTCCCGAGCGCGTGGTCAAGCATCTGCTCGCCCGGCTCCTCGGCGAGCCGTTTGTCCCCAACGACTGGGGCGGCGAGCACGACGACCTCTACACGACCCGGGTCACACTCAATGACAGGCCAACCCCGACGAGCTTCCTGCTCAAGGGTGCCGGCCTGAAGGGCATGCTGACCCCGTCCAGGCTTGGCAAGAACGGCGATCAGCTCACGCGTATGCTGCGTCAGCCCGCCGACCTTTTCGTCGTTCAGCACGTCGGACCGGTCAGTCCGGCGGTGCGTCAGCAGCTCCAGGACGCGGTCGTCGCGCGGCGCACTCACGGCCACACCGCGGCGGTCGGGTCGGTGTGGGATGGCGTGGACACCGCCCGGCTGTTCGTCGCCCACGGCTACCTCGAGCCCCACACTGGCAATCTCCGACCCGGGTTCCTCAAGGACTAACGTAAGCTTTGTGCACTATGGGTCTATTCTTGTGGATCATTGACAGGATCGTGGTGCGCCAACAGAAGCGTCGGCGCGTCAAGGTGCTGGTTCATCAGGCGGTGTTCTTCGGGCGCGACCCTGCTACCGGCAGGACCATCGGATCGGAGCCTCACTACTTCGTGAAAGTGACCAATCTCTCGGAAACGCGGGAGATTGAAATCACCCATATCTGGATCGACGGAAATCCCCAGGTCCACCTCATGAACCCTGCTCGACCGCTGCCAGCTCGACTTCGCCCTGATGAGACCTGGGAGGATTGGGTGCGCGTTGCGGACGTGACGCACGTATCGAAGGTGGAGCGAGCCTTCCGGATACGCCTTTCGAACACGCAGGTCATCAAGTCGCGCCCGAACAAGGACGTTCCTCCGGTCGGCTACCTTGCGGGTGCTGGCGACCGATAATGCGTCGGTCTGGAGGTCGAGCCAGAAGAGGCAGGCTCGCGTAAGATATGGTTCTCGAGGGGCGTTGGTGCTGGTCAGACGCGAATTGTTGACCCTTCGATGTGGAGTGGGGTGTTCGCGTTCTGGGATGTCAGGTCCACTCTTGCCGACCAACTATGGAGCGCCGACCACATGCAGCGCGTCGAACAGCACCCGGTTCGCCGCAAGCGGCACTGACAGGCCCGCATCGCCCGCGAGCGCCCAACCGAACACGCCCAGCTCGTTGCCGGCAGCTGCGGCCAGTCCAGCCGGGCGGCCGTCCCGCTTCCAGCGTCAATGGGTCGGCCCTCTACGTCCCCTCCTCACATCCTTAGCCAACAAACTACCGATGCGGGCCTGCCGGAGGGAACAGCGCGTCGCGCCAGAGGTACACGCCGCCGGCGGCCGGTGACGGCTCCCGCCCGAGCAGGTCGGTAACGAAACGGACCATTGTCGGCTGCCGCCGCATCGGGCCGACGATCACAGTCTGAACGCGGTCGGCACGCAGCTCGTCGAGGAGCGAGGCGCGCAACTCGTGGGTCAGCTTGGGCGGCTGGCCGGCTTGGACGATGGACAGGACATTGGACAGCACTGTCGGGGGCGCGCCGTAGGGGGAGGAGCGCCCCGAGTTGGGCCCGACGAAGTAGCCGCGCAGCATCTTGAACCGCATCCCGGCCTGCGCCTGCCAGACCATGGCGTTTGAGCTCAGCGGCGCCGACGGGGGCACGACCAGGGCCACGCTCCCCTCGGGGAGCTGGCGCACCTCCGGGCCTGTGAAGAAGGCGGGTACGCGGACCGGCTTGGTGCTACGCACGCCGGACGGCACCAGCGGGACCAGCGCGGCCACGACCGCAACCACGGCCAGGACCCGCCCGGCAACCCGCCAGTGCCAGGCTCGCCAGAGGAACCAGGCCAACAGCAGCCCGGCGAACAGGGTGGTGAACATGGCCAGCCGGGCCGGGATCAGGTTGGAGATCAGCGGCAGGTTCTGGAACGCCCGCCACGGCAAGTGGACCCCGGTCGTGCGACCGGCCACGTGCAGCCGCCCGCCCATCGACAGCAGCGCGGCGGCCAGCCCCAGCAGCGCGCTCACGCGCACCACCGGCTTCGACCACCACCGAATGGCGGTCACGACCCCGATCAGCAGCAGCGGGATCCCCAGGTAGGCGCCTTGCTCGGCGATGTTGCCGGTGAAGTGCGCAGCCAGGCGCAGGGCGGATGGGGGAGCCAGCCACTGGGAGCGGGTGGGGACGACGAAGTTGTAAAGGTCGCTCACGTAGTTGGTGGACCCCTGGATGTCGCCCACGACGCGCTGCGGCCCGGCCAGCTGCAGCCACAGCGGCCAGGCGGCTAAGACCAGCGACACGAGGGCGGCCATCGCCAGGGCCCGCAGCGCGTACGGCACCCTCTTCGCGACCTGGCACGGGTAGAGCAGCACCAGGACGAGCAGCATGGTGGCGCCGATCACGGCGGTGGCGACCAGCACTTCCTCCCCGATCAGCAGCTGGCAGGCGGCCATGAGACCCAGGCCTGCGCCCAGCCACCAAGGCGACCGGCGCTGGCGCACCAGGATCTCCTCGAGGGCAACCAGCATCGGCGGCACCAGGAACAGCAGCGTCACGTGGAGATGCCCGCGCGACTGGTTGAGGATGTACGGCGAGAAGCCGAACACCAATCCGCCAATGGCGGCGGCGGCGTCGCTGGGCACGTACCGCCGGATCGCCAGGTAGGCCGAGAACGCGGACAGCCCGAGGGCGGCGGTCAGCAACAGGTTGAACGTGAATATCACGCCCAGGGCGCTGGTCACAGGAGCCAGCAGCAGCCCCGGCAGGGGCAGGGACGTGTTCCACATTGCGTTCACGCCCTGCGGGTAGTTCAGGTAGTCGGTGAACAGCGGGTTGAGGCCATGCCCAACCGCGTACGGGGTCCAGCGCAGGAACCATATGAACAATCCCGCGTCGCCCCCGCCGCCCCCGATGGTCGTGCTCGTCGGTGACACCCACGCGCCCGGGAAGACCCGGGTCGCTAGGGCCAGGAATACGATCAGGACGAGCGCCTCCGGCCACAGCGCGTGCAGCAGCCGCCGTCCCAGCGAATCGGGCGGCTGCGTCTCGACCGCGACCGGCTCGGCGATCGTCTCCGCCACGGATGGCCCTTCCGCGGGCGCACGGCCGCCCGGCTGCAGCCGTGCCCCGGACTCCTGACGCTTCCTGTTCGGTTGAGCGAGTCACAGGATCGTTGCAGCCCCCTTGGCCGCCCGCAACCGCCTGCCACCGGGCGAGATCACGGCCGCCCGCGTCTTTCTGCACCGGACTCGACGAACGTAGCATTAGGTCCAAACAGCGCGGCTTTGATTCTCTACCTCGAAGGCCCGCTGGAGTCAGGGCCGGCACGGTCACCCGGGGCGGGGGTCGTCGTCGCAAGGTTCGCGACTCTCATCCGCTGGAGTCCTCCTGAGATGGGATCGGGAATTTCATGCGGTCCATTCAAGCATTCGGCGGTGTTGGAAATTCGAACCAGTGACGATGGCCTGCGGCAGCTCTGGAAGCCCGCGGGATCGTCTCCGCGGCGCGCTTGCCGGAGCCATGAAGACACGGGACGCCGTGGCGGTCGTGGCCTTCCGGTCAGCGTTTTTGCACTCGACAACGCGGAGGCGGTGGATCTGGCACATGCCCCCGCGCCGAGCGCCGGGCACGCGGACCTCGCGGGCACGGTGGCCGGTCTTGGGGCCACCGAGTTCGAGCGTGGAAGCCTCACGGAAGCGCAGCGGAAATGGTCGTCCGCGCGGAGGTGAACGATCGGCAGGCGGCCGCGCGTGACTACGAGGATGCGGGCCACCTTGAACGAGCGAGCGGCCGCGAACGGAGGCGAGGATCCTCGGCTCCTAACTTGGCAATACGCTGACGCGATGACCTGCTGACAGATTGGTCAGAGATGGATCGTTTGGCCCTCGACTCGGAGTGGGGTGTTCGCGTTCTGGGACGTCATGTCCACTCTTGCCGACCAACTGTCGATAACAGGCCGTCGGTCGAGTTCCAACAGCTCACCAACAGATTGCCTTGGCGAGCTGTTGACTTGTTGGAGGGACCCGAGGTCTGGGGGTTGGGTGCCAGGTGCCCCGGAACCTGATCTCGCCGATGCGGGCGTGGCTTCTCAGCACTTGGAGGACGGCCTTGTGGTTCCATGGCTTGTTTTGCATTGCATGGCTACAACACGCTCCAGGGCAAGGACGCCTTCGACGCTGAGATCGAAACGAGGACTTCGAGGCAGCCCGACCATCACCATCGAGCGCCCTGATCGAGGAGGCAACAGCGTCGTTTGCGACCAGTGAAGGAAGCGCGGCCCAGAAGGGCGGCGATCGCCATCCTCTGCCAACCGCTCGGCGCGATGTAGAGCGGGTGAGATCGGCTTCGACCTCAGTGCATGAAGGTGAACCCACCGCTCAGGAATGGGGCCAGCAAATGCAGATCCGTACCCGCATGTGCATGAGTGCCGACGGTTACGTGACGACGCCGGACGGGTGGCCGGTCCAGCTCGCCGACCCGGCGTTCGTCCCTGGCGAGAGCTACGGCTTCCCCGAGTTCCAGGAGAGCTGCGACGCAGTGTTGATGGGCCGCACGACGTTCGAGCCCGCCCTCAGCGCCGACCGGTGGCCGTGGCCGAACCTGGACGTCTTCGTGCTCGGCTCGCATCGTCCGTCCGGCACTCCCGACCACGTGGTTGTCGACAGCGACCCGGCGCGGCTGCTCGCGAGGCTTCGGGCGGCCAACCGGGGCGGCGACGTCCATCTCGTCGGCGGCCCGCGCACGATCGAGACCTTCCGCACGCTCGGCGCGCTCGACAAGCTCGGCCTGATCGTGCTGCCGTTGCTGATCGGAGAGGGAATGCAGCTGACGCCGTCGCTTGGTACCGACACCAGGCTGACGCTCGAGAGTGAGCGCGCCCTTCCGGGCGGGCCGGTGGAGATCGTCTACGCCGTGAGCAGGCGTGCGCGTGACTTGCCGGCCCCTGACGCGGGAGCCCCTGCCGCTTAACTTACCTGCCGCTGAAGAACTCGCCTTGGAAAGAGCCCTTAGCTGTTGGTTTGAGTCCTTGCTTGAGTTGCTTGAGTCCGAATGGCGAAAGAATCCGTTCGGTCCCTTGTGCCACAACGGATTGGAGCGGTGATGCTGCGGACCACCAACCCCAGCGCTCGCTGTGGGAGGCGATCCTGCCCGCCGAGGCGCTCGGGCTGCCCAGCGAGCTTGTCACGGTGGACCGGCTGCTGGACGATCCGGCGTTCATCCAGCCCTTCCGGGTCCACTTCGACCCGATCATCGGCCGGCCGTCGATCCCGATCGAGACCTATCTGCGGCTGATGTTCTTGAGATTCCGCTACCGGCTGGGCTACGAGCTGCTGTGCCGCGAGGTCGCCGACTCGATCTCCTGGCAGCGGTTTTGCCGGATCCCGCTGGGCGGCCAGGTCTCCCACCCGACCACCCTGGTCAAGCTCACCCGCCGGGTGGGCGAGCAGACGGTCGACGGGCTGAACCAGGCGCTGCTGGCCCGCGCGGCCCAGCGCAAGTTGCTGCGCACCCACAAGGTCCGCGCCGACATCACCGTGATCGGCGCGAATGTGGCCTACCCGACCGACCTGGGACTGCTGGCCCGCGCGGTCGACAAGCTGGCCAGCACGGCCAAACGCGTCCAGGCCGCTGGGGGTGCGACCCGCACCCGGATCCGGGATAGCCGGCGCGCGGCCCGCCGTCGCGCCCACCAGGTCGCTCAGGCCATGCGGTCGCGTACCGACCAGGCCAAGCAGGTCGTGTTCGAGGTCACCCGGCAGGTCGCCCGGCTGGCCCAGGCCCAGCTGGCCGATGCCAGCGCGCGGTTCAGACGCGCTGGTTTCGCCCACCGCGGAGCAACCCGACCGGAGCCGCCGTCTGCGCCGCCGCCGGCCTGGGCCAGGATCTGCTGTTGTGGTCGATCGGCCGAGGGCCACAGGCCGTTGGCGCGCCAGCCGCGGCCGCCGAACATTTGGCCTGTGTGGTCGGGCCCCGGGGATGTAGTCGGCCTCCACGACGGGATCGGTCGGGGCACCTTCGACCCGGACGGCGCACCCGCGCGGCGGCCGCGAGCCCGTCGTCGGGTCGAGCTCGCCGCCCTGCCATCCGCGCTGCAACGCCTCCAGGCCAGAGGGATCCGCCTGATCACCGCTTCCGAGCTCGTCGAGGCGACGCCGCAGGCTACAGCTTGACGAAGATCCGGCGCCGGTACAGCCACTCCGCCAGCGCCCACACGACTACCAAGGTGGCAGCCGCATAGGCGACCGCGGCGAAGGAGGCGCCCAGGAGCCGGTCGAGCGGCCGGACCAGGTCGGCCTGCCACGGCTTGAGCAGGAACGCGAACAGCAGGACGGAGACCGCGTACCCGGCCAGGGCGTTACTGCCGAGCACCACCAAGGGCCGGGCCGATCGCCGGCAGGGACCGAGGTCCACGAGCAAATAGGCCGCCGCTGTCACCAGATACGCCGCGCCGGCGGTGACCAGCACATACGACGGCGACCACAGCGGCTTGGACACGGGCACCACCACCGCGGCGGCCACGCCGGCGGCAAGCGTGCTCACCCCAAAGGCGGACAGCCGCTCGGTCACTCCGCTCCCGTCCTGCCGGTCGCGAAGAACCCGGCCGGCTGCCACCCCGGTCAGCACGGTCACACTGCTGGCCACCATCACCAGCACACCATGCTCGGAGAACTGGCCGAGCATGTGGCGGTCGACGAAATCGGCCAGGTTGGTGCCTGGCGCCCACGAGTCGGGCCGCACCCCGTCGGCCGGCACGAACGCATAGGCGGCCCAAAGCCCTGCCAGGACCGCAGCACCGGCCGGGAGCTGGGCCCCACGGGGAAGCTTGAGGGCCAGCCAAGCGAGCAGATACGCGCCGGCGATCTGCTGCAGCACGCCGGTGGAGGGGGCGAGCCGGAGTTGCTTCGCGGAGACGAGCAGGCTGCCCAGCACGACCAGGCCCCCCACCCGGCGGAGCACGGCCGGCGGCCGCTGGGCCCGCTCCGAGAACGGCATCGAGGCGCCCACGGTGAACAGGAACAGCGGGAAAACCAGGTCGGCGACGGTCAGCCCCTGCCAGGGAGCGTGCCGGAGCTGGCGGGGCATGGCGGCTGGGATGCCGGCATCGTTGACCAGCAGCATGCCGACGATGGCCAGCCCTCGAACCACGTCGATGGCGACGATCCGTCGCCGCTGCGGTTCGGCCATGACGCCTTGCTGTCTCCTTCTGCCCTGGACATTGCCGGCCTTCCAGGATGCCATGACGGGTCGTTTCGGCCCTCATCGCTCGGCGTCGCGTTGGCCTTCGCCCGACACCAGCCTCCCTGCCGGAAGGGTCCCTCCCGGCCAGGGGCCTGGTCGGATCAGCCCGGCATGTGCTGATAGATGCCCGCCTACCACGCGATCGAGGCGGCTGGGTCACCCGGTTTGGGGATGCGTCGGGGTGGTGCCGCCGGCGATGAGCAGGTCGAAGCCGTCGGGGGTATTGAGCAGGCCCGGGGCGGTGCCGGCCCGATCGGTGCTGCCGTACTGCCAGACGATCCGCCTGGTGGCGGGGTCGATCACCACGACACGGTGACGGTAGTCGTCGTTGACGCAGATGAGTCCGCCCGGCAGCCGTTCGGCCAGGCTCGGGTGGTCCAGCATGGCCGCGCCGCCGCGTGGGCGGTAGACCCAACGGAGATGACCTTCCCGAGTGAACTCCATGATCCCGCCCGGTCGAGCGTAGTCGGCGACAAGGTACAGATCGCGACCGAGCTGCTGCGGGTCGGAGGGGTAGGCGATCGGGAGATGAACGCTCCAGACCAGGCGCCCGCCAGGGGCGATCTCGTCGACCCATGACCCGTGGATCTCTGACACGAGCAGGTCGCCATTCGCCAGAGGCGTGTCGCCGTTGGGATACCCGAGGCTGCGCGGCGGATCGTGGGCGCAACGTCCCGTCGCGCCGATTTGCGTGGTGCCGCGCGGCCCGATGAGCAGGATGCGGCAGTTCTTGGCATCCGCGACCACCACCCGGCCATCCCGGAGCAGGTAGGCGTCGTCCGGCTGGTTCAGGTAGCCGGGTCTGCTCCCCGCAACCTTCGGGTGCCCGTAGCGCCACTGCACTCGGCCGTCGGGGAACGCGATCTCGACGATGGTGTCGTTGCCTTCCTCGTTGGAGATGAGGGCGGTGCCGTGTCGGATGAAGAAGGCATCGTCGGGGAAGTAGAAGCCACCTGGCGGCGCGGGTGCCCCTGCCGACGGGTACCGCCACAGCACATGCTTGGCGGCGTCGACCAGCAGCAGCCGATTGTTGCCCCGGTCGGCGATGAGCAGGCGACCTTGGAATGGCGCGGCGGCGGGCGCGGCGTGACCCGCGGAAGCAGGTCGGGTGGCGAGCCGCAGGAGAGCCGCGGTGGCCAGCTGGCTGCCGTCCTCCCCGCCCAGCAGCCAGGCGCTGCCGCCGGCCACCACCGCCGCGGCGTTGGAGACGGGGCGGGGGAGCCTGCCCGCGTGGATCATCTTGCGGCTTGCAGGGTCGAACCGCCAGATCGCGTCGGTTGCCCGGCCGCCCGACCGGCCGCCGGCAAGGTAGATCCGGCCGCCGAGCCGGACCGCGGCGGCGTCCGCCAGCCCCTGAGGGAGCCGGCCAACGACCCTGGCGGTACCGGTGCGCAGGTCGATCGCCTGGATCGCGCGCGACTCGACGTTCGGGGCGGGCTCGCCGCCGAACACGTACACGACCACGCCGTCGGCCGCCAGCGCGGGATAGCGGACCCCTTGCGGCAGTTGCGCGACGGTACGGAAATGCATGCCGTCGGTGGTCTGGAGCACCGCACGGCTGGGCGCGCGACCGTCGTACCCTCCGACCAGGTACGCTCTGCCGGCGACGGTGATCGCGGCAAGGTCGGACCGAGGCGCGGGCAGCCGTCCCTTGAGCAGGGCACGCCGTCCGGGGACGACTGCTTGGACGGCGGCGACGGTCTGCTGGGCGCCACCGCCGAAGACATAGGGCGTGCCGCCTAGCAACGCCCCCGCCGCATCGTGCACCGGGGCCGCGAGCCGGCCCGTCGGCGTTGCCGTGCCGCGCGCGAGGTCGAGGTGCAAGATCCGGTCGGTGGTAGCCTGCGACTGCTCCAGCCCGCCGATCAGCAGGGCACCGCCGTTCCCGTCCGGCAGAGCGACCGCGCGCGACAGCGGTGCCGGCAGCCGCCACGGCGCGGCCGACGACTCCAGGACCGTCCTGCTCCCGGCATTGGTCGAGTGGGTGGACGCCGGCGGGGCTCCTGAGCGGGCGGGGTGCCGCGCGCCGCCCGTGCAGCCGCCAGCGACAAGGCACAGAGCCAGAGCCAGCACCACGAGGCCGGACCACCGCCGCTCGCCCCTCATCCCACCCTCCATCGCACGCCGGCGCGGAAGCGTATACGACCCCTCCGGCGATGAACGTCCCATGAGACCATCGCGGGAAGGCACCGACGCCTTTGTGGACGCTCCGCAGCCCGCTGCAGCGAATCGAATAGCCGGCTGTCATGGCGTGTTCGAGACTGCTCAGAGCCGGGCCGTCGGCCCTTCGACCTCGGGCCGAGGGCGTTGGCAGCGCCGGAGGTTGCTCCGACGGGTTCCTCTGTATGTCACGGGCCAGGCTGGGGCCGGTGTGGAGCTCAAGCTGGCAGGAACTGTGGGTTATCGTGGTGCCTGTGATGGACGGCTCCCACCTGCCTCTCGCTGGCCGGGTCGGGTTGCCCCTGGCGGTTCTGCTTGCTCTGCTCTGGGGCGGGAACAGCGCTCAGCCGGGGATGACCGGCGCGTCGCCGGAACAGCAGCCTGCAGTCCGGACGACTCTCAAGCTGCAGTACGGCATCCTCGGTCACAACGTGCACGTGGTCCAGCCGGCTGCTCGCCACAGTCAAGGCAACCGACGTGGCTTCACGCCGGTTGCCATGCTGGCCGCAGCGCTGGCCGGTGCCGTGGCTGCGACTTCTCTGCGGGAGCGGGTCTCCCGCTCGAGGCGCCTGGACGGTCGGCTCATCGCCCTCCGGCCCCGCGCTCCCCCTTCTTGCCGGCTCTGACCTATCGGTGGGCTTCCGCCACAACGGCGTGCCTACACCGCAACGCCGCAAGAAGTCGGTTCCGCAGCCGGAGAGGAAGGCACAGCTATGGCTGCCACGACCCCAACATCGGCCTCCACCCAAACGGAGGCGCTCCAGGAACTCGCCGCCTTCCCGCTGGTGGAGGCGCTCTTCGGCCGCCGCTCCCGCCGCTTCGCGCTGGGCGATGAGATCCCGGACGGCCCGCTTGCCTACCGTTCGATGCGCCAGCCGCTTCCCCTCAGCGACCTCGAGCGGATGCTCGTCCTGAGCGCGATGGGCGGGACGACGGGCTGGCACTTCTCGATCACCCGTCATGCCCGCTATGCGCCGCATCTCTCCAACTACGCCGGTGGGGCCGCTGGGCGCACGTTTCCCTCCGCGGCCGGGTTCCATACCGCCGAGCTGTTCTTCACCGACGACTCCGGTCTCTACTTCTTCCCGACCCGTGACGCCGGCGCGCTGATCGACCCGGCCACCGACCAGGTGACGCCCGAGCTGATGGTCGAGCGCCACCGCGACCGGGTCCGGAAGCTGTCCGATGGACGGCTGTACCTGCCGGCGGAGGAGCCCTACCTGGAGGGCCACAACACCTGGTGCGTCAACGTCCCCGGGTCGCTGCTGGTCATCCCCGTGGCCGACATCGCCCAGCACCTGATCGCCATCCTCTGCTTCTTCACCCAGAACGCGTTGGCCATCTACGACGACGTCAACGCCCGCCAGATCCCCGGACTCGACGAGTTCAGTGGCCTGGTGGACATCGAGGAGCCGCTCCCGCTCACCTTCGCCGAGCAGTACGCGCTGACCGAGGCCACCGCCGAGCTCGCCAGCGCCTGCTACGCCGGCGTGCTCATGCTCCAGGGAATGGGCCTCGGCGGCTGGATGTTCGATGGGATCGACCGGTTTTCGATGCTCGGAGCGTCCGGCAACCCCGAGGTCCCAGGCCTCTTGTTTCGCTACGACAAGGACGAGCGCTGGTCGACGCCCAACCCCACCGGCCGCCAGGGGGGTGTTCGAGGCCTACTGCCCGCCGCATTACCCCAACATGGCCGCGGCGGTGGAGGCCTTCGCCGAGCGCAAGTTCGGCCCAGGCGGCCCGTTCCACCCTGACACTCCGGGAGCATGGACCGACAGCCCGGGCGTGCGGGGGAGCGCTCAGGTTCACGACCAGCGGTTCAAAGCGTGCGTCGCGCTTCAGGCCCAGTACGTCCTCGACACCTTCGGCAAATTCCCGGGCACGGTGCCGTCGGTGTTCATCATGAACTACGTCCAGGCCCATCACCTGGATCTCGACTTCTACGACCGCTTCTTCGAGCCGGGCGCCTACCTGGATACGCACGCCCAGCACATGCCGCGCTGGCATGGTGGGCCGGAGGAGGGCTGAGGGATGGGCGAGCACGTACGCGCCGGCGACCTCGACATTCCCTCGGCCCCGCAAGGAACGCGCGCTCGCTTGGAGCGACCTCGACCAGCCAGCGGCCGTCGAGAGGATCATCGAGGAGGTGCTCGCTTATCGCACAAGCAGACGACCGAGGACGTGCAGCGCTTCCTCGACGCCTTCGTCGATCACGATACGACCGATCGTCTCGGGGAGATCGCTGCCCCGACGCTCGTCCTCGCTGGCGGCGAGATGACCAGTCGCCCGGAGCTTGGCCGCACGATCGCCATCAGGTACAGCGCATGGTTCAGCCCTCAGACGCGATTGCGGCTCGGAGCGCTTCGACGTGCGTGGGCGGTAGGCACTGCGCTGCCCATTCCATTATCTGAACGTCTGTCGAGTCCGTGGGGATCAGTCACATGGCCCAGCTCGAATCGCCGTCTTTGTCTTCCAGCTCGATCCGGACCTGACGAGTCAGCGACCTAACCTCTGGCCACATGGGCGCCCCCCTCCGCTGGCAGCCGGGCGCAGGTTGGACGGTGGAGCCTGTTGAACGTCCGATCAAGCTGCGCCCAGGAACTTGTCGTCCTCTGAACGAGGCGCTCGACCACCTGGAGCCAGGGGAGGCATAAGGAGCCACGCAATGGCCGATGACCACACGAATCCAAGGGGACGCCGCTGGGGGCCTACCAGCTGTGCGACCCCGTTTGCCTGCAGGACCGAGTTGATCGACCTGTATGTGGGCGCCTCCGCGAGGGGCGGCGCGCAGCCGGCGAGATTCCCTGGTGTTGCGAGAGGAGCCACCGATGCCCGAGAAGTGCGTGACCTGTGGCCTGGTGTTTAGAAGCAGCAACGAACTCGATTGGCACGTCCGTGACGAGCACATGCAGCGCACGGCGCCGCCGCCACGCGCGGACGGTGAGCGCGAGCCGGGCGCGACCGGTGAGCGCGAGCCGGGCGCGACCGCCGTGGAGCCTCCTGGCCGCCCACGGTGGTTGAGCGCTGCTCGGAGGTTGCTCGGGCGGCGGCCACCGGAGTCCTCGTCCGGGCAGGGTCACGGAAAGGCCTGATGTCCAGGCGGTGACGAGCTGTCGAGCACCCATCACGCCTGGCTATGAGGACCGTCCCGCCTGAAATGCGTGCTCGACCGGTGGGGTCCGCCGATAGGGATCCTTGCCGACCGTGTACGCGTGCTGCTCGAGCTCGAGCGCACGCTTGCGGGCCTGCGCCATGGCTGTCGGGCCGAGACTTGGCCCTTTGACGAGGAGCGAGGGGCTCGCGTTCTGGGATGTCATGTCCACTCTTTCCGACCAACTGTCACCAACAGGTCGCGTGCGGGTTCCGACAGCTCACCAACAGATCGTCGCGCTGGTGAGCTGTCGGCGTCACCGGACGTGCGCCAGCCCAGCGGCGCCGCCCCTGAACAGAGCCGGAGCGGGTGGGTGACCTCAAGGAGCGTCAGCTCGCCGTCAACCGTCGCCTTGTCACCGTCGACCCGAACCGTGGTGGACACAAACAACGCCTGCGGATGCTCGCCGGTCCGCAGGAGCTTGGCGCTGGTCTTGTTGATCTCGCGACGGTCGCTGTCGGTGAGCGGCTTGGCCCCACCGT
>Ga0137377_10002555_pt1 | contig 13619 bp, 11 predicted proteins | sample SagtaG_22_FD_104815 | JGI IMG/M metagenome (GOLD analysis project Ga0137377, IMG submission 104815) | Vadose zone soil microbial communities from Sagehorn Ranch, Mendocino, California, USA - Sage2_L_40_16 metaG | ecosystem: Environmental > Terrestrial > Soil > Vadose zone | place: USA... | reverse complement strand
ATCTGCTCGAACGTGCCGAAAAAGAATGCCTTGTCCCTGACAATCGGTCCGCCGATGCTTCCGCCGGACTGTTCGCGGCGGAAATCCTGAAGCGGTTTGCCGTCGGAGGTATTGGAGGTCAGAGCTTCGAGCCGCTGGTAATGGAAAACGCTCCCGTGTATATCGTTTGTCCCGGATTTGGTGATGACGTTGACTACACCGCCGGCCGTACGGCCGAACTCGGCGCTGGCGCCGGTGGCCACGACCTGGAACTCCCTCACGGCTTCCATGCTGATGTCCACGGCAGCCCGCTGGCCTCCGACTTGCTCGCCGAAGAACCCATTGTTGTAGTCGCCGCCATCGAGGGAAATGTTGTTGAAGATGCCGCGCTGCCCGGCAAAGTTGATCTCGTCGCCATCCGGACCTTGCACGATGCCGACTCCGGGCGTGAGTGTCAGCAGGTCCTCGAATTTGCGCCCGAGAACGGGAGTGTTAGTGACCGTGAGTTCATTCAGCGTGACGCTGGACTCCACTCTTGTCACTTCGATTGGCTCGGCGGAAACCGTCACCTCTTCCGTTATGCCGGATACTCTCATCGAGATTGGCAGCGATAGAGCCTGGCCCACGGTCAGCTCCATGTTCTCCTGAACGATGGTTGAGAAACCGGGTTTTGACGCTGTCACCGTATAGCGGCCCGGCGGCATTTGTAAAAATGCGAACCGGCCGCCGGCGTCGCTAACCTGGCTCCGCGTGAAATTTGTATCCAGGTTCTTGGCTTCCACTCTGGCCCCGGGTACGGCCGCGCCTGTCGGATCGACTATCGTGCCTTGGATAACGCCCGTCGTGACCTGTGCCTGACTCCAGGCAAGCGCTATGCACGTATGAAAAATGAATAAGAATAAAAAAGTCCGTTTCATATAGGCATGTCTCCATTCTTCTTTGAGTGAACGTTCCCGTACTTTTCATAATTACGGTAACGTAGGGATGGAGCTATTCCCCTCCTCTGCGAGGAGGGGAATAGCGAGGCATCTTAACCCGAAATGAACAATCGTCAACTCAAAATTCACATTCGGGGATGCGAAACTTGTTGATAGTCTGTCTCCCATGCGTGGCGAAATCGAGACTTCCGACCCCATCCTTTGCGCCCACCTGCTACGCAGGGTTGACGAAAAACTGATCGATCTGTTGAGTTCGCTCACATCGAGTGAATGGGATGTTCAGACGATCGTGCCACGGTGGAAAGTCCGCGACGTCGCGGCGCACCTGCTCGATACGGCACTGCGCAAACTGTCTATGGCCCGGGACTCTTGTTATGGGGAAGGCGTTGACATCCGGTCGCCTCAAGACTTGATCACGTTGGTGGATCATCTGAATCGGGAAGGCGTGACCGTCTACCGGCGTCTAAGCCCAGCTCTTCTGATCGATTTGATGAGGGTGGCTTGTGAACAGAGTGCTCGTTTCCACGAGTCTCTCGACCCGTTTGCCCCTGCTCGATTCGCGGTCAGTTGGGCGGGAGAAGAGACGTCTCTGAATTGGTTTGATACGGCCCGAGAATTGACGGAACGCTGGCATCACCAGCAACAGATTCGACTGGCCACGAATCGTCCGGGCATCATGACGCCTGATCTGTACCATCCGGTCCTCGAGTGCTTCGTGCGGGGACTGCCCCATACGTATCGTAACGTCGACGCACCTGACGGAACTTCGCTTCTGTTGGAGATTTCCGGCGAATGCGGAGGGCGATGGCTTCTGTCCAGACGGTCGACACAATGGCGTTTTGTGAAGCCCCTTGAGGGAGAATTCGCTTCCCGAGTCGTGATACCTCAGGAATTGGCCTGGCGTGTGTTTACCAAGGGCATTGATCGCGACTCGGCCCGCAAACAGATTGAGGTCGAGGGGAACCGGGATTTAGCGGAGAAAGTTTTTCAACTGACGGCCATCGTTGGTTAACTTTCGTTCCGCCGCCAGCGAAGATCATCTACTGTGTTGAATACCGGAACATCTGTCCGCAAGGTTGCGAGTGTGCGAAACAGAAGTGCCTGCTCCCAGCTCTCGAAGAGCACCGTTGCCAACGAGGAAGCGTTGCGGATGGAAGGACGCCACTCGTTCCAATGCTTGGGTATGTCTTCGAGATGCGGGTATACAGACAGAATGGAGGCGGCTGCTTTCTTACCCCAGCGCAGTATTCCGGGAAATCCGTCGGCGCTATCACCGACCAGAGCGAGATAGTCGGGAATCGATTTGGGCGTAACGCCAAATTTTGCGATTACCGCTGCCTCATCAATGATGACCTGCGTTCGGCGGAGGAGTTGGACGATTCGTGTGCCCGAAACACATTGGCTCAAATCTTTGTCGGGAGTGCAGATCACAACACGATTCACATTCGGGTCTTGGGCGGCCTTAACAGCCGCCGACGCCAGCGCATCATCGGCTTCGAATTCCACCATCGGCCAGACCACGATTCCCATGGCCTCGAGATCACTTTCGAGGATTGGAAATTGCGAATATAGTTCCGGTGGAACTCCTGCACCGGTCTTGTATCCCGCATACAAGTCGTTTCGGAACGATTCGATGACCCGATCGGTCGCAACGCCGATATGTGTCGCGCCTTCGTCGATCATTCGCCTGACGGAATTCACAACAGCGCGAGCCGCCCCGATCTCCCGGCCTTTTGCATCTTTGGCCGATGGAACAGCAAAGAAATGGCGGAACAGTTCGTATGTGCCGTCGATCAGGTAAACATCCATCGTTCAAGTATAAGGTTGGTATGAGAGTGCTGGTCCTCGATATCGGTGGCACCCACGTGAAGGTGTACGCCACAGGACACCGGAAACCGGTGAAGATCGTCTCCGGTGCGGCGATGACGCCGAAGAAGATGCTAAAAGATGTTCTCGCGCTCATTGACGGTTGGCGCTACGACGTGGTGTCCATCGGCTATCCCGGCCCCGTGGTGCGGGGCCGGCCCTTGCGCGATCCCGTCAACCTCGGCGCCGGTTGGGTGGGCTTCGATTTTCAAAAAGCGTTTGGCTGCCGCGTCAAGATCATCAACGACGCCGCTATGCAAGCGCTCGGCAGCTATCGTGGCGGCTCCATGCTCTTTCTCGGCCTGGGTACAGGCCTGGGCTCTGCTCTCATCATTGATGGTGTAATCGAGCCGATGGAATTGGCTCACTTCCCCTACAAGAAAGGCAAAACCTTCGAGGAGTACCTTGGCGCGGCCGGGCTGAAACGGCGTGGAAAGAAGAAGTGGGTCAAAAGCGTATTCGATGTGGTTGCACAACTGAAGGACGCGTTGCAGGCGGACTACATTGTGCTCGGGGGTGGAAATGTCAAACGCCTGCGTGCTTTGCCCAGCGGCACATTCCGTGGTGACAACGAAAACGCCCGCGAAGGCGGCTTCCGGCTTTGGAACAGGAGGAACAGCAAATGGCAAAAATGAACGTGGTGCCGCTGGAATCCATCAGCATCGCGCGCTGTGCGACATCATCCGCATAAAATGCGTCGAACCAGCCGGCCGCGTAGCAAAGTCTTACGTCGAACGGTTGAGTTTGCGTTCAACGGCTTCCGCGGAGTGCCAACTCGGCTTACGGCGTCGCGCAGTTCATCCGGGCTAACGTCAAACTTCTTCGTTCAGTTGTCACAGAGCCGGGGCCCGTAGTGTATCGATTTCTGATTTCGACTTATTCGAGCGCGAAGGCGAAAATCGAATTCCCCGACGCGATCGCCACATGCTGCTCGCCGCCGCTGAGATAAGTAATCGGATTGGCATTGGGAATTCCCACTTAAGTTCTCCGGTCGCGGAATTCAGCGCGCGGATAGCTCCGGTTCTCTCCACTCCAGGAATTGGGCCAAACCCGCCGCCGTTGAATTGCGCGCCCGGCCTATATTCGACTTCGCCTTTGTAATAGATGCCGCCCACATCGTATGCGGAGGGATAGAACAAATTCGTCTGAGGACTGAAGGATGGACTGAAAAAATTTGCATCTCAAGACTCCGCTCGATGCCTCAAGACTCGTCCGTCGTTTCCAACAGATCGTCGAGAATCACGACATCGAGGCCAGACACCTTTTGAAATGAGCGATCGTTCGAAATGAAGCCCGTTGCGTTTTCGGATAGAGCAGTGGCCGCCTGAATGGCATCAGGGGTCCGTAAAGCGTATTCAGATCGAAGATGTGCTGCTCGGTCGGCGATGCTGAGCGTGACATCAATCCAGCGCAGATGGGGGTAAGTGGAAAGGAGAGCATAGAAGCTATCCACGCGCTCTTCGTCCGCATCGCGGTACGGTTGCACCAGGACTTCAAGCATTGTGAGATTTGAAGTAACGCCCTCCGCCCGCGGTTTCCTCAACCATTCGAAGATCTGGTTCGTTAGATGGACATAGTTGAGATTCTCTTCGATTTGGTAGATAAAAATGCAGGTATCCAAACCAATCCGGCGGTGGCGCTTGAGGAATGCGGCGAGTCGCGAATCCTCTACCTCCAAGCTTTCCGCTCTGCCTTGAGATAGTTCCTCGGATACGGTTTTTTCGCCAGGCCACGTATCGCCTTGGCGTAGTCCTTGGGTTTCGGCATCAGAATGACTGTTTCGTTGCGGGTGACAACGATAAGAGAAGACCCCGCCTTCGCGCCCAATGCTTCACGGGCTTCGCGCGGAATAACGATCTGATTCTTGCTGGAAACCTTCACTTCATTCATATCTGTGCCTCGCTTTACATTTTAGTGGAAAGTAAAGCGGCCTTCAACTCGTACTGTCTAGGCATTTTGGAAACTTCTGGTCTTCCAGTAGTGGCAGCCACCCCATTCTACGCGGCGTGCAATCGGAGATAATCGTGTCCGGCGCGAAGAAGATTGCTTCCGACACGGCAGACTGGATCATGTCGATCTGATGAGAATTTCGAAAAAAACACCTGCCACGAGTAATGCGCGACCACGTCACGAATTTTTTTCATTCTAAATGTGGATTGATGTTCCATGGCGCTCAGACCGTTGCGAGGGGTAGCGGCAAGGTTTTCCTCATATCTGTAACGTGGTAGCCCGTCAGCTTCCACGCGGTATCCCCGTGTGCCGGCTGAGAGAACTCGATTCGCGGTTCTGAAGCTGGAAAGTTGGGGGTTAGCCGGAGCGTTTTCACGAGGTCTTCGCGATTTCGCGAAACCCTTCGCGACCTGAGCGGCGAGAGCATTCCAGACTAAATCGACTTAATGCCATCCATTAAATGGGCTTAATGGCCTCCATATGCTTCTTTGAATTTGGCGGTCGTCTTGCACCCAAGAGTAGTTTGGGGAAACGGAGATGAGCGAACAAAATACTGCGTCGCCACCTGCGACTGTTGCACAGACCCTTCGTAAACGATTGTGGTTCATTGTCCTGTTGGTGATCATCCTGGGAATTGTGATCTGGCGGCTTACTTTCGCAGCATCCAGGATCCCAGACAGCATCGTCATCCTGAGCGGCCGGATCGAAGGCGACGACTCTGCCATTGCACCGAAAACCAGTGGCCGAATCGCCGACATTCGCTTTCGCGAGGGCGACAGCGTTAAGGCAGGAGATACGATCGCCGTTCTTGATGATGAGCAGGTGCGCGCACGCGAGGAACAGGCTCGCGCCGCCCTTGCTGTAAGTGAGGCTCGGCAAAGGGCAGCAATGAGTCAACTTGCGGCGCTTCAGGCGCAACTGGAGCAAACGCAGATCCAAACCGACCAGTCCCGAACCGATGCCGAGGGCCGGGTGCGGCAGGCGGAGGCGGAATTGTCCAGCGTGGAAGCCGAGTTGGCGCAGCAGGAAGCCTCACTGAAACTCGCGCAGTTCGACCGGGATGCCTATACACGCCTGGCCGCGACCGGAGCCGTTTCCGAACGTCAGGGAAAACAGGCCATTACAACTGCGGAGCAGCAGGCCGCGGTGGTTGCCGCTGCCAAACGCCGCGTTGAAGCAGCGCAGGGAGCGCTGACCACCGCTCGAGCGAACCTCGATAATCCCAACATTCGTGCGCTTCAGGAAGGAATGGTGCGAAAGCAGATCGCGCAGCAGCAAGCGGAAATCGCTGCGGCTATTGCCAGTGCCGACCAGGCTCGCTTTGCTGTCAACGAAGCCCACGCGAACCGCAAGGACCTGGTAGTTATTGCCCCATTCGACGGCACCGTCATCACCCGTTCAGCTGAACCGGGCGAGGTCGTCACGGCTGGAACCGCAATCGTCACATTACTGGATCTCAGCAAAGTATATCTGCGGGGGTTTGTCCCGGAGGGACAGATCGGAAGAGTCGCTGTTGGACAGGCGGCGCGTGTCTATTTGGATTCAAAACCCAATGAAGCAATCGAAGCTTTCGTGTCCCGCGCCGATCCTGAAGCGACATTCACTCCAGAGAACACGTACTTCAGAGATGACCGCGTGAAGCAGGTTGTCGGAGTCAAGCTGCAACTCAAAGGCGCAATCGGGCTTGCGAAGCCTGGTATGTCAGCCGATGGAGAAATCCTTGTCGCAGGTAATCAATGGCCGCGGCAAAAGAGAATTCAATAATGAGAGTGTCGCCACCCAACCCGGAAACGGTCGAGCACTCTGAAACCATACACAACGACGCTGCGATTTGGGTTGCCGGTCTCGAGAAGAACTACGGTCCAGTCAAAGCTGTCCGCGGCATCGACCTTTCCGTTCGTCACGGTGAGATCTTTGGTTTGATCGGGCCGGACGGAGCAGGCAAGAGTTCCGTCTTCCAGATTCTCGGCGGCGTGATGCCGGCGACGAGCGGCGAAGCGATCATTCTCGGCCGTTCAGCACGCGAAGCACGCTCTTACGTCGGCTATCTGACCCAGGTTTTCAGTCTCTATCACGACCTGAGCGTTGCTGAAAATCTGCGTTACATGGGTGAACTGAGGCGCCTGTCGCGCGAGGAAATCGATCGGCGCGGTGAGCGTTACCTTGCAATGTTTGGCATGGCCCGTTTCAAGAATCGACTCGCCGGAAGACTAAGCGGAGGCATGAAGCAAAAGCTCTCACTCGCATGCGCTTTGATCATCGAGCCTAAGGTTCTGTTGCTGGACGAGCCGACCACAGGCGTCGATCCGGTATCGCGGCGCGAGTTCTGGGACGCATTGGCCGATTTGTCGCACCAGGGAATCACAATCGTGGTCGCTACACCTTATCTCGATGAAGCCGAGCGTTGCTCGCGCGTCGCGCTGATGCATGAAGGCCGGATTCACCGAACGGGCACGCCGCGGGAATTGCGCCACAATCTCGGGCTGAAGCGGCTCGTGGTTCGTACGCCGGCACTTGGCCGCACCGAAGATCTCCTGCACGCGACGCCGGGTATCACCGACGCGCAGCGGTTCGGTGATCACATCGACGTTATGGTGAAGGACTCGAGCGTGGGAGAACGACTGACGCGTGAGACCTTGAGCAAAGCCGGGATTCAGGTTCAGGAGATCAACGCCGCGTGGCCGACGCTGGAAAATACCTTTGTTGCAATGTTGCGCCAGAGCAACGGCGACATTCAGGCAGTTCCTTTTCCGTTGCGGCACCGCTCTCCAGAGCGGGCATCCAATGCAATCGCCATCGGAGCGCGGAACCTCAGCAAGAGGTTCGGCAACTTTGATGCAGTCAAGAATGTAAGTCTCGAAGTCCGCTATGGCGAAATCTACGGCCTCCTGGGCGCGAATGGCGCCGGCAAGACAACGACAATAAAAATGCTATGCGGCTTGCTCGAACCAACTGCGGGCGAGGGCTCACTCGCTGGTGAAGGTGGTTCGCTCCGCTCCGCCTTCGTAAGGAAACGTGTCGGATACATGTCGCAGAAATTCTCTCTATACGATGATCTGACGATTGAAGAGAACCTCGATTTTTTTGCAGGCGTTTACGGCGTGCCGCTGGAAAATCGGGCCGAGAAGAAGCGCTGGGTGCTGTCCTTCTCGGGATTGGAAGGACGAGGCCATCTCATGACTGGCAGCCTGCCCGGCGGCTGGAAACAACGCGTTGCCTTCGGCGCGGCGGTTATGCATGAACCCAGCGTGCTCTTTCTCGACGAGCCCACATCGGGTGTCGATCCGCTGGCGCGCCGCGCTTTCTGGAAAATGATCAACAGTTTCGCCGATTGCTGTATGGCAATTCTCGTCACGACGCACTACCTGGAGGAGGCCGAACAGTGCAATCGGCTCGGCCTGCTTGTCGCCGGGGAACTCGTGGCGCAAGGAACACCCTCCGACCTGAAAGCGTCGCAGAAGGGACACCTCTTGGAGTTGATTACGGACAAGCCGCAGCTAGCTAACAATTTGCTCAAAGGGCAAATGGATCGCTGGCGCGTTTCGCTCTTCGGAGAACGTTTGCACGTGATCGTGGACGAAGATCCAGAGACAGGCATCAAGAACGTAACGGATAAGCTGACTGGCGCGGGTATTAACGTCACAGGCGCGCGTGAAGAGCCGTACTCGCTGGAGGATGTCTTTATTGCTGTCGTCGAACAGATGCGCAAGCAAGGCAAGACCGCAGAAGAATAGAAGGTGTTCATGGAACGCGTTCTGGCACAGGTCAGGAAAGAACTCACGCAGTTGTCGCGCGACAAATTGACGCTGGCGCTCGCCCTGGTTTTGCCTGTTCTACTTCTGCTGTTGCTTAGCAGCGCAACATCGCTGACTGTGAAAGACATTCCGGTCGCCGTGCAGGATCTGGACAAGACGCCATTGTCACGCCGATATATCGAAGCTGTTGGCGCATCTCTCTCCTTCAAGATCTCTTCACTACCTCAAAATATTTCGCCAGAACGCGCCCTGGACCAGAACCTGGCGCGGGCGACGCTGATCATTCCGCCGCAGTTCGAACGCAAACTGAAGCGCGGACAAAATGCAGACCTGCAATGGCTCATCGATGGCACTGATGCGAATACTGCAAATGTCATGCGTGGCAAAGCGGCCGCAGTCACCCAATCATTCGCCGCAGAAATCCAGACAGCAGCACCAGGGCCGGCTATCCATCCACAGATTCGGTATTGGTTCAATCCGGGCCGGGAAGATTTGAAATATTTCGGACCGGGCGTGCTGGCCTTCGGCATGGCACTGTTCCCGCCTCTGCTGGCAGCCTTGGCGGTCTCGCGCGAGGGCGAACTGAAGACCATCCTTCAAGTGTATGTTTCAAGCATTACCGCATTCGAGTATTTGCTGGGAAAAGTGATCGCATACCTGATAGTGGCCTGGGCCGAATGGATCGCCGGAATGATTGTTCTCGTCGCCGGTTTCGGTCTCAGCCTGGCGGGCGATCCCACGCCGCTGCTCACGACAACATTCTTTTATCTGCTTTGCACCACGTGTCTTGGAACGATGCTGGGCGCGGCAATTCCAAATCAGGCCGCCGCCATTCAAGCGACTCAGCTCACCGGTTTCCTGACGTCGTTCCTGCTCGCTGGCTATATCTTCCCGGTAGAGAATATCCCACAGCCATTGCGGCTGGTGTCCAACCTCGTTCCGATGCGCTACTACCTCGAAGTCATCCGCGACGCGTTCCTGCGCGGCGGTGGTTGGTCCAGCGTCTGGTACGCGCCTGTTGCCCTGGGTTTGCTTTCCGCCTTTTTCTTCTGGCGAGCATGGAGTGTGATGAAAGACATGCAGGTGAAAGCGTAGTGAGGTGAGTTGTGATCAGCAACGTCTTCAACCTTCGCCTCTGGTCGCTTTTCGTTAAAGAGTTTCACCAGATCCGCCGTAACCGGCGGCTCGTGATCTTGTTGATCATTCCGCCGACGCTGAACATCATTCTTTTCGGACTCGCTTTGAACCCGGACTTTGAGAATCTGCGCCTCGGCGTCGTGGATTACAGCGCCACGCCGGAAAGCCGGGACCTGGTATCTGCTTTCACGGAAGGTTTGGTGTTTCGAGTCAACGCATACTATGCGTCGCCGGACGAACTGGGTCGGGCCATCGGCAAAGGCGGTCTGGACGCGGGTCTTGTGATCCCTCGCGATTTTGCGAAACACCGCGCCCGGCGTGAAACCGCCGAGGTGCAATTGCTGGTGGACGCCGTCAACGCGAACACCGCCACAATTGCGGGTGGCTATGCAGCACGCATCATTGGAAGTTTGAATCAAAAGATCGCAATTTCGACATCGCGCGCAACGGTCACGCCACACTTGACGTTGCTTTACAATCCGGGCCTTAAAAGCTCCTGGTTCATCACAACAGGAATCATTGGGCTGTTATTGGTGTTGCAGGGATCAGTCGTCTCCTCCGCTTCCCTCGTCCGGGAAAAGGAAATCGGCACAATCGAGCAGTTACTAATGACACCGGCGAACAGCTCGGAACTGATTATTGCGAAAGTGGCGCCGATCTTTCTTCTGCTGGCCCTCGATATCGGCCTGGCACTCGTCGTAGCGCGGCTGGTTTTCGCGGTACCGATGCGCGGCAGCCTCTTATTGTTCTTCCTTTCGGCTTCGCTGTGTGTGATCTGCGGCATCGGCATGGGAATGATGATTGCGACGTTCACGCGCACGCAACAGCAGGCGCAATTGATGAGTTTCTTCACAAACCCGCCTCTAGCCATACTTTCCGGCGCGACTACACCGATCGAGGCGATGCCGGCATGGTTGCAACCGGCGACTGCGATTAATCCTGTCAAACACTTCGCGATCATTGCTCGCTCCATCATGCTCAAAGGCAGCGGAGTTGACGTTCTCTATAGCGAGTTACTGGCGCTTGCGGTGATTGCACTGGTCATGATTTCGCTGAGCGCGTGGCGCTTTCGTAAACAACTCAGCTAGGTGAAACAGACTATGATTCGAAACGCGGCTTTTCTCATCATTATTATCCTTGCCGTAGCAGGTGGCGCATTCTCCCAGATAGGCCCACCACCCAGTCCGCCTCAGGGAAGTCAAGCAACTCCGCTACCTCTTTCGGGTCGGAACCAGCAGAGCGGGTCGGTCACGGCGATTCAATTACCTGTACCGGGGACCACGACCAGCGTGAACACAATCAATCCATCGATCGAGGTCCAGGGACTCTATGGCGGAAGCACAACGAGTACATCCACACTTCCCTTCGATGGCAAGCTTTCTATGCGGGATGCCATCGAACGCGCGCTTGGATACAACCTTGGCCCTGTAGGACTGAACGAAATGTTGCGGCAGGCGCGCGGCCAGGACAAAGTCACCCGCAGTGCAGTGCTTCCAAACATCGCCGGCACAGTGACCCAGGGGGCGCAACAGACCAACCTTCGGGCAGCGGGCCTCCGGATCAGTCCGGGGATTACCGGGTTCCCGTTTCCTACCATTGTCGGGCCCTTCAACTACATCGATTTTCGCGCGAGATTAACCCAGACAGTCATCGATCTCACCGCAATCAACAACTATCGGTCCTCTCAGCAGATCGTCCGCGCCGACGAGTTCTCATTGCAGGATGCACGTGATCTCACGGTGCTGGCTGTCGGCGGTACATATTTGCAAGCTATTGCGGCTGCGGCCAGAATTGAGGCGGCTCGCGCACAACTGGAGACCGCCAATGCGCTCTACAAACAAACCTCTGAACAACGCGGCGTTGGGCTGGCGGCGCAGATCGACGTCAATCGAAGCCAGGTTCAGGTGCTGACGCAACAGCAGCGGCTGGTATCACTGCAAAACGATCTCTCCAAACAAAAGATCAACCTGGCACGGATGACAGGCTTGCCTGCCAACGATCAATACGAGCTCACCGATGAGATCTATTTTTCTGCTCCCCCGCCCCTCGATCTCGAGCGTGCGTTAAAGCTCGCATTCGAGCAGCGAGCGGATCTGAAGGCGGCCGAGGCCCAGGTGCAGGCGGCAGAGCGCAATCGGGCTGCAGCGCGAGCGGAACGACTTCCGTCCTTTTTTGTGAATGCCGATTACGGTGCGACCGGTGTGAATCCTGCGCAATCGCACGGAACCTTTTCAGTCGTTGGTACAGTCCGCCTTCCAATCTGGCAGGGAGGCAGGACTGAAGGAAACATCGACCAGGCCGAGGCGGCACTCGCGCAGAGGAGAGCCGAGCTGTCCGATCTGCGCGGACGAATCGAGAGCGATGTACGCAACGCCTATTTGGATTTGCAGGCATCGGCAAGCCAGGTCGAAGTTGCGCAGAAAAACGTTGAAGTGACACAGGACACTCTAACGCTGACGCGTCAAAAGCTCGAGGAGGGAATATCCGACAACGTGGCTGTTGTTCAAGCTCAGGATGCGCTGGCGAATGCTCATTTGGACCGCATCAACAGCATCTTTGCACATAATGTTGCCAAGCTGACTTTAGCGCGCGCTGTCGGAGGTGCGGCTGAAAACTGGTCACGGTTTCTTACCGTGAAATGAAATGGGTCCGGACGGCTCTAGATGTATGGATGAAAGAATGCCGAGGTGTCAGAGGTAATAAATAATTTCAATAATTTATGACCGGAGTATCAAGGCGAGGTAGTGGCGAGGTTACCGAGGTGCCCCGGTCATCTCGGCGGGACTTCGGTCATGGCCCCGGTTGCAAGTTGTTGATTTGAGGTAGTGCCTCGGTCGCCTCGACGGAGTCACCGACGCCCGCCCCTAACTTCTCATGTGTTACCTGATGGCTGGTTAATCCAGCATTTCACACGCGCCTACCCACCTAAAGGTGGCGCGGTTAGGCTGATTCGGCCGCTTATATAAGGTAGGCAAGGTTTCTCCGAAGCCGCCACCCTGTGCCGTCATCCTGGCGATAATTGGCCGGAGGAAGTTGTCGGACTGGTTCGGTGACACCCCCGATGGTGGACGAACTCATCTACAACGAGGCTCATAAGGAGGCGGTTTTTGTGAAATATTTTGCCTGATTTCACGCATGTCTTAAGAGAGGTGTATATGAGTCTGGCTTTGAATGCGCACACGGTGAAAGGTGTTCTAGTAATGGACATGTCAGGGCGTTTGTCTGTCCTGGATCAGAATTATCGTGAAGCCGTACTCCAGCTCCTCGAAACCGGTCATCGTCATATCATCTTCAAAATGAGCGACGTTTCCTATATCGACAGTTGCGGTCTGGGCCAACTCGTATTCGTCTACACGTCGATCAAAAATATGGGCGGGAGTATGCTCTTGCTCGCGCCGAGTCGAAGAGTTCGTGACCTGCTGAAGATTTCGAAGCTCGACACGGTTTTCGACATCCTGGAGGACGAAACGCCTCTGGCGAATTCCGGGACCCAGGTTGCCTGATATAAAACGAAGTTCACCACCTCCGCGAGTCAAGTTGTACTGCACCAATCCCGGCAGGAAGCCGGTGGAGAACGCGCCTGCGAATCCGCCGGTACCAAACGAGCCGAAAAACGAGAAGCGTGGATCTCTAGTGATCGCCCCGGTCCCGATTTCGAGTCCGACCGTGGGTTCCGGGGCGATCCTGGTTGCCGGTTATGTGTTCCATTTGCACAGGTGTAGAGGTTGTCATACTCGTTCCTGAAGATGCGCTTCGACCATCCAGAGCCATTTGTCCACGCCACGCGAAATTTCCGTGAAAATATCTGCGGTGTCCGCGTCATTGAGCTCGTTACTGGCATCGATTGCGCGGCGGACCAATTTCCCGAAGGATGCAAGCGCTGAAGAGAGCGCCGCGGCGTGATCGCGGCCGCTGGTTGTCGCGACGGAGTATTCGGTCAGGTTCGAACGCTTCGCTGCAATACGCGCTGTTCCTTCGGCCACGCCTCCGAGCT
>Ga0137377_10002552_pt1 | contig 13623 bp, 8 predicted proteins | sample SagtaG_22_FD_104815 | JGI IMG/M metagenome (GOLD analysis project Ga0137377, IMG submission 104815) | Vadose zone soil microbial communities from Sagehorn Ranch, Mendocino, California, USA - Sage2_L_40_16 metaG | ecosystem: Environmental > Terrestrial > Soil > Vadose zone | place: USA... | reverse complement strand
CCGCAGCCGCCGCCGCGTCGAACCTGTCCCCGGCCGCATCAATGGCCCGCGTCAGCGTCAGCTCAGCCAGGCCAAATTGCCGGGTCTGCGTCAGCAGATAACCCGTCGTGTTCAGGACCGTAGACCGAATCCGGCGCCCTTCGAGCTCATCACCGAGCGCGTCAGCGTCTCTCAGTAGTGCGGGCAGCACTCCCGTCACCGCCGCGTACTGGTGCGATTCCAGCGTGGGAGCAAGACCGTGCATCGCATCGCGCACACCCGCAGGTGTCGGCTCCTCCTCAGGCTGCGGCATCTGGCCGGCCAGGGCACGCCGGACGGGCTCCCAATCAGCGGCCACGTCCGGGTACACCTCATCATCACCATCACGGCGCGGCATCAGCATCGTCGTCGGCACCCGCAGGGCTGCCGCCAGCTTGCGCGCGGTCTCCAGCCGCACCTCTTGCCGCTCACCCTGCTCCAGCTTCCTGACCAGAGACACCGACACACCGGACAGGTCCGCTAGCTCGCGTTGACTCAGACCCCGCCGCTTGCAGACATTCCTGACTCGATCGCCGACCGTGTTGACTTGGGCCATAACGCTCCGCACCCTCCAGGAACTTCGACACCTCCACAATAGGCGCCAAGACGTTCGGTCATTGTCCCCATTACCCGCGGGATCGCGATCACGGTCGGTCTCAATATATGGACATCCGCTCAGCGGTGCGCCCGCCGAACACGTAGTCGGGGGCGGCGTTCATCTCGGTGCGGAAGGTGACCGGGATGTCGCGGGTCAGCGCTGGGCGGCGCGGCGGGCGCGTTCGACGGCTTCGCCGATCACGGCGCCTACCGCGTCGACATCGGCCTGCACCGAGGTGTGCCCGAGGCTGAAGCGCAGCGAGCCGCGGGCGCGCGCCACTTCGGCGCCCATCGCGAGCAGCACGTGGCTCGGCTGCGCCACGCCAGCCGTGCAGGCCGACCCCGTCGAGCAGGCGATCCCCTTCGCGTCGAGCAGCATGAGCAGCGCGTCACCCTCGCAGCCGGGGAAGGAGAAGTGGGCGTTACCAGGCAACCGGCCCGGCCCCGGCTCGTCGCCGTTCAGTATCGCGTCGGGCACGGCCGCGCGGACCTGCCTGATCAGGTCGTCCCTGAGCCCGGCGACGTGCTTCGCGTACTCGCCGCGGCCTTCCGCCGCCAGCTCCACGGCGGTCGCGAAGGCGGCGATCGCGGGAGTGTCCAGGGTGCCGGACCGGACATCGCGTTCCTGCCCGCCGCCATGCAGCACGGGAACCGGCTCGGCGCCACGCGCGAGCAGCAGCGCGCCGGCGCCGACCGGGCCACCGATCTTGTGCCCGGTGACCGTGAGCGCATCCGCCCCGCAGGCGGCGAAATCGACCGGCAACTGGCTGACGGCCTGGACCGCGTCGGTGTGGAACAAGATCCCATACTCGTGGCAGACCGACGCGAGCTGCGTCACCTGCTGCACCGTGCCGACCTCGTTGTTGGCGTACATGACGCTCACCAGCGCGACGGCGTCAGGGTCGCGCTCGATCGCGGCCCGCAGGGCGCCGGGCTGGATCCGGCCGCTCGCGTCGGGCTCCAGCCAGCAGACGTCGGCGCCCTCATGGCCGGCGAGCCACTTGGCGGAGTCGAGCACGGCATGATGCTCGACCGCGCTCGCGAGCACCCGCCGGCGGCGCGGATCGGCCGCCCGCCGCGCCCAGAACAGGCCTTTCACCGCGAGGTTGTCGGCTTCGGTCCCCCCGCTTGTGAAGATCACCTCACTGGGCCGTGCGCCGAGCGCGGCCGCGATCTGCTCCCTGGACTCCTCGATCACCCGGCGCGCCCGGCGGCCGGCGTTGTGCAGCGACGATGGGTTGCCGGGCCGGGTGAGCTCGGCGGTCATCGTCTCGAGCGCCTCCGGCACCATCGGCGTCGTGGCGGCATGGTCGAGATACGCGATGACACCGGCCGCTGATCCGCGCGGTGTCATCGCCCGGGCGGGCGAACTGTCGGCGTACCCCATAACAGCCTCAGCCTAGTGGTCTGCACGAGGGGTCGGGCAGCACCTAACCCGCGGCGCTCACTTCCGCTTCTCGATCTCCTCGACGAGTTGCGGCACCACCTTGAACAGGTCGCCGACCACGCCGAAGTCGGCAAGCTCGAAGATCGGCGCCTCGGAATCCTTGTTCACCGCAATGATCGTCTTCGACGTCTGCATGCCCGCACGGTGCTGAATCGCGCCCGAGATACCGATCGCCATGTAGAGCTGTGGCGATACCGTCTTGCCCGTCTGGCCGACCTGGAACTGGTGCGGATACCAGCCCGCGTCCGTCGCGGCCCTCGATGCGCCCACCGCGGCACCGAGGGAGTCCGCGAGCTTCTCGATCAGCGCGAAGTTCTCCGCACCGCCGACGCCGCGGCCGCCGGAGATCACGATCGCCGCTTCGGTCAGATCCGGGCGCTCGCCCCGCTCCGCCACGACGCGATCGGTGATCTTCGCGGCCCTGGCCGCGCCGGAGACGGCGACGGTAACCGCCTCGACGGCCGCCGCGCCGGGCGCGGCCTGCGGCGCGGTGGAGTTCGGCCGGACGGCGATCACCGGGACGCCCGTGCGCACCCGGGACTGCACGACGATCGCCCCACCGAAGATCGACTGTTCGGCCACCAGGCCGTCGTCGAGGCCGATCACGTCGGTGAGCACGCCGGAACCCGTCTTGACCGCGAGCCGGCCCGCGACCTCCTTGCCCTCCGCCGTCGCGGCCACGAGCACGGCAGCGGGCGACTTGGCGGCGACGAGATGGGCGAGCACCTCGGCCTTCGGCGCAACGACGTAGTCGTCGATGTCGCCGTCGGCGGCCACATACACCTTGGCCGCGCCGTATTCGGCCAGCTTGGCCCGGCCTGCCTCCGCGCCCGCGCCGATCCAGACCGCGGCCGGCTCACCGAACCGCCTGGCCAGCGTCAGCAGCTCATATGTGACCTTCTTGACCTCGCCGTTGGCGTGCTCGGCGAGCACCAGAATCTCTGCCATGACTCTCTCCTCAGCGCAAAACGTGGCTCTGCCGGCGCAAACTCGGCGCTGCCCGGCAGGCGCCGCGCAGCGCCGCCGCGCAGCGCCGCCGCGGTGCCGCTTCGGCGCGCAGGGCGCCGCGGCTGAACCGCCCGCAGACGAACCGTCATCAGGTGAACCGCCCTCAGATGAACTTCTGTGCTGCCAGGAAGCCGGCGGCCTTGACGCCACCGTCGCCCTCGTCCTTCACGATGACCCCTGCCTGCCGTGGCGGCCGCTCCGCGAAACTTGTCACCTCGGTCAGGGCTGCCGCGAGCCCCACCTTGGCCGGGTCGATCTCCGCCTCGGCGAGGGTGAGCCTGGTCACAGGCTTCTTCTTGGCGGCCATGATGCCCTTGAAGGAGGGGTAACGCGGCTCGTTGATCTTCTCGACCACGCTGATCACGGCGGGCAGGCTGGCTTCGACCACGTCGTGGCCATAGTCCGTCTGGCGCTGGATCCTGACGGCAGTGCCGTCGATCTCGACCTTGTTGGCCAGCGACAACTGGGGCAGCGAGAGCCGTTCCGCGAGCATGGCGCCGAGGGCGCCCATCCGCGCATCGGTCGACTCCGAGCCGAGGATCACCAGGTCGAACCCGGTCTTGCGCAGTACCTGGGCGAGCGCGTAGGAGGTCTGCACCGCGTCGCTGCCGTGCAGGGCATCGTCCACCAGGTGGACGGCCTTGTCCGCCCCCATCGACAGTGCCTTGCGGATCGTCTCCGCCGCTTTGGGTGGGCCCATGGTCAGCACCGTGACCTCGCCGCCGTGCGCCTCGGTCAGCCGCAGCGCTTCCTCTATGGCGTACTCGTCGATTTCGTTCAGCACACCGTCGAAGGACTCACGGTCCAACGTGGAGTCGGCCGGGCTGAGCTTGCGCTCCACCGCCGTGTCCGGGACCTGCTTGATGCATACGACAATGTCCATGGCCGCTGGCCGACCTCCCTGCGCTGGAAATGATCACGGTGGCCCGTCCGGTTAGAGCGGGCACGGTGCCGTGCGCTGCGCCCAAGCCTGCCAAATGCCACCGTTACCCCTTGTCGGCGGGGTGCGCGCCTGGCCCGGACGGCATGCACGTCCGGCCCCGCGCGGTGTTGGCGAGCGCCCGCACCCGAACTATGTTACCAGTAGGTAGAAACCACGCCGATCGCCGGGCTCGTGGTCATGGTCATGGTCATGGTCATGGTCATGGTCATGGTCATGGTAGGTGTACCCCGCGGGCCAGGCCGCCGGTGGCGTGCCGGAGCCGCAGGACCGCGCCGTGGAAGAGGTGGGCGCCCGGCAGGTGCGCGAGCAGGCTGCGCGGGTCCGGCACCGGCCAGAACGCCGGCGCTTTGATCATGGCCAGCGAGACGAGCGCGGCCGCGAGCGAGCCGAGGACGATCACCGCGGCCACCGCGGCCAGCCGGGTCGGCGCGATGGCGTTGAAGACACGGTTCAGCTGGCGGCGGGGTGCGCGAGACCCGGGGCCGAGACAGCTCAGCGCGGTGAACACGCCCGCCGCGTAGGCGCCGATAACGGGCAACTGGGTGCCGCGCGCCGCGATGATCGCCACGACGGCCACGACGCTCGCCACGCCGAACGCGAACGGGGCGACGAGCAGCGCCACGAGGACCGATCTCGCCAGCGTCCACGGCGCCGAGAGCGCGACGACAAGCGCATCGCTCGCCCGTGGCCCGCGCACGCTGCGGCGCACCGCCAGACTGCTCTGTGCGCGGTCACCCGCGCGCAGCAGCGCGATCACCGCGAGGATCAGCACGGTGCCTGCGACCGGCAGGATCACGCTGACCCCGACCGCCATCACCAGCGCGGCCAGTGCGAGCATGCGGCGGCGGCGGCGCGGCGCGGGCGCGGGCCGGCCCGGCCTGGCGGCGGCCGCGCTCGCCGGGCCCGCCGCGGGCACCCCGCCGGTCCGCGGCGCTGGCCGCCCGGCCTGCGGCGGGGCCGGGTAGCGCACCGGCGGGAGCAGGTCCGCGACGTCGGCCGGGGCCTGGTAGGCGGGACTCGGGTAAGCCGGGCCCGCGTAGGCGGCCGCAGGGGCGGACAGGCCCCGCGCCGCGGCGGCCGCCATCGGCGGCGCGGCCACGTGGCCGGCCTGCCCGTCAGCGCCCGGCGGCAGCACCGCCACCTGAGGTGCCGGCAGCGGGCCGGGGTCCGCGACCTGCCGCGTGGCCATCGAACCCTGGGCCGCGAGCGCGCCAGCGCCGGCGCCGCCGCCGAAGCCCTCCGCAGCCCCGCTGCCGAGACCGCCGAAGCCGCCGGCCGCGCCGGCCGCGGCGAGGCCACCGGCCGTCGGGGCACTGACTGCAGCGCCGGCGCCCGGGGCACCGGGCGAGCCGGCCCGGCCGACGGGCGGGATCGTGGGCGCCGCCGCCGGCCCGGGGTGCCAGGCCGCGGCCGGCGCCGTCAGGTCGAGCCTTGCCACCTGGCCGGCCAGCCACGCGGCCTCCGGCCGCTGTGCGGGGTCGCGGGACAGCGCTGCCGCGACGAGTGGGTGCAGCAGGGCGGGGAGCCCGTCCAGGTTTGCGCCGCCGTGCAAGATCCGGAAGAAGACCACCTCGTAGGTGCCGGTCCCGTAGGGTGGCCTGCCGGTCGCCGCGAAGGCGACCGTCGCGCCCCACGAATGCACGTCGGAGCTCTGGCCGCTCGGCGTGCCCTGGATGACTTCTGGCGCCAGGTAACCCGGCGTGCCGACGAACATGCCCGTCTGGGTGAGCCGCGTCGTGTCACCGGCCTGGGCGATGCCGAAGTCGATCACTACCGGCTCGTCGCCGACCATCATCACGTTGCCGGGCTTCAGATCCCGGTGGACCACGCCCGCCGCGTGCACCGCGGACACCGCCAGCGCCAGACCGCACGCGAGCCGCTGAAGCGCCAGGCCGCGCAGCGGGCCGCCGGAGCCGACGACGTCTTCGAGCGTGCGGCCGTCCACGTACCTGGTGACGATGTACGGGACCGGGCCGGTGACGTCGGCGTCGATCACCTCGGCCACGAACGGGCTGTGCACCCGGCGCATCGTCTCGACCTCGCGGGCGAGGCGGCGCCGCGCGGCCGGGTCACCGGCGATCTGCGGGCGGAGCACCTTGACGGCGACATGCCGGTTCTCGCAGTCGGCGGCCAGGTGCACGACACCCATGCCGCCTTCCCCGATACGGTCGAGCAGCCGGTACGGACCGAGCCGATCCGGCATTGCCTCCTGGATGGCCATCGCACTTGCACGATACGAGATGTCCGCGCAATCGTCACACCTATCACGAACCCGCGTGGCGGGCGCCGGGCCCGCCGCACGCGGCGCGGCCGGCTCGGGGGCCGGCCCGGCGTGCCGTGGCCGCCGGAACCGCCGCGTCACCGCGCGCACCACCGTCCGCACGCGACGCCTGCCGGATCGGTGCCCGCGGCAGCGAGCAGTCTGCCGCAGCCAGGCACTGGACGCACGGTCACCGGCGCCGTGCGGTACGCCCGCACCGCCGCGCGGCCCATGACCCCCGCGTACCTAAAACTGCAAGCACCGGTCAGTTGCCCAGCACCAGCCGGCGCAGCGCCTGCGCCGCGCGTGCGTTCTCGCCGGCGTGGGCGACGAGCGCCCGGGCGAGCGCCTGCGCCCACTCGTCCAACTGCACCTGCTGGCGTGACAGCACCACGCCGCGCACCTCGTGGCAGATCTCGGCGGCGGGCTGGCCACGGTGCACGCCGAGCGACATGACCTGCTCGCCGAGCCGTACGGTCACCCGCTGCACCTCACCCGGCCTGCCGCGCATCCGGTCGGCCATCGTCCGCTCCCGCTCCACCGTGACGCACCCGGGCGGCAGCGCGTCGCCCAGGTTCTCGGTGAACACGCGGGCGTAGGTGGCGACGTCGGCGGTGTCGGCACGCAGAGCCGCCGCGACCATGTCAAAGGAGGGTTCAGCTTCCTGGTCGGTCATCGTGGGTCCGTTCGGATCGTCCTGGGGCTCTGCGAGCCCGCGCCCCCGGGCCGGGCACCCGGGTGACACCACCATTGTCACCGCCCGGCGAAGGTGGCCTTGCCGGGCCCATTCTCGATGAAGCTGCGCATCCCCGTCCGCTGGTCCTCGGTGGCGAACAGGCCCGCGAAATGCAGCCGCTCGATCTCCAGGCCGGTGTCCAGATCCACCTCAAGCCCGTCATCGATGGCCTGCTTGGCGGCGGCGAGGGCGATGGCCGGCCCGGTCGCGTACCGCGCCACCATGTCCCGCGCCGCGGCGTACACCTGATCGTCCGGCACCACCTGGTCCACCAGCCCGATGGCCAATGCCTCGGCGGCGGGCGGCTGCTCGGTTGCATCGCTCATGGCTCAAGGATGCACCGTTGCCGCGCTCACCCGACAAGGCCGCCGGCCGGGCCGGCACGCGGCAGCCGCGTGGTCAGCGCAGGTCGCCGTTGGTCATGCCGGGCGGCGCGGGGGGCAGCGCGACAAGGCCTAGCTCGGCCCGGCTGGCGAGCAGCGGATGCCGGGGCAAAACCCGGACCGTGTAGCCGAATGGCCCTGGCCGGCCCAACTCCACCGCGCCCGAGTAGCGGAACACGGTGCCGTCCGCGTCGCGGCCGTCGGTGCCGAGCGGCGCGTACGCCGGCCCGATGATCTCGTCGTCCTCGTCGGCGCGGCCGTAGGCGAGCTCGACGGTCACGTCGGCGGGCGACACCTTGCCGAGCGCCACGGTCGCCCGGACGGTGAGGATGGCGCCGAGCCGCAGGTCCCCCGCGCTCGCCTCGACGTGCTCGATCCGCACGTCGGGCCAGCCAGCGGAGATCCGCTTCTTCCAGTCGGCGAGCTCGCGCGCGGCGGCGTAACGCTCGCCGTCCGGCCCGGTGGCCGCGAGCGCGCGGGACGCCTGGGCGGCGGGCGCGTAAAGCGCGGTCACGTAGTCGTGCAGCATGCGGGAGGAGAGCACCTTCGGGCCGAGCGTGGTGAGCGTGTGCTTGACCATCTCGATCCAGCGCCGCGCCAGGCCGTCGCCGGCCCGGTCGTAAAACAGCGGCGCGACGTGCTGGCCGAGCAGCTCATACAGGCCGTTGGCCTCGATCTCGTCGCGCCTGTCCGGGTCATCGACGCCGTCCGCGGAAGGGATCTCCCAGCCGTTGGCGCCGTCGGACCACTCGTCCCACCAGCCGTCCTTGACCGACAGGTTCAGCCCGCCGTTGAGCGCCGCCTTCATGCCCGAGGTCCCGCACGCCTCGAGCGGGCGCAGCGGGTTGTTCATCCACACGTCGCATCCCTGCACCATCGCCCGGGCCAGCGCCATGTCGTAGTCCGGCAGGAAGACGATGCGATGGCGGACCCGCAGGTCGTCGGCGAACCGGACCATCTGCTGGATGAGCTTCTTGCCGCCCTCGTCGGCGGGATGCGCCTTGCCCGCGATCACGATCTGCACCGGGCGTTCGGGGTCGAGCAGCAGCCCGGTCAGCCGCTCCGGGTCGCGCAGCATGAGCGTGAGCCGTTTGTACGAAGGCACCCTGCGGGCAAAGCCCACCGTGAGCACGCCGGGGTCGAGCACGTCGTCGATCCAGCCAAGTTCCGCGCCGCTCGCGCCACGCTGCCGCCAGGACGCGCGCAGCCGCTCGCGCGCGGCGAAAACCAGCCGCTCGCGCAGCTTGCGGCGGATCGCCCAGATGTCCTCGCCCGGGACGACCGCCGCGTCGTCCCGGCCGTGCCCGCGCTGCATCACATCCGAGCCGATCTCGCGGTCGGCGAGATCGAGCACCTCGCGCGCCACCCAGGTGGGGGCGTGCACGCCGTTCGTGACCGAGCCGATGGGGACCTCGTCGGCGTCGAAGCCCGGCCACAGGCCGCCGAACATCTCCCTGCTCACCTTGCCGTGCAGGGCGCTCACGCCGTTCACCCGCTGAGCCAGGCGCATGCCCATGATGGCCATGTTGAACACGTCGGGATCGCCGCCAGGATAGGTTTCCGCGCCGAGCGCGAGCACCCGGTCGGCGGGCAGCCCGTCCCTTGCGCAGGTGCCGGTGAAATAGCGCTCCACCAGTTCCCTCGCGAACCGGTCGATCCCGGCCGGCACCGGTGTGTGGGTGGTGAAGACGGTGCCGACCCGGACCGCCTCCACCGCCTCGTCGAAACCGAGGCCCTCGGCCGCGTGCTCCCTGATGCGCTCGAGGCCGAGGAAGCCGGCGTGCCCTTCGTTGGTGTGGAACACCTCCGGAGCGGGATGGCCGCTGATCGCGCAGTAGGCGCGGACCGCCCGGACCCCCCCGATGCCGAGCAGCAGCTCCTGGCGCAGCCGGTGCTCGCCGCCGCCGCCGTAGAGCCGGTCCGTGACCTCCTGCAGCGCGGGCTCGTTCTCCTCGACATAGGAGTCGAGCAGCAGCAGCGGAACCCGGCCCACCGCCGCGCGCCAGACCTGCGCGGCGAGCTCGTGCGGAGAACCGAGCGCCCCGCCGTCGGGGAGCGGCACGGCGACCCGGACCGGCTGACCGCCGTCATCGCGCAGCAGGGTCAGCGGCAGCCCGTTCGGATCGGTGGCCGGGTAGCGCTCCAACTGCCAGCCCTCCGCCGACAGCGACTGGGTGAAGTAGCCGTGGCGGTACAGCAGTCCCACGCCGATGATCGGCACGCCGAGGTCGCTCGCCGTCTTGAGGTGATCACCCGCCAGGATGCCGAGGCCGCCCGAGTACTGCGGCAGCGCGGCGGTGATGCCGAACTCCGGCGAGAAGTAGGCGATGGCGGCGGGCGGCGCGGCAGTGGTGCCGCCCGCAGCGCTGGAAAGCGATTGATACCAGCGCGGGCCTTCCAGGTACTCGTGCAGGTCGTCGGCGGCGTCGGACAGGCGCCGCAGGAAGCGCCGGTCCTCCGCCAGTCGGGCCAGCCGCTCCGGCGGCACCTCGCCGAGCAGCCGGATCGGATCGTGACCGGCCGCCTCCCACCGCTCGCGGTCGATGGAGGCGAACAGGTCGAGTGTTTCCGCATGCCAGGACCACCGCAGGTTGAGCATGAGCTCGCCAAGCGGGGCGAGCGGCTCCGGCAGCGCGGCCGCAACCGTGAACCGGCGGATCGCTCTCATCTTCCGGCCTCCTGCGGCGCACGTCGGGCACGGGGGTCTGAAGACCGCGCGTCTCTCACGGGGAGTGACCTTAATCTGTCACGTGGCTATCTAGCGAACCGATCTGGACATCAGGGAGCCCAATGTCTGCGCGCGGGGAAAAGAACGCCTCCCGGGATAACTTGAACGGCACTGTGATGGGTAGCGTGACAGGGTGATCGGACGCATCCCCATCCTCGACGTCGAGCCCGTGGTCGAGTGCGGACGGCGGCCGGCGAAGGCCGTGGCGGGCGAGACCTTCGAGGTATCCGCGACCGTGTTCCGCGAGGGACACGAGATGCTCGGCGCCGACGTGGTCCTGCGCGGCCCCGACGGCCGCCCGCGGCCGCGGATCCGCATGCACGAGGTCACGCCGGGGACCGACCGCTATCGCGCGGAGGTCACGGTCACCTCGGCAGGCGTGTGGCGGTTTCACGTCGAGGCCTGGGGCGACCCGTTCAGGCACTGGTACCACGACGCCGGGATCAAGATCCCGCGCGGCCAGGATGTGGAGCTGATGCTCGCCGAGGGCGCCCTGCTGTTCGAGCGTGCCGCGCGGCGGGTCCGCGGGCCCGGGCGGGACATGCTCGCCGCGATCGCGGCACGGCTGCGTGATCCGGGCATCCCGCCGTCCGGCAGGTTCGCCGCCGCCACCGACGCCGAGGTCGCGTCGATCACCGATGCCTACCCGCTGCGCGAGCACGTCACGCGGTCCAGGAAGTTCCCGGTGATGGTGGCCAGGGAGCGGGCGCTTTACGGCTCGTGGTATGAGTTCTTCCCCAGGTCCGAGGGGGCGCAGATCGACCCGATGGGCCGCAGGGAGCCAACTTCGGGCACGCTGCGGACGGCGGCGCGGCGGCTGGACGCCATCGCCGCGATGGGTTTCGACGTGGTCTACCTGCCGCCCATCCACCCGATCGGTTTCACCGGCAGGAAGGGCCGCAACAACACGCTGGAGGCACGGCCGGGCGATCCCGGGTCTCCGTGGGCGATCGGATCGGCAGAGGGCGGCCATGACGCGGTCCATCCCGACCTCGGGACGCTGGAGGATTTCGACGCGTTCGTGGCGCGCACCCGCGAGCTCGGCATGGAGGTCGCGCTCGATCTGGCCCTGCAGACCTCCCCGCACCACCCGTGGGTCAAGGAGCATCCGGAATGGTTCACCACCCGGGCCGACGGCTCGATCGCCTACGCGGAAAACCCGCCGAAGAAGTACCAGGACATCTACCCCGTCAACTTCGACAACGATCCCGACGGCAGTTACGCCGAGGTGCTCCGCATCGTCAGGCACTGGATGGACCACGGCGTGCGGATCTTCCGGGTGGACAATCCGCATACCAAGCCGCTGCGGATGTGGGAACGGCTGCTCGCGGACATCTGTGCCACCGACCCTGACGTGCTCTTTCTGGCCGAGGCTTTCACCAGGCCCGCGATGATGGGCGCCCTGGCCAAGATCGGCTTCCACCAGTCCTACACGTACTACACCTGGCGCGTCGGCACCGCCGAGCTCGAGGACTACCTGCAGGAGCTTTCCGGGCCCGCCGCCACGTACATGCGGCCCAACTTCTTCGCCAACACCCCCGACATCCTGCACGCCTACCTGCAGCACGGCGGGCCCGCCGCATTCAAGGTCAGGGCCGTGCTCGCGGCCATGCTCTCACCCACCTGGGGCATCTACTCCGGGTACGAGCTGTGCGAGAACGTGCCACTGCGCCCGGGCAGCGAAGAGTACCTGGACTCGGAGAAGTACCAGTACAAGCCGCGCGACTGGGCGGGCGCCGAACGCAGCGGGCGCAGCCTCGCCCCGTTCATCACGCAACTCAACATGATCAGACGTGCCCACCCCGCCCTGCACCGATTGCGTAACCTACGTTTTCATCACGCGGACCAGCCAGAGTTCATCTGCTTCTCCAAACGGCTTACCCTGGCAGAAACCGTGCAGGATGCGGGATCTGCCGCGGCGGGCCGCGGCCCGGACACCGTGCTTGTCGTCGTGAACACCGATCCGCACCAGCCGCGCGAGGCGACAGTGTGGCTCGACCCGAGCGCACTGGGCAGCGACGGCGGTGAGGAGCTCGTCGTCACTGACGAGCTGACCGGTGAGTCCTACCAGTGGGGCCGGGCCAACTACGTTCGCCTCGACCCGGAACGCACGCCCGCGCACATTTTCACGGTCACGCCGGGGCCAGCCCAGCCCTAGCGGCCAGCGGCGATGGCCGGCGGGCCGCTCCGGCGGCCCAAAACAACACAGATCGCGACGCCCCGGAGATCCGGGCGCGCGGACACATGTCAGTACACCACGCACACAGCAGCACTTCCTGGAGACGCCAGTGGTGACACCGAAAAACCCGGTCACGCCGTACCGCTCCGGTTTCGGGCCGGTGCACAGCGAGCCAGTGCCCGATCCGTTCGCGTTCGGCAAGCCACGGGACCCGCACTGGTACAAGCGCGCCGTCTTCTACGAGGTCGTCATCCGCGGCTTTCACGACTCGAACGAGGACGGCACCGGCGACCTGCAGGGCCTCACAGCACGGCTGGACTACCTGCAATGGCTCGGCATCGACTGCATCTGGCTGCTGCCGATCTACGCCTCGCCGCTGCGCGACGGCGGGTACGACATCTCGGACTTCATGACCGTGCTGCCCGATTTCGGGCATATCGGTCACTTCGTCGAAATGGTCGACGAGGCGCACAAGCGCGGCATCCGGGTGATCGCCGACCTGGTCATGAACCACACCAGCGACGCCCATCCGTGGTTTCAGGCCTCACGCAACGACCCGGACGGCCCGTACGGCGACTTCTACGTGTGGTCGGGCACCGACGACAAGTACCGGGACGCGCGGGTCATCTTCGTCGACACCGAGCACTCGAACTGGACGTTCGACCAGGTCCGCGGGCAGTACTACTGGCACAGGTTCTTCTCCCACCAGCCGGACCTGAACTACGAGAACCCGCGGGTGCAGGAGGCGATGCTGGAGGTGCTGAGGTTCTGGCTCGACCTCGGCATCGACGGTTTCCGGCTGGACGCCGTGCCCTACCTGTACGAGCGCGAGGGCACCAACTGCGAGAACCTCAAGGAAACCCACGAGTACCTCAAGCGCATCCGCACCGAGGTCGACCGCCTCTACCCGGACCGGGTGCTGCTCGCCGAGGCCAACCAGTGGCCCGACGACGTGGTCCAGTACTTCGGCGACAGCCAAAGCGGCGGGGACGAATGCCACATGGCGTTCCACTTCCCGCTGATGCCGCGCATCTTCATGGCCGTGCGGCGCGAGCAGCGCTACCCGATCTCGGAGATCCTGGCCCAGACCCCGGCCATCCCCGAGCACTGCCAATGGGGTATCTTCCTGCGCAATCACGACGAGCTCACGCTGGAGATGGTCACCGACGACGAGCGTGACTACATGTACGTCGAGTACGCGAAGGACCCGCGGATGAAGGCGAACATCGGCATCCGCCGCCGGCTCGCCCCGCTGCTCGACAACGACCGCAACCAGCTCGAGCTGTTCACCGCGCTGCTGCTGTCGCTGCCCGGCTCGCCGGTG
>Ga0137377_10002551_pt1 | contig 13624 bp, 11 predicted proteins | sample SagtaG_22_FD_104815 | JGI IMG/M metagenome (GOLD analysis project Ga0137377, IMG submission 104815) | Vadose zone soil microbial communities from Sagehorn Ranch, Mendocino, California, USA - Sage2_L_40_16 metaG | ecosystem: Environmental > Terrestrial > Soil > Vadose zone | place: USA... | reverse complement strand
TCAAGTTCGTATCCTCTTTCAACTGAACCAATCAACATCTTGTAGTAGTAGAAATAGTCAAGACCAAACAACCCCGCCAGCATTGCTAGACCAAAGGAAACAATCGGAGCAGCTACGTGGAACTTGTATCCACTTATAACTAGGACCAGCTTGACAAACTGCAAAGAATAAGCTGCTGCCCCGAAAACGGCTAGAACCACGCTCACGCCTGTAGCTCTGACTCGCATAATCATGTCGTTGAAGTGCATTTGCGTTTCGATGACGACTTTCCATTCGTCGAAAAGAAGTTCCAAGCGTTTTTCATCAGAAATCTGGAGATCGGGATTTTTCTCGGCTGTCATAGGCTTGGCTGCCCAGTCACGGAGTCCTTCCTGATGGCTATCTATTCACGTTATTGGTGATGGCCCTCATTGGTGCACTTGCCCTTGGTACCTCCAAGGGGCAGAATTGTCTCTTGAGGTTCCACGCAGAGCATTCAACCTGTTGCCTGATAAGTAGAGGCGAAAGTAGAGTCGCTGAGCCATTTCTTGAACGCGGGATTTTCGCTAAATTGCTTGTAGAGTTCGGTGTGGTCCTTCAAAAGTTCGATAATCACGCGTTGAAGTGCAATGTCATGTTCGATACGAGCGTTCTGTTTGTCGGAGTTCTTCATCGCGTTCTGATATGCTCGATCAGCTGACACCTTCGCGGGGATCTCCTCACCGATGAGCTTCCGGATCTTATCTATATCCTTCCAGTCAATATTGCCGAACTGCTCGTTGAACAGCTTGAGAATATTGGAGAGCCGATCCAGCTTTGCTTCGGGAACTCTCCGTTCGCTTTCAGTGCCCGGCGGACCAATTTCGGAACTCACCTCTGGGAGGGTTATCTGAATGGATGTCTTGATCTCCGTGCGATAGCTGTCCATGTTGATAGCCTCGAGGATGCCACGGGAAAGATCCTCTTCCTTTGGCGCTGGGATTTTTGGGATCAGAAAGTTCAGAAAGATCGATAGCTTTTCCCAATCGGCGACATTGTAGGGCAGTATTGAAGCAAGATACGTATAGATGCGAACATAGCTCTTCGCCTTTGCTTTGAAGTCGACCTTGTCCTTGTCGTTTAGTTGTACAATGTATGCAGCCACACAGACATCTAGGATGGGGTCCAGCTTGTCACGGTCGGCTCCACCCAGATAAAGGGAAACTAGCTCCTCGACCTGGTTGAAGTTGTAGACTTGATAGGCGTCTAAGGTCCCTCTCAAATCGTGCAGAGTGTTCGGGTCCGTCTCGCCGCTAAGGATAGTGGTCTTGTAATAGGGGGCAAACGCTGCCTGGATTGTGTCTGCATCGTTGACAAAGTCCAGCACGAAGGTGTCATACTTATCCGGGTGAGCACGATTCAAACGGGAAAGGGTCTGCACTGCCTTGATGTCCAAGAGAACCTTGTCCACATACATTGTGTGGAGTAAAGGCTCGTCGTACCCAGTCTGGAATTTCTCGGCAACGATTAAGAAGCGGTAAGGATCCTCACGGAACTTCTCCGGAATCTTGTTACTGGGAAAACCGTTGAGTGAGGCTTCGGTTATTTTCTGGCCTCCATACTCGGATTCACCCGAGAACGCGACGATTGCTTTGTATGGACTCTTGCGGGCGATCAAGTCATCTCGAAAGGCATGGAAATACTGGATAGCCCGCTGGATACCACTGGTTACCACCATGGCCCGTGCTTGACCGCCCAGCTTGTGTTTGGTCAGAACCTGTTCGTTGAAATGGTCCACCATGATCTCTGTCTTCTGGCTTATCGCATAATCGTGCGACTCGACATAGCGGCGAAGTCTCTTCTGAGCCTTCTTCGCATCAAACTCTGGATCATCTTCAATCATCTTCAGGAGGCGATAGTAACTTTTCACTGGAGTATAGCTCTGAAGCACATCCAAAATGAAACGTTCTTGGATCGCCTGTTTCATCGTGTAAGTGTGGAATGGACGATGTTTAACCACCCCTGGTTCCGATACCGGTTCCCCGAAGACCTCCAGAGTCTTGTTCTTGGGTGTGGCCGTGAAAGCGAAATAGCTTGCATTTGACAGCATCTTGCGGGATTCCATGATTCGATTGATCGCGTCTTCGGTCGATTCTTCTTCCTCATCGCCATGACCGGAAAGCGCGATGTTCATCTTGGCTGCTGTGCGTCCACCTTGGCTAGAGTGTGCCTCGTCGACAATGATAGCGAACTTCCGCCCTCGATGCTCTTTTTCTATTGCATCAACTATGAACGGGAACTTCTGAATAGTCGTAATGATGATTTTCTTGCCTTCCTGCAGCAACTTACGGAGGTCGACCGAATGCTCAGCGTGACCAACGGTCGCTGAAACCTGAACGAACTGTTTGACCGTGTCTTTGATCTGTCTGTCAAGAATCCTCCTATCAGTCACCACAACTATAGAATCGTACAGTTGGGCGCGGTTCTTCTCCAATCCGATAAGCTGGTAGGCCAACCAAGCAATGGAATTACTCTTGCCGCTACCGTTGGAATGCTGAAGAAGGTATCGTTTGCCCACTCCATTCAGACGTACATCGGCTAGGAGTTTACGGACGACGCTTAATTGATGATACCGGGGAAAGGCTTGCCGAGCCGTCTTTCGACCGCGATCGTCTACCTCTACAACGACTTGAGCATAGTTTTCTAAGATGTCAGCGAGTCCAGACTTGCTTAACACTTCTTTCCATAGGAAATCCGTCTTTAGTCCGTTGGGGTTGGGTGGGTTACCCGCTCCGTCATTGTATCCCTTGTTGAATGGAAGAAACCAAGATGCTTCGCCCGTAAGCTCAGTGCAGAAGCGCAATTCTTGGTCATCGACGGCAAAATGCACCACACAGCGGCCGAACTGGAACAATAATTCGCGGGGATCACGGTCCCGTTTGTATTGCTGTACCGCATCTTCCACTGTTTGCTTCGTCAAGCTGTTCTTCAGCTCAAACGTTGCGACGGGAAGGCCGTTGATGAATAGACAAATGTCGAGAGCGAGTTGGGTCTCGTCCTTACTGTAACGAAGCTGGCGAGTGATGCTGAATATGTTGGCTGCGAAGCGCTCAACAGCTTTCAGATTCTCCGGTGATGGAGTAGCATAGAATAGATCGATCGACGCAGGGCCATGCTTGATGCCTTTCCGGATAACATCGATCACTCCGCGTTTCGTAATTTCCCCTTGCAAACGGCTCAGGAACTGCTGCCTGTGCGATCCCGCTTCGCTCAGTTCAAGCTGAAGAACCATTTGAGGCTGGGTAGCTCGCAGAAATGCGAATAGTTTCTCCGTGTCTAGCGCATAATCGCGGTCGTAATCAGCTGGCTCACCTTCTGAGTACTTGGACTCATTGACGAGCGAATGGACGATAAGGGCTTCAAGCCCTCTTTCACTTGTGTCACTCGGCGGCATCCAGGTTCTCCTCATCCGGTTCTAACTCCGAGTCGTCGATCATTCTGTCAGTCTCACTCTCAAGTGGAGATTCATCCACCTCTTGCTGCTTAGGCAGCAGGACACCGTCTACGTCCCGCTTGCCAGTCACTACGTCCGCTATGAGGCGGGTGCGGAGCTCGTTCAGAAGTTCAATTTCACGAATGATCTGCGCTGCGACTTTGTCAAGCCGAGATGTGTGCTGATGAATCGAAGAGATAATGCACGATTGTTCAGCCTTATCACGTGGGAATGCAATTATCATATTTCCTATGAAATCCCAATCGGCACGAGGCATTTTGGCCCCGAATGTTGAACTGGTTACCAGATCCACGAATTGAGTTGATCGCAACTTAACCTCGATGAACTCAGGCAATACCGCATCATTCTCCGGACGGAGAACCAACACTTCCCCTACGCAAACGCCCGGCTTCTGGGGACGAGCCACCTTGGCGAGATAAGGGCGAAGCTTACCGAAGAGGATGTCGCCCGGTCTGAACCGCTTGACTTGGCTCTCGAATTTCACCTCCATTTCAGGGAGCCTGAGCACACCCGTCCAGCTCTCGATGTTCTCAAGTGCTACATAGATTTCATCAGGGTGTTTTGTTTCGGATTGATCGTTCACGTTGCGGACAAGATACTTGAGTCTACGGAGTTCCCAGTGCTCTGGAATATCTCCCAGATATCTGATCGTTGAACGTTTGAGTGAAACTCGTGGCTCGACGCCTATTGTCATTGCTCTGTCGGTTATTGCACGCTTCTCATCATTCAGCAAGCTGATGAGGGTCCGCTTATTGGAGAGTAGAATTCGAAAGGCTGTATCCTGACTCTTCAAGAAAGCTACTATTCGGTTCTGTTCGTCGATAGGAGGATAGGGTACAGGTATGACGCGAAACCGATCAAAATAGAGCCGATTGCGTTCGTACATAATGCCATATGACCAGCGACCAAATTGTATCAGGTAGATGGGTGATCGATACAAGTAGTGAAAGTACCAAGGATTCAGGGGGCGTGCAGGCCGACCAACCGCGTATGCAGGACTTAGTATGCCTTCGAATGGAGAAACTCCGATCGATCCCATGAACGCATTCATTAGATTATAGCCGAGTTCTCCTTTACGAATGTGCTTGTACGCAGAGCGATCTTCAGGTGCTCTCTCTTTGCGGCCGAGATCACTTTGAGGAATTACTCCGCGAAAACGATCAATAGATAATAGCTTGAGGCTAGGGTGGCCAGTATCCACCACCTCTCTAAACAAACGACCGCTGCGGATAACATGCCAGTTTTCTGGAATCGTGCCCAGCCATTCGAGGCCCGAATCCTTCATAACTGCGTTTGGCCTAAGGGGACAGGACGTCGTTAGATCCTCAATTGCCCCTTCCGAGGAGCTCATCAAGCATCCCTCCCACTTCCTTCTCGGTCGCCAGGATATCGTTACGGATCTCTTCTAGGGAGCGTAATGCGTGTGGTTTGTAGAAGTAACGAGTGAAACTAATCTCGTACCCTACTTTAGTACTGGCCTCATCAATCCAAGCGTCCGGAGCGTACGGAAGCACCTCCCGCCGGAAAAATGATTCAATACCTCCAGGCTCAAGCAGTCGTACATGTTCGGTGTCACGCAATTCGATGTCAGGCTCGTATTCCACAATGCATCGATCGCCGTCGATGGTCGTCTCGAACAAGCCCCGTAACGGATCAGCTTTGACATTACCAGTTTTGTGAATTGTCTTGATGACGGGTGGTGAGGTTTGATCGACGATACCCTTTGCCTTCAATGCCTTAATCTCGCTAGGCGTGTAAGCTCGGTTTGGATTGATATTACGTACGCGAAGGGGACGTTCGACAATGACCTTCTCGTATCCGAACGTCTCGTTGAGAAAAATCTTGGAATACTCGGTTTCCTTGAAATCCAATAGATTTTCGACGATCCGACGCCTGTCATCTTCCGACAGTTCGCAGTTCTTCATGCCTAGGTTCTTACGAAGAATTTTGAACCAGGCGGTTGCGTCGATAAGTTGCACCTTTCCACGTCGGCGTTCACCTTTATGATTGGTAAGCACCCAAATGTAGGTCTGTATTCCTGTATTGTAGAACATGTTCAGCGGTAGTGCTATGATCGCTTCGAGCCAATCGTTCTCCATGATCCAGCGGCGAATATTGCTCTCGCCTTGACCTGCGTCGCCCGTGAAGAGCGACGAACCGTTATGGACTTCTGCGATGCGGCTACCCAACTTCGAGCCGCGTTTCATCTTCGTGATCATGTTCACGAGGAATAGCAGCTGACCGTCAGAAGAACGGGTCAGAAGGCTATACTCAGGTTCTCCCGCGTAGCTAATCATGAAACGAGGATCCTTGATACCTTCTTTTCCGCCCATGCGCTCCAGGTCAGTTTTCCAGCTCTTACCGTAGGGAGGATTTGATAGCATGAAATCAAACTCTTGCGTTGGGAAGCCATCCGAAGAGAGAGTAGAGTTACTTCTCATGTTCTCCGCTTCGGTGCCGTCTCCCTTGAGGAGCAGGTCTGACTTTGTAATGGCATAGGTCTCGGGATTGACTTCTTGTCCAAACAGATGGATGGACACTTCTTTTCCATTGGTCCGAGCCAGTTCTGCTAGTCGTTCCTCTGCAACCGTAAGCATGCCCCCTGTGCCACACGCCCCGTCGTACACAAGATAAGTGCCGGAACTAATTTGATCGGCAATGGGGAAAAAGACGAGGTCTGCCATCAGCTTAACTACGTCCCGCGGCGTGAAGTGCTCGCCGGCCTCCTCGTTGTTTTCTTCATTGAATCGGCGAATCAGTTCTTCGAAAATCGTTCCCATCCCATGGTTGTCGAGCCCCGGAATCTTCACCTCACCCTTGGGGTCAAGAATTGGTTTCGGGCTGAGGTTTACTGAAGAGTCAAGGAACTTTTCAATCAGGCTACCTAGAATGTCCGCCTCGACCAACTTGTCGATTTGGTTGCGAAACTGGAACTTATCGAGGATTTCCTGAACATTTGCGGAAAAACCATTAAGGTAGGCCTCGAAGTCGGACCTTAGCTGTTGCTGCTTTGCGCGAGAATGTAGATCTCGCAGCGTGAACTTGGACGTGTTGTAGAACGCCTCTCCTGAAGCATGACAAAGGGCTGCGTGCTGATCGACGCTGCCAGCAGCATCGAGCAGTGTCTTCATGCTCAGAACTTTCTCCTTCGTTGGCTCGAGTACTGCGTCTAATCGGCGAATAACGATCATTGGCAAGATCACGTCTCGATATTTGCCGCGTACGTACACATCTCGCAACACATCATCCGCAATTCCCCAGATGAAATTTGCAATCCATTGTTGGTTGTTGTTGCTGTCACTCATGGCTTTCTGAGCGTCCTTGGATCTCTTGGGATGATCTCATTCTGATGTACAATATTCAAACTCTCATGTATTTGCGGATTCCTATGAGGGTACCCGGGCCCATCTTCGACTTCGTCGTTCGAAAAAGGATGCCAATACAGCCGGGTACGACATCAGCTATATTGTCGCAGCGAGGATTGGGACCGATGGACCCGCTGAAACATCCTCTGGACTGGAACTACATGGCGGGCTGGTTTGATAGTAGTGGTTCCATTTACGAAATCAGAAAAGCTCAGCGCTTTGCGTTGGAGGCAAGACTCAGATTCTCGAGCTACGACCGATGCTTCCTGGAACATGTCCGGGATCTTGTGGGTGGAGGATCCATTACGGCTGAGCCCCGCCCGAAGGGTTCCTATTATCGGCTCACAGTCACAGGCTACTACCGTGTCGAAAGCATCTTGGCAAGACTGCTACCGCATCTCAGACGAAAGAGACGAATGGTGAAAGACTGGCTTGAATTACACAAGTCCAAAGCTGAGATAGGACGACTAAACAGAAAACTCCGATTGAAACCCAGCAGGTTTCTCAGAGCTGAAGTATCTCAAATGAGGAGGGCCGTCCAGCAACTCGGTCCACCACCCCTAAGGGACACGCTTTAGACCCCTACCCCCCTACCCGGGGGGCCTACAGCGAAGGCTAACGGTCGACTCACAAGTCTTCGGCAGTGCCTGGGCAACGATCGAGACCTCCCCGCAAACAGTTTGGCGCAAAGACCCCTGCTGTCCCAAACCCAAAAGTGCTTTGGGTGATTTTCCGTCTGGGTGATTTTCACCCCACTTTTTCACCCCAAAACCGCGCTTTTTTGACCCTTCTCCAGGGTGAGTTTTAGCCCACCGTAGTGGATGAAAAGTAACCCGTAATCCCGAAGTAGGAAAATCTGGGTTTTCCCGGGGAGTCCTGACTCTTCACGAAATGCTGATACATTCTCGTGAAAAGGCGAAGTCGGCTCAAGGTCCGGAGCTCACTTTTCCTTTTTGGCGGGCTGTCTTCCCCTCGGCTTAGTTTGTATTGGTTCGACCACGAGGCCCCCCTTCAGTGAATCTATCTGAGCTTCCACTTCTTGGCCCGGCTTGAATGGAAAGCTACTGTCCCGTGCCAGCTCCGTGGGTATGTAGACGAAAAACTTGTCATAGACCCCCCGACCGGTCTTCGTGGGTCTATTGATGAACCGTCCTCTAGCCCTCGTAACCATGGTAGCTCTTTTTGGTGCCACCATTGGTGGCTATCGCTTTCCGGCTCACAAAATAGGCTACCATATTGGTGCCACAACCATTATACGAACTCCTACGCCTGAGTGTCGCCAACCCTCAGGTGTCCGGGCAAATGTCCGAAACTCGCTCCCTGTGCCCGAGATGCGGTCTAAGAGTGGTGCAGGACCGAGAGACCGGAGAATGGGTATGCGTCTACTGTGGCTTCATTTCGAGCAACAAGCCTAGGGAGCAGCTCACAGGGAAGAACATTTCTCAAGGACCTGACCTGACTAAACGCCTACAACTCTTGAATCAGGTAAGCCAGCAGTTTGGGAAGGCGAAGGTTGAGGAGCTTCTCGAGGATGATCCCGCGCTGAAAGAGGCATGGCGTCTCCAACTACTGGATGAAGTCACGAAACAGTTTGGCAGAGAGAAGGTCGAAGTCATGCTGCGCGACGAACCGGAATTGAAACAACAATGGAACGAATTCGTCGAATCCCCGATTCCTCAAACGATAGATCTCGAAACCGCTCGTCCGGACAGGCTGTGGTATCTCGCCCCACTATTCTTCAGCATCGTGGGCGGCCTTGTTGCCTACGTGGTGGTGAAAGATAAGGACAAGAGCATGGCTGAAACTTGTCTCGCCTTGGGATTCTTGGTCTTCCTAGGATGGTTTGTCTTTCTCTTCATGCTATAAATCCAGTTGGGCCTCGAGGCCAGGTTTGCCTCTATGAACGCTTTTGCCGAAAAGGAAACGGACTTTCGGGAATTGGTTCAGTCTATACAAAGAGCGGGCGAATTGATGGAGGATGAACGCCATTTCAGACTCCCCGTGAAGGGCAAGAGGGATCCAATATTCAGAGAGCGAGTCTACTGCTACGAATTGTATCATCGCCTTCGTCAAGTACTCGAAGGGAAACAGGAGTTTCGTTATGCCTTGCATGGAGAAGTCGACAAGGAGAAACATCCCATTATTGCCAAGAAATGTGGTAGGAAGATACCGGACCTTCTTGTTCACGTTCCCGGAGAAATGGAGCACAATTTGGCTGTAATCGAAGTCAAGCCGTCGACGGCTTCACTCGACGGACTGAAGAAAGATATCAAGACACTACGTTGTTTCAAAACAAAGGCATCCTATCACAGAGGAATCATGCTAATTTACGGTGATGGAACTGATGAACCACCTGTTTCAATAGAAATCGCTAGGAAGCTGATCGGGCTATCTACTATACTTCTAATGGGGCATAAGGGTCCAGGGGCAAGGATCGAGTCGCTGAATGGACGGACCGCGGGCAACGGAACTTGAATAGCCTAAAGCTCGTGGCGATGGAAACGTGACACCTCTTAGGCATGACAGTTTGAGGCCTTGTCAGTGGAGATCTGATTCCCAGGCACTCCGAAGTTCGATTCAAGTAGCTCTCTCAATGACGGCAACGCGGAAGGTCATGGCTCAACAAGCTCCGTATACCGTGGAGCCAAGTCCCAAACTCCGTGAGCTTTGCCGAAGACTCTCTGAAGCTATAGCCAAGGACACCAAAGTCGATTGAAAAGGCGAAGCAATGAGGATATCGAAAATAGGACGCGATCTCATTAGGTCAGAATAGAGTCGTCTGAGTGCTTTCTGGTATCCCTGGCTTTGCGTACGGTATGTCATCGTAGATGAATCTGTGAAGGTTCGGCTCGATCAGAGGATCGAATCCAAATTCGATTCTAAAGTTGCTGTTCATTATCTTCGCTCCTATTTCGTTGTGCGAAGCGTAGACGAGATAGTAGACATGAGTATTGTCTTCGGTCTTGACATTTACTGCCCCAACGAAAGTGAAACCAATAGCTTGCAACCTGTCGAGAAACAAGTCTCGCAGCTCGAAGCGAGTGCGTTTCGACGACCACGAATTATTACCGATTAAGGCGGTTATGTCTTCAGCTAACTTGGTCGCCCTTTCCGGTTCCGCTTCGATTGCTCCCATAGTACGAATGATTCCTGGTGTTTGGAGATTGACGAGTACTTCCGAGTTGTTCCGCTTCGAAATTTCCTCGATTGTCGGCCAAGTTAGTTGGAAGACTTTGGTTTTGTCTTCCCCGTAGTATACAAGCCCATCTGGGTCGAGAAAACAGAAAGTGAACTTCCAATCTTCTATCTGCTTGAGAAGAGAATCGATTTCCTTGTTACAATCTCCTTCGATGATCTTGATGTTAGGTATTCCGGCTACGGCCTTTCGAAGTAGTAATCGTCGGTCTTTATCGATTTCGATTGCGTAACATTGCGGATGAGCTTCAGATTCAGCCGCAATCAGCGGTGAACCGTTGGTTTCTCGGCCTTCGAAAAGGACTTTTCCGCTACCGCCATGCGTATCGATATAGGCAAAGTTGCCGTAAATTTTCTCGAAAGTCAAGCAAGCTTTGAGGTACTTCCGTAAGATACTGTATTTTTGCTTGGTATGTTTCTTGATCTCGATACGAGCACTGGTCAATACATTCATTCTCATCTATTGCTTATTATCTTAAAAACACCCGATAGAATGACGTTCGCGAAAAGCGATTGGGTGACAAATCCGCCATCGAGTGGACGGATGCTACGTGGAATCCCACTACCGGATGCTCTAAGGTCTCGCCTGGTTGTAAAAACTGCTATGCTCAAAGACTGTCGCAACGACTACAGAAAATGGGAAATCCAAAGTACAAGAACGGTTTTCGGTTTACCATTCACTCCGACGCTCTGAATCTTCCACTTACTTGGAGATTACCACGGAAGATTTTCGTCAACAGCATGTCGGACTTATTCCATGAGAATATGCCGGAGAACTATCTGAGAAAGTGCTTCAAGGTCATGGAAGAAGCGGACTGGCACGTTTACCAGATTCTGACCAAGAGACCCGAGAGAATGCTGTCCTTCGTACGAGAGTACGGCCTGGTGCCGGATCATATTTGGTTGGGAACATCTGTGGAGATGTCTATGTTCAAGCCTCGAATTGATATTCTGAAGCAAGTTGACTGTAAGATCAAGTTCATCAGCTTCGAGCCGTTACTCGGACCGATTGGTATCGTCGACCTGGCCGGAATGTCATGGGCAATCGTTGGCGGAGAGAGTGGTCCTAATCATCGCCCAATAATGAAAGAATGGGTAAGAGAAATCCGTGACCAGTGCAAAGGGCAGGGAGTCGCATTTTTCTTCAAGCAGTGGGGGGGTATCACTCCAAAAGCTGGCGGAAGAAGCCTTGACGGACGCGAATGGAACGAATACCCTGCAATGTACGATTCGACGATCGAACTACCGTTGGCTTCCATTAACTGAGACTTGATGACTCCGCTTGACTCTCTTAGAGAAGCTCAAATCCTGACCGTCAGCCAACCCATCAAAACTGAGACCCGTCTGCGGGAACTGCCGCTTCGACTGTGCAGCCGATGTCACAGTTCTAACATCGTCAGCTGAGTTACTCCCACGCCAACATTCCAGGGACAATATCATCCCGTGGAAGTGGGATCAAGTGGGACGCACCGCATCGTGGACAGAAGTAGCCGAGCCCCTCAAGTTCATGATTTTCATACAAATATTTCCAGTGATGTGGATCAACTTCATCGAGATTCGGAATGCGGACGTTGTGCACTGTTACCTTCAACGGTCCGATTAGTGTCCCATTACACGCGGGTCCTCGACACTGCATCCCTTTGCCCATGTACGGGACCACTGGCGACGTTATCGATAAGTGATAGGTTGCCGAAACTGCCTTGCAGAAATGTCTCTGTTCCCCCCGACGACAATGGAGCGTCTTCGAGAGTTCGTCAAACTCAATCTCTGTGACGAATGCTACCAAAAGTATCTGGGGCCTCGATGCCTTGCAAATCGCCGCGCAGCTTTCCTATTGCGGCCAAGAACATATCGATCTGATCAGGCGCGCTCAGTCCTCACTTTCCCCGGTCAGTAGTGACTGGTGCAATCATCATAAAACTTAGCGTATGGCGGACTGGCGAGTTCTGGGCAACCGGACCAAAGATTGGTTGGTTGACCCCCGAGATCGGCGAAAGAATTGTAGGGGAACTCGCGATGTGGGAAGGAGTTTGCAAATGATATCTCACCCTTTCCTTTTCTGCCCGAAGGTTAATGCGAAGAACTGATTGCTGCCTTGGTATTGTGCAACCACCTAAGCGAAGATCAAAGCCTTGGTTGTTTGCTGAAGCCCACGAATTATCCTCGGTGGACCAAGTCATCGAGAAAATGTTTCGATTAAGAGGAAAATTGACTCCACTTGAGAACGTTGCGGCAGAAAGGGTCCTCCAAGCAACGGGAGACGGGATTATGGGCTTTCTCTTTGTCTACGTACATCAGGCACAACATATTCTCGACCTGACAAATAAGCAAAGACTATCGGACGCCCAGCTGTCCGCCTGGGATCTCCCGGAAGAGGCTGTGCATGAACTTCTCGTCGCAAGTCTGCTAGCTTTCCTGGGAGCAATTCCGCAAGGAATTTCTCATCTGCGCCGTATGATTGAGCTTATCGTGGAGGCCGCATTTCTGTCTTCTTCGTACACATCTCCGAATGGAGGCACGCGGAGTCTGTTCACCGAGATCTATCTAACTGACTTGTGGCAGCACTACACTGCAACTAAGCCATTGACCGCTCGCGAAGTGATCGAGGCAGTGCACTCTTGGGGGCTCAAAGCTTCGACGGAATTGGCAAACTTCAACTCACTCTGCGTGATAAGATTCGCTGCTCCCTACTGTGAAGCTCATCTCGAGGAACTGTGCCAGGCTCACATGAGGAGGGGTCTTCCTTCGCCTGTTTCCATCAGGACCCAAAAGAGGGATCAATGCTCGGTAAAGAACTGTCATTTCAAGCCAATAGCGGTGGTTTTTGACAGAGTACCGAACTTCGAACTCATGCGAGAGGTGGCAGCTGTCATCCTCAAAGGGGCGGGATACTCGTCTGGACTACACAAGAGAACCAAAGAATTGTACGATAAGACGTCTAGTTTCGTTCACGTAACCCGTATGGCCCACAAGCATTATGCGGAATGGGAAAGAGAAGACCTCGAGGCTTGGCAGGACATAATCAGAGGTCTGATACCTTGGCTCTCAGAGACATTGGCCATTATGTGGAGGCATTATCAAATCGATATGCCAGGGGTGCTTGAGTACCTCAAAAAAATAGATTATGATCCATTCGCGGTAAGCTTCCAGGACTTGAAGAAGTCCGCCTATTTTTGCGAGGCCTACCTTCGGACTTCTGAAAGAAGTGGGCTCGCCACCTCGTAGTGCATTCTCCAGGGCATGAGAACTGACTGCTCGTCCCCTAATCTCTAGCGATCTGGTCCGTTCGCTTGAGAAAGTAGTGATTGAGCTTTCGCTTATCTTGACCCGTCTCTCCGCCTACCCCCGCGCCTGTAAAGGCGGGTTCTCTCTTCCGTTCAGATCCTCTTGAATTTGGTCGGGTTTACTAGGTTCTTGAGTAGCTCGACGTCTCTGCGAAGGTCTTCCTTCTCTGCTTTGAGCTTCGTTATGTCGTTCTCCATTTCCTGTTGTTTCTGTGTGGCTGCTATGCTGCTGCCGCCGTGGCTCCCGAGGTTGAGGACGGGTTCGGTTTTGAGCGAGTCTTGCTGTATTTTCTCCATGCGCATCGGGT
>Ga0137377_10002544_pt1 | contig 13638 bp, 12 predicted proteins | sample SagtaG_22_FD_104815 | JGI IMG/M metagenome (GOLD analysis project Ga0137377, IMG submission 104815) | Vadose zone soil microbial communities from Sagehorn Ranch, Mendocino, California, USA - Sage2_L_40_16 metaG | ecosystem: Environmental > Terrestrial > Soil > Vadose zone | place: USA... | reverse complement strand
CTTTTGCAGTGTGCGGCAAGCAAAGCTTCGCCGGTCAGCGCATGACGGGTTTCGCTCGAGGTCTCGATCAGCACCGGCTCGCAACCCAGCGCGGTGAGAATGTGGCGATATGGCGGATAGCCGGGCACTGTGACCGCAACCCGATCGCCCGGCTCGAACATCGCAAGGAAGCCCAGGATGAACGCGCCCGACGACCCCGTGGTGACCACGATCCGCCCCGCATCCACCGCGCAGCCATAGGTGTCGCGGTAATGCCTGGCAATGCGCTCGCGCAGCGAGGCAATGCCGAGCGCGGAGGTGTAGTCGATCTGCCCGCCGTCGAGCGCCGCGCGCGCCGCTAGAATCGCCGCTTTCGGCGCCGGAGCCGCCGGTTGTCCGACTTCCATATGAATGACGTGGCCGCCAGCGGCTTCAATGCGCGCGGCCGCCGCCATCACGTCCATCACCATGAACGGCGGAACATTGCTTCGTCCCGACGCCGTCAGAAGGTGCCCGGCCCGCTCTCTCAAGGTCGCATCAAGCATCGAACTCTGCTAATCATCCCGGCGCCCCAGACTAACCGCATTCCACGGTTTGGTAGGGCATATCTCGTATCCGGCCCGCCGCCAACACCTATAGACCGCTCCATGCTGCTCCGTATCGCACACCGCAAAAAAATGTCGAAGCTGACGGCTGCCGCCATAGCCGTCGCGCTTGCGCTGGCGCCGATTGCGGCACATGCGCAGGAAAGGGGCCCACCGGTCATCCGCGACACCGAATCCGAGCAACTGCTGCGCGAATACACCAGACCCATCCTGCGCGCCGCCGGGCTGGAAAAGCAGAATATCCAGATGGTGATCATCAACGAGAGCGTTTTCAACGCCTTCGTCGCCGATGGCCGCCGCATTTTCGTGAACTACGGCGCGATGATGCAATCGGAGACGCCAAACCAGATCATCGGGGTGCTGGCGCATGAGACCGGGCATCTCGCCGGAGGCCATCTCGCCAAGATGCGCGAGCAAATGGCGCAGGCGCAGACCCAGATGATCATCGCCATGCTGCTCGGCGCGGGCGCGATGGTAGCGGGCTCAAGAGGCGGCAACAGCAATGGCGGCCTGGCCAATGCCGGGGCGGCCGCAGTCGCCGCGCCGCAGGAGATGATCCGCCGCAACCTGATCTCCTATGTGCGCCAGCAGGAGGAAAACGCCGACCGCGCCGGGGTGAAGTTTTTGACGGCCACCGGGCAGTCCGCGAAAGGCATGTACGAAACCTTCAAGCGGTTCACCAATGAGAGCCTGTTCGCCGCGCACGGCGCCGATCCTTACGTCCAGTCGCATCCGATGCCCGCCGAGCGCGTCGCCGCGCTGGAGGAAATCGCGCGCTCCAGTCCGTATTGGGACAAGAAGGACGATGCGGCGCTGCAGCTGCGCCACGACATGGTGCGCGCCAAAATTTCCGCCTTCATGGAGCGGCAGGACACCGTCTATCGGCGCTATCCGTTGTCGAATGACAGCTTGCCTGCGCGCTATGCGCACGCGATCGCCACCTACCGGCACGGCGATCTGCGTACCGCGCTCGCCCAGATCGACGCGCTGATCCAGGTGCAGCCCGCCAACCCGTATTTCTATGAGCTGCGGGGCCAGGCCCTGCTCGAAGGCGGCAAGCCCGCCGAGGCGATCGCCCCCTTGCGGAAGGCAGTGCAGCTCTCGAATAACGCACCGCTCATCGAGATGTTACTTGGGCAGGCGCTCGTGGGCACCGATAATAAGGCCTATACCGAGGAAGCGATTGCGATTCTGCGGACAGCGGTAGCACGAGAGACCGAGGTGCCGCTCGGCTACAGCCAGCTCGCAATGGCCTATGGCCGCAAGGGGGACTACGCGCAGGCCGATCTGGCATCGGCGCAGGCCGCCTATCTCCGCGGCGACAACAAGACCGCGCGCGATCTCGCCTCGCGCGCAAAAACTCGTTTCGCTATCGGCACCCCCGGATGGGTCAAGGCCGACGACATCGTCAGTGCAAAGCCGCTGCCCGGCCAAAAGAGCAACTAGATATAAATATAAACTGAACTGAAATACACCGAACCGAAATATGGAGGCCTCGAAGCCGGCCTTCGAAAGTACATTCCTGCAACTCGCCCTCAAGAGGATTTGCCGATGCCTTCGTTCCGCCTGCTTGCTTCCGCGCTGTTCGCGCTCGCGCTTTGCGGCACGCCGCCGGCGGCGTCGGCGCAAAGTTTCTCCGACGGTCAGCGCGGCGATATCGAGACCATCATCAAGAATTATCTGCTGGCGCACCCCGAAGTGCTGGAAGAGGCGATGGCCGAATTGAGCAAGCGCCAGGCCGCCGCGGAGACCGAGAAACATGAAGCCAGCGTCGCCAAGAACGCGGAGAAGATTTTCAACTCGCCGCGCGGCGTCACCGTCGGCAACAAGGACGGCGACGTCACCTTTGTCGAATTCTTCGACTACAATTGCGGCTATTGCAAACGCGCGATGGCCGACATGCTGGACCTGATGAAATCCGATCCGAAGCTGAAAGTCGTGCTGAAGGAATTCCCGGTGCTCGGGCCGGGTTCGGTCGAGGCGGCGCAGGTCGCGGTCGCGGCGCGGATGCAGGACCCTGCCGGCAAGAAATATCTCGACTTCCATCAGAAATTGCTCGGCGGCCGCGGCCAGGCCGACAAGGCGCATGCGATGGCGGCGGCAAAGGAAGCCGGCTTCGACATGGCGAAGCTCGAAAAGGATATGGCGAGCCCGGAAGTGCGCTTGACGCTTGAGGAAAACTTCAAGCTCGCCGAGGACATGGGCATGAACGGCACGCCGAGCTACGTGATCGGCAAGCAGGTGGTGATCGGCGCGGTCGGCGTCGAAGGTCTGAGGGAAAAGATTGGCGTCGCCCGTTGCGGCAAGGCGACGTGTTGAGCGCGTTCGCGATCAATTAATAGTTGAGCCGATAGGTAAAATAGAAGAGGCCGGCTGATCAGCCGGCCTTTTTTGTTGAGCCATTTTCAGGCGAAGCATTCTGCCATTTTGCGGCGAAGCATTCACCCGGCATTCACGAACAAAGTCGATGGAACCGCTGAAATCGAGGAACATCGCACTTCTCCTTTCGTTGTCGGCGTGGGCAATGCAAACACGTGAGGAGATATTCCATGACTAATCGCTTTCTGATCTCGGCCGCCGCGGCGGCGTTGATCGCCGGGACCGGTTTCGCCAACGCGCAGGGAACCGGAATGAATCGCGAGGCACCGTCGGCGGGTTCCGCGGCCCAGCAGAGCGCGCCGTCGGCTGATCGCGGCGCACCATCTTCGTCGACACCGATGAATCGCGATAGCGCGTCGGAATCCAAGGGCGGCGAACATGGCATGAAGTCCACACAGTCCGAGCAGAAGTCGATGGGCGCTGAAAAGAGCCAGCGCACCGAAGACCAGATGAAGGGCGGCAAAGACATGAAGGCTGAAGGCCGCGAAGGCCGGCAGGACAAGAACATGAAGGCCGAGGGTAAGGAGGACCGCGGCGGCATGAAGGCCGAACAAAAGGGCGGTCCGAGCGGACAGACGACCGGCCAAGGCGCGGCCCAACGTGATCAAGACACGACTCAGCATCGTGATCAGAGCACGACCCAGCGCGATCAAAGCATGCCCCAGAACCGTGACCAGAAGGCCCAGGGCCAGCAAGACCGCATGAACGTCCAGGGTCAGGGCGCCGCGGGTACCAGCCAAAGCACGACCACGACTGGCCAGGCCGGCGCGGCCGCGAAGCTCTCGAGCGATCAGCGCACCCAGATCACCAGCGTGATCAAGGAGCAGCGCGTTCAGTCGACGAACGTGAACGTATCGCTTTCGGTCGGCACCCGCATACCGCGCGACGTGACCTTCCATACGTTGCCGGAGCGAGTTGTAACGATCTATCCGGAATGGCGTGGTTTCAAGTTCATCCTCGTCAAGGAGCAGATCGTGATCGTGGATCCGAACACCTACGAGATCGTCGCGGTCCTGGAGTCCTAACAGCCGGTTTTTCGTGAGTATCGGGGCGGGCAGAAATGCCCGCCCCTTTTTGCGTGGCCGGGTGGCGGCCAACGCCGCTGGCCAAATCCCCAGGAGATTGGCGGCGGTGACGGCCATCGCTGGCATTGGTTAATGAAGCGATTTCTATAGGTTACACGGGCTTTTTTGCGGGCCGGATGAAGCATTTGAAGCATCCCCAAGGCGGCCTAAAGGCTTCCCCTTGCTGCCGTTGTTACCTATAACCGCGCCACCTACCGCAACATTGCCGGGATTTGGATGGCCAAAACAGCTGCCGAGACGATTTACGTGCTCAATGGCCCGAACCTCAATCTGTTGGGGACCCGCGAGCCCGAAACCTACGGCCATGCGAAACTCGCCGACGTCGAGAAACTTTGCGCCGAGACCGCGCAGCAATTCGGCCTGAAGGCCGATTGCAGGCAGTCCAACCGCGAAGGCGAACTGATCGATTTCATCCACGAGGCGCATGCGAAGAAGGCGGCCGGGATCATCATCAATGCCGGAGGCTATTCGCACACCTCGATCGCGCTGCATGACGCGCTGGTGGCGGTGAAAATTCCCGCCGTCGAAGTCCACATCAGCAACATTCACGCTCGCGAAAGCTTCCGTCATCATTCCTTCACTGCCAAGGCCGCCTTCGCAACGCTTTCCGGCTTCGGTATCGATGGCTACCGGCTCGCGATCAATGGCCTCGCTGCCAGGATCGGCGTCAAGGCAAGAGCCTGACGCGGCCGGCCCGTCACCCAACAGAAACTTTCGGATCAAGCTCATGGCGCGCCAGCCTGACGACAAACCAGAAGCAAAATTCAAGAGCGACGACAGTGCGCTCATCCGCGAACTCGCGCTGCTGCTTGACGAGACCAGTCTCACCGAGATCGAGATCGAACGCGCCGGCCTGCGGGTGCGGGTCGCCCGCAACATCAGCATCGCAGCGTCGATGCCGGCCAGCTTTCAGCCGGCCGTTTCCGCGGCGCCAGGCGCCGCCGCGCCGAGTGCGGTCGCCGATCTCGCCAAGCACCCTGGTGTGGTCCCCTCACCTATGGTTGGCACCGCCTATTGGGCTTCCGAGCCCGGCGCCAAGCCTTTCATCGACGTCGGCAGCAAGGTGTCGGTAGGACAGACGCTGCTGATCATCGAAGCCATGAAGACGATGAACCAGATCCCCTCGCCCCGCGCGGGCACCGTGACACAGATTCTTGTCGAGGACGGCCAACCGGTCGAATTCGGCGAACCGCTGGTGATTATCGAGTAGCTAACATGACGTCATCCCGAGGTGCGCGCCGACTTCGGCGAAGCCTCGAAGGATGACAGGCGACGGTGCAACTAGCCCATCCTTCGAGGCGCGCAAGAAACAGCGCGCACCTCGCGGGTGAACGAAGCAGCGTTCATCCCGGGGATGACGGAGCAGCAAAAACGATGTTCGACAAGATCCTGATAGCCAATCGCGGCGAGATCGCACTGCGTATTTTGCGCGCCTGCAAGGAACTCGGCATCTCCACGGTCGCGGTACATTCCACCGCCGATGCCGACGCCATGCATGTGCGGCTCGCCGACGAGAGCGTCTGCATCGGCCCGCCGCCGTCCAAGGACAGCTATCTCAACGTGCCCGCGCTGCTCGCGGCCTGCGAGATCACCGGCGCGGACGCAGTACATCCCGGCTACGGGTTTCTCTCGGAAAACGCCCGCTTTGCCGAAATCCTCGCCGATCACAATCTGCATTTCATCGGGCCCAAGGCCGAACACATCCGTCTGATGGGCGACAAGATCGAGGCCAAGAAGACCGCGAAGAAACTCGGCATTCCCGTGGTGCCCGGCTCCGACGGCGCCGTCGGCGCCGAGGACGACGCGCTGGCGATCGGACGGGCGATCGGCTTTCCGGTGCTGGTGAAGGCGGCTTCCGGCGGCGGCGGCCGCGGCATGAAGGTGGCGCAAACCGCCGAGGACCTGTTGCTGGCGCTCTCGACCGCCTCCAATGAAGCCAAATCGGCGTTCGGCGACGCCTCGGTCTATCTGGAAAAATACCTGCAGAAGCCGCGCCACATCGAAATCCAGGTGCTCGGCGATGGCCGCGGCGGCGCAATCCATCTCGGCGAGCGCGATTGCTCGCTGCAACGGCGCCATCAGAAAGTCTGGGAGGAAGGCCCCTCGCCGGTGCTGACGGCGGCCGCGCGCGCCAAGATCGGCGCGACCTGCGCCAAGGCGATGCAGGACATGAAGTATCTTGGCGTCGGCACCATCGAGTTCCTGTACGAAGACGGCGAATTCTATTTCATCGAGATGAATACCCGCATCCAGGTCGAACATCCCGTCACCGAGATGATCACCGATATCGACCTCGTGCTGGAGCAGATCCGGATCGCCGCCGGCGGCGAGCTGCCGGCGCAACAGGATGAGATCGCCATCATCGGCCACGCCATCGAGTGCCGCATCAACGCGGAAAATCCGCAGACCTTCCGCCCCTCTCCGGGCAAGATCCAGCAATACCATCCGCCGGGCGGCCTCGGGGTGCGGATCGATTCGGCGGTCTATCAGGGCTATGTGATCCCACCCTATTACGACTCGCTGGTCGGCAAGCTGATCGTCCATGGCAAGACCCGCGGCGAGTGCCTGATGCGGCTGCGCCGCGCGCTGGACGAAATGGTGGTGGAAGGCATCGAGACCACGCTCCCGCTGTTCCGGGCCCTGGTCCGGGAACCCGCCATTATCGACGGCGACTACCATATCCATTGGCTCGAACAATATCTGGCCGGCTAGCCAACCGATTGACCGGCCGTTCGACCAAAACGTGCGGGACCGTGGAACCAATCGGCATCCATGGGCGTTGCGGTGCGCTGGGAGCCTTTCGGGGGGACTGCTCGAATTCCGTTTGCTTATGACGCGAGACTGTCGTGACGCCTGATGCCACGCGCCGGCGCGCGATTTGGCAAATCCTGCTGCTTGTGGCGGGCCTCGTGGTGCTGACGGTTATCAGCGCCGGTTCGGTCTATCTGGTGAACAAGGCGCGGGACGACGCGCGCTGGGTGATTCACACCGTTGAATCCGAAAACCAGATATCCTTCACGCAATTGCAATTGCGCCGGGCCGAAAGCGCGCAGCGCGGCTTTCTTCTGACATTGCAGCCCAAGTTTCAAACCGATTTCGAGGAAGCCGCATCCCAGCTAGCGCCGGCAATGACGCGGCTGAGCCAGCTCGCAAGCGACAATCCTGTTCAGAGGCGGCTGCTGGATCAGATGGTTCCACTCAGCAATCAGCGGATAGACGAATTCCGTCAAATCATCGAACTTGCCCGGATGCAGCGTTTGGATGACGCCGCGAAGATCGTGCGTGAGGATATCGGGCGCGACGCCATGAAACACATCTACGATCTGGCCGGCCAGATGCGCGCCGAAGAAGATCGTCTGTTCGCCCTGCGCACGGCTCGTGCGGACCGCAGTCAGACGCTGGCGGCATCGATGACAGGGATCGGTTCGGGTTTCGTTGTCGTGCTGGCGGGCATCTCGATCTTCCTGGTGCGACGTTCCTTGCGGGCTCGCGACGACGCCGAAGCCCGGCTGCGCGACAATAACCTCAATCTGGAGACCACGATCGACGAGCGCACCGCCGACCTTCGCGAGGCCAACGACGAGATCCAGCGCTTCGCCTATATCGTTAGCCACGATCTGCGCTCGCCGCTGGTGAACATCATGGGCTTCACCAGCGAACTCGAGGAATTGCGCACCGACATTTTCAGGCGGATCGCAGCCCTCGGCCGCGTGACGGCCGACGCGCCACTCGCGCCGGCTGTCGCCGGCGAGATCGAGCCGGTGCTCGAGGGCGAGGATAAGCAGCTCTCGCAGGATTTCACCGAGGCGCTGGGATTCATCAAATCGTCGATCGCCAAGATGGACCGCCTGATATCAGCCATCCTCAACCTCACCCGTGAGGGACGGCGCGAATTCGAGCCGGTGCGGATCGATGTCCGCGAACTGATCGAAGCCATCGTCACCACCGTCGCCCATCAAGCCGCGGAGGCCAACGCCCAAATCCGGATCGAGCCGCTGCCTGCGATCGTCAGCGACCGCCTCGCGCTCGAACAGATATTCTCGAACCTGATCGACAACGCCCTCAAATACCTCAAGCCCGGAGTTCCCGGCGACGTCACTGTCCGGGGCCGGACAAAGCTCGGTTTTGCGATCTTCGAGATCGCCGACAACGGCCGCGGCATCGATCCCAAGGACCACCAGCGGATATTTGACCTATTCCGCCGGGCGGGTACACAGGACAAGCCCGGACAGGGCATAGGACTTGCTCATGTACGGACGCTGGTGCGACGGCTTGGGGGAACCATGTCGGTTTCATCGGAACTTCAGGGCGGCAGCACCTTTACGATCACCCTGCCCATCAATTGGACAGTGCGTAACCGGAATAAGGATTCATGAGCAAACCAGTCACCATCATCATGATTGAGGACGACGAGGGACACGCGCGTTTGATCGAGCGGAACATCCGTCGCGCTGGTGTCAATAATGAGATCGTGCCGTTCACCAACGGTACAGCCGCGGTGAACTACCTGTTCGGCGGCGATGGCGCAGGCCTCGATCACAAGGGGAAAGCTTTGCTGATCCTGCTCGACCTCAATCTGCCTGACATGACCGGCATCGATATTTTGCGGCGGGTCAAGGAGAGCCGATATCTCAAATGCGCGCCGGTCGTGGTGCTCACCACCACCGACGATTCCCACGAAATCAAGCGCTGCTACGAACTCGGATGCAACGTCTACATCACCAAGCCAGTGAACTACGAAAGCTTCGCCAACGCCATTCGCCAGCTCGGACTGTTCTTTTCCGTCATTCAGGTACCGCAAGCCGCCACATGACCGATACCAAGCCGACATTGCTGTATATCGACGATGACGAGACGCTGGCCCGGCTGGTCGACCGCGGCCTGACGCGGCTCGGCTTCAACGTGGTGCATGCGGCAAGCGGCCAGCACGGGCTTGACCGGCTCCAGCAAGGCGGTATCGACGTCGTCGCGCTTGACCAATACATGCCCGGCTTCGACGGCCTCGAAACCCTGGAGCGGATACTGGCTGTTCCGAATGCCCCGCCGGTGGTGTTCGTCACCGCGGCGCAGGACTCGACGGTCGCCGTCACCGCGCTGAAGGCCGGCGCCGCCGATTATCTGGTCAAGGATGTGCAGGGCGATTTCATTCCGCTGCTGCAGGTCGCCATCAACGGCGCGCTGCGGCAGGCCCGCATCCAGAAGGCCCGCGATGACGCCGAGGCCGAGGTCCACGCCTCGCGCGACCGCTATGCCGCGCTGGCCGCCGAGCGCGAGGTGCTGTTGCGCGAGGTCAACCATCGCGTCGGCAACTCACTGCAGATCATCGCGTCACTGTTGCACCTGCAGGCCAATTCGAGCACCGTGGATGACGTCAAGGCCGCGCTGACCAATGCCATGGGAAGGGTCGCCGCGGTCGCCCAGGTGCATCGCCGGCTCTACACGTCGCATGATTTGAAGAGCGTGCTGTTGAACCAGTATCTCGATGCGCTGCTGGAGGATCTCAGGCGATCGGCCGAGGGCAACCGGATGTCGCGGCTGACCTTGAAGGCCGAGCCGGTCGAGATCGATCCCGACCGCGCGGTGGCGATCGGCATTATCGTCAATGAGCTGGTGATGAACGCCGTGAAGTACGCCTACCCCGACGGCGCCGGGCCCATTCACGTCGACCTCAATGCGCAGGACGACGATCTCTTGCTGTCGATCACCGACGATGGCGTCGGCCTCAACGTCAAGGCCGACCCGCGCTCCACCGGCATGGGACAGCGCATCGTCAGCGCCATGGCGCTGAAGCTTGAAGCCAATGTCGAGCGCGATCCCGCCCATGCCGGCACCAGGATCGTCGTCCGGTTCCGTCGCGCCCGCGCGCCCGCGGCGGCGATGTCTGCCACCGCCGCCGGGTAGAGCGTTTTCGAGCAAAGGACCCCGAAGGACTCCAGAGCCTCGTTTCAATTCCATCGAAACGAGGCTCCAGCTAGCCGCCGATCACTTGCAGCCACGGCCGTACGATCAGAAGAAGGCCGGCGAAGTAGACCAGTCCGAAGATCAGGCCGAATTTCCAGAAATCGGCCTTGCCGATATAGCCGCTGCCGAAATACATCGGTGCCGGTCCGGTGGCATAGGGCGAGATCACGCCCATCAATCCGAGTGAGTAGACGCAAAGCAGCGTCAGCGTCGGGATCGACAATCCGGGAATGCTGGTGCCGACCGCAAGCACCACCGGCAACACCGCCGCGGCGTGGGAGGTGATGCTGGAAAAGAAATAATGGATCCAGAAGAAAAACGACACCAGCAGGATCATCCCGAGCGCCGGCGACATCGTCGCAAGCGGCTTGGCGTATCCTTCCGCGACCCACTTGATGAATCCGATCTCGTTCAGGCCTGACGACAGTGTCAGCAGTGACGTGAAGTAGAAAAACACTTCCCACGCGCTCTTTTCGGCAACGATATCCTCGAATTCGATGACGCCTGTCACCAGCATCAGCGAGATCACGACAAACACTACCATGGTGGGGTTGATGAAGTTTGCACCGAGCACCGGAAGGGCGATGGTGGGGTTGGAGCCGGTGATCCAGAGAAACATCGCCAGCAGCACCAGCGCCGCCATTATCCATTCGCTGCGCGAGGGCGCGCCCATCGCCGTCAGCTCGCTCGCGCTCCAGGTGACGATCTCCGGGGACTGCTTCACCTGCGGCCGGCAAACCACATAGCTCAACAGCGGCACCAGCAGCAGCAACGGAATGCCGAGCGGCGCGAATCCCACGAACCATTGCGACCAGCCAATGTCGACGCCGACGATCTTCTTGGCGATGCTCAGCGCCGCGGCGTTGGGCGCCAGCGCGGTCAGGAACAGCGAGCTGGTGACGGCGGTGGTCGCAAACGCCGTCCACATTACGAAAGTGCCGATCTTGGCTGCGGTGGGCCCGGGTTCGGAGCCATAGATCCGTGGAATATTGCTGACGATCGGATAGACAGTGCCGCCGCTGCGCGCGGTATTGGAGGGCGTCGCCGGAGCCAGCACAAGGTCAGAGAAAGCAACGGCATAACCGAGACCGATGGTATGGCGGCCAAGCCCGCGCACCAACATCAAAGCCAGCCGCCGGCCCAAGCCGCTCTTGCGGTATCCGATCGAGAACACGAACGCGCCGACGATCAGCCACACCGTGCTTTCGGAAAAGCCGCCCAGCATCCAGCGCAGCGATTTGTTGGGGTCGGATTCGACATAGCCGAGGACGCCGGCCACGGTCAGGCCGATCAGGCCGACCGCGCCTACCGGCATGGATTCAAGAATCAGACCGGCAATGACGGCTGCGAACACCGCGAAGTAGTGCCACTGGTTGGCATTGAGACCGGCCGGAACCGGGATCAGATAGATCGCAAGCCAGATCGCCAGCGGTGCGACCGTCTTCCAGGTAATTTTCACGAATCCCCCTTCTCGTTTCTTCCCAACAGGCGTTTCTCCCCGGTCATCCCGGGCGCCGCCATTTGCCTTAAATCCAGCATAGTCGGTTCCGCCGGCCGTGCGAAACCTCCTATTCGACGGCGCGGCCTGTGCACAAGCACCCGACGGCGGGCTGGTCCGCCCGGTCGCACACCGGCCCTGCGCCTGCTATCCTGTCACGCATGACGTCGCGCGACTCTGCCTCTTCCGAAATCACGCCCGAAGTGCTGCTGCGTGCCTATGCCTGCGGCATCTTCCCGATGGCCGAAAGCGCCGACGATCCAACCCTGTTCTGGGTCGAGCCGGAAATGCGCGGCGTGATTCCGCTCGACGGCCTTCGCATCTCGTCGCGTCTGGCGCGCACGGTGCGTTCCGACGCCTTCACCGTCACCGTCAATACGGCTTTCAAGGCCGTGATATCCGGCTGCGCGGCGCCACAGCCCGGCCGCGACGACACTTGGATCAACACGCGCATCCGCGATCTCTATACCGCCCTGCACCGGATAGGACACAGCCACAGCGTCGAGGTCTGGCAGAACGACGACCTGGTCGGCGGCTTGTACGGCGTCAGCCTCGGCCGCGCCTTCTTCGGCGAAAGCATGTTCCATCGCGCCCGCGACGCTTCCAAGGTGGCGCTGGTGCATCTGGTGGCGCGGCTGATCGCCGGCGGCTTCGTGCTGCTCGACACCCAATATGTGACCGAGCATTTGCGCAGCCTGGGTGCGGTCGAAATTTCGCGGCGGCGCTACCGCACGCTGCTCGACAAGGCGATCGCGGGCGAGGCGGATTTCCTGAAGTTGCCGGTCGATCGTCCCGTCAGCGGCGCACGGGCTCTGGAGATCATCAGCGAGCGCGGCTAGCGCGGACGTCCACTATGGCGCGTCAGCGGCCAAACGGGAAAAGGCTGGGTCGCTGCGGCGGAGGCGCTTCCTGCGTTGGCTGCTGGAATTGCGGCGGCGGCGGACGCTGCTGAGCCTGCTTTGGCGGTGCACGTTTCTGCGCGGGCGGCGGCGGCGCCGGCTTCGGCGTGTCGGGCTGCGCGCTGACGATGGTCGCATCCGGGACTTTGCAGTCAGTCAGCCAGATGTCGTAGATCGGATGCTCGACGCCGTGCAGGCCGGGGCTCGCTGCATACATCCAGCCGGAAAAGATCCGCTTCACCTCGCCCTGCAGCGTGATCTCATCGACCTCGACAAAGGCGTCGGTGTTGGCGGCCTCCGTTGCCGGGCGCGTGTAGCAGGCGTCGGTCTTGACCCGCAGCGCACCGAACTGAACGGTCTCGCCGATATCCTCATCAAAATTGATGATGCGCCCGGTGATCTTGTCGAGCCCGGAAAAGCTCGCCTTCTTGTTGACGATCTTCTGCGCCGGCGGCTCGGAAACCACCTCGTCGCCGGGCTGCAAGGTGGCCGGCGATTGCGGCACGCCCTTGGGCTGGCGCTGCCCCGGCGGCAAGCCCGGCAGCGGATTGCCCCCCGGCGGCGCCACCGCAACACCCTGTCCGGGCTGCGGCGGCGCGACCGCGATACCGGGCTGAGTGTTCTGGGGGATGACGGTGGTGCCAGGCGGCGGCGCCAGCGGCTGCGACTGCACGCTGCCCGGCGGCGGGACACCCTGCCCCGGCGGCGGCCGATTGGGTGTCGGCAACAGGCGGCCCTGCGGCAATTCCGGCACTTCTTCTTCGTCGTCGGGTTGTTGTTGCTGATAGCCGCCGCGAGGAATATTGCCCGGCGGGCGCGGCGCGGGATCGGAAAAGATATTGCCGATCTGCGCGCGCGCCGGAGGCGCAAGCGAGATCGTGGTGGCGGCCAGGAGGGCCGCAAGACCTGTCAGAGCAATGGTTCGAAACATCTCGCGCGGCTTCAATGGGCGAATCGGGAAAGGGATATTCTACAGACAATTCGCCGCTCGCAGGGCCTCCCGGTTAACACGCCGAATACGGCGGGGAAAGGGCGGTTTGCCGCGGCCTGCGGGCACTGGTCAGCCCGCGCCACAAATGAAATAGTCGGTCCAGTAAACGCTCGCGCGCCATGCGCGGAACCCATAGAAATCCGGGGCAACCGGAACAGCAAGGGGGAAACACTATACATGTCCGATCGAATTCGTTTGGATGGCAAGGTCGCCGTCGTCACCGGGGCGGCCGGCGTCATCG
>Ga0137377_10002543_pt1 | contig 13638 bp, 9 predicted proteins | sample SagtaG_22_FD_104815 | JGI IMG/M metagenome (GOLD analysis project Ga0137377, IMG submission 104815) | Vadose zone soil microbial communities from Sagehorn Ranch, Mendocino, California, USA - Sage2_L_40_16 metaG | ecosystem: Environmental > Terrestrial > Soil > Vadose zone | place: USA... | reverse complement strand
GTTAATTCCCTCGAATAGTCGGAGTTCTGTGTCGCGAGACTCATACGCATACCCAATTTTTTCTGGAGCCTCGTTAGCTCACCGGATCTTAGCACAGATCGCTCAACCAGTCCGTATAACCGATCGCTAGTCTCTCGCAGACCTTTACATCGTCATGGCCCCTCAGCCGTTTTCAAGGCGTTTCCAAGGGACTATCAGGCCGTTGACCGTATCTATCTGCAATGATGGGACACAGATTGAAACTTGCCACCTTCCTCCATAGGATTTCCCCAAACACGAGGATTCTGTCGCAAGACGCAACTGCACTCGACGATTCTCGACCGGTAAACGGGTCTGGTAACCGTAAAATGGTAAGAGTCGTGATGCCAAAACCTGAGAATGCTTACAGCGATCAGTCCATATGACCGTCGTTATGATTTGGGAAGTGGCGTCAAGCGATTTGCGTGCAAACCGCATGTGCACAGACAGAACTTTTTCGAATTATAGTCATAATTGGTCAGTATTAGCAGACTTTAATACGGCAAAAGGCATTCTTACTGATAGTGGTAGTAATGGGAGTTCGCGTGGCCATATCTTCCGATGCCCCAGTCATTAGGGTATTGACCGTTCTGGCTTCCATTGCTTTGCTGGCCATGCCTTTCTTGGCGAGACACTTCGTGGAAAAATTCAGCGATAGCACATTTGCGGAAGCTGTGATTTCGCAGAACAAGGACGCTTTTGACCGGTTAGCCGAAATGTAATGGCATCACAACCGGCCTTCGAGATTCTGTATCCCACCCCCTCTAACGTTATCGACTTTCACAACATTGTGATCAAGCAACGAGGATCCGCGGGCTACATGTCCCCTGGCATGGTCGAAGGATGCATAGAATGGGCCAGAACTGACGTGTACAATTTCGTCCCCTTTCCAACCCTACTGAAGCGAGCCGCGGCGACAATGTACGCCTACATAACCTTCCACCCTTTCGCGGATGGAAACAAGCGAACCAGCTTGATGACAACCTCCTTTTTCTTTTTCATAAACGGATATACCTTTAGGATATCGGACGACGCACCAGACTTCGCATTAGGAACAGCTAGAAGATGTGAACGCGAAGAAGGACACTCTCCGTTAGAAGAGATTGAAAGAATCTCACGTTGGCTGAAAAGCAAAGTAGGCTATTCGGTCCTTACGTTCGCAACATACAGAAGGGTCAGAAAGAGCCTTCCACAGTCCGCGATAACAGAAGATCTGCTTCAAGCCAAAGGATGGAACACGTACTATCTACTCTGGAGAATCGAGACAACCCAAAGGTTCGCACAGCTGATAGGACACAAGACTAATGCGGTGAATCTCCTCAGACAAGTCCTAACTATGTCCGAAGAATAGAGAAGACATGACGGGCCCTACGCCTGTGGGCCATACCCAACATAACCGAAAGAATCCAGAACCTAAACAGACGTGTGACCAGGGTCTCGCCGAGCTGAAGGATTTGCTGAATTAGAATTTCCACACTGCCTAATCGGCTTCAAATTCCAAGTCTCTTCTCTTCGTGTAGCCGTACTTTATAGGCAAATTATCCACTCAGAAAACATCGAGTGTCAATGAAGGATATTCGTGAAGCCAAGGTCCGAAAACTTCGAACAGATCACATAGAACCAAACCCGCACAACCCACGGGTGCTATTTGATCCTGAACCAATGCAAATCCTTCAAGAGTCGATATCCAAACTAGGCGTCCTAGTTCCGATTACTGTGTATCAGGATCAAAGACGACCCGGCTATTTCATACTCTTGGACGGTGAGCGAAGATGGCGATGCGTCAATGCCTTGAAATTGAATAGTATCCCTGCAATTATTGTCGCCGCGCCTACAGACGTTAACAACATCCTGACGATGTTTCACATTCACAACTTGAGAGTAGGCTGGGAATTAATGCCGACAGCCATGAAACTCCAAACTCTAATGGAGAAGCTGCAGGAAAAAAACGAGCGCAAGCTGGCAGAATTGACAAAATTGTCTATCTCACAAATTCGTCGATGCAAAATTCTCCTAAGTTATCCTATACGCTTTCAGAACATGATGTTAGCACCGCTGGACGAGCGCCTCAAGTCTGACTTCTTCATAGATTTGCAAAGGATTAGGGGGCCGGCACTCAAGGAGCGATTTCCACCTTGGATCAAGAGGGGGGATGTGAAGTGCATCGAGATATTGCTCGCCAAGTACGAAAGGCGTGCGATTACGAACGTCACCGAGTTCCGCCAATTGGCCGAAGTATACAGGGGTGCCTTGAGAGGGAGAAAGCTACGCGAGTTCTATGCTGAACTCGACAGGTTCTTCGAAGATCCCGAGTTAGGAGTATCAGACATTCATGTAGAGGGGGCTAGCTTCGCCCGAGAATACAGGGAGATTAGCCGATCAGCGAACCGCCTCTTGACTCAACTCAAAGATCTAGATACTCAAGCACTCTCATCAAGTGACGAGGTGGTCGGACTTCTCAGAGAGGTTAGCAATCTGATTCAATCTAAGCTTGAAGACGCGTTGTTACTGGAGCCCTCTAGGGTTGCCGCTACTGAGTAGGCGCGATCGGATATACCTTGACTATAGCAGAGATATTGATCGAGTCGTTGAAGACTGGGGTGACCACGAGGGTCTAGTAAAGTCCAAGGTCCTGAGATGGGCTGACCAGTTCGAAGATGCCGATTTGCCCTTGGCGATGAAAGTTCTCAAGAAGATCCGCTACTATTCGTCATCCAATATTAGATCAATGACCTCTCGACTTGTCGAGATGACTTGGGATTATTACAGAAGAATGAGAAAGAAAAGGATCTTCTTCATCCCTATCGGTCTGCCACAGCAAGGTTCCTCCTTCATCGCAAGAGCTCTGCGGGATACTCCAGGAGTCTGGGGGGAAAATATTATCGACATGGTTCGTTTGGAGAAGCTAAGACCGGAGAAGATAGATGCCCTCGTATTTTTCGATGATTTTTTTGGAACAGGTGATACATTGTCTGGGTGGTGGCAGAGAGCGAGGATACTGGTCCAACCGAAGAACGTGCCTGTTACTCTCGCCCCTCTGGTTCTGAACGAACCCGCTAAACTAGTTGCTAGACGCATCGCCGACTCAGTACTGTCTGTCGAGGAATTACGGGATCATGACAATGTCTTCGCCGCTTCTTCGCCCAGGTTTGAGGCATCGGAGAAGAGGAGACTTCTTAGGTACTGCAAAACCACCGGCTGCGACAAAGATCGCGTCAAAGGATTTGGTTCATGTGGATTGCTAGTCGCTTTCAAACACGGATGTCCTGACAATAGTCTACCTATTCTTTGGAGTAGCGTCGAAGGGCAATGGGAGGGACTGTTTCGGCGTAGTGGATTGTAGCACCAACTCTGTTTACCGTGAGCCCCTTCAGATTGCCTACAAGGATCTGCTACCAACTTTCACTTTCGCTCTCGTGTTTGAGCAATAGCCGAAAGACCGCTCAACCCTACAGATGTCGAGTCAGCGGAGCGACTGGCGCGAACGCCTACACGCCAACCCCTCACGAATGGAACAAGAACTAGCAATAAACCTAGAACATGATCGAATTCCGTACCTAACGCAAGTTGAGATACCGATAACCACCGCCGACTTCTACTTCCCAATGGAAAATCGACCATTGATCGTATTCGTCGATGGCCGGGTCCACCTCAAGATAGGCCAGGTGACAAAAGACGAAGAATTACGAGGGCTCCTACGAAAGAGAGGATACAGGATCTTAGAACTCTATTACGACAGCTATTCGGACAAGAAACGAGACGAACTATACGAGGAGATGATGAACAGCTTGGGAAGGGAGTAGTTGTAGCGCCTGTTTTCTCGGACATCGCAAAGCATGCGCTGGAATTCAAGACGTTTTCTGGAAGGTCGTACTTAGGAATGAAAGCCTCTTCGAGTACGGACCGCTCACGAGGGGGAGGAAGTCCATGCCGACTCGTCATCGGAGAATGACTGATGCAACGACTTGTAGAGTGCAATCCTGTTGTTTATTGACAACAGTTCGTACATTGATTCCTTCTTATTGCCCGCTTTGAATCTATTCATCCTCGGATCTATGTATATTTGCATCGGACTTCCATGAAGATCGTGTATTTTCTCAAGCAAGTTCAAGAGGTCGGCCATCGCCTTATCGTCCCTGTGAGTTACTAATCCAAGCATTCCTTGCTGGACTAAGAATCCCAAAATGATTGGATGAGCGAACAAGACCTTCTCGCCCTCTACGATTATGAACGGATATAGTGAACGAAGAGCCAATCCGAAATGGTCAACGCTATCGGAGATGGTACTTGGCAAATCAATCAACCCGAAAAGCTGTTTGAGAAGTTGTGTTGTGCTTTTTCGTAGTTCTCCCATCGTGCAGACATAGGCCGGTCTGTCTGATTCGTGGTAGAGCATGTCAACCTGGATCCCGATCAATGAAGAGGTAAGATCGAATAACGATTCCCCTATTTCGAGGATGTTACTCAGCAAGTTCGCCCTCCAAGTTCCTGACCTTAACTCTGTCATCATCGCATTGAGAAAGCACCTCCGGACGTCCTTCTTCTCTAATTCGGTAATTATATCGACGGGAACAACCGATCGGATCCCCTTAACCTCTCTAACGTTATCATCTTCGAAAGCAAATCCGACAAGATCTATCTCCTTGCATTCAATCGAACGACCCTGAACATAGATTTGTTTCGTATTGCCGATGGAGCGGATGGTGAAGAGACTCTTTGTCACTTTCATGAAAGTCGTAATTTGCGTTCTCCTATGCAAGAAATGTGATGAGAAAGTGTAGCCTTTGCCCGGATACGCCCAGAAGAGAAAACCGTAGTATCTTTGAAATGGTTCTAGAAGCTGCATCGGAGCAGCATACATCTTCGCCCCAAATTGAAGAACGAAATTCATGCTAGAATACTGAACCGGGCGTACCGAAGGTCGAAGCTCGAACAACACGTCGCCCTTGTCCAATTCGTCCTGAAAGGGCTTCGAAACGACGAGCGAAGAGTCGTCCCCCCAGAACTTCAACACAGTAATGACATTCAGATTCACGAGATAAACTGGAACCATACCAAGGTGTGTAACGAAGAATCTTTCCCACTCGATTTGCTTAGGGTACGGAACCTTAGACCGCAACCGGCATATCGGATGGGATAGCATTATGAAGGTAGGTTCCTTGAACGGTATTCGGAATCCTATCGGATCGACAAGGACCTCATCCTGAATCTCCTCGACCCCGTACAGTCCCTTCGCTTGGATCATGTCGCGAGCGGATTTTACACCATTCAGGTAGCTTAGCGCAAGATTCGTGTCGAAATCTTTCAGCAGTATGATCAGATGATTTTCTTCCAGCGGCTTGCCTTTCAAATTAACTCCTTATATTCAGTTCTAGTCGACTAAATTAATTGAGATCATGTTCAAGACAGATGCTGAAATCGACTGCTACCACGATTTGATTCTGTCCGAGTATTCCAACCTCGAGGCGAATGCTTTCGGCTTTGAGAGCAAAGAATCGCGTCTTGACAGTGATCAAGTCTCGGCGACGTGCGCCAAATACGGTGTAGGGAGCCAGGAGCTGCGTGATGAAGGCCTGCTCGTGCCTTACCCCGATGGCACTTTTCGAACCATGCATTTGGACCTCGTTTACAGATCGATAAATTCGAAGGCGGCAATTTGGAGCGCCAAAATACCCTTGGAGTTCAAGTTGATCAGACCCAAGGAAGAATCCCTTCCATCATTCGCTGAACATGATCTGGAAGAGCTTGAACCTTTCCTCAATCTTGACAAGAAATCCTCGGGTATCCTAGTCGGTGCTCTCCGCGACTCCGGCTATTCTGGCCTTGCGCATCACCAGATGCATTATCTCAAGAACATTATCTCTCGAAACGACAAATGCTACCTTCTGGTTTCTCCTACCGCGAGCGGTAAGTCTCTGATCTTCTACGTTGCGACCTTGGCGTCCATTCTTTCCGAGCCGGAAACTCATGGGACCAAAGCGATTGTGCTCTACCCCCGGAAGGCTCTGGCGAGCGATCAGCTCATGAAATTCTTGAGAGTGATTCATCAATTGAATCAGCGACTTACAAAGGAAAACATGCCGAGAATCACCGTAGGGATTGACGACGGAGACACGCCGCGGAGCTCAAGTTCCGATGAGGTGAAACGACAGGAAGTCTTTCGCGGTCTAAAGTGTATTCAGAAGGGATGCAACGGAACACTTCGCTACCAAGTCGCGAGGGGATCCGCAGTGATTTCATGCGAAAGTTGCCATCGATCGTATGACGAGATCGTTGCCACAAAAGGAGATATTTGGGGGACCCAACCAACCATAATCTTCTCGAATTTATCAGCTCTAAACAGGAGATTGATGACAAAATCGGCTCAATCAATGATTGGATCAAGCGTGAGATGGATTGTTCTGGATGAGGCTCATGTTTATCGCGAAGAACTAGGCGGTCATGCGAGATGGCTACTCCGAAGAATACTCGCGAGGTTCAGCTTGCTTGTCAAAGGCGATGCCCGATTTGTAGTGTCGTCGGCCACCATTCACAATCCCTTACACTTCACGAAGAGACTATTGGGTTTGTCTACTGGAATCTATCACGAGGAGTATCAAAAGATTCTGGAAGCCAGTAAGAAGAAAAAACGAAAGCTTGTCATTAATTTGATAGTGGCTCCGAACCCCCTGCGATCCGCAGAATCACTTGCAGAGGAGGTATCGCTTCTCCTAGGGGTATGGGGTTTCTCGAATGCGAAGAAGACCATTGTCTTCATCGACAATGTCTCAGAAGTAGAACGATTGAGAGATTTTGTCGTAAGGACGATTATCCGAGAGCGTCAGGCTCAGAACGATCACATTAATCCGCAGAGGAATCCAAGCGTGAAGGACCCATCTGAACCATTTAGTTGGGTCGGTTTAACGCGCGGGGTTCAGGAAATAGATTCTTTGAAGCTGTCTTCAATCTACGACCATCATTACGCTGAGCTCGGTCCAAGGGAAAGAGCACGAGTCGAAGACGATTTCAAGAATCGGGCCTCTGGCGTGCTATTCGCCACTTCTACCATGGAACTCGGGATGGATATTGGTTCAATTGCCGCAATTGTGCAGTATAAGGTACCGTTGACCGCAGAGAGTTATGTGCAGAGAATTGGACGCGCTGGCAGAAGCGACGAAGTAGGCCGAATAGCATTAGGAATCCTGGTTGTCACCAATAGCCCTAGCCAAATACGGTATGTTCTGGGAGACGAATACAAGAGACTGCTGGAACCTCAAGTTGAGATTCCTGTTGCTTGGGAAAATGAAGAGATCAAGAAACAACACGTGATCTTCTCAATTCTGGATCATGAAGCTTCCGGTCAAAAGAACACCTACATGGACTTCGTGTCAGAAATAAGCGGAAAGTGGTTGTCTGTTGCGGACGCACTCAATTCTTTGAAGACAATTGTGTCGAATGCTCGTAAGGAGCTTGCCGAGGTCTACCTATACGAAGAGGAAATATCCGGAGATAAATCCTCGCTGGCGATCCTAGATGAACTTCTTGACAAAATGGAGAAGAAGGTGACTTTTGGCCTAGCGAATTACAATGCCTCCTCCGGTCTCTCAGTGGATGAGGGTCTGGACAAGCTCAGACAGTCCGAAGATATTATTCTCCAAGCCAAACGAATAATCGAGCAGGCACTCCAATCGGCGAAAGAGCTTCAGCAACAAACGAATGTGAAGGAACTTGAAAATTTTGAATCGTCAGTAAGAGAACTAGGACGCTCGTTGTCGAATGTATTGGGCAACGTTGAGAAGCTCTGGAGTTGATGAAATACGAGTTCGACAGTGCTCGAGAAGCTAAAGGACTCCGTATTGGAGTCAAAGGCGTCACAGGAGGCGGTGAAGTCTGCAGTCGATTCCCTCGATAGAAAGAGAGCTGAGCTCTTAGCCTCTCGAAAGATTGACATGGATACTTTCGTTGCGATAGGGGAACTTACTCAAGAGACCCATCGACTGTGGAAGAGGGATAAGCTGGACGGTAGGCTCGGGGAGTTAGTAACCATCGCAAATGTTCTGTCTGTAGCTCCGTTCTACGCCCTGGACGAGGTCATTCGAGGAAGACAATGGCTTGATCTTCTGGAGGTCCTGAAAGACCTTGGGTTTACTCTCAACACGCTATTCGAAAAACCCTTACCCTCAGTTTCAATCGGCACGGAGAAAGACCCGGAGTCACGATCAAAACCCATCGACAACATGTTATTTTCCTATACGCCGTTCAAGCTGCGTGGAACGGCTGGGAACTACTCAATGCTTCTGCTTCCTTCAGCACGCGGACACAATGTTACCACGAGATGGTGCGATGATGATTCGAGAACGTTCTATGAAGGAGATGTCAAGATCCTAACCCCTAATTCCATCAAACTTACTAGCGTCAATAATCTGAAAGACACTGTGTCAATAACTGGTGAACGAGGATTCAGGTTAGAAGTCGATCGCCGTTCTCCCGAAAACACCTACTATTGCAAAATGGGACTTTACGTATCGCCGGTAAGCAGATGCCAGAGGAGAGAGTGTTACCTATGGGATCCATGTCAGGGAAAGAAATTCTGGCGAGGACCCACATCCTTCTATAGTCTCTCCAAGGTGTCTCCCGACCTCGCAGTAAAAATCGACAGATATGATACACCGATCCCTATCCAATCCAACAAGTTTGGTTTAGCAATTGAGACTATACAAAGCCTTCAAGCTAAGGTGTTCATCGATTCGGTGATTTTCTATTCGAGCTACTTCACTCACTCACCAATGATTAAGCTCAAGGAAACGCCCGGTTATCAGATCACTACAAGGGCCGTCGGCTTTTCCATCGACGCGTCTTGGATCGAGAAGTTTGTCAGAACTCTATTGTCGAATGACCCCGAGATTTTTGCTTGGGTCCTAACCAAACACTTCGTTTCGACTAACTATGATGTCAATGACCTGAGGAGAGTAAGTACATTCTTCTCGAACACTGTTCGAGGGACGAAAGACGCAAAGGTAACCGACTACGAGAAACTGATGAAATCTCGTAACGTGACGACGGAGTTAGTGAGTTTTGGGGTCGCGTTACTAATGCACGGCCTAGCTCATCTAATTCACGAGGAAGTGATTTCCACGCTTCAGACCTCTTCCGAGAATCTCGTGTACTCGTTCAGTGAACGTCCAGAGAGCGACGGGAGATATCGGGTATTCATAATCGAGAATGCGGAAAAGGGTCTTGGGCTTACCCAAAGCTTTGCTGCATCTGTAGCTAAGGTCGGACCGAAATATCTTGACGACTTAGCCTCTCGAATAAACAAGTTGGTTGCGATGTGTAGTAGACACGGGCTCTTTGTGCCTCCAACTGGCGCTAGTTCCGATGTCAAACTCATCTGGAATCAGGTGAACGGCTATCATCGCACATTCCAACTGAGATTTGGAATCTCAATGCCTGTAGAGTTTGTGAGGTATGTTCTCAGCCGTGACGCAAAGACCGCGAGCATAATCGACAAAGATGAAGTGTCTCCCTACATTGACGACATTCTATCCTCAACCCCGCTTTGCTGGGATGGATGTTATCATTGCGTCAGACTTGAATCAGATTGTCACTATTCACCCTTCGAACAGATTTTCGGCGTTTCAAAATCGCTTGTCGTTGCTTTCCTCAATGAGTGGCTGGGAGTTTTCAAATCAGATTTGGTTTCGGAGTCGAAATCTGGAACCAAAGTACAGATTGGAGAAGCTCGCAACCTACTGAACTACGTCAGAGGGGCGAAGAAAGAAGTTGCTATTATTTCGCCGTGGTTTTCAAAGCAGGTCGCGAAGACCATTTGTGACCTCTCAAAAGCTCAAGGAGTTAAGTTCAAAATCCTAACATCGAACGATGAACAAAATGAAACTCACCTTGAGGCCCTCAGGATTTTTCAGGCGGAAGGAGATCAGCAAATTAGCCTGCGGGTCCTCATTGATAGACTACCTCACATAAAAATGATAATCATTGATAACTCCCTATTGATAATGGGATCAGCCAATCTGACTCTTTCCGGGCTATACGAGAATGTCGAAGGGTACGTCATCATCAGTGACAGTGATAATATAGTCAAATCTTTGCGTGGCTTTGACGAACTGTGGAATCAAGGTAAGGAGCCAACTAGCCAGATAGACAACACATGTTGAATCCGCGAACGATCCATAATGGAACCAGCTCAGCAAATGCAGAGGGTGTGGTTCGTTACTGGGGACGAAAGTCGCGCAATTTGGCTCAGTTCTACATCCAACGATTTACAAAACCACACGAAGTAGTTGCAGACCTCTTCGGAGGTAGCGGGATATTTGTAAAGGCCGCACTCGATGTGGATCGTCGTGCGATCTACGTTGATCTGAACCCATTCGCCCATTTGATTGCAAAAACCACGATTGCACCTTGCGATTTAGCAGAGTTTGTGAAGGCAACAGCAGCCCTACTCTCGGAGCCCCAAGTCAGATTCAGAAGGAAGAGAACCTTCGCTTGTGAGGGGTCGAAGTTTTTCTCAATTCGTTGCAAGTGTGGAAGGTGGACGGAGGCTGATTCCATTACGTATGGCAGAAAATACCGAAGATTACGACCGGTTAGCCTCGGGTTGAACGAAACGTCTCAATCTGTTTACAAATCCATCCCCTTAAGAGGGATAACTCACAGTGCTCTCGTCTCACTTCATCCGGAACTCGACAGTCAAACAGTTACACGTGTTGTAAAGACACTCGCAAAGAGCCGCTTAGTGCGAGAGGTTGAATTTGTAGTCGGATCGCGATTTGTCTCACAGTGCTCATGTGGAAGACGCGGTCTTTCCCTACCGATCACTATCGATTGGCTAGTCGGAGGCAAGGTGAAGCCAAAATTAACTCCTCCACACAACAAGTTGGAGTATAGTGATGGGACCCCGTTTCTCAAACGCAGAGACGTTTCGAGACTGTCTGAGCTGTTCACGGCTCGAAACCTTGCCATCCTTACTTCGCTCTGGGACGACATACAGGGGCTACGAGTCAAGACCGATGTCAAAGATTGCCTCAGATTAGCCTTCATGGGAACCCTCGCTAGAAGCTCGAAGATGTGTCGAGAAGAGGGAGGTTCTTGGCCCGTTAACAGCTATTGGATTCCTCGGACTTACACCGTCAGAAATCCATACAGAGTGTTCAGAAGAGCAGTTGGAAGGATTTCGTCTCTCTTGAGGAGACACCAACAAGTGACAGTTGGAACCTCTGAGGAGGTCTTGTCTGGGATGGCAGATGTTTCATTCTTGCTGGAAGACGCAACAAGGACAAAATTCCCGAGAAGATCGCTCGATTATGTGCTGGTCGATCCACCACACAGTGACGAGGCACAATATTTCGAACTAAGTCTGTTCTACACCTCATGGTTGAACAAGAGGTTGAACTTTGGTAGAGAGGTAATTATCAACACAAATAGACGAAAAGATGCGATGGGGTATTTCGATATGCTAAGAAGAGCCTCGAAACTTATTCGCAACTCGTTGAAGCCCGGAGGCTACTATACTCTCATTCTTCATGACACGAATCGCACCTTCGTCAAGCGATGCGCGGACACAATTCAAGAAATCGGTCTCGGACTGGTCGCGGACGAGATTGTTGACGGATACTCGATCTTTACTTTCAAGAAATGACAGGCATGCCTCGTTTCGATTTCTCCGGATGACGATCTTGCGCATTCGAGTCTCTTCCTTGGGCTTGGCTCCTTCGCCCCATTGTTGGAGCCAGTAGAGAGCCTCTTCTTCACCTAGCAGTTGGACCCCTCCAAACCTGCCCAGTTCCGATTTCTTGAAGGTCTGTTTCGGCCACCATGATCCTCTGGGACTTAGCTGGAACCTGGGAATAGCCGGGGTTCCTCTGGTCCCGGCGGAATCGTTCGGCAGAAGCAGTTTTGGGTTTGTGGCGAGCGCGTCGGGAGAAACATGGTTGTTGGTCTGCTCTCTTGCTTTAGTCGATGGTCTCGACTTCTTGTATGGTCGAGATGTCTAAGCAGCAGACGGGTCTTAGAATAGACCGGGTCCTCTTCAAACAGTTTCAACAGCTTGTAGCCGTGGAGAAACTACGCTCGGGCAAGAGGGCCTCGTCGGAACTAAGTTAGTTCTTGCAGCGATGTGGGCTCGACCTTACGATAAATTTGGGATGGATCTAAGATTTTTCCATCAACGGTCAATAGGTTCCTCTCAATTGATATGCCGAACAGTTTCTCGTTCTCTTCCAGGTATGGCAGAATTAGCTCCCAATCTTTCGGGGTTGAGTCAACCAATCGTCCGCCGTTGAGCTGATCTCTTGACACATTACGATGAGGGTCGCGGATGAATAGGGCTCCGCCGGAAGCTAGCGAGAACAAGTTGCCTCCTGGATAGGGATATTCCTGTTCCACGAACCTCCCGTCAAAGGAAGGTTTCAAGCCGTTAACGATCACGAACCCACCTCCATTGTACGGATCACCTGCCATGAAGGATTCTGCCAGATAGTCTAGACACGTCCCGTTGATGACAACTCTCGGCCTGCCTACCGCGTTGATGAGTGGTCGTCCCGCTGCGTTGCCCATCACGTACACGTCGCCTCCCTTTGCGGCGTACATGAAGGCCTGACCCACATCGCCATGAACCACGAGCTTTCCGTACTTGAGAATCTGAGCGGCTTGATCTTGAGCAGCACCATGGACCGTTATCTCACAGCCGTCAATGCCCGAAGCGACATAATCACCTACATCGCCGTAACAGTCGATCTTCAATCCATTCGTTCGCGGACCCAGCCCGCTTCCGATGAACCGGTGGCCTCGCAAGTTGTACAACAAGACGTTCTTCCAGCCCTGGTCATACGCGTCGACCACAAACCTAGCAGCGCTCTCGTCTCCCTCGACAGGAAATTCCAGAGCATCAACCACGAGTACCTGCGAGTCCAGTCCCGGATGGGCCAGTCTGGACCTGTTCTTCCAGTCCAGCCGCGTGTAGAGGTCATAGTTTGACAAGGGGACGGAAGAGAAGATCTCACTCAGAGCCTCGTGATACAACTGCAAAAGTGAGCTGCGCTTCTTGAATCCGGTATCATAGATTCTGTCGAATAGCAGCGACATCGTTTGTATCGCGAAGCGTCTCGACTCCTGTCCCTTCAACGCGAGCCTCTTCAACTCCTCAAGAATCTCTCCGGCATACTGGAAGCCAGCGTCCCTCAACGCGGGACGAACATACTCGTAGAATCCCAACGGGTCCTGAGCCTTTGGACCCTTCTTTAGTAGTTGCAGTGCAACGCTGACGTTTAGAGCGAGATCGGTTCGGGGTCCGTGTAGCCATTCCTGTTCTGGAATAGTAATTTCCCTTTCAAATTTATCAGCACATTCCAGTTCCTTTCCATCCTCTCCATCTTTTACATTGAAGAGGAATGCTCCTCCATCTGTGTGACTCCCTCCACGAGCGTTCCAGTAGGAGTCAGCAAACCTGCTCGGAATCTTACCATCCTCGTGTAATCGTCCCAGTACAGCGTTGATTGCTTGTCTCTCAGACGCGATGATTCCAATCTTGATCGGACCCTCTTGCAATGCGAAGACTTGCGGTCGGAGCATCGACGTGTCGGTAATCCCTAGCAACTGCCAGGCATTCTTCTCCACGTCATT
>Ga0137377_10002541_pt1 | contig 13648 bp, 8 predicted proteins | sample SagtaG_22_FD_104815 | JGI IMG/M metagenome (GOLD analysis project Ga0137377, IMG submission 104815) | Vadose zone soil microbial communities from Sagehorn Ranch, Mendocino, California, USA - Sage2_L_40_16 metaG | ecosystem: Environmental > Terrestrial > Soil > Vadose zone | place: USA... | reverse complement strand
TATCTCGTGCGCAGGTTGTCTGGTTTCCCCATCGTCTTCCTTGGCACGTGTCGTGAAATCGAACTGGCCCCAAAGCATCCCTTGCGTCCTCTGATAGCACACATGCAGCGCGAACATACGATCGCTACATTGCAGCTTCAACCACTCACCGATGTCGCCATCAGCACCCTCATTTCTGGCGCCCAGCTACCGGAGCCGGTGCAGCAGGATATACGCAAGCAGGCAGCCGGCAATCCCTTTTTTGCCGAAGAACTGGCTTACTCCTACAGCGCCACGTCAACTGCTCAGCCTGCAAATCCACCCCAGGCTGTACGTAAAAAAAGTTCATCTCTGCCCCGCTCGATTGCCGCCGCCCTCGACCAGCGCATGAGCAAATTGAGCCGTGACTGTCAACAACTGCTGGGAAACGCTGCTGTCCTCGGCGGCTCCTTTGAATTTTCACTGATCCGCTCTATGGAAATCAGCAACTCCGCCAACGATGAGGATACCATCCTCGATCTGCTTGACGAGGCTCTCCAGTCTGGCGTTTTGACAGAAGAGGGCAGGGGTGCGCGTATCAGCTATCATTTCTGGCAGCCACTGCTGGTCAGTCACCTCTACGATGGCCTCTCCGCCACCAAACGAGCTCAGCTTCATCGGCGTGCAGCCGCTATCCTCCGCCAATCCTATGCCAATCGCGAGTCAGAGGGTGCCGCCACCATCACCCACCACCTCGTTGAGGGGGGAGCCGAGCCACAGCAAATTGTTCGCTATGCCACACTGGCGGGTGACCGCGCCTACGCCCTCTCCGCCTATCCCGAAGCCGAACGCTATTACCGTATCGCCACCGAAAATGTACAGGCAGCCCTTGCCACCTCGGACAATAGCAATCAAGAGGCCTCCTTTCAGGAAAACCACGCCAACCTGGCTTATCTCCTGGAGCAGTTAGGTGAATGTATTCGTATCCAGGGGAATTACGAAGAGGCCCGTCGCGTCTATGAGCAACTCCTGCAAGAGCGAGGTTCACGACCACCTTTCATGTCTCCTGCCGAAACACAACGAGAAGCCCAGATCGACGCCTTACTCTTAAGTGAAGTAGGCTGGACATGGTACTATGCGGCAGATTATGGGCACACTCGTCAATATTGTGAACGTGGTGAACAGGTATTGCGCGATGCTGGTGTCGTGGGAGGTCCCGCCTGGGCCAGGCTGTATTTTCAACAAAGTTATATCTTATGGCAAGAGGGCAAATATGATGAGGCGCTGCACGCGGCCAATAAAGCGCTACAGGGCTTTGCGGAGATGCTTCCTGAACAAAGGCCCCATCATGTTACCGTCGCTCCTTTGACACGTACAAGACGTACCCTGGAAGGTGATCCGGTTGACGTGGCGCGTACCCACAGGCTACTGGGAGCTTTGGCCAATAGTGTTGGAAAACTCACGGAGTCACTCACTCACATGAACACTGCTCTGGCCATCCTTGAAGAACACAATCATAAACGCGAAGTAGCCCATGTCTCGTGCAATGTGGGCTACATCCATTTGCAGAAAGCGGAACACGAAGAGGCGCGGTCCTTCTTGCGCCGCTCTCTCACTCTAGCGGAACAAATAGGTGATTTACCGCTCACCTCGGTAATTTATAGCAACCTTGGTATTCTGGCTGCACATACTGGCGATCTGCTTGAGGCGGAAAACTGGTTGAGGCACAGCCTGACTTTGGCGGAGCAGTCGAATGACCAGGTCTACTTAAGTACTTTTAATGTCGAGCTAGCGACTGTCTACCAGGATCAAGGCAGGCTATCAGAGGCCTGCACATGTATTTGCCGCGCTCTTTCAATTGGCCGCGCCATACATAATACCCCCTGTATTGGCCTCTCCTTAATAGCTCTCGGTAATCTGCGCATTGCACAAGCACTGGCATCCCAGGAAGAACAGGCTGCTCAAGGAAAGGAGACCGGTTCGGCCTCACCTTCAACGAAACAGCAGGATCAGTATCGCCGTTACCTCGCGCGTGCAGGAAAGACGTTGCAGCGAGCGCTCACCTTTGACAGTTTGGAAGCAGAGGCCAGGAATAGAGGGCAATTGGCATCAGCACAGGTCTCCCTTTTGCAAGGTGACACTGAGACCGCGCATCTACAGGCTCTCCACGCCCTCAATCAGGCTCGTCAATATGAGTTGACATGGTTGGTTGCACGCTCTTACAGCCTGTTAGGCACTATTTTGTCCGCGCGGGGACAACCACAGGAAGCATATCAATATTTTGAACAGGCCCTCCAAATATTTCGTCAGTGTGGTATGCGCCTGGAAACCGCCCGTACTTTACATAACTACGCTCTCGCTCTACTACAGCACAAAAATAAGACAGAGCCCGGCCATCAACAAGCATTAGACTACCTGCAAGAAGCTCTCCAGATAAGCCGCTCATGCCATGCACAACTCAACAAACGGACAATATCGTAGGAGCGGGGGAAGGGCTTTCAAGGGTAGGCATGGAGTGACATCGCCTGGGAAGGGCCTTCGTCCCCGTAGGGGCGGGGGAAGGGTTGTGCGGGGTGGGGACGCTTGTGTCGCCCTCGCCCTTCTCCCTCACTCACCCATGATGCATAAATGTATTCAAAACCAGCCCCCCGACATACACCAGGTGCCAGGTAATCAAGCCAATAGCCAGTAAAGCCAGCGCGATATGAAACACACGCCAGTAACGAATAACATAGCGATAAAACTGCTCGCGCTGCATCGCCCGCTCCACAGTCTGTATCTCTGCTATATGCTGCTTCGCCTGGTACATCAACATACCCGGCTGTACCGGTATCCCATGTCTATTTGACATAAAGTTATATGTGTCTTCCTCACGCGTTACTTCACCAGGGGAAGCATCAGGCGTAATAAACGCCATGTCCCATGGCATACTCAGCGGTTGCCCCTCTCGATAATAGGTATTCGGCGGTCCTTGCCCTACCTCAGCAGGAAAATCTTGCAGTTGAGCAGGAGAAGTAGGGTGTGGATATCTCATTGGTGTGGCATATGCAGCATCTGCCTGTGTTTGTAAACTTCGCGAAATGTGGGCTACGCGATCTTCCCCTTGCGCTGTCAGAATTGTATCGACCTCATTCGCGATCAGCCATGGCATAATACGGTCCAGCATTCGGCCTACAAAGCCGCTTACCATCAACGCTATCAAACCATACAATGCATAGGTACCGGTTTTCGCGTTAAAATTGCCGAAAGAGTGCATGAGTATAAAGGCTATACCCATCACGGCAAAAAAGATATGCCAGTTCAAAGCTGCATTGAGTTTTCCCATGCCAGGCCTGCGCGAACGGCGCCGTATGACATAAAGCGTAGCAGCAAGCAGAATGCAGATAGTACCAGCGATAGCAAAGCAAAACCCGGCAAGACTGTCAGGAGCGACATCATTGCCAAGTTGGCAGTACCAGCTATAAAATAAGGCGCCCATTCCAACGACGATCACCGTCACAAGCAGGCCGATCACCCACGAAGGCCCCTTATACAAATACAACCATGAATATCCCTTTACAGACCGCATCTTTGGCCGTTGACGTAGAGACAAACAATCACTCCTTCCGCCCAGAACGCAGCAGCCGCACTTTCAGCCACATCATCATCGCATCGCGGTGTAATCCTACAGGACAGGGAGCAACACATGCTCCGCATTGATAGCACGCACGAGCAAAACGTGCTATGGGCGCGGATATTGGCCCGGAGAACGTCTCAACGTTTAACACCTCTATCTTAACCGGCTTGACGAGCGCCGGGCAAACCAGCAAGCATTCGTTGCAGCCGATACATGCACGCAATTCCTCCATCACTTCTTGACTTGTCCTGTGTAAAAGGACTGGCACTTGCTTTCGCATCTCCTGTTCTTTCTAGTGAATATTAATGCTTCGGAATTGAGCGCCAGCGGTAATCCTTGGAAACGTTGTCAATGGAATTGATTCAACAACCGACGGTGAACCTGTTACTTCATGTTTTCTCCTCTCCAGTGACTGCTGAGTACCACTCTCCGTCAATGACCGTGTCATGGGAGGTGAGAGCCTTTGTGTCGTTCTGACAACAGGTAGCTTCCCCGATGTTGCCAGGTCCCTCACCGAAATCGAGCTTTGTTGCGCAAAGTACTTTCGAGCGTCGAAATGCCCCTTGAGTAGTGCCTCCTTAATAGCGCCAATAGACACACCTTCATCGATCAGGCGTTTAATGGCCAGTCCATCTGCCTGAGCTTGGCCAAGCGAGATGTAGCCAATCAGCTGGTCATCAAGGATCGTCAAGCAGCGATACGTGCCCTTAATGCTATCAGCGAGTGTTACTGAACCCGCAATACGTGCCAGTGGGCTGCCTGAGGTCAATAAGGAAAGATCGCCTAAGCGAGTCGCGTGCCAGGGCACCCCAAAAGTCCGTGTTGCTGGTGCCACCTGTCCCGTCATCACTGCCGCTGCGGTACATCCCTCTATGACCGCCGAGTACCATTGCGCCCTTGTCTCATGGATACCGCTCTGTGGATTATGGATTGCGGCAACATCCCCGGCGGCATAAATACCGGGAACACTTGTGCGCAGCTGGTTATTCACAAAAATTCCCTCATCGCGTTCGTACATCATGGGCAGAGTACAACGTTCTGCCAGCGTGGTAACAGGTTTCATGCCCGTGCACACTACTACCAGTTGGCAGGGGATCATCTGGTGGTGGTTCGTCACCACTCCTGCAACTGCCCCGACGTTTCCGGCGATACCCAGCACCTCCGTTTCGCTATATACACGTGCCCCTGCCTGCTGAATATGTTTTAAGAGAAGATCAGAGGCCCGCTGGTCTAATACTCTCGATAAACAGGTCTTCTTACGAAGAAGCCAGTGCGTACGAATACCCAGGTAGAGCAGGCTCGTCACTGTCTCTATGGCATGAGCGCCCCCGCCAATTACTACCGCGTCATCTACTTCGCTCAGCCTTCGACGCAGGTTCATGTAGTCCTGGAGCCGGTGAAGCGTCAGCACACCATCGAAATCTCGGCCGGGAAGAAAAGCAGGAAGACCACTTGCCACACTCCCCGTGGCCAGCAGCAGTGAACCATAACCTATCGTGGATCCATTTGACAGGCACACATATTTTCCCTGCGCGTTGATCTCTTCAACACGTCCATGAATCATCTGAATACGCTGCGCTCGTTCGGTGCCCACCGGGTAGGCCAGTAGTTGCTCCCGGTCCAGCTTGCCAATCGCAAACTGCTTCAGTGCGGGAGTATTGATCGTTGGATGATACTGCTCAGTGATCATGGCGATACGAATATCAGGAGCAAAGCGGCGTGCTTCTATCGCCGCGGTCAACCCGGCAATGCCGTTTCCCACAACAACAATATCGGCACCACCTTGATAGTGCCGATCTGCTGTTTGCGCAGCTACCCTCATGTAGTTCTGCATGCTCATAGCACACTCCCTCTGCTTTTTCTAATCCACATCCACCGCAATCAAATGATTTTTCGATCCTTCCACATAGAAAACATAAGTCATAGCCTGCTCATAGAAATGACGCTGCATATGAGTCATGAAAGCGCGACACGAATTGCTACAACTGAAATGTAAATGTTGTCCTGCCTCTGTCACCAGTTCAAAATCCATCTTCGATCCAATAGCCACGATCTTTCCCTCCACATATTCCTCGTTGTTCTGGTGTGTCTCCGTTGTCTGATACAAAGCAAACACACCAATGCAAAGTAATGAAAGGCTACCGATCAGGAGAATGAGAAAGATGACAGCAGATACACGAGGAAAAGCCATACTGCTATCCTGAAAAAAGAGTACTACATAAAGTAGTATGTGTCGGAAATTAAGACCCTGAGGCTGATAAACATCAAAATTAGCCCGAATGTCTTATCATTCGGGGCAACTGATAGTTACCCGGTGCTTGTTTGCCTACAACTTTTTCATACACCCGTTACTTTAGAGATTCTATAAGCGCATCCTATTACTCGTGAAACTACTGGGCAAAAAAAGCGCATTTGCATGAGGAGACCCGAATTTAGCAGGAAAGTACCCCCATCCAATGTGAAATTTGTGTGAGTATGGTAATGAGCATGGAAAAATTCATTGATTTTTCACATCAACTTGTGTAATGTTAGATTTATACATAAGCTATAGCTATAATCAATGCTCAAGAAGTCCAAAGAAATTGCGTCACCGTACTTCAAACTCGTTGTCGTACGTCCATAAAAATCACTCAGACCTTGAAAGAAATACACGTCATCAGGAGCGAAAAATCTGGATGTCTACGTTCATTTTTAATAAAGAAAGGAGTCAGTGAAAGGGCACGATATCAGCGATTACAGCAACGAAATGCCTGAAAATGTGTCGTTAAAGTAAACCATTAACATAGCGTACACCAAGTTAGGAGCGAGCAATGCATGCATAATGCATATGCTAGACAAGGAGTACACTCATGCCAGAAACCACCCTGCGTAGGGTCAAACCTCCCACTCGTCCTCTTAAGCAATCCCCGGGTGACATCGTCCACTTCCCGCTCAAAGGCCTTTTACCACAGGGCCACATGTTAGCCTTAAATATGGTATTGGGTACATTATCTCATATCTCTCATAACAGTGATGGTGCACTGTTGCTCGCTGAGCAGCAGTTTACCAATAGCGAGATATGTGTACTCAAGCCACTCCTGGAGTCGTATCCACACTTCTGCCCTTACGAAGTCTTGCTTGCAAGCTTCAACAGCGGCAATGTCACTGAGCAAGCCGTTGACCGCTGTCGCGAGCGTCTGCAGGAAGCGCAGGAAGCAGGCGTCTGGGATCAAGAAATGCGGCCGGTGAGAAATGTCCTTTCTCGCACGCGCCTCAAAATGCAGACCTTCGGCATAGACATATTCTCAATCCTGGAAACTGGCTATGTCCTCATGTTCCAGTCCCGGCGAAGACAGCAACGAGAAGCCTGATTTGGTCTCGGTCTCGCGTCCAAATTGCGTAGGATGTCTACTTAAAAAAAATTGGTCAAAAAGCCCATTTTTTTACCTGCAATCAGGTACACTGGCAGGTATATAAGGGCACGACAACCTACCAATGGTGGACATGGCTACTGATTTGGGTGAAGTAGTAGCGAGTCTATGATTGGACCAATTGAGCGCATAAAGCTTGAAACTCCATTGGAGGTAAACAGCAGAACACGAAATCTACTTCGTGGATTTTCCATTGTACGTACCTCGTGCCCTTCTGGACTCTATTAGGAGGCCAAAGCATTGAGGCAAACGGAACAGACACCAAATTACGATCTCTCGTACCCATTTAACTCAACAACGACAACAAATACCAATCCTCTTGGTCCGAGTATGAGTCCCCCTCCTCGTAGAGGGAAACTCGTACCGATCCTTACAGTTGGTAGCGCAGTGCTGATTTCAGCTATCCTTGTCCTGGTTGTTGCGAGCCTGGGTCTTGGTACATTTCCGCCGTCATCGGTGTTCAAGAACACCTCTTCTGCTCATGCTCCGCTAGTGCCCCCCAGCCAGGTCGTAGGGCGTGTCTTCTTCAGTAGTAGTGTGCAAATTAATGAGAATACCAGCCAGGGTATTGCCGATCAAGTCGAGCTCGATCTCTCCAATATTCGTGATCCTGCTGCAGGCAAAAGCTACTATGCCTGGTTGCTCAATGATGATCCCGTTGAAGGGAAAGCGCTTTTGCTTGGTCAACTCCCGGTGAGCAATGGTCAGGTACACTTCCACTATGCTGGAGATCAACTTCATACGAACCTGCTCGCTGTGACCAATCGCTTGCTGGTGACGGAAGAAGATGCTGGAACGGCCCCCACAACTCCTTCGTTAGATACAAGCACATGGCGTTTCATGGCCGAATTTCCGCAGAAACCGAACCCCCAGGATACCGTGCATCATTTCAGTCTGCTCAGTCACCTTCGCCATCTGCTAGCCTCGGATCCCTCGCTGCAGTCGTTGGGCATGCCAGGTGGACTGGATATCTGGCTCTTCCGTAATGCTCAAAAAATTTTAGAGTGGTCAGGTAGTGCTAGAGATGATTGGGCAAGTCAAAGTACCGACCTGATGCACCGGCACATCCTACGTATCCTCGACTATCTCGATGGTCTATCCTACGTCCAGAACGATGTCCCTGTCGATTCTCCCGTGCTGGTGAATGAGCGCATAGCCAGGGTAAGCCTGCTTGAATTTGATGTACAGCACCAGGTGCCACCCGGCTTTCTCTATCACATAGCCCTTCACCTGCATGGCATGGTTGAGTCTCCTGGAGCAACAACCGAACAGAAACGCCTGGCTATAAAGATAGATACAGCTATTAGCAAGGTGCAGGCTCTCCTGGAGCAAGTCCACCAGGACGCTAAGAAACTCGTTGTCATGACTGATGCACAACTTGCACAACCCGCAACGCTCTCTCTTCTCGACGATATGGTCAAACATGCGCAGGATGCTTTTGTTGGTCAATTCGACCCCACCACAGGCGAAATACAAAATGGCGTCACACAGATCCACTACGCAATACAGCGCCTTGCTACTATGGAAGTCACCGTCATACCCGCGTCATTCGCTCGAACCAACCATTCAAACAGCTCCTCAATGGAGCTATGCATCCCCTGCCTCCTGAATAATGTTCAACAACAAACATAACATGCTTGTATGATACAAGTGCAACAAGTGCGACAAGTGCGACAAAATGAAAAGTCCCTGGACTCAGGATACGAACAAATGAACAGCATATCTCGATTCATAGGACTGACAATACTGGGAATACTCCTCGCTGGAGGCTTGCTCTCATCCTTCTATCTCCATTCCATCGAAGCCGCGCTCACAATGCCACCTGCCAGCAGGGGTGTAGCCATCGCACCCAATGCACCCATCTCGTCACCACCAGCCACGGCGAAGACACCTGGCGCGATTACCCCTACAGTACAAGCAGACATCCTGTCGCAAGACACCTTCCGGCGTGCAGACCAACTCTTCTGGGGAACAACCTCTAACGGTCAAAGGTGGGGGGCAGATGCGACAACCCGCAACGTCTTTTCGATAGCTGGAAAGACTGGCCAGGTTGCCAATGGTCAGGGTACCTTCAATGCTACCCTTGGACCCATCATCGCGGATGCAGAGGTTCAATGTAGCGTTTCGATGAGCCAGTTTAATCAGTCTAACATCGGAGCCGTGCTGCGGTGGTCCGATACAAATGACTGGTATAAGAGCTTAATAGATGGCAAGAGCCTCGTTGTGCTCAAGACACTTGGAGGAATGGCGACTCGCCTGGGTGCAGTCCCCTTCACAGCGAGGCCTGGCGTGCTCTATACCCTGCGTTTTCGCATCAAAGGCACCACCCTCTCGGCCAGTGTCTGGCAAAATGGCAGTGCCGAGCCCACAAACTGGATGGTTACGGTCACGGATAACACCTTTCGAAATGGTTACGGTGGGCTCCGAATCTTATTGGAAAATGGCGCAGTAGCAGCAGTCACATCATTTAAGGAGATAGCAGTAGCAGCAAAATCTTAAAGCAAGTTTGGGGAAGGCATGCTGGAAAAGTTTCAAACAACATACGCGACCCAAATTTGGGTCAAATATACAACCTGCTTGGGAGTGTTTCTTGCGGGAATACTCCTTTTCTGGATTTCTAGTGGTTTTCCTCCTCATGCCTGGCGTTTTCTGCTCCAGACACTGCCCCTCATTCCCCGGTTATGGATGCTCAAAGGCCCTTCTATCCTGCTTCCACTCGCTGCATTAATCCTGCTTTCCTTCACCTTACTCTTCTTCTGGATGGTACTGGCTACTGTTATCATCTGGATAGTAAAAGAGCAAAGGAACTATCTGCTTGAACGGCAGCGCTTCGAAGCTTCACTACAAAAAGCGGAAAGCCTTGCTGCAAATGACCTGGTCTACCAGCAATCGTGGCAGCAGCCTATCGTGGCAGCCCCGCGGGTAGCAGGGCAATCTCAACATCAAGAACGCCTGTCGTCTGCATCGTCTGTTGCTACTTTAGAACCTCTACCGCCAAAATGGCATGAGGAGCCGACAATGGTACTTCCGTTAAACCGGCAAACGACAACGGAAACGATCAAGCCGCTGGCGGAAAAGCAGTATACATTGTCCATTGGCACCGGTCTGGATGCCGGGATCAAACGCAAGGATAAACCAAATGAAGATCGTCTCCTTGCTATTCAGGGCACCCTCGCCAATGATACATGCCCGCAGCCCTTTGGACTCTTTGTCATAGCTGACGGTATTGGCGGCCATGCCAATGGCCAGGAAGCCAGCCGCCTCGCGATCCAGCACATTCGTGATGTCGTCATCCCTGCTTTACTCAGTGATGTAAAGATCAACGAAGAGCAATCGGCAGAGCTCCTCCTGGACGCGATACAAGAAGCAAACAACTCCTTGTGCCAGTACAATCAAATGTACAAATCAGATATTGGCACAACCGTCACCGCTGCATTAGTTGTGGGAAAGACCATTTCTATAGCCAATGTAGGAGATAGCCGCACCTATTCCTATACTTCGGCCAGTGGGCTGAAAAAATTGACACGAGATCATTCCCTCGTAGCGCGTCTTGTCGAAAATGGCGCCATTTCAGCAGATGACGTTTACACCCATCCAAGGCGTAACGAAATCTACCGCAGCCTCGGCCACAAAACATCCCTTGACGTCGATATGTTCACGCATCCCTTAACAGCAGAAACAACGTTACTCCTTTGTTCGGATGGTCTATGGGAAATGGTACGTGACCCGGTGATACAGGAGATCTTGAGTGCAGAGCTACCCGACGCAACAAAGGCCAGCGAAGCGCTCGTTCAGGCAGCGCTGAATGGTGGAGGGCAAGACAATATCAGCGTTATCGTTGTAAATGTTTCATAGACCCGCCTGCCCCATAGGATAATAGTACTTTGCGATGATCCTCTTTAAGTGGCAATTCGCCACTGAATCAAGGATTCAAGCCTTATGAGCATATACAAGCAAAAAGAGTTTTTCAGAACGCTTGAGTAGTATCAATCATAGGACAATCTTTTAAGAAGACCCATTGCAATGTGGGTGATCGCGCTCATCCAACGCGACCTCCGTTCTGCCGCAATTCCAACCCTTTCTCTTAAAGTGTATGTTAGCAAAACCCCTAGTTTCGCAAGCGCAGGAGACAGTGTATGAATTCAACAGCTCGTTTCGTCATAAAGTCAGTAGCCTGGATAGGCGTATTTATGCTGATCATTGTGGTTTTCCACATTGGAGGCAGCACAATTGCCTTGCGCGTGGGGCAGTTTTCTCCTTTATGTGGCGCCTTCATTGGAGGATTCCTGGCTCTCATCAGCGCTATCATTCCTGCACAAAGAAAAGAAACTACCGAACCCTGGTTAAGGAATGAACGTTTAGCCTGGGCACTCATTGGATTCGGTGTCATTATGTGGGGATTTGGGGATTGCATCTGGCGTTACTACATGTCTATTGGGCAGTCTCCGTTTCCATCGCTGGCGGATATCGGCTATTTCAGCTTCCCTCTCCTGGTTTTCGCTGGCCTGTTGTTGCAGCCGCCCTCCGGTGCAGGACGCAAACGACTCTTAATACTGCTGGATAGCCTGATCTCCATGGGTTCTATTCTCGCCATTGCCTGGTATTTGCTGCTGGGCTCTTTAGCTCAGGCTCCCGGCGAAGCTAATCTTGCCAAATTCCTGGGTCTCTATTATCCCATCACTGATACAGCGCTGCTCAGCTGTGTCATGTTCCTGCTGTTGCGTGGGCAGGGACGAGCCTATCAAGCTACAGCTCGCCGTGTCAGTCTCCTTGTCATCGGGCTGGGTTTATGCTTCTTCGTTTTCTCCGACTTCCTCTTCAATATCCAACAAAATGCGGGTACTTACGTGGAGGCGACGTGGGTTGACCTGGGCTGGCCGTTTGGCATGATGACGATTGGCGTAGCAGCCTTATTGCGTCGTTTCCTGCCAGTGACGCCTAAAGAAGTGATTGAACAACGTGTCAAGTATCAAGCCGAACAGGTCAGTTTTGGCCTTCCTCAATATCTTCCCTATATGCTGTTATCCTTCCTCTTCTTTGTCCTGTCACTCAATGTGCTCTCTTCTGATAGTAATCAACTGGCAATCCGGCCGGTGCTTCTTCTTGCAACGTTAGGTGTGGTGGGCCTGGTGGTAATACGACAGGTGTTGACCTTGCTCGATAATGCGCGCTTAACGAGGCAGCAGGCAGAATCTCTCGAAGACCTGCAAGTGGCAAATCAGCGCATTGAAGAGCAATCGCGTATAATGGCCATCCATAATGCTGAATTAGAGCACGGCATTGAGCACCTCAAAGACGTACAGGCAAGTCTGGCCAATGGCAATGTACGCGCCCGGGCTCGTTTGACCAGCGGCGCCTTGCTGCCCCTTGCGGCCAGCCTGAATCTCATGGCGGAACGTTTGATACGATTATGGCAGACAAGCCTCCATGCTCAGTATTTGGTGACTGCCCTTGGTGATTTGTGTAATGCTCTCGATAATCATTGGAAGGGTGAGCGGCTCGTCATTCCAGATTCCTGTAGAGAGCTTATAGAGATTCATCGCCTCTTACGCTCAATGCGCATAGATACGCTCTCAGCAGGTTACCAGACAGTTACTCAACCATTGACGAACAAACCATTAACTCAGCCAGTCACGCCTCGCCCGGCAACTCATCTATTTTCGTCGCAATTAGAAGGAACACCGCAGGCATCGTCAAACGTCCCGCGAAGCCCTTTTACCGCTCCCGTGCAAACAAATCAGCCAAAACGAGATGGAATGAAGAAAGAAGAAGACAGGTCTCTCTAAGAAACTAATTCGTCCAGGAGAGAAAGTGTCGGGCTCTGCGTTGTCGCGTTGATGCTTTCTCTTTCTCTCTTTTTCCCTGTGTGCACGGATGGAGGAGCGCTCAATGGAGTGCCTGGGTACTCTGGGTACTCCGGGCGCTTTGGATGCTTTGGATACTGCGGAAGCTGTTGTACCACAGGTTTCTCTCTGCGCGAGATCGCACTGGATAAGATATGGTAGATTGTCAAAATCACCATCGTACCGAATGTGACCCAGGCAATAAACCAGCAAACGGCCTGAACAAACAGCAGGATCACAAATGTATTGTTTCCTTGTTGTAAAAGGGTGGAGAGATTGGGCCAGATACGATACAGCTCAAACCAGGCAGCTGGTGGAAAGCCGCCAAACCGGTAGAGGAGCACAAAACTGATACCGAGCAAAAGCAGTGGATAACTCACCAGGCTGATGAAAGAGCGATGAATACGATGGTCTATCGACGTAAATGCGCTCTCGAGAGAGCGGCCCTTTGCCGGACGCCACGACACGCCCCATGTATGAATGATAGTACCTACAACCACCAGGCCCCCTCCCAGATAGCCCTGAACTGGCAGCATTTCATGCAAGTACAGGTTCGCGACGATCGCTCCCAGGATCGGTTCAAGAATGTAGATAAAGGAAACGGTGACTGGAGAAACGTATTTTTGCATCAACACCGTAATCAGGGTAGGCAGGAATGTTGTCGCCCCTGCTACATAGAGTATCACCCAGATATCCTTTGGCAAGGAGGGGTGGAACGACTGCCAATTGCCGAACAATAAAGCAATGAGCATGGACCAGCCCGCCATAGTGACAAGCTCTATTCCAAAGAGAGGCCACGGCGCAAGATCTCCCTGCTGTTG
>Ga0137377_10002539_pt1 | contig 13650 bp, 9 predicted proteins | sample SagtaG_22_FD_104815 | JGI IMG/M metagenome (GOLD analysis project Ga0137377, IMG submission 104815) | Vadose zone soil microbial communities from Sagehorn Ranch, Mendocino, California, USA - Sage2_L_40_16 metaG | ecosystem: Environmental > Terrestrial > Soil > Vadose zone | place: USA... | reverse complement strand
GCCGTACGCTCTGCGCCTCCCTCCAATCCCCTACATGCGGCAAGAGGCTATAGGTGAAGCGGTGCAAGCCTTCATCTGCATGAGCATCAGGGTAGACCCCGGACTTAAGAAGCGTCAGGCGAACAATATTATCGTGAACATCATGCCCATACTTACTATCATTAAGCAAGCTGAAACCATATCCTCCCTCGCTCAAATCAATCCAGCGATGAGCACAGACCTCAAAACGTGCCATATCCCAGGATGTGTTTCGATGAGTGGGGCGCTCAATGTTGCCAAATTGGATTTCATAGGTTGCGCGTGTGCTGTTGATCGCCAGTGGAAACGCTGCTTTCAACAACGTCTGGTGTTCATGCCAGTCGATCTCGGTGGCAATGTCGATGCGCGGCGAGTTGCGCCAGAGCGAAATACGTTGCGTGATGCGCGAGGATAAGTATAGGTGGACAATCTCGACGGTTGCGCGCACCGGTCCTTCTTCGACGATGCGCATAGATGTTACAACTTGCACTGGATACGGCTTCTCCTCATAAAAGAGATCGATATCCCAGGCGTCGAAATTCAGGGGACGGTCCTCATAGGCGATAAGCTGGTTGCCTGTTTGCCCAGGGGCAAGAACATCACGCTCTGCACGCTTGTCGTAGAGCCGGCTAATCTCTCCCTGTTCATTGATCCAGAGGTCATAATACCCATTCTGCAAGACGATTGTCTTTTCATCAGCGTAGGCAGCGCGAGTGGTAGATGGCATCTGTGCCTCACCAGATTCCGCATTGCTGGCTGCCGATACGACTTGCACCCCGCATGGGGGAACGCGCACGCCATCCAGCAGGAACACCGTGTTCCCCTCCCAGTCGGTTGTTTGCTGGGCATGCTGAAGAGATAATGCAAGCTGCGCTGGCACCTGTATAGGGTCAGTGCGTTCCCACGCCAGGGTATTCAACAGGAGGAGGTCCTGCTCTCCTGCAGGGATGTGCTGCAGGACAACAGCGATTGCTTCGTCGTATATCTGCTTTCCTATGGCATGTGCCTCGGCATAGATCCGCTCTGCATCGTCATAGACTTCACGGATCGATGAACCGGGCAGTACATCATGGAATTGATTCAGGAGCACGAGCCGCCAGCCCTGATTCAGTTGCTCCTGGCGGGAAGGCATGCCATAGAGACTGGCCCAGGCATTCAGCAATTCCACTTCACGGTAAAAGAATTCAGCTCGCCGGTTAGCCTGCTTGACGCGTGACTGCGAGGTATATGTCCCCCGGTGATACTCTAAGTACAACTCACCTACCCATGTGGGCAAACGCGGGTTCTCCCACACGCGCTGGTAGAGTTCCGTGAAGTAATCTCCGGCTCGGCCGGCACGAACCTGGGGAAAGTCCGGCAGATCCGCCATGATTTGCATCCGTTCCATTTGTTCTTCCGTTGGTCCACCACCACCATCGCCCCAGCCATATAGATACAGCAAATGATCGTTGATGTCCTGTTGACGATAGTTCATCCAGGTCCCTGTCATATCGCTAGGGCGCAAGGGGCCGTTGTAGCTGTAGAAAGTTGTCGTTGCATCCAGTTCTGGCGCCGTGATAAAGTGAGTCAGGACCTCAGAGCCATCGATGCCGCGCCAGCGAAAGGTATCACAGGGCATACGGTTAAACTGGTTCCAGCTAATCTTGGTGGTCATGAAGGTGGGAATATTGCAACCGAGCATTATTTGCGGGAGCGCGGCACTATAGCCAAAGACATCTGGTAACCAGATATGATGGGGCCTGACACCAAATTCTTGTTGCCAGAAGCGCGTTCCATGCATAATCTGGCGGATGAGCGACTCACCAGAGGTAAGGTTACAATCCGTTTCAACCCACATCGCACCTACTGGCTCAAAACGTCCCTCCGCGACACGCTGTTTCACCCGCGCATAGAGCTCAGGAACGTCCTCTTTCAGCCATTGAAGCAGTTGCGGCTGACTCTGGCTATAGTGGTAGTCGGGATAGCGCTCCATCAATCCCAGTACATTAGAGACAGTATGGGCGATCTTCTGGCGGGTTCTCCAGTAAGGCCACATCCACCCGACATCGAGATGGGCATGTCCGCTGACAGTGATCTGCGGGCGGTTGGGGGCTGCGCTAAATCGGCCCCCTACTTCCGAATCTGCCCCCCATGCAGATCGCCCCCGATTTAGCGCGGGGTACTCCTTGAGCAAGTACTGATAAGCAGTCTGAGCAGAGCCAGTGAAACGTTTACCCTGCCAGCCCTCGCGCAGATCGAGCATGTTATAGGCCGTATTGAGACGCGCTAATAAGGCATGACGGGCCGGATCACCTTCGTTCAGTGTAAGAGATGTTTCTAGGAGAGTCTCCATCAAGTGATAGAGTTGCCAGCTCACCATGCAGCGCGGGCGCAGCGTCAAGCCACCAAAGGGCAAAGGAACGCCTGTGTAGACCTGGAGCAGCAACGTATGAGATTGCCCATCGCACGTATCCTCAGGCATCAAGAGAACAGGATGCCGCCAATCGAAAGCTCCGATAGCGCGCCCATCAAGAAAAACAGTCGCTTCCAGGAGGAGCAAAAGAGCATCATTCTCAGGAGTATCCCAATGCAATTGCAGGACCACTGGTAGCCTTTGCAAGGAATTCCCCTCGATAAATCGGGGGACTACAGGCAGAGGCGCCATCAGCCAGCTTGTTCCATGCTTCAGCCCCCAGAGCTGTCCTACCTCCAGCGGCTGCCACTGTGTATCTGTAAGCGATGGTATAGCCATCGGGCCAGTGGCAACAATACCGTAGACCGGGGAAAGCATGTGGGCTGGCCCTTCGGTCATTTTATGCAGTGCTTCAAGATTTTTGCGAAGTTTTTGGACAGTAAATACCACGAGAAATTCCCTTCATGTTTGCACTTTTGTAAGGGGGATTGGAGGAAAGGACACGATGTAGTATCAAGAAGGTGAAGAAAAAGCCTCTCGGCCACGTAGGTGTCCCATGCCTGTCCCCATTATTAGGATACACACTTGTGCCAATTTGCCGAACGGTTTCTAGCCTTTTAGCCCTTGAGGCCTCCGCTGACGCCTCGCACAAAGAAGCGCGATACCACTGTATAGAGTACGACGGCTGGCAGCGCGTATAGCAGAGCGTAGGCGGCCAGTTGGCCGTAGTTCACCTGGCCATAACTGCCGAAGAATGTATAGATATGAACCGAAGCCGGCAGTAAATTCTGGCTTTGCAGGATAATCAGGGGAACGAAGAAGTTCGTCCAAGCCACCAGGAAGCTCCATACGCCGACCACTGCAATCCCTGGCGCAGCAAGCGGGAATAGTATGTACATGAGCGATTGAAAGGTCGAAGCCCCATCAATCCAGGCCGCCTCTTCCAGCTCGAAAGGGACCGAATCGAAAAAGTTCTTCATCAGCCAGATACAGAAAGGCAATGCACTGGCAACAAAGAAAAGAATCACCCCCTGGAGCGTATCAATGAGGTTCAGCGAGGCGTACATCGCATACAGCGGCGTTACCAGAGCTAGAATGGGCAGTGAGCTGGTGAACAGGATGGCGTACATGAGGGGACCCTTGAGGGGAAACTGGTAACGCGAGAGCGGATATGCAGCCAGGCCCGCGAGGATGATCACCAGGAGCATCGTACTGATGGCCAGGATGAGGCTGTTGCCGAAGGGGCCAGCGACGAGTCCATTGGTGATAATCGTTTGAAAATTGATCAAGCTGAAATGAGCAGGTACCGTGACCGATAGGCTTGCACTCGGATTGAGGCTTGCCAGGACGGGCCATAAGAGTGGCACCAGGAAGAATAATCCGAGGAACACCAGGATAACGTAGGCGAGTGTCGAAGTCAGACCGCGACGAATAGCCATGTTTCTCTCCTCTTACTCCATTTCGAACAGTTGGGAGCGTGATATAGCAGTATACATACCCGGCAAAAACCTCCTTACTGCTTGTTAGAGGTCAACGCGCAACACACGGATGTACAACAATGCAAGGATGGCTCCCACCACTAGGATCAGCAGTGAGATAGCGCTTCCATAGCCAATCTGGTAGAACTGGAACGCCTGGCGGTACTGATAGATAGTCAAGAGTTCTGTATTGAGGTTGCCGCCTCCTGTCAGGACATAGACCAGGGTGAAATCGGAGAGCGTCGCCAATGTGATGAGCAGCAGATCAGTGGCAATACTGCCCTTGATGAGGGGGAGCGTAATATACCGAATGCGCGCCCATAGACTAGCACCATCAATCGAGGCCGCTTCGAGCAATTCAGGTGGGATGCCTTCTAACGCGGAAGCGTACAGCAACATTGAGAACGCCGTACCGCGCCAGGTGTTTGCCACAATGATCGAGGCCATCGGGTAGTCCTGAAGCCAGGCATGTTGCGGCAGGCCAAAGGCCGCCACGATCGAGTTTAGGAGGCCAGGGGCCAGGATACTTTGCGGGCCGCCGGCAAGGAAGGAACTCCAGAGGAAACCGGCTACCACGTCGGGAATCACCCAGGCAATGATAATGATAGCCCCCAGGACCGCCTTAAAGGCGCGTTGCCGATGACGCATCAACATGGCTAAGAGCAGTCCTAGCAGGGCCTGGCCGATCAACGCTGAGCCAACCAGGTATGTCAGCGATACACGGAAGGCGCTGAAGAACTCCGCGTCATGCAGGATTTGCACGAAATTTTGTAATCCGACCCACTGAGGGGTTGCCGCGCCTACACCCGTCAAGGACATGTTGGTGAAAGAGATATAGACAGCCCACACAGCTGGGCCGAGCATAAAAACAGCGATAATCAGGAAGGCGGGGGCCATAAAGTAGATACCAATACGCAGTCGCTTACGCCGGATGTGTCCATTGGCGGGTGTTACCATCTGCACCGGTTGCACCCGCTTTGTCTCAACCTGCATATTCCAACTCCTCAGCCAGAGATGGATCACGGAACTCTCAGGCGACCGCAAGGGTCGCCCCTACCATACGCGATCTTCGGTGACTGATCCGTCTATAGTAGGGGCGGGGCTTGCTCCCGCTCTGGGAACACCGTGATCCACCCTCACCAGCAGTGAACTCTACATGCATAGCGTCGATAGAAGTATATAGGAAACCCACGTGCTGGATAAATCCGCACTCTACAGACTGTAGAGAGTCGATTTATCAGCTCGTGGCCTCCGCATGCTACGTTCCCTGTTCGACATTGCTCGCACCTGCAATCCCCACGACCGCCTGGGCGTAGGCATTCATCGCGTCAGCGGGTGACTGACCACTCATCACATGCTGCATAGCGTTGTCGATCTGGAGCGAAATCTTGGGATATGCCGGGAAACCCGGGCGGAATTGTGTGAACGCCACCAGGCTCGTGTAGAACGGATTCAGCGGGGAATCGTGATACGCAGGTACATTGACGATATCCTGGCGTGGTGTAACCTGCCCGTCCGCAACGTCGTAGCTTCCCAATAAGTCCTGGCTGTTGGCGGTCTTGAGTACCTCGAATGCCTGGTCTGGATGGGCTGACTTGGCTGTAATGGAGTAGGCCCAACCTCCGGAGAGAGTGACATAGTTGGGAGCCTGCCCGAATTCGGTCGGCATCTTGGCGACGCCCATGGTCTGCTGCCACTGCGGCCACGGCGCTGTACCGCCGGAATACCAGTTGCTACTGACCCAGGAGCCATCGATATCAATGCCAATCTTCCCCTGCGGGATAAGTTGCTGTGCAATCGTATTAGCAGCCTGGGTATTCAAGGCAATATCATTGGTGGGTCCGAGCAGATTGGATGGATTATAGACCTGCTTGACGAAGTTGAGCGCATCGAGCAATCCCGGGCTGGGAGCAACCCACTTTTGCGTCGAGTAATTGTAGAGTGGATTTTTGGTGCCGTAGAGCAACATCTCGAAGCCCTGCATTGAGGAGGCCTCATCCATCGGAACGCCTGAGTAGAGGTTGATCGGGATGACACCGGGCACCTTCGCTTTGATCGTGCGAGCAGCCGTCAGAATATCGGCCCAGTTTTTGGGCTGCCAGTCAGTGGGGAGTCCTGCCTTTTGGAAGATATTCTTGTTGAACCAGATCAGGCGCACATCGGTACCGTCCATCACGCCGTAGTTGTGACCATTGAACGTCGTGATCTTTTGCATTGCGGGGAACCACTGCTGGCTGTATTCAGGCCAGGCAGCCAGGTACTTATCGAGCGGGGCCAGGTAGCCTGCGGTCACATCAGAGCTCACCAGGAAACTGTCCTCGCGTACGAGATCGGGAGCTGTGGTGGTGGAACGCATCATCAGGTCGAGCTTTGTGTAATAGTCCCCCTCGCTAGCAATAATAGGTTCCAACTTGACTTTGATATTCGGGTTAGCCGACTCAACACGCTGTTTCACCTTCGTCCACCATGCCTGTTCAGGATAGGGCGGAGGACCAAACTGCTCATAAGCGACAGTAATGGTGACCGGTCCGTTACTAGTGGTAGTAGAAGGGCCACCGCAAGCCTGCAATACAGTTACTCCGGCGAAAAGCAGAACGAAAAGAGAAAGGGGAAAGAAACCCAAGCTTTTCAATAGCCTGTGCATAACACATCTCCTTGTTGATTGTTTAGGACAGCCAGTCCTTGCAACTCTGTCGGTCAACGTCGGTGTGTACAATGAGCTTCAGCACCTCTTGAACCAGGCTCACTAGCAAACAACCAGGAAAACTAGAAGGGGATAAATGTGGTGGTCAGTTAAGAATGCCGGAATGTAGGGTCTCGGCTGCACCTCCTCTCGGCTAGTATCGGGACGCTTAGCACAAATACCATAGGTTAAGTATGGGTTAAAAAACGGAATTTGTCAATGGATATTTTTCAAGAATCAAAGCAGATTAAGTAGCGGAGACCTCATGAATTGAGCTTGATTTGGTAATTGATCCCCATATAATGGCGCTCCGTCTCTTCAGTACTTATCCTAAAAACAGCTATTATCCGCGAATCTATCTTTAAAAATCGAAAATCAATATGCCGAAATCTGAAAATTCGTTGGGTGTTTGCTTGCATAATATGCACAGATATGCTAAGCTTTGCCTAGCTTTGGCGCCACCTTGCAAACCCTTTATTTCGTGCATCTCACATGTTACTGAAGAAGGAAGACCGATTTGATAGCGAAGCTGAGCAAAAAGGAGCGCACGAAAATTCTCCACACCCAACTCATGACCTATTATCGTGAGCGCATTCTCGATGGGCGTTTGCCAGCAGGAACACGCCTTCCGACTGATGAAGAGCTAGCTGCCCTGTATCAGATCAGCCGTGATACCGTGCGCCAGGCGCTGGCGCTGCTGGCCAACGAGGGATTGATCGAACGGGTGCAGGGACGTGGCACGTTCGTAAGCCAGCCACCATCAAACGGCAGTCAGATGACACAACTTAAACAGAAGCAGATCGGCTTAGTGCTCAATCGAACGTTTCGCACGCAACTGGCCATGAATCTTCTCGTTGGCGTTGAACAAGCTGCGAAGTTACATGGCTATAACATCAGCTTCACCTATTCCGAAGGCGAACAGGAGCAGCAAGCCCGCGATATCGACCGCCTGCGAGCAAACCACGTCTTAGGCATGATTATCTGGCCTACAGGTGATACTACCCATGATGCCTCGATCCAGCAACTTCAGGCCGATCATATCCCCGTTGTCTTGATGGACCGCTACTTTCCTGGCCTGGCGATAGACTATGTTGGTTCAGACAACGTCGGTGGTGGCTATCGTGCCACAGAACACTTACTCATTCTGGGTCACAGGCGCGTTGGCTTCGTCTTCGCGCGTGAAGAAACTTTGCAAACCACTTCGGTCTATGAGCGCTGGCAAGGCTACCGTAAGGCATTACAAAAGTATGAAGTTCCATATGATGAGACACTGGTTGTTCCCGACTCCAGGCAGCTGCAGACGGGTGCCAATGAAGGGTTGGTTGAGTTTTTGCAGCGTCCTGATCGACCAGGTGCCATCTTCGCCGTCAACGATTATGTTGCACTAGATGTATTGCAAGCGGCAAAAACCATTCACCTGCGCATACCGGAAGACCTGGCCGTAGTCGGCTTCGACGACGAGGCGTTCGCCGCCCATGTGAATCCACCCCTTACGACGATCGTGCAGCAATCTATAGACATTGGATTACGAGCGGGCACGCTCTTAATCAGTCGCATCAAGGGAATCGTTGGCGTTCCTAAGCATATCGAGCTGCCAACTAACTTAATCATTCGCGAATCATGTGGTGCACAACTCCATATAAAAAAGGGTCTCTCACTGTCATAGGAGAAGATCAAGGAGTCTCCCAGTCCACTCCAGGGAACTGATTTGTCTTATTTTTAGCCCTCACTGCCTGATGAAAAAATTTCAGCTCTCAACGATGATAGCTACATCGATGTGACCGCTGCTGACTGTTACAGGCTGTTGTGGGTGGTTGGGGCTGCTAGAGAGAAGCTGCGGGCATGAGAAGGTTCCGAGCATCCTGTCTATACCTACATACATGGTGGGTGTATCGCTGGTGATCGTCAAGGTACATTGAGCCTTTGGCCTCAATGAGAGATCCCAGGATGCGGAGTCATGGTCAAAATCGATGCGTACATCTCCGCCATTGATGTCTGCTGAAAGTGTGTAGGTTCCCGGGCCGTGGTAGCCGTAGAAGGCTAAGAAGATGGACATACCCGTGTGTGCAACATCGATAGTGAATTCTCGGTAACCATGACGAAGCTTAGATGTGGGTAAGGAAGCATGAATCGTGTAGACGCCCGTAACTCCACCGTAAAGTGCGAAACTGACAGTACTTGCGCCGTTTGCTACAGTAGTAGCATTTGTGGGGAATGGACTGCCGGTTTCCAGCGGTCCAATTTGCGCCACTCCTGGACTGTTACCTGCATTACTGCATCCTGCCAGCAGAAAAAGCAGTACCATTGCTGTTGCCTCAAGCCAATGGCACCACCGCATATGCATGATTGTTCTCCCCTGCCTTTGTGAATACAGCTGTCTTGCTAGCCTTTGACTACGCCCATGGTTAATGGTTAGTGTTTTTCTGTCCTTACGTATGCTGGGCCTTGTCGTAAAGAGCGTACCAGGAATCATCATAGTAAGGAGAGAACATGTGCCCAGGCTGCATACTACTGGTGAAGTCGTTATGACCATTGAGGTACCAATTGCCGCTGAGCTTAATGAACCAGGGTCCACCGCTGGAGCCACCGGTCATATTGCAAGGAATGGAGACCACGGTGCCTCCCCCATGCTGCCAGCTTTTGCCGGAGGAACCCTCGCAGGACTGTCTGGTCTGGCCATCGAATGGATACGCGGCGGGGTAGCCATAGGCGTAGAAGGGTTGATTGGCAGGCTGATTATACGCCCAACCGGCGCCGCCGACTATGTCGGTCAAGACACCCTGGCTATTGGGAGAAACGATGGCCATGCCAAAGTCATGATGTAAGTCATTTGGCCTGGCATGTATCCAGTCGGAAGGAACCTCCAAATCGCGAGCTGCCCAGCAGCCATAAGGCGTACTGCCGCTATCGTACAGAGGGCAGAAGATCATGTTCTTTACCCAGTCACCATTCCAGTAGAGGCAGTGCCCAGCGGTGTCAACAACACTCTGGTTGAGGCTTGCGACGGCAGTACCAGAACAGACCATATCTTGACCAACGGCGTTGGTAAAAAAGACTTTCCCAACGGTCGAGAGGGGATAAGAAGAATTTCCATTACGTGGGGGCTGTCCCTCTTGCTGGGCTGCTTTGCCCAGGCTGGCGTTGATTTTCTGTGTAAGATCGGAGGCGTTGCTGTCCTGCTGATCGGCGTCGGTGGCAGCGCGCATGTTAGCCACTGTCCAATGCTTGATGGCACTGTTGGGGTTCGTATCCACCAGGTACACAACGATAGTCTGCGAAGGAGCTAACACCGAAGTGTACACAAAACGCGCAAGTGCAACCAAGTAACTCACGTACACAACGTACACCATGGCAAGCAGACAAAGAATGATCCAGCCAGCCAGGGGCAGTTGGAAAGGTCTGTTATGTCGTGGCATCTTGCCTCTCTCTTTCATCAAGAATGGTGTGGATCAGACGTGTCTGGCGGGCGTTGCGGGCGCTGTTTCTTTCGCTTGAGAGCCTTGACATGCGGCAATTTGGTGGGTTTGGCATTGCGCATTTTGTCCGCTGTCCAATACTTGAGGGCGTCATCGGGAGAAGTATCCACCGAGTGCTTGATGATAGTGGCCGAAGGATCTCGTTTCGAAAAACGCTTCCATGCGAGCAGGTACACAAGGGCAAGCAAGCAAAGAAGGATCATACCAACCAGGGGCAGTTGGATAAGCTTCTGTTGTAGTGACATCTTGCCTCTCTCTTTCATAAAAGATGGTACGGACAGAACGCGTGTGCAGGGTATCATGCAAATCTTTTTCCCGGGACGAGGATCATGTTTCCTCTAAAGAGAAGTATACCACCATTTCTTGATTTTAAGAAGACCGGCAAACCCGTTTGGCCCTCATTCCGGTGACAGGCCCCAGTGTTCCGGGGAGCGCCAGAGGCTGGAGAGGATCAGTTCGCGAATGAACAGCAGTTCCTTGGGCAGCCGGTCGTACAGTTTCACAAACAGCTCCTCGTGCGAGAGCAATTCCTGCTGCCAGACGTCGCGGTCAACCGACATCAGCTCGTGGAACTGCTGGCGCGTGAAGCCTTCCATCCCACGCCAGTCCAGGTCCTCGTAGCGCGGCATCCAGCCAATCGGACTCTCGATGCTGACCGCACGACCGTGAGCACGTTCAACGATCCACTTCAGGATGCGCATGTTCTCGCCGAAACCTGGCCATAGGAAATGGCCCTGCGCGTCGCACCTGAACCAGTTCACGTTGAAGATGCGCGGTGGGTTGGGCAGATGCCGTCCAAAGTTCAGCCAGTGGTTGAAGTAGTCGGCCATATGGTAACCAGCAAACGGCAGCATCGCGAACGGATCACGTCGCACCTGGCCGAGCTGGCCGACGGCCGCAGCGGTCATCTCTGAACCCATGGTGGCCGCAGCATAGACACCGTATATCCAGTTGAACGACTGGTAGACCAGCGGCACCGCATTCGCGCGCCGACCACCGAAGATGAACGCTGCGACCGGGACGCCTTGCGGATCGTCGGTCGCAGAGTCGATCACCGGACACTGGCTGATCGGCGCGGTGAAGCGCGCGTTCGGATGCGCGGCCTTGCGCCCACTGCCCGGCGTCCAGTCCTGGCCGGTCCAGTCGACCAGGTGCGCGGGTGGCACCCCGGTCATGCCCTCCCACCACACGTCCCCCTCGTCGGTCAATGCGACGTTGGTAAAAATGGTGTTGGCACGTATTGATGCCATCGCGTTCGGGTTGGAGGTCGCGTTCGTGCCTGGCGCGACGCCGAAGAAGCCAGCCTCAGGGTTAATCGCGTAGAGCCTGCCGTCCGGCCCTCTCTTGATCCAGGCGATATCGTCTCCCACGGTCGTCACCTTCCAGCCCTCTTCCTGGAACGCTTTGGGCGGGACAAGCATGGCGAAGTTGGTCTTACCGCAGGCGCTCGGGAAGGCGGCGGCGACGTAGGTCTTCTCACCATGCGGATTCTCAACGCCCAGAATGAGCATGTGCTCGGCCAGCCAGCCTTCGTCTCGCGCGAGACACTTCTTGCCAAGCAGCGCGTTACCTCCGTAGCCTGAGCCGTAGGACCAGATCGCGCGCTCCTCGGGGAAGTGTACGATGTACTTGGTTTCTTTGTTACATGGCCATGGGATGTCCTGTTGGCCTGGAGCAAGCGGCATGCCGACCGAGTGCGCGCACGGGATGAAGTCGCTGTCTTTCCCAAGCACGTCGTAGATGGCACGACCCATACGGGTCATGATGCGCATACTCACCACGACATAGGGCGAATCGGTCAACTCGACGCCAAGGTGCGCGATCGGCGAGCCGAGAGGCCCCATACTGAACGGGATCACATACATCGTCCGCCCGCGCATGCAACCGTCGAACAAGCCGCGGAGCGTTTCCTTCATCTCCCTGGGGTGAACCCAGTTGTTGGTTGGGCCTGCGTCGGTCTTGCTCAGAGAGCAAATGAAGGTGCGGTCTTCGACACGGGCGACATCGCTGGGGTCGGAGCGAGCCAGGAAGCTGTTGGGGCGTTTCTCGGGGTTGAGCCGGATGAAGATGCCAGATGCTACCAACTGCTCGCACAGGAGGTCGTACTCCGTCTGAGAGCCATCGCACCAGTGCAACTGGTCGGGCTTACACAGGGCAACCATCCCTTCGACCCAGGCACGGAGCTTCGTATTGGTGACATAGCTTGGGATATGCATTGGAACCTCCAACTTATCATATCTGCTCTGCTATTTTAGCAAGAATCGAGCAACCTCTGCAAGACTGGTGATTACCCAGAACTCAGCATACTACTATATCTATGCAGCGCTTCCTCGTCCAGCGCGATTCCCAGGCCAGGACCTGTTGGCACTGCCAGGAAGCCATCACGAACAGGCAAGTCATTCATCACCAAGTCATCAACCAGCAGGTGAAGCGTCGCGAGGCCACACTCGAGCGTTACGGCGGGTGATGCGGCCGCGAGGTGCAGTGCCGCTACCACGCCAATACCTGTCTCGATAGCGCTTGTGATGACACTGCGTACTCCCCGCTCTGCTGCTGCCTGGATGATCTGCTGCCCAACACGCAGTCCGCCGGCAAGCTGGGGCTTGATAACAAGGATATCAGCCGCTTCGTTATCAAGGACGAGTTGGGCGCTCTCGAGGCTGTGCAAGGCTTCATCAACTGCGATTGGGATGGGCACAGATCGCCGAAGGGTATGCATGCCTGCAAGGTCGTGTGCCCTCAGGGGCTGCTCGACATACTGTATATTGTATGGAACACATTGAGAGAGGATTGCAATGGCTTCCTCAAGGTTCCATGCCTCGTTTGCATCCAGGCGGAGATGCATCGCCGGCCCGATTGCCTCGCGCACGGCTGCGACGCGCTCGACCTCTTCACGGATGCTCTCACCCGGTGCAGGATCAATTGACCTCTTTGGTTTCCGGGTGTATACTCCTCTAGTATGGAGAGGCTGGTAGGCGGCTACGCGCTTCGATCCGCTTAGAGGATACTGCAATACTTTCAGCTTCACACAATGGAAACCGTTCCTCCTGGCCTCTCGTGCAGCCGCAATTGCTGCTTCCGTTGTGCTTGCGTCGATCATGGCGTTGACCGGTACGGTTACTCGTGGCATGGTACCAGCTTGAGAGAGTAACGTGGAGACTCCACATCCCTCGGCTTTGCCTAGCGCATCGAGCAGCGCGATTTCCAGCCCGCAGAATGTAGAGGTGGAGAAGGCGGAGGCAAGGACGCCGGGCGACCATAAAGGCCCTCCCCGCGCCGCTCCACTACCCTCACCCCTACGGATGTCGTTGCCCTCGGCGAGTACCATGTCCAGCGCTTCATCAAGTTCCCTGCCGTGAAGACGCGCAACCAGCGCCGGAAGAAGTGAGCTGGACGCAGCGCTATCAGCAAGGCTTCCTCCACCGGATTCTGGAAGCGGCGCTATCTCTCCAACACCAGAGATTCCACGCTCAGTAGTTACCTGTACAATTATCCCCTCACGTGCAGTCATTACGCCGTGAGCGGTGGTGAAGCTGTTGAGCAATGGTAAGCGATAGGTGATCCACTGAATCTCAACGATTTTCATACTGCCCGAACTCCTAG
>Ga0137377_10002537_pt1 | contig 13654 bp, 9 predicted proteins | sample SagtaG_22_FD_104815 | JGI IMG/M metagenome (GOLD analysis project Ga0137377, IMG submission 104815) | Vadose zone soil microbial communities from Sagehorn Ranch, Mendocino, California, USA - Sage2_L_40_16 metaG | ecosystem: Environmental > Terrestrial > Soil > Vadose zone | place: USA... | reverse complement strand
GGGGCCTGGCGGGCCTGCAACCCGACGACCGTGTGCACCCCCTGCTCGGCGGCGAGCGAAGCCATCGCCCGCGCGTCGTCGAGGTCACGGCCAAGTGGCCACTCGCAGTAGACGGCCTTGCCGGCGGCAAGTGCGGCGGAGACGAGCTGTCGATGGTGCGGGACCTTGACCGTAACAGCGACCACATCGATGTCTGGCCGGGTCACCAGCTGCTCGTGGTCCGAGAACACCGCGGTGACCCCGAACACCTCGCCTGCTGCGCGCGCCGTTTCCGCGCTGTGCGCGGTGAGGGCCCGGATCTCGTAGTTCGGCAGCGCGCGCAGTGCCGGGATATGGGCGGTGGCGGCCCACCCCCGGTCGGGGCTGACCCCGACGATCCCGACACCCAGCGTCGATTCAGGCATTGCTAGAACCCCAGTGCCTGAATGTCCTGTCGAGGTCGGGCTGGACTTCGGTCATGAGACGGTCCTCCCACCGAGGGGATATACTTGTAATTGCAAGTACCCTACGCTCAACTGGTTGCAGATGCAAAAAGATTCCCCACCGGGTGATGTAGCTGCGCTCTTCGGTCGGCTTACCGAAGAGTCGCTGCCGGGTCGGCGCGGAGAGCAGGCGTGGCGCGCTTTGCTGCAGGCGCAGGCCACGCTTATGCGCCAGCTCGATACCGATCTCAGAGAGGGCACCGGCCTGCGCCTCGCCGACTTCGACGTCTTGGCTCAGCTGGCCGAAGCCGGCGGCGAGCTACGGATGACGGAGCTCGCCGCCCGCACGCTCCTCTCGCGCTCGGGGTTGACCCGCCGCGTCGCGAGGTTGGTTGATGAGGGTTTCCTGCGTCGAGCGAACGCCACTGAGGACGGGCGCGGCGTGGTTGTCGCCTTGACCGACGCCGGTGTCGCACGTATGACCGAAACTGCGCCGGTCCATCTTCACGGTGTGTCGAAACTGTTCGTCGAGCGGCTCGACGATCAGGAACTCGCCGTTCTCGAGACCGCTCTGAGAAAAGTCATCGTCGACTGCACGTTCGGCTGAGGGTAGGCCGAGGGAGAGCCTGGCTCAGCTGTTTCCTGCTGCCCGGTCTCATCGATCGCCCCGATCCGCAGGCCCCCGCCGCCACCGTTCAGGCCGTCGCTTCGTAGATTGGCACGGTCACATGCTTTCTTTCTCAGGCCCGAGGTGGTGGACTTTGGCCATGAGGGCGCTGTCGGCGCTGCTCTTGCTGCTTGCCGCCACTGTGACTGTCACGGCTTGCAGCGGGCCGGGTCCGGCTGGCCATGGGAGACCGCGGACCGCGCCACTAGCTTCGCCTCAGACCGTGCGCTGTGACCAGATCATTCAGCAAGTAGGCCAACCGGGCGGCAGGCTCGTGCTCGGTGTGCTCGCGATGCCACCGGCCCATCTGGAGCACGCCGCCCCGACCGCCGCCCAGCCATGGGCCTACTTCGCCAAATGGGGGATCGCCGTCCGCGCCGGCAGCCCGGCCGTTCTGATCACCGTTCCAGAGACGTGGCGGCAACGCGCCGGTATTGGCTGGGGAAACAATCTCGGCGTCGTCAGCTCGCTCCGTCTCCTCAGCTGCCCGCGGCAGCTAGGTGCATGGAATGTCTATGCGGGAGGCTTCTACCTGCGGTCACCCTCTGGCTGCGTGCCGTTGGTATTTCACATCGGACGGCAGACCGCGACCCTGAGTTTCACCATCGGCAGTGGCAACTGCGGCTCAGCAACCTGGTGAAGAGTCAGGGGCCGGGAGCCGGGCCAGCGTGGGGCAGTCTCCCGACAAGTCGCCGATCAGGGCGTCGGCAACGCTTTCCTCGTACAGGACGCGTCCCGTCGCTGCCATGAGCTCGCCGAGCTCCGGTTCCCACGGCGTCGGCTGCGGCGTCCCGGTCAGCTGGAGACGCTCGGTGTCGGCCCGCACCCCGGCGATGTAGTCTGCGGCGCCCATCCGCCACGGCCGTGCGCGGTGACGGCGCATGACCGAGCTGGCGATGGCTAGCCCCAGCCAGTCGAAGTCGCCGTGATAGCGCAGCTCACCGCCACCGTTGACGACAGCGTCGGCGAGCTGGTGAAACGCTGCCGACGGCCGTCCCTCCGCGCACAACAGGGGCGCCGAGCCCGCACCCAGCTCTTCGGCGGCGCGGCGCAGCACGGCCGGGTTCTCGCAGACGTGCACGAGCGCCCCGCGGACCGTCAGCGGCAACGTCATGAGCTGATGCAAGGTGATGTAGAAGGGAACGCCGAGCCGCGCCGCGCCGGTGAGCCACTCGGCCAGCCCACGGCCCTCGGCCGGCATGTTCAGTACGAGCACCCGGCTGGCCAGGTCGTCGACGACGACACCGCTTGTCTCCCATAGATCCCTGCGCTCCCCGGCTGTCCCGGGCCTGCCTGTCCCGGTCTTGATGGCCAGGGCGCGCAGCACCAGCGTCGACAGCACCGTTCCATGGTTGAGCGCCTTGGTGTCCCCGGTGATGTCGGCAGCGAGCGCGGGCAGCAGGATAGGCACGCCCGCCCGCCCCGCCAGGTACTCCAGCACGCGGGCGGCCTGGCCGAGCCGTGCCTGCTCGCCCTGGTTGATCAGCTTCGTCAGGCTGCCGTCCCGCATGATCTCGGTCAGCCAGTCCCGGTACCAGCCGCAGGAGGCATGAAGCGAGCTCGCCTCCGCCGCGCGGATGACGGCGTCACGCGCTCCGGCCAGCGCGCTCCGCTCGGCGGGACGGTTGCGCAGCGGCCCGGCCATGTCGGTCAGCAGCTCTGGCAGGCTGCGCCCGGTGGCCTCGCGAACAGCGTTGTCCAGGTCGGCGAGCCGAACGGTGATCCGGGTCGTCCGCGTGTCCCGGTACTGCCCGGTGATGCCGATGATCGCCTTGCGCTCGGCGTCGTCGGGATGGCCGAAGCTGACCCAGCCGCCCAGATCCCCGCCGGTGCGCTCGAGGGAGCGGCGGGCACGTTCGAGCAGCCGCCGGAACTCCGGTCCCTCATACGGGTTCGACATCGTCATCTTCGTCGTCCGGTTCGTCCCCCAGCGCCTCCGGCGCCGCGTACAACGTCGAGGCGGTGCCGAGCGGCGCGTGCCGGGTCGGCCGGAAGCCGAGCAGCTCCGCCACCAGCGCCTCGTTGTCCTGGTAGCCGACCGAGGCGTCGATGAGCTGCTCGCCGTCCCAGAGCATGAGCAGCGAGGACACGGTGCGTGTGGTCTTGTCGTGGTACATGTCGTAGTGCGCGATCATCGGCACCGTGGCTGTCGTGACCCACAGGTCGTGGCCGGTCATGAACAGGTCAAGATCGAACTTGACCGCCAGCCCGAACAGGTCCGGCTTGTAGCGCTCGTCGATGCCCACGAACGCCTCATCGAGCGCGATCATCCGCGGGCAGTGCTCCTTGGCCGAGGAGTACAGCGCGTTGGCGGCTGCGAACAGCGGCAGGTGGATCGCGGCGGACTTCTCGCCGCCGGACATGACCGAGTGTTTCGCGCGGGTCAGCCGCGTCTCCGGCTGGCCCGGCTGGATCAGCAGCAGCTCGAACGCGTGCCAGGACCGGTAATCCAGCACGTTCGCCAGGGCCTCACGGTAGGTGGCCCGCGGATGGCCGATCCGGTACTCCCGGATCATCTCGCGGAGCTGGCCGCGCAGTTCGGCAAGCCGCTCAGGGCCTGGCGAGTCGCGCTCAAGCAGGCGGGAGGTGGCCCGCTGCAGTTCGGTGATCTTGTCGGATTGCGCCCAGCGGATGCCGACCGCGATCCCGGACGACATCGGCTTGGACCTGGTGTCGGAATTCATGTCCCTGGTGAGGTCCCGCGCGGCGACCACCCGGCCGTGGATCTGCTGGGCGAGCGCGGCGAGCAGTTCGTCCTCGAGCACCTTGCGTTCCCGGTCCTCCAGCAGGATCCCCTGGTCGGCGGCGCGCTCGGCGATCCGGGTGGCGAACCCGGCGACCGGCTTGCGGCCCTCGTCGTCGATCACGTGCACGGTGACGACGGCGCCGGGTTCCCAGTCGACCCGGTAGTCCTCGTCGCAGGCGGCGAGGGCCTCGGTGAAGTCTTTCAGCGCGACCGACATCCGGTCTGCGGTGTTCTTCAGCGTGCCCTCGGTAACCTGGCGCCCGCCGCGGGCGGCGGCGGCGAACGCGTCGAGGATCTCGGCGACGCCCGGGGGAAGCACCCCTCGCACGGCCTCGGCCGGGTCCGGAGGCAGCTCGCCGGCGCTGACCAGGGACGCGGCCAGGTCCTCGCTGGCACGGGCCGCGTCCGGCCAGCGGGAGGGGTCTGGCCACGGCGCGACGGCCGTGACCTCGGCGAGCGAGCGCAGATCGGGCCGCGCGTAATCGCCGAACTGCGCGACCTGCTCGTAAAGCTGCCCGGCCGCCTCGGCGAGCGACTGCCGCTCGTTACGCAGTTCCGCCTCGGCGGCGGTGGCCAGGTCGTGCTCGCCGCGGGCCCGCGTATCAAGCGTGCGGTAGGCCCGTTCGGCCGCCGCGATGAGCGTTTCGGTTTCCCGGATCTGCTCGAGGACCTGCTGCACGTTCGCGGCGAGGGTTTCCTCCAGCGTGCGGAACTCTTCTTCTACCGCCTGCTGCAGTCGCTCCCGCTCCGCGAGCGCGTCTTCGGCCTCGGCATGCTCTAGCTTCCGCCCTTCGATCGTCTCAGTCTGCGCGGCGAGGTCCTGGAGCGCCTGAGCTAGCTTGGCCCGCTCGGCGTGCAACTGGGTCGCGGCGTTCTCGAACTCCGCGGCCGCCCGCGCGATGGCATCCACCTGCTCGGCCGCGGTCGGCATCCGGCGCATCGCGGCCGCCTGCCGAAGCTGCCTGGTCCTGGCATCGACCTCGGCGGTCGCGGCGTCCAGTGCCTTCCCGGCGGCTGCCGTCTCGTCCCGCGCGCGGGCGAGCAGCGCGGCGTGAGTGCCGACGGACTCAGCTGCCTTCGCGACCGCGCGCGTGTCCGGCAGTTGCCGCCGGGCGCGCCGGAAGTCCTCGAGCCGCGCGTCGGCCCGGTCCAGTTCGCCGGCCAGCCGCTCCTCCTCACCGACGGTCCGCGTGATCAGCTCGTCGTATTCCGCGAGCCGGGCGCGGCGGCGGTTGGCCCGGTTGGTCGCGCCTATGTATTCCGGCGCCGCCTTCGGCCGGGCCCCGGCGTGCGCGCCGTACGTGAACTGCGCCTTCGTACTGACCGCCGGGACGGTGCTGGCCACGGGGGGCGCTCCGGCGATATCGCCAGTGATGTCGCCGGTGATGTCGCCGGTGATGTCGCTAGTGAGCGCGACCGAGCGCAGCACCTCGGTGACGACGGCCGACGCGACGTGGTCTTGCTCCTCGGGGAGGAGGATGCCGGCGAGCGTACGGCCGTTCACGGGGACGGCCGGGACCAGGTAGCCGTCCGCCTCGGCGGCGGCCAGCGCCGCCTCGGTCAGCGCCGGATCGGGGTGGACCCAGGCGGTCAGCAGCCCCGCCCCGTAAAGCGCCCCCTCGACGGCGGCAGCCTCGGCGTCGTCGATCCCGTCCGCGAACCGGACGAGCTGCCAGAGCGGCGCGCCCGGCCGGCCCTCACGGCTGGCGGGGCGCAGATCGCTGGCGGGCGGCGCGTCGTCCTGCTCGGCGGCGATCGCATCGCGTTCGGCGCGCAAGCCAGCCAGCCGCTTAACGACCACCCGCAGTTCGGTTTCCAGGTTCGCGCGGGCGGTGATCGTGACGGCCTGGCGTTCGGCGGTGCGGCTGTCGAACACCTCCGTGATGCTGGTAGCGCCCGGCTCGCCAATGTGGCCTAGCGCCTCGGCGAGCGCCTCGGCGTCGGATGTGGCGACGACCCAGGACTGCAGGGCCAGCGGAGCGGCGCCTGCTGGCCCAGCACCTGGTGAGAGGGCGCCAGCAGGGCCGACCCAGCGGCCGGTCCAGGCGGCTAGTTCGTCCGTGACCGTCTGACGGGCTTGCGCGAGGCCGGCCTCGGCGGCCGCGCAGGTGAGTTCCTGCTCTCGCTCAGCCGTCTGCTTGCCGCCAAGGTCCTGCTCAAGGAAGCCGCGCCTGCCCTTGGCGTCTCTGATCGCTTCGAGCAGCCTGCGGATCTCCCCCACGTCATCCCGGCGGGCCGCCACCCGCGCCCGGGCCACCACGAGCAGGTCGTCACCGGCATCGACGGGGCCGAAGCCGTCGTCGGCGATGCCCGAACGCTGCGCGGCGTCGGCCAGATCGTCGGCGAACTTCCCCTCCGCCGCCCGCGCTTCGGCGGCGCGGCGGCTGAGCTTGCGCGCCGCCTCCTCAAGATCGCTGATCTGGCGGCGGTCCCGGTCGACCCCACTGCGCTGGCTGGCGACCTCCCGCCCCCCGGCCAGCATCTCGCGCCGCTTATCCTCGATCCGGCCCTGCGCCTTGTACTCCTCGGAATTCTTCAGCCCGGCCAGGCGGCCCTGCAGCTTCTCGCCTTCGTCTCGGCGGGCGTTGCGCTCTGCCTCGGCTTGCCGCTCCGCCTCGACCGCGCAGCGGTAGGTCGCGGCGGCCGCGGTGATCTTCTCCGCGTGCCCGGCCGCCGCGCCGGTCCGCGCCTGCACCCTGTCCAGCTGGAACTTCACATGCGCCCGCAGGTAGGCCGTGTAATGCGTGAGGAACTCCTGCACGGCCGCATTCGCCGCGGTGAGGTCGTCGAACGACTTCTGCACCGCGGCGAGGTTCTCGAAGTCGCGCGCGGCCTGCTGGACCAGGTCCTCCTCTACCGGGCTCAGCCCCGAGCTCAGCGTGTCCGACACCTTGGCGGGGTCAAGGTCCTTGGCCAGTAGCGGGCGGCGCAGCGCGAGCAGCAGGTCGAGCAGCTGCGAGTATCGCTCCCGGCCGAGGCCGAACAGCCGGGAGTCCACCAGGTCCCGGTACTCGGTCGCGGTCTTACGCCAGGCGTCCGGTTCCAGGAGGGCCTTGAGCTGCCTTTCTGTCAGCGGACGGGAGTCCGCCGACAACAGGCCGAAGTCCGCGCCGAGCCGCTTGCCGGTGACATAGAACGACATCCGCACGCCGTCGGAGTTGCGGTGCGCGCGCATCCCGACGATCAACGTGACGGTCTCGGGCCTGGCGGCTTCCACCGGACGTGCGAACTCCATCCACACGTAGCCGTACTCGGAGTCCTGGCCCCGGTACAGCAGGTTGGACTTCATGGTCCGGTTCTCGCCGCTGAACGGGTCGAGCCGCCGGGAGTCGGCCACCCCGTCGAGCACGAAAGGGAACAGCACCTCGAGCGCCTTGGTCTTGCCCGAACCGTTGTGACCGCGCAGCGCCAGCCGGCCTCCCGCGAACACCCATTCCTCGTCGACGTAGTCCCACATATTGATAACGCCCGCGCGGGCGGGCTTGAACCGGTCACTCATCGGGATCTCCAGCACCAAGGTCCAGGGCTAGCTGGCCGTCGGCGTGCCTGACGGGGAGCGCCAGCTTGATGTTCCGGTACCGCGCGGCGGCCGGGAGCACCAGCACACCGCCGGGCACCGGGCGAAGCAGCCGCAGGTCCGCCAGGAACGACAGCGCCGCGGCCAGCAGGCCGCGCGGATCATGCTGCCACGTGATGGTGAATGAGGTGGCACCAAGCTCGCTGTACAGTTCGTCGATCATGGCGCGGAGCCTGCTGTGCTCAAGCAACGGCGCGCCGAGCGGCGTGACCGGGGCCCGCACCACGGCCCGTTCGGCATCATCATCGGAGGCGTCCGGCGGTGCGGACCAGGCCAGCTCTTGCACCACCCCGGCCATGGGCAGAGCCGAGTCGATCCGGGCCAGCAGGTCGCGCTGATCCTCCGCCTCAGCGGGCGCAGGGAGCACGGCCAGCGTCTCATCGGGATCCTCGATCAGGTCGGCGATCTTGGCCAGCAGCAGGCCGGCCGCGCGGTTGACGGCGCCGCCGCGGCCGGGGAACGGGCGGTCGGTGAACCTGCCGCCGGCGTCGGCGAGCATGATCCCCTCGGCGCGGCGTTCGGCGGCAAGTCCGGTCAGCCGGGTGAGGTTCTCCGCGACACCCGGCTGGCGGAGCGCGTCGGCGATTTCGGGCTCGATCTGCGCAAAGTAGACGACCGGGTACTCGAGCAGTACGCGGGCGGCGCGCTGAGCCGCGGCCTCGCGCTGCGCACTCCGCTTGGCGCTGACGAATGTGCTGTCCAGCAGCCCGGCCGCGCTGGCCAGGTGCTGCACCGGGCGGGCGGGGCGGAACAGCGCAGCGCAGATGTCGTGCTCGATGTCGTAGAGCGCATCGCCGCGTTCGGTGTCCTGCGCCCAGGATTCGAGCGAGCCGTCGGCGAGCCTGAGCGCGCCGCGGTCCACCAGCCAGTCGAGCACGTCCACGACCGCGGCCTTGTGCGCGGTGACCGTCGGGTCGAAGCCGAGACCGTCAATCGCGTTCGCCGCCGGGGTGAAGGCGCGCACCAGGTCGGCCAGGCTGATCTCCACCCGGGACCGCTGGAACGAGGCGAGCACCAGGCACAGGTAGGCCAGCCGGCGCCGGTCGAACGGCTTGCCGTAGCGGGACGAGAAGATCGCCGACTGCGTGGGGTCGAGCGCGTCCAGGCGGCGGCTGAGCCGTACCTGGCGGGTCGTCGCGATCAGCGTGTAGCCGAGCAGTTCGCGAAAGTCGGTGGTCATCTGGTCGGCCCAGCGCAGCACCTGCTCGAGGGTGCCCGGACGTGGACGGGTCGCGGTGATCACGTCGTGAGTGAGCACCAGCCGCACCGCGTGCTGGTAGGAGCCGAGGTCGCTGAGCGGCACGGCCGCAGCGGCTCGCTGCGTAGCCACGTGCGTTATCGCCTCCCCGCAGGTTCGAGCTGGAGCTCGAAGCCCGGCAGGTGCAGGACGCCGTTCTTCGTCTGGACGGCACTGCCCGCCCCGTTCGGGATCAGGCGCATGGTGAGCACGTCGTTGCCGCCGGAAGCAGAGGCCAGGCGTCCGGCGACGATCGTGCGGGCCTCGGTGGCGAGGGTGAGCAGGCGCAGCAGCATCTTCGTCTCCGCGTCGTCGAGGACCCGTCCGTGCGCGCCTGATCGCAGAAGTCGCTGCGCGGCCTCGCGTTCGGCCTGGCGCTCCGCCGCCTGGCGGCGGCGGAGTTCCGCTTTGACCGCGGGGTTGGCTCTGGCGGGTTGCGGGACGCCTGGGGTCGGGGCTTTGCCGCGCCGGAACAGCGTGACCGAGATCTCTACGCCGGGCGCATCCCACCAGGTCGCGCGGCTGGAGATCTGCTCGGCGTCGTCGTGCGCGCCGCCAAGGTGCCGAACGGACCTGATGTTGAACGCCGCCGACATGAGCGCGTAGGCGGCACCCTCGTCGGGCGTGTTGAATACCCACTCGGCGAGGTGGCGGAGCTGGGAGGAGCGGTTCACTCCGCCGCGCTGCGCCTCGGTGACCTGGCGGAGCAGCGCGATAACGCCGGAGACGGCGGCGCGGGTAGCGGTGCGAAGGCCCTCCGCTCTGGACTCCTTAGCGGAGTCGTCGGCGAACCAGGCGCGCAGCGCGGCCCACCGGCGGCGCCAGTCGCCCAGCAGTTCGTCGCGGCCGAGGAACGGGCGCTCGTCGGCATCGGCGGCGAGACGCAGCATGGCGTCCGGGTCTTGTGCCCCGGCCGCCGCTTCCGCCTCGGCTACTGCGGCGGCCAGCCGGGGCAGGTACCGGTCGAGCTCGGCCATGAAGTCAGTCATGTGGGTGAGCAGGGCGTTCTTGTACCGCAGGAACGTGTCCGGCGCGGTGTCGGTGGATCGGATGATCTCGCCGAGCGTCAGGTGGAACTGCGCCGCCCGGCGGGACATATCATCCAGGACCGTGTCCAGGCGGGACAGCCTCCGGTAGACCTGCTCCTTATCGTGAGCTTTCGTGGCCGATGCCAGCACCTTGAGGTCGTCCAGGATGTCGGAGAACACCAGCCGGGACAGGTTCGCGTCCCGGATCCGCGCGCTGAGCACGTCCTCGACGGCGGAGAACGCGCGGTAGCCAAGCTCACTGAACTGGTAGACGGACTGCCGGTTCCGGTACCTGGCCAGGCTGCCCGCCCGGGAGGCGTCCTCGAGCCGGTGCACCATGCCGTCCTCGGCCAGCGCGTCCAGCTTTTCCCTGAGACCGCCGTCCAGCCGGGGTATCTCGTCGTAGACGTCGGCCAGTTCGGCCAGGGCGGCCGCGACGTCGTCGGTGTGCGCCTGGACCTGATGCACCGCGCGGAGCCGGTCAAGTGCCCGGAGCACCCACAGATAGGCGACGTGGTCATCGCGCCGGGTGAAGTTGAACAGCCGGAACCTGTCGCTGACGGCGAGCGCGTCAAGATCCAGCGAGTTCCGCTCGCCTCGGTTCGCGCCATCGGTGCTCTGGTCTGCCATCGGCTGGTCTCATATCCCGGTTCGTCCACGGCTGCCGATCCTGGCTAGCACAATGCTATGCGCCGCCGAACCGCCGATCCGCCGATTCCCGGCCGGGCTAAATGGCCTCATCGATCCAGAAACGATCCCTATCAAGAACGGGCTGTGACTCACTTAACGGAATCCTGCGAGCTTTCTGTGGTCGGGCGGCTTCACGATGACCGTCGGCTATCGTCAGAAGTGGTAGTTCCGGCTGCCTCTGGATCCGCGGGTAGTGCTTCAAGCTCACCGGGCGCGTGTAGTTGACCATTGACTGGTCTTTCCCGCCCGATGCCGCGGATCCCCGGGCGAGGGAAGGACTGCCCATGTCCGAGTCCTACGTCACGAGCCGCAAGGTCATCGCGTGCTGCCTGGCCATCATGAGCATCGCTACCGCGGCGATTCATTTCGCGGTAGCGGGGCAGCATTTCCAGCAGTACTGGCTGTACGGCGTGTTCATGCTGGTGGTCGCCTGGTTGCAATTGCTGTGGGCGATCGTGGCCATGGCCAGGCCATCCCGGTTGCTGCTGGGCGGCGGGGTGATCCTCAACGTCGGCGTGGTGGCCGTATACGTCGTCACCCGGACGATCGGGGACGTCATCGGCCCGGGAGCACATTCCGTCGAGCAGGCCGGCTTCGGTGACTTGCTGTGCACGGCGCTCGAGGCGATCGTGGTCGCCGGATGCGCCTGGCTGCTGATCGCCAGGACGGATCACCGAGTCGGGCGCCAGCACCTGGTCACAGCGCCCGCAGCGGTCGGCGCCGTGACCGCCACGCTGCTGAGCGTGGCCCTGGTCGCGGGCGGCCCGGAGGTGGTAATGAACATGAGTGCCAGCGCCAGTACCGGTGCCGGGACCACCTCATCGATCAAGCTCGCCACGACGACACCGGCCGGGGACATCACCATGCCCGATACGAGCATGCAGATGGCCGGGGGAATGAAGCTGGCGAGCTCGGTGCCGTGTGTCGCCACGCCCACGACCGCCCAGCAGCGGGCGGCTGTCACGCTCGTGGACACCAGCTGGCAGGACGCGAAGAAATACCAGAGCCTGGCGGCGGCCAAGGCGGCCGGCTACGTACCGATAACACCCGTTGGCTGGCCCGTCGTCCACTACATGAACAAGGCCTCCTACCGTGCCACCGTGACGGGCGGACCGGTCCTCAATCTCACCGAACCGCAATCCCTGGTGTACGCCAACACGCCAAAGGGAGCGGTGCTAGTGGCGGCGATGTACATCACCTCACCCGGCGGGCCCACCCCGCAGCCGGGCGGCTGTCTGACCCAGTGGCACGTCCACACCAACCTGTGCGTGACCAGGTCACTCGGCGTGGTAGGCGCCCTGAACCCGGGCAGCTCTACCTGCCCGGCAGGATCACAGAACCGGGTGACACCGCCGATGATTCACATCTGGTTCGTGCCGATCCCCGGCGGCCCGACCGCGATCGACGCCCCCAACCAGCAAGTGGTGCAGGCGGCAGAGCGGGTAGCAGCCCCCGGAAACGGGACCGCCTGACGCACTGACCAAAACCGGGAGAGCTTGACATGGCCAGCGCAGCGCGCTCGTTGCCCAGCAGGCCAAGCCTGCGGCACCTGAAGTTGGAGGCGAAACGCCGCCTGTCCGCCGGAGAGTTCTCCGCCCTGTATGAGGCTCAGCTGGCCATCGCGCGGGAGCATGGCCAGCCGAGCTGGACGGCGCTCAAGAAGCTCATCGACGGCCGGTCTCGCCAGGAAAGCCATGTGCTGCCGCAATTGCGATGGATGGCTTCCCGATTCCGGGATGCCGGAACCCCTGGCTGGGTGGCACCGGGCGTCAGCGAGCTGCGACAGCATTTCAGCGAGGAGTTCCTCCGCAGGACTCCGCCCGGCAAGCTGATGGCGACCATCACCGGAATGGCCGCGGACTTGCGCGAAGCGTATGTCGTCACCGCCCAGGCGCCGCTGGCCGCACAGGTCAAGCTCGCCGGCCTGCAAATCGTCGCGGCGGTGGAGGCCGGCCCATCACACCTGGTCACCAGAATGGGGCGGTTTCCGCTAGGCAGCCGGATCGCCAACGCTCGCGGCGCGGCGCCGGCCACGCGCACCTTCGGCCAGGTTCCCGAAGCGGCGGGCCAGATAGCAGCCGAGGCCGTCGCCGAGCTCGGCCTGCCCGGCCTCGTCCTCGCCGGAGGCGGCCCGGATGCCCCGCAGTGGTCGGCCGCGCGGGGCTGGGCGAATCTGGACCGCGCCGAGGTCCTGAGCACCAGCCACCGCTTCCCCGCTTGCCATCTCACCCAGCTGATCACCGCCACCGCCGTGCTGCGGCTGGCCGCCGACGGCAGGGTCGGCCTGGATGACCCGGCCAACGATCACCTCCGCACGTTTCGTCTCGCGGACGACTCCGTTACGGTCAGGGAACTGCTCACCCATACCGGCGGGGTCGATCACCCCGCCAGGTCACCGTTCGCCGACAGCGTGCCTGACCTGGCCACGCTGGTCGGCCCCGTGCTCTCATGCGGCGGCGCCCGGGGAGTCTTCCGGCTCACCGATGGCGGGTACGCGGCGCTCGGGCAGATGGTCGCCGATGTCACCCGGTCGCTCTACACCGATGCGGCGGCACGCCTGGTGCTTGAGCCGCTCGGGATGAGCGGCTCGTCATTCCCCGCCAGCTGGCCAGGCGCTGGCCCCGATGCGGTCACCGGCTACCAGGTGAGCCGCGACATGGCCTTCGCCCCGGCCCCAGCGGTGGTCTGCGCCATCCCGGCCGCCGGCGGCATGTGGACGACGGCGGCCGACCTGGTGCGCTTCGGCATCATGTGGTCATCCTTGCTCCCCGAAGCGCTCACCCGCGAAGCACTGAGGCCGCAGGCAGCCAGCGGGCCCGGCGGCCTGCACATCGGCCTCGGCTGGCTCATTGGCCAGCATGGCGACATCGCCGGGATCAGCGGTGGCTGCCCCGGCGCGTTCGCGTCCCTGCTCGTCCGCGTCCCCGCTCAGCGCGGGGGCAACGTGACCCGCGTCGCCCTGACGAACCGGCGGCTACCCATCCTGGACGTCAATGTTCGCGTGCTCCGCGCGTCCGCGGAGCACGCGTCCGCCTTACAGCGGGCGCCCTGACGATCATCGCCGCGCAAGTCAGGAGACTGCTGCCGCGGCGGGGTGGTGAAGATGGGCGGCTCTGGTGGCGAAGCGCTTGCGGTACGTGGAAGCGCTGAGCCCGTAATGGGCCTTGAAGCGGCGCGCGAAGTTGCTCTGATCCGGCCAGCCGACCGCGCGCCCGATGCTGGTGACGGGATCGTCGGAGTGCAGGAGAAGGACGGCGGCGTGCTCGGCGCGGAGCTGGGCTAGGTAG
>Ga0137377_10002531_pt1 | contig 13671 bp, 9 predicted proteins | sample SagtaG_22_FD_104815 | JGI IMG/M metagenome (GOLD analysis project Ga0137377, IMG submission 104815) | Vadose zone soil microbial communities from Sagehorn Ranch, Mendocino, California, USA - Sage2_L_40_16 metaG | ecosystem: Environmental > Terrestrial > Soil > Vadose zone | place: USA... | reverse complement strand
TGAGCTGCGCAAGGATCCGGTCGTCGGCCGCTGGGTGATCATCTCGACCGAGCGGGCGCGCCGACCGAATGACTTCAACACCGAGCCGGTGCGGCCGCGCGGCGGGCCGTGCGTGTTCTGCACGGGCAACGAGGACAAGACGCCGCCCGAGATCGTGGCCGTGCGCCCGCCCGACACCACGCGCGACGGGCCCGGCTGGTCGCTGCGCGTCGTCCCCAACAAGTTCCCGGCGCTGCGCATCGAGGGTGACCTCGAGCCGTCCGGCGAGGGCCTCTACGACCGGATGAACGGCGTCGGCGCCCACGAGGTCGTGATCGAGACGCCCGACCACTACGCGTCGCTGGCCACGATGTCGATCGACGCGGTGGCCGACGTGTTCCTCACGTTCCGCGACCGCATCCTCGACCTCAAGAAGGACCCGCGCTTCGAGTACGTGCTCGTGTTCAAGAACCACGGCGAGGCCGCCGGCGCCTCGCTCGAGCACCCGCACAGCCAGCTCATCGCGACGCCGATCATCCCGATCATGGTGACCGAGGAGCTGGCGGGCTCGCAGCAGTACTGGCAGCGCAAGGAGCGCTGCGTGTGGTGCGACGTCATCCGCCAGGAGCGGCGCGACCGGCGGCGGGTCGTCGCCGAGAGCGCCGGGTTCATCGTGCTCGAGCCGTTCGCGCCGCGCTTTCCGTTCGAGACGTGGATCCTGCCCGTGCGCCACCGCTCGGCCTTCGAGGAGTCGGGCGTCGAGGAGCTGCGCGGGCTGGCCGAGATGGTCGGCACCTTCCTGCGTCTGATGAACCGCACGCTCGGCTCGCCACCGTTCAACTTCATGCTCCACACGGCGCCGTTGCGCGAAGGGGCGGTGGAGTACTTCCACTGGCACCTGGAGATCATCCCGAAGCTCACGCGCGTGGCCGGCTACGAGTGGGGGAGCGGCTTCTTCATCAATCCCGCCCCGCCGGAGGACGCCGCGGAGGCCCTGCGGGCCGCCGCCCCCTGAGGGGCGTGGTACAATTCGACTCCGCTGGAACGCGGGAATAGCTCAGTGGTAGAGCACGACCTTGCCAAGGTCGGGGTCGCGGGTTCGAATCCCGTTTCCCGCTCCAGCGTTTCACTTCTTCCTCGCGCACGGCGGCGTACCCAAGTGGTTAAGGGAGCGGACTGCAAATCCGCGATGCGCCGGTTCGAATCCGGCCGCCGCCTCCATTTCTTTCGCTCCGGGACAGGTCGCCGTGTACGCTGAATCACTGGAAGCGGGGGCGTTGCTGAACTGGTATAAGCGGAGGGCTTAAAACCCTTTGTCCCGACAGGGAATTGCAGGTTCGAATCCTGCCGCCCCCACCAATCCCAGCCGGTTCCTCGAACGCGGCTTCGATCTGCTTGCCGAGCATCAACACTCGGCCTACGCTTATCTTCTCGGTTTGTATCTCGGCGACGGCTGCATCGAGCGACACCCTCGAACGTCGCGTCTGACGATCTATCTCAATCGCAACCGGCCCGACATCATCCGAAGCTGCGCTGCCGCCATGTTCGTCGTGCTTCCCGAGAGACGCGTCGGGCTCGTGAAGCATGGAGAAAACTGCATCTACGTCAGCTCATACTCTCGCGCGTGGTTGAGACTATTCCCGCAGCATGGGCCCGGCCCGAAGCACACGCGGGCCATCGTTCTGGAGCCGCGGCAAGGGGCGCTCGTTCGGTTGCATCCGATGAACTTCGTCCGTGGCTGCATCGAGTCCGATGGGTGTCGCCACCGTCGCATCGTCAACGGGAAAGACTATCCGACCTGCTCGTTCGACAACCGTTCCGAAGACATCCTGACGCTGTTCACGTGGGCGTGCGGGCTGATCGGCATTCCGGCCCTGGGGCTCCCTCGCCGAAGCCGTCGCGTTTCTTGGACTAACCGCCTCCCACGGTTTATCGTAGTCCGTCATGTTCGCGTCACCCGGCGCCATCGCGTTCCAGATCCCTGCGATCTTCGGGTTCGGGCCGTTCCCCGTCCGCTGGTACGGCATCCTCATGGCGACCTCGATCGTGGTCGGGCTCTGGGTCGCCCATCGCCAGGCCAAGCGCGAGGGCCTGCCGGCCGACGACATCATCAGCGTGGCGCAGTGGTCCATCCTCGCCGGGATCATCGGCGCTCGGTTCTACGAGGTGATCTTCAACTGGGACTACTACGGCCAGCAGCCGTGGAAGATCCCCGCGGTGTGGGAGGGCGGCCTCGCGATGCACGGCGGGCTGATCGTCGGCCCCCTGGTCGGCGTGCTGCTCGCGTGGAAGTGGCACGTGCCGATCCTGAAAGGGCTCGACGTCATCGCGCCGGCCATGGTCCTCGGCCAGGCCATTGGACGCTGGGGGAACTTCTTCAACGAGGAGGCGTTCGGCCGGCCGACCGACGTGGCGTGGAAGCTCTACATCTCGCCCGCGCATCGGCCGCCGGGCTTCGGGCAGTTCGAGTACTTCCACCCGACGTTCTTGTACGAGTCGATCTGGGACTTCGCCGTCTTCGTCGCGCTGGTCAGCTGGCTGCGCCCGTCGCTGCGCCAGTACCCGGGCGCGCTCTTCTTCTGCTACATCGGCCTCTACTCGATCGGGCGCTTCGCCATCGAGGCGCTGCGGCTCGACAGCTTCTGGCTCGGCAACTTCCGCGTGCCGCAGCTCGCGAGCGTGCTCGGCGTGCTCGTGGCCGTGATCGGCCTCGCGTGGACGCGGCATCGCTCCTCGCCGGTGCCGGCGAGCTGAGCCCCGCGGTGGGCGATGCGCGTCGAGCAGGTCGGTCCGTACCTCTGGCGCATCCCGCCTGACGCGGCGCCCGGCATGCGCGTGCCGGCGCTCGTCGTCGCCGACGAGCCGCTGATGCGCCAGATCCGCACCGACGCCGCGCTCGCGCAGCTCGCCAACGGCGCCACGCTGCCGGGCATCGTGCGCGCCGCGCTCGCCATGCCGGACATCCATCAGGGCTACGGGCTGCCCGTCGGGGGCGTGGTGGCCACCGACGTGCGCAGCGGCGTGGTGAGCCCCGGCGCGATCGGCTTCGACATCAACTGCGGCGTGCGGCTCCTGCGCACGGGCCTGGAGGCGTCCGCGGTGGCGCCGCGGGTGAGCGCGCTCGTCGAGGCGCTCTACGCGACGGTGCCCACCGGCGTCGGCGGGCGCGGCTCGGTCAGCCTCGACGCGCGCGAGCTCGGCCGCGTGATGGCGGACGGCGCGGGGTGGGCGGTCGGGCGCGGCCACGGCACGCGCGAGGATCTCGAGGCCATCGAGTCCGCCGGCGCCATTCCCGGCGCCGACCCCGAGGCCGTCTCGCGCCAGGCCATCGAGCGCGGCGTGCGCCAGCTCGGCTCGCTCGGCTCCGGCAACCACTTCATGGAGGTGCAGGTCGTCGACGAGGTGTACGACGAGGCCGTCGCGGCGCGGCTCGGCTTGCACGCGGGCGGGGTCACGCTGATGATCCACACCGGCTCGCGCGGCCTCGGGCACCAGGTGTGCACCGACTTCTTGAAGACAACGGGCGCCGCGCTCGCGCGCTACGGCATCAGCGTCCCCGACCGCCAGCTGGCGTGCGCGCCCATCGACTCGCCGGAAGCGCGCGCGTATCTCGGCGCGATGCGGGCGGCCGCCAACTTCGCCTTCGCCAACCGCCAGGTGCTGGCCGAGGCGGCGCGGCACGTCTTCGAGCGCGTTCTCGGCGTCACGCCGGCCGGGCTGGCCATGCGCGTGGTCTACGACGTCGCCCACAACATCGCCAAGGAAGAGGAGCACGACGTCGACGGCACGCGCCGCCGGCTCCTGGTCCACCGCAAGGGCGCGACGCGCGCGTTCCCCGGCCAGCCCGTCATCGTGCCGGGCGACATGGGACGCTACTCGTTCGTGCTGGTGGGCACGGAGGCGGCCATGCGCGAGACGTTCGGCTCAACCTGCCACGGCGCCGGCCGCGTGATGAGCCGCACGGCCGCGGTGAAGGCCGCCAGGGGCCGGCGGATCGTCGACGAGCTGGCGCAGCGCGGGGTCGTTGCCCGGGCCGCGGGCTTCCAGTCGCTCGCCGAGGAGATGCCCGAGGCCTACAAGGACGTGCGAGAGGTCGTCGACGTCGTCCATCGCTTCGGCATCTCGACGCGCGTGGCGCGCCTGAAGCCGATCGGCGTGATCAAGGGCTGAGCCGGACGACGTGGTAGACTGATCCGGATGTCATGGAAACTTAAGCAAAAAGCGCAGGCACTGCTGGCCGCCGAGCAGGGGACGGTGTACCGGGACTGGGGCGGCCGCGTCTCGATCGCGCTCGTCTACCCCAACACCTACGCCGTCGGGATGTCGAACCTCGGCTTTCAGACGATCTATCGCCACCTCAACGCGCTGCCCGCGGTCGTGTGCGAGCGCGTGTTCCTGCCCGAGCCGGCCGATCTCGACGAGATGCGGCGGACGTCGACGCCGCCGCTGTCGCTCGAATCGCAGCGCCCGCTCACCGACTTCCAGCTCATCGGGTTTTCGGTGACCTACGAGGGCGATTACATCAACGTCCTGCGCCTGCTCGAGCTCGCGAAGATCCCGCTGCGCGCTGCCGAGCGGCGGTACCACGATCCGCTGATCCTGATGGGTGGCGTCTGCGCCTTCTCCAACCCGGAGCCGATCGCGCCCTTCATGGACTTCATCGTGGTCGGCGAGGGTGAGGAGCTGGTCGGCGAGCTGATGCAGGCGTATCGCGAGGGCTACCGCGAGCGTGAGACGTTCCTCGACGGCCTCGTGCGGCTCGAGGGCGTCTACGTGCCCGAGCGCCACGACGTCACCTACGCGCCGGACGGGACGGTGGCCGACGTGCGGCCCCAGCGCGGCGCGCCGCCGATCGTGGTGAAGCGACGGCTCAAGCAGGTCGACGAGTTCCGCACGATCGCGGCCGTCAAGACGCCGAACGCCGAGTACGGCCACATGGCCCTCCTGGAGGTCGGCAAGGGGTGCGGCCGTGGTTGCCGCTTCTGCCTCGAGGGCCAGGTCTATCGGCCGGTCAGGCACCGGAGCGTGGCCGCGCTGAGCGCCACCATCGCCGACCTCGCCGCTCAGGGCGAGAAGCGGATCGGCCTCGTCGGGGCCTGCGTGTCGGACTATCCGTGGATCGGCGAGCTGCTGAAGATCGTCGAGGACAATGGCATGGAGCTGTCGATCTCCTCGCTGCGCGCCGACAGCCTCACCGACGACCTCGTCGCCTCGCTCGCGCGCGGCGGCCACCGCACGCTCACGATGGCGCCGGAGGCGGGGACCGAGCGGCTGCGGCGCGCCATCCGCAAGGCGATCACCGACGCGCAGCTCATGGCCGCCTGCGACCTCGTGCGCGCCCGGGGCATCCCGAATCTCAAGTGCTACTTCATGATCGGCCAGCCCACGGAGACGTCCGAGGACGTGGCGGCGATTCCCGACCTCGCGGGCCGGATGCTCGAGCGGCTGCGCGTGCTCGATCCCACCGGCAAGCCGTTCGGCAAGCTCACGCTGTCGATCTCGTCGTTCGTGCCCAAGCCATGGACGCCGTTCCAGTGGGCGCCCTTCGACGGCGCCGAGTCGCTCAGCGCCAAGCTCGAGACGATCAAGCGCGGTGTGCGTACCTTCTCGAACGTCCGGGTGCTGCACGAGAATCCGCGCGAGGCGGCGCTGCAGGCGTTGCTCGCGCGCGGCGACCGGCGCGTGGGCGACTTCCTCGAGCTGGCGGCCCGCCTGGAGGGCGACTGGCGGCGCGCGCTGCGCGAGTGGGACGGCGACGCCGGCTTCTACACGACGCGCGAGCGGCCGGTCGGCGAGCGGATGCCCTGGGATCACTTCGAGGTCGGCGTGAAGAAGGCGGGTCTCGTGCGCGAGTGGGAGCGCGCGCTGGCCGCCGAGCCGGCGCTGGCGGGGACCGCCTGACCGACATGGCCACCGCGCTCGTCGACACGCGCAACCGTCCGCTCCGAAACCTCCGGGTCTCGGTCACCGATCGGTGCAACCTGCGCTGCGGCTACTGCATGCCCGAAGAGGAGTACGTCTGGCTGCCGCGAGAGGAGATCCTCCACTTCGAGGAGGTCAGCCGCCTCGTCGACGTCTTCATCGAGCTCGGCGTGGACAAGGTCCGCCTCACGGGTGGTGAGCCGCTGCTGCGGCGCGGCCTGCCGGCGCTCATCCGGCTGCTCGCGGCCCGGCCCGCGCTCCGCGACCTCGCGATCACGACGAACGGCGTGCTCCTCGCCGAGCATGCCCCCGCGCTGCGCGCCGCCGGTCTGCACCGCGTGACCGTCAGCCTCGACACGCTGCGGCCCGAGCGGTTTGCGGCGCTCACCCGGCGGAACCACCACGCGCAGGTGCTCGAGGGCATCGCGGCCGTGCCGCGCGCCGGCTTCAGCGGCACCAAGCTCGACACGGTGGTGATCCGCGGCGTCAACGACGACGAGCTGGCCGACCTCATCGAGTTCGGCCGGCGCGTGCCCGCCGAGGTGCGGTTCATCGAGTACATGGACGTCGGCGGCGCCACGCGCTGGTCGGCCGAGCAGGTCGTGGGCCGCACGGAGATGCTGGACGTGCTGGCGCGGCGCTACGGTGGGATCGTGCCCGTGGTCGAGACGTCGTCGGCGCCGGCCGATCGGTTCCGGCTGCCGGACGGCACCGTCTTCGGCATCATCGCCTCCACGACGGCGCCGTTCTGCGCGGAGTGCGACCGCAGCCGGCTCACCGCCGACGGCCTCTGGTATCTCTGCCTCTACGCGATGCGCGGCATCGACCTGCGCGGCCCGCTGCGGGGCGGCGCGTCGAGCGCCCAGCTCAAGGCGCTGATCACCGGCGGCTGGACGGCGCGGACGGACCGCGGCGCCGAGGACCGCCTGGCGCTGGGCGAGCGGACGCCGCTCGTGCAGATCAGCGGCCTCAAGCGCGACCCGCACCTCGAGATGCACACGCGGGGAGGCTGAGGGTGAGCGCGGGCGTCGGGCAACCGGGCGGAGAGCAGGTCAAGGCCGACGTCCGCGAGCGCGGCGCCGGCGGCCAGCACGCCGACCGCCGCCTCTTCATGCAGCTCCAGGTGCTCGGAGGCTGCGCCGATCCCAAGCCGCTCGTCACCGCGCTGGAGACGAGCCGCCTCGAGGCGGTGCTATACCAAGACGTCAACGACCCACGCGGCGTCGGCGTGCTCGCCATGAGCGAGGACCCGACCGCCCTCGTCGGCGCGTATCGCGACCTGCTCAACACCGAGCCGTTCGCCGGCCTGTCGCTGCGTCGCGAGCTCACCATGCTCGGACGCACGTACGCCGCGGGCTTCGAGCAGGACCTCGAGGAGTGGTTGTTCCTCCGGCCGCGGCGGACCGTGCTCAACCCGGCGTGGCCGTGGGCGATCTGGTACCCGCTGCGCCGCACGGGGGCGTTCGGGCGCCTCTCGCCGAAGGAGCAGGGGGAGATCATCCGCGAGCACTCGATCCTCGGCCGCGCGTACGGCGACGCCGACCTCGCCCACGATGTCCGGCTGGCTTGCCACGGCCTCGACGTCCACGACAACGACTTCGTGATCGGCCTCATCGGCCGCGAGCTCCACCCGCTGTCGCACCTGGTGCAGACGATGCGCAAGACCGCCCAGACCTCGCAGTATCTCCAGACGCTCGGTCCCTTCTTCGTCGGGCACGTGCGCTGGCAGAGCGCCGCGCCGCGCTGAGCGCCGGCCTGGAGGCATGACGATGACGACGCGCGCGATCGCGTGGCTGGCCCTGGCGCTGCTGCTCGCGCCGCTCCTGTCGGCCGGCGCCGCCGAGCCGGTGAAGGTCGTCTATCACCTCAACGAGGGCGTCGAGCAGGCCGCGCGCACGATGACCAACATCCGCAATCACCTGTCGGCGGACCCGACGGCGAAGATCGTGGTGGTCGCCCACGGCCGCGGCATCGACTTCCTGCTCAAGGAGGCGAAGACGCCGGGCGGGACCGCGTTCGTCACCGACGTCGACGAGCTGGCCTTGCGCGGCGTCGAGTTCCGCGTGTGCCGCTTCACGCTGGAGCGCCGGAACATCGAGCCCTCGCGGGTGGTGCCGGACGCCAAGCTCGTCCCCTCCGGCGTCGCGGAGGTGGCCCGCCTGCAGTCGCGCGAGCACTATTCGTACCTGAAGCCCTGAAGCGCCGCGCCGTCGTCCCCGCGCTGGCGGTCCTCGGCCTCGCGCTGTGGCTGCCGCCGTGGCTCGCCGACCTGCCGCTCGCCGGCCAGCGCGCGCTGCTCGTGATGCTGATCGCGATCGTGCTGTGGACGAGCAAGACGCTGGAGCCCGGCGTCACCGCGCTGCTCGCCGTCACCCTGCTGCCGCTCAGCGGCGCCACGCCGACGATGCGCGCGGCGCTGCAGGGGTTCGCGAGCCCCGTGCCGTACTTCCTGGTCGGCGTGCTTACGATGGGCGCCGCCGTCGTGAAGAGCCGGCTCGCGGAGCGGCTGGCGCGCACGATCCTCGAGCGCGCGCGCGGCCGCAGCCTCGCCGTCTACGTGCAGCTGGTGCTGGCGTTCCCCGTGCTGACCTTCGTGCTGCCGTCGGCGACGACGCGCTCGGGCATCCTCATCCATATCTACGACGAAGTGTTCGCGCTGGGCCGCGTGCCCCGCGGCGCCGACATCGCGAAGGCCGTGATGCTGGCGCTGTCCTCGATCAACCGCCTCGCCTCCACGGCGCTGCTCACCGGGGGCATCACGCCGGTGATGAGCGCGGCGATCATCGGCGGGCTCTCGTGGACGGGCTGGTTCGCGCTCATGGCGGTGCCGTACTGGGCGATCCTGGTGCTGGGCGGCCTCCTGACGTACGCGCTCTACCGGCGCGGCTTCGCCCACGGCCTGCCGGTGCCCGAGCGCGAGCGTCGCCGGCCGATCTCGGGCACCGAGTGGCGGACGCTGGCGATCATCCTGGGCGCCTCGGCGCTGTGGCTCACCGACCCGCTGCACCACCTCGATCCCGCGATCCCGGCGCTGCTGGCCTTCGCGGCGCTGCTCACGCCGGGCCTCGGTCCGCTCGGCTGGTCCGATCTCGAGCGCGGCGTGGGGTGGGCGAACTTCTTCGTCATCGCGGCCTCGATCTCGCTCGCCCACGCCCTCGACGCGAGCGGCGCGGCGCCGTGGCTCGGACGCCTGCTCGTCGGCGGCCTGCCCGGGCTGAGCCGGAGCGCCGTCGGTACGATCGTGTTCCTCGTGCTGGGGGCCACGCTGCTCCGGGCGCTGGTGCCGAACATCTCGGCGTTCCTGGCCCTGGCGCTGCCGATCGCGATGTCCGTCGGCCGCGAGGCGGGGCTGAATCCGGTCGTCTGTGCGCTGGCGGTGATGATGACGGGCGACGCCGTCGTCTACTACCCCGCGCAGAGCTCCTCCGCGCTCGTCATCTACGAGCGCGGCCACGTCTCGGCCGGCGAGATCTTCCGCTTCGGGCTCTGGATGACGCTGCTGGGCTGGGTGACCGTGCTCGTCGTCGCGCTGCCGTGGTGGTCGCTGGTGGGCGAGCCGTTGATACCACGGTGAGGCGGGCGCTTCGAGCGCCGGCTTTGCCGGCGCCATCGATCTTTGGGGGAGGCATCGGAGGGGGCCGTCGAGGCCCCCTCCGAATGAAAGCGCGGCCACGTCTCGGCCGGCGAGATCTTCCGCTTCGGGCTCTGGATGACGCTGCTGGGCTGGGTGACCGTGCTCGTCGTCGCGCTGCCGTGGTGGTCGCTGGTGGGCGAGCCGCTGACCGGTCCTTAGTGTCTCGCCACCCATGCGAGCACCGCCGGGACGAGCTCGCGCAGGCAGCGACGGCTCAGGACGAGGCCCCAGTGTGACGCGTCCGCCTCGAGCCAGTCCGACGTCAGCGGCAGATCCGCGTAGCGGCTGCGTGGCCACTGCCTGTCTTGCGTGCCCACGACGATCAGCAGCGGACACGGCAGCCGAGCGAGCACGATGCCGGCCTGCCGGTCGTCCCGCGCGAGCAACGACTCCGGGCCCAGCGAGGCGAGGGCGATGAGCCGCTCGTCACGATCGAGATCGGGCATCATCGCGTCCTGCCGGTCCGGATCGCGATCGACGATGCCGTACGCCTCGGGCCCGAAGACCCCGGGGCGCAGCGGCACGCGAGGATCCCGTTTCGTCGCCGGCGTGCTCGGGGCGAGCCCCACGCACGCGTGCGCGCCGCCGCGCGCGGCCGCCATGAGTGCGGCCAGCCCGCCCATGCTCCAGCCGACGAGCACGGGTGGGGTGCCGAGCCGATCGATCGCACGCCGGACGTCGTCGGCGTAGTCCGCCATCGCCGTGTGGGCGAGGTCCGCCCGCGGGCCGTCGCCATGCCCGCGCAAATCGAGCGCGTCGGCGGTCACGCCGTGCGCGGCCAGCGCGGCGCGCCAGTACGTCCAGACGCGCGCCGAGTTGGCGGCGCCGTGGACGAGGAGGAACGGGGGCGAGGCGCTCAGGTCAGGGCAGCGGCGCCGGGAGCTCGGTGGCGCCCATCAGCCAGCGGTCGACGCCGGCCGCGCACGAGCGCCCCTCGGCGATCGCCCACACGATCAGCGACTGGCCGCGCTGCATGTCGCCGCACGTGAAGACGCCCGGCACGCTCGTCATCCAGTTGGCGTCGCGCCCGACGTTGCCGCGCTCGGTGAGCGTGACGCCGAGGTCCGCGAGCATGCCCGGCCTCTCGGGGCCGACGAAGCCCATGGCGAGCAGCACGAGGTCGACGTCCAGCGTGAACTCGCTGCCGCCCACCGGCTTGAAGTCGAGCCGGCCGCCCGCGCGCACCATCTCGACCGTCTGCGCCTCGAGCTTCTTCACGCGGCCGCCCTCGCCGAGGAAGCGCTGGGTCGAGACCGAGTAGACGCGCTCGCCGCCCTCCTCGTGCGCCGAGGACACGCGGAAGATGTTGGGCCACTGCGGCCACGGATTGTCGGCCGCGCGGGCGTCGGGCGGGCGCGGCAGCAGCTCGAACTGATGGACGGAGAGCGCGCCCTGGCGGTGCACCGTGCCGAGGCAGTCGGCGCCCGTGTCGCCGCCGCCGATGATGACCACGCGCTTGCCCTTGGCGGTGATGAACGCCTCGTCGGGAACGGGGTCGCCCTCGCAGCGCTTGTTCGAGAGGGTCAGGTACTCCATCGCGAAGTGGATCCCGCCCAGCTCGCGGCCGGGGATCGGCAGATCGCGCGGGGCGCAGGCGCCGCCCGCGAGCACGATCGCGTCGAAGTCTTTCTTGAGATCCGCCACCGGCACGTTGACGCCGACGTGGGCGTTGGTCTGGAAGACCACGCCTTCCTTCTCCATCAGCCCCAGCCGCCGATCGAGGTGCCGCTTTTCCATCTTGAACTCGGGGATGCCGTAGCGGAGCAGGCCGCCGATGCGATCGGCGCGTTCGAACACCATCACCGAGTGCCCCGCGCGGTTGAGCTGCTGGGCGACGGCGAGCCCGGCGGGACCGGAGCCGACCACGGCGACCTTCTTGCCCGTGCGCACGGCCGGCATGTCCGGATGCACCCAGCCGTGCTCGAACGCGTGGTCGATGATCGAGACCTCGATGGCCTTGATGGTGACCGCGTCATCGTTGATGCCGAGCACGCACGAGCCCTCGCACGGCGCCGGGCAGAGCCGCCCCGTGAACTCCGGGAAGTTGTTGGTCGCGTGCAGCCGCTCGATGGCGTCCCGCCAGCGGTCCTTGTACACGAGGTCGTTCCAGTCCGGGATCAGGTTGCCGAGCGGGCAGCCCTGGTGGCAGAAGGGGACGCCGCAGTCCATGCAGCGCGCGCCCTGCTTGCGGAGGTCCTCGACCGGAAACGGAAGGTAGACCTCTTTCCAGTCGCGCAGCCGCTCGGCGATCGGCCGCGTCGGAAACTTCTTGCGCTGGATCTCCAGGAAGCCGGTGGCCTTACCCACTCGTGGCCCCGACCAGCTCGGCGAACGTCGGCTCGCGCCCCTCGGCGCGCGCCTTGTTCTCCGCCGCCAGCACGCGCTTGAAGTCCTTCGGCGTCACCTTCACGAAGCGCGGCCGCATCGCCCGCCACTCGGCGAGGATCTTCGCGGCGTGCGCGGAGTGGGTGTAGGTCACGTGGCGGTCGATCAGCTCGCCCACCAGCGACACGTCGGCCGGCTGGTCGAGCGGCTCGAGGTCCACCATCTCGCGGTTGCAGAGGCGGTGGAAGTCGCCGTCGAGATCGAGCACGAAGGCGAGGCCGCCCGACATCCCCGCCGCGAAGTTGCGTCCCGTCCGGCCGATGACGACCACGCGGCCGCCCGTCATGTACTCGCAGCCGTGGTCGCCGAGGCCCTCGACGACCGCGTGGGCGCCGCTGTTGCGCACGGCGAAGCGCTCGCCGGCCACGCCCCGCACGTAGGCCTCACCGCTCGTGGCGCCGTAGAGGGCGACGTTGCCGATGACGATGTTGTCCTCGGGCACGAAAGTCGCGCGACGGGGCGGGTGGACGATGAGACGTCCGCCCGACAGGCCCTTGCCCCAGTAGTCGTTGGCGTCGCCCTCGAGCGTGAACGAGATGCCGCGGGGGAGGAACGCGCCGAAGGACTGGCCGGCGGAGCCCGTGAAATGAACCTTGATCGTGTCGTCGGGCAGGCCGGCGGCGCCACGCTTCAGCGTCACCTCGTAGCCCAGGGTGGTGCCGACGGTGCGGTTGACGTTGCGGATCGGCAGCGAGAGCTCCACGCGGGTGCCGTGATCGATCGCGTCGCGGCAGGCCGGGATCAGCGTCGTGTGGTCGAGCGACTTCTCGAGGGCGTGGTCTTGCGCCACCACGCAGCGCCGCGCCACCTCCGGCGGCATCGCCGGCGAATACAGGATCGACGACAGGTCGAGCCCGCGAGCCTTCCAGTGGTCCACGGCAGCCGAGACGTCGAGACAGTCCGCGCGGCCGATCATCTCGCTCATCGACCGGAAGCCGAGCGAGGCCATCAGCTCGCGGACCTCCTGGGCGACGAAGCGGAAGAAGTTGACGACGTGCTCGGGCCGGCCCGCGAACCGCTTGCGCAGCTCGGGGTCCTGCGTGGCCACGCCGACAGGACACGTGTTCAGGTGGCAGACGCGCATCATGATGCAGCCGAGCACGACCAGCGGCGCCGTCGAGAAGCCGTATTCCTCGGCGCCGAGCAGGGCGGCGATCACGACGTCGCGGCCGCTCTTCATCTGGCCATCGGTCTGCACGACGATCCGGTCGCGCAGCTTGTTGAGCACCAGCACCTGCTGCGTCTCGGCGAGACCGAGCTCCCACGGCACGCCGCCGTGCTTGATCGACGTCAGGGGCGAGGCGCCGGTGCCGCCGTCGTGGCCCGAGATCAGCACCACGTCGGCGTGGGCCTTGGCCACGCCGGCGGCGACAGTCCCCACACCCACTTCGGCGACGAGCTTGACGTGGATGCGGGCGCTGGGATTCGCGCTCTTCAGATCGTGGATCAGCTGCGCCAGGTCTTCGATCGAGTAGATGTCGTGGTGCGGGGGCGGGGAGATCAGCCCCACGCCCGGCATCGCGTAGCGCACCTTGGCGATCCACGGATAAACCTTGTGGCCGGGCAGCTGGCCGCCCTCGCCGGGCTTGGCGCCCTGGGCCATCTTGATCTGCAGATCCGTGGCGTTGACGAGGTACTCGCTGGTCACGCCGAAGCGGCCCGACGCCACCTGCTTGACCGCGCTGCGCCGCCAGTCGCCGTTGGGATCGCGCACGTAGCGCGCGGGATCCTCGCCGCCCTCGCCGGTGTTC
>Ga0137377_10002529_pt1 | contig 13673 bp, 10 predicted proteins | sample SagtaG_22_FD_104815 | JGI IMG/M metagenome (GOLD analysis project Ga0137377, IMG submission 104815) | Vadose zone soil microbial communities from Sagehorn Ranch, Mendocino, California, USA - Sage2_L_40_16 metaG | ecosystem: Environmental > Terrestrial > Soil > Vadose zone | place: USA... | reverse complement strand
GGCTGCCAGCTGCAGCGCCGTGACCAGCACGACCAGCAGCACATTCCCGGCCCGCGCCCAACGGCGGCGCGGCGCCGGCTGGCTCACCGCGGCCCCAGTCTCACACCCTCAGCGTACGAGTCATGAGGCCTTCCATGCTCGGTACGCTGGCCGATTTCGCGGCCGCTGGGAGACTAGAACCGGTCGTTCTGTACCGCTCGCTCATGACGGACCCGGCATCAACAGGCAGCGCGTATTCGACGATCTGTTCGACTTGGCCCAGTGCCGATCTCGGCTCGCGCCGGTGGGACGCTCATCTGTGCGGCGACAGCCTGCCAGCGGTTTCGGGCGGCGTCGTGAGCCTGCAGATGCGCGGATCGGGCTGGATGACGCGCTTAGTCCCCGGCAGGTTTGGAGCCGGGGTCGAGTTCGGTGGCGCGCGCGAAGTCTGCCCGGGCTTCCTCCTCGCGTCCCAGCAGCCGGTAGGCCTGGCCGCGGTTGCCGACGGTCTCGGCGTCGTCGGGGTCGAGTTCGATGGCGCGGTCCAGGTCGGCTAGGGCCAGATCGTAACGTCCTAGTGCGAGATAGGCCTGGCCGCGGGCGGCGATGGCCCAGGCCTCGGCGGGGTCGAGTTCGATGGCGCGGTTGAGGTCGGCCAGGGCCTGGTCGTAGCGTTTCAGCGTGAGATAGGCCTGGCCGCGGCTGCCGATGGCCCAGGCCCCGGCGGGGTCGAGTTCGATGGCGCGGTTGAAGTCGGCCAGCGCCTCGCTGAGACGGCCCATCAGTCGATAAGTCTCACCACGGAACCCGACGGCCCAGGCATCGCCGTCGGGGGCGAGTTCGATGGCGCGGTCGAGGTCGGCCAGGGCCTGGTCGTAGCGCCCCATATTCATGTGGATCTCGCCGCGGCGGCAGATCGCCCAGCTGTAGGCGGGATACAGGTCGATGGCGTGGTCGAGGTCGGCCAGGGCCTCGCCGTAACGGTCCATCAGCTGGTAAGTCTCGCCGCGGGCGCACAGGACCAGCGGATCGCCGGGGTCGAGTTCGATGGCGCGGTCCAGGTCAGCCAGGGCCTCCTCATAGCGCCCCATTTTCCCCAGGACCTGGCCGCGGGAGCTGATGGCCCAGGCCCCGGCGGGGTCGAGTTCGATGGCGCGGTCGAGGTCGGCCAGGGCCTCGTCATACCGTCCCAGCCCGAGATAGGTCTGGCCGCGGGAGCTGATGGCCCAGGCGTCGGCGGGGCGGAGTCTGATGTCGCGGTTGAGGTCGGCCAGCTCCTCGCTGACCTGTCCCCGCCCGCTGGCCCCGCCCGGCATCGTCCGGGAATCCGGCGTTTCGCGGTGCTGGACGGCTCGTCCCCGGCGACCAGCGAAACCGCTCAGCCGGAGGCGATCCCCTCGTGCTCGTCGATCCCTCGCCATGTGCGGCCCCTAAGGCGACACCCCCGTATCTCACGCAAGTCTCTCACGGCCAGGGCCGCGACGTCATAGCAGAAGCCGGAGCACCGGGCGCCCGGCGAGCCGGGCAGGACACTTCCGCGGCCAGGCAGAGCCGTCAGCACGCCGCTGGCCCTGCGCGTCCCGGGATACACCCGAAAGCTAACGCCGGACGATATGCGACACGAGCAATGACAAGCCCCTGGGACGGAGTACCGGAAGTTTCGCAGGGGACACCGCCGCAGGCGCAGGCGGCCTACCGGACCATGATCCGCCGTTCGTGAGGCAGATGCCGGACCGGAATGGCTGATATGAGCGCCGTGTCTGACATTTTCCAATGACAGGCCTGCGGCACAGAGTCGGCGATCGATCTGTTCAATGCATCTAAATATGAACTTGATAAAAGATGGCGGTGCGTTACGAGTGGCGTGGTACAAGCCAGTGTGCGCGGCCATCCGTGTCCGGCCTGGCCCGGCTATGCCGGAAGCGTAAGGACTGCGTGCCGATCTGGCCCTGCCCGGCCGCCCGGCGCCGCGGCGCCGGGGTCTTGCAGATCTGAATGAAGCGGCTCGGCGTACTGGCGGGGCTTTGCGCTTGTCTAGCCTAAACTGTATACACTAATGCGCTAACGACTAGTGAGAGGACCCGGGCGGCCGTGGCTCAGAAGATACAGACCTTGTTCATCGATGACCTCGACGGCAGCGCCGCCGAGGGTACCGTCCGCTTCGGGCTGGACGGCGCCGAGTATGAGATCGACCTGAACGCCGGGCACGCCGAGGAATTGCGGGATGCGCTGGCCCGGTACGTGGATGCTGCGCGCCGGGCCGGCGGCAGCGCCCGCAAGCCAGCCCGCGACAGCCGCCGCGGCCATGCGGGCGGCCTGAACGCCACCGAGGTTCGCGAATGGGCTAGGGCGCAGGGCATCGAGGTAAAAGACCGCGGCCGGGTGCCCGCTGACCTAGTGGCCAAGTTCAAGGCAGCTACCGGCCAGGGCTGAGACGTTCACGACCCGCGAGGCCACTCATCTGGCTGATATGCTGTGATCGATGTGAGCGCAGGTGTCACGTTATTTTCGCTATCCGAGTAATGTCGGGGCTAGTTCGAAATGCAGTCGTGCCGGGCCGGAAGCAGCCTGCTGTCTGGCTATCCGCAGGAGGGAAGCATATGTACGGTTTATCTCGTATATCCTGGCTGAGGAACCGGCCGACACACTGATTGCGCGTTGACCGGCCGTGGGCCGCGCAATAATGAAGCGCTTGATTACCATCGTTAAATGCTCCCCTGTAGTACACCACCCAGTACCCCGGATTCAGCGATGCATAATTTGAGCTGTCTAGGTACTGGGCGCCGGGTATCTCGATCCTTATCTCGGCGAGCATACGTTGAAGCTGCGCGCGTCCCGCGGTTGCAGGGACCGATGCCAGCTGCGCTATCCATACATCAGGAGGGGGGGTGGATACGCCTTCAGGCGTGGCCGTGGCGTGACTCGACGCGGCAGGAACAACGCCTGCCGCGGAGCTCGCCGAGCGGGTTATCCCGGGACTTACGGGATGACCGGGCCCTTTGGCGGTGCCACTGGTGAAGACGACTGCGGCGGCGCCACCCGCTGCCAGCGCCGCAATGCCCGCCACGGCGAGCACGCTGCGGCGGAGCCGTCCGGTACGCGCTGGCCGCCCGATGGCGGCCGCAGCCGGGCTTGGCGAGCGCGGACCGTCCGTGTCCGCCGCCTCTCTGCCAGCGGTACCCAGCACGACTGGGCGTGCCTGCCGCGGGGCGGCATCCTCGGTCGGCCGGGAATACCGATCGCCTCGACTACCGGTCCACGCCTCCTCTGCAGGCGGGTGACCCGGCGACGGGCTCAGCCCATAGTCGCGGCCATGCTGCTGGAACGCCAGCGCCGTCCCCAGCGCGGCGGCGAACTCCCCGCAACTGGCAAAGCGATCTTCAGGAGCTTTCGCCAAGGCACGCAGCAATACATCATCTACTGGCGGCGACAGGCCGGGCCGCCGCGATGTCAGCAGCGGCGGCGCGGCTGATAGCTGCGCGTACAGCACAGCCATTCCCTCATCCCGGGGGAATGGCGGTTGCCCGGACAGCAACTCGAACGCTGCACACGCCAGCGCGTACTCATCGGTCCGCGCGTCGACTCGCCCGCCCTGAATCTGCTCGGGAGCGCAGTAATCCAGCGTCCCCATGAACTGGCCTGTCCCGGTCAGGCTGGCTGACGAAAGCGAACCCTTGGTCAGCCCGAAATCGGACAGGTACACATGATCGGGCCACCCTGGGCGCGCGTCCACGAGCATATTGGCAGGTTTGACATCACGGTGGACCAGCCCGGCGGCATGGGCGGCATCCAGCGCCGAGGCCACCGCGGAGATGAGCGCGGCCGCGTGCGCAGGAGGCAGCGGGCCCAGCCGCCTTACCAGCGTCCCCACGTCGCCGCCAGGCACATACCGCATGGCGAGGAACAGCACCCCGTCCGCCTCGCCGGCCTCGAACACCGGGACAATGTGCGGATGATCTACCGCTGCCGCGGACCGGGACTCCCGGATGAAACGGTGCCGGAACGCCTCGTCTGCCGCCAGCGCCGGCGCGAGGACCTTCAGCGCTACCTGCCGCCCGAGCCGCTCATCCAGTGCCCGGAACACCACTGCCATCCCACCCCGGCCGATCTGCTCCTCCAGCCGGTACCCGGCAATCCGTGAACCGGTAGAGAAACCGCCGGAAGCCCCGATCCAGGCACCTCATCACCCATCAAGACCCCAACACCCCTTCACCGCCGGCCAACGTCAGGCAAGGACAGCGGCAAATCCACTTGACCCTGGCGATGTCACGAGCGCGTCCCAGCATGCCTGGTTCCGCGCCATCCTGAGCAGTCACACGAGCCAGCGAACGCGTCTGGCCCGTCAAAGGACCCGCCAGCAGTCTCTTCCTTATGCCCAGGCGGCCAGCCCGCATCCCATCACCGGGATTTCCGGCCAGCGGAAACGGATACAGCTCAGCAGAGCCGGTCACGGACTACCCCCCTCGGCAGTACCCCACCCAAGACCAACCACAAACTAGCACGCACGGCGACAATCGCGGCAGAGACGACCCAGGATAGCCGGAACGTGCACTGCGAAGCTGAACCTAGCCCGGTCCGAGATAGTTGACAAACCAGTGCCCAAGATCAGCCCGATACCCGTCATCTGGCCGGACGCTGATTGCAGAACGTGGTAAGCCGAACCGTTGCGGCGGCAGATAGCCACCGATATGGGAGGCTGCAGCATCGCTGGCGACAAGCAACTGAACAGTGCAGAACGGGCTGATCTGGCGTGCCGCGTTCTCGCCAACGCGACGTCAACGACCGCTCGTGCCGAATAGCGGACGTTGGCCATTCGGATAACTATGCAGCTTTTGGCATACTCATTCGTGATTTCAGTTCGCCTAGCTGCGCCTTGGCGCGCTCCGCCCATCGTTGTCGTGCATGCTCAAAGAGTCCAGAGCGCCGACTCGGCGTGCCGATAGGGGCCACCGATCGACTGGCAAAACCAAGCACAGATCATTCATTATTGTGCGTTGTCTGTACACCGTCTGGCTCAGCTGCGATGTCAGCGGACCCTAAATAGCTGCGGCAAGGCGTCTTCACTGGTCTCCTCGCGAGAGGTCTGCTTTCTCAGCTGAAGGACCTTGGTTTCTGTCGGTCACGGCCGCATCTACCAACCGGACGCCGTCGTTCGGCCAGAAAATATCTTCCTTGCTGACGTGAGACAATTCCTGGGTGAACGAAGCTCCGGCGGCGATGGTTGGCTCGGGCTTTGATGCGTTCCTGTCCTATGCCAGGGCTGACGACCCCGGGTTTCTCGACGCGTTGGTGGCTGGCCTTGGGCGGGCGGGCATGCGGGCCTGGTTTGATCGTGACTCGCTTCCCAGCCGCGGCACCACATTCGACCAGGAGATCCGGCGCGCGATCGAGGCGAGCGCGCGGCTGGTGCTCGTCGTTGGCCCTAGCGCGCTGAGCCGCGAGTATGTCGGCCAGGAGTGGGGCTTCGCCGACGACCTCGGCATCCCGGTGGTTCCGGTCTTGCGTGCCGGCAGCTTCGCGGACCTGCCCGAGCGGCTGCGCGGCTACCAGTCGGTGCCGGCCCAGCCCCCGTTGGATGTGGACGCCGTCATCACCAGCCTCGTCCGGCTGCTGTCCGAGCCAGTGCCGCCACTCGGCGTCTGCCATGGGGTTCCACTCTTGGTGCCGCATGCGTTCGCCCGGCGGAAACTCGCCGAGCGGGTGTCTTTGGCTCTTGGAGTGGACAGGCAACGGCCCGAGGAGGCAGGCCGGGCAGCGCGTAGTGCGGCGTTGTACGGCACCTCGGGCGTCGGCAAGAGCACGGTCGCCGCTTCTTTCGCGCGCTCGATTCGCACCCGTCGGTCCTTTGCCGACGGCGTCGTGTGGCTGGCGTGCGGGCCGTCGTTTCAGCCACTCGCTGGCGCTCGCGCTGTGCTGGAGCGGGTGGCGATCGGCGCGAGGCCGCCGGACACCACGGCCGAGCTCGCTCCCGCGCTCACCGAGGGGCTTGCCGGCCGTGAGGTCCTCCTCGTCTTGGACGACGTGCGCGACCCGGATGCCGCTATGCCGTTCGTGGGCGCGCTCGGTCCCGGCGGCCGGGCCTTGCTGACCACGCTTGATCAGGCGGTCGCCACCGCCGTGGGCGCGGTCGACATTGCTGTCGACCAGCTCGATGGCGCCTCGGCGCGGCTTTTTTTGGAGAGCTGGGCTGGTGGGCCGCTCCCATCCGAAGCGGATGCCGTGGTGGACGCTTGCGACGGCCTGCCGTTCGCGCTGGCGATCGTCGGCGCGATGGTCCGCAACCGGGTTCCGTGGAGCCGCGTAGCCGAGGCGCTGGAGGCACGAAGGCTGGACCTCCTCGCAGCCCGCTTCCCCGGCTACCCGCACCCGAACGTGCTGCGCGCGCTGGCTGCGTCGTACGATGCGCTCGCCCTCGACGACCCGCGCGCGGCGGCGTGTTACCTCGAGCTGGCCGCCTTCCGGCCCGGCGCCGCCCTGACCGAGGGCGTCATGGTCCGCATGTGGTCCAGGCCTGGCCGCTTGCCGCCGCTCGAAGCGCATCTGGTCTTGCCCGTCCTAGAGCGGCGGCTGCTCCTGCAGCGCCGGGATGGGCCCGATGCCGATCGCTTTGTCCTGCACAGCCTCCACGAGGACTTCGTCAGGCTCCAGTCCCCGAACACGGCCGAGCTGGAGGCCGCGCTTGTGACCAGCTACCGGGCCGAGAAGGGAGCCGGAGACTGGTCGGTTCTGCCGGACGACGGATACGTCTACGATCACCTCGTCGCCCACCTCGCATCGCTGGGCGACACCGCCGAGCTGATCGGTGCCGTGAATGCCGCGTGGGTGCACCGGCAGCTGCTGCGCCGGGGCGATCTGGGCCAAGCTCTCGACGACGTCCGGGTCGCGCTTGACGCGGCCGCCGTGCCTCCGCTGGACCTGGCGTCCATTGGAAGGCTGAGCGTGCTGTCTGGCCAGGTGGCTGCTACGTTGCGTGAAGCCCCGGCGTACCTCGTCGGCGCCGTGGCCACGGTGGGCGATGTCGACCAGGCCTTGCGGTGGTCGGCCGATCACCCGGATCCTAATAAGCGTTTCGACGCCCTCGTCGCGGTGCTGGAAGTGCTGCTGGACCGCGGTGAGCTTACCCGCGCCCGTGGCGTGGTCCGGGCGGCTGCCACTACCATCGCCCGCCTCGGCGGCATCGTCGAAACCGGGCTGTTGTCCGGGCTGACCGCATTGAACGCCGTGCACGCTCTGGTGGACTTCCCGGCTCCCGATGAGTGGGAGGGCACCAACGACGAGCTCATCGCGATGGCACGCCTCCCGCTCGACGCGCTCGTCCGGCTTGCCCCACTCGCCGCACGGGCTGGCGCCATCGGGGAGCTAACCAACGTCAGTCATCCGTTCTGGGAGCTGTACGGGTACCTGATCCCGCTGGTCGCCGTGGAACGGCTCGCCGACGATGGCCAGCTGGACGTGGCTGCCGCGCTGCTGGACCAGCGCGCCGCCGAGCAGGGCAGCGAAGACCCGGCCAACGCCGCCCGCTACCGGCGAGCGGTCGCGTCGGCCGCGCTTGGGCGGTTCGAGGAGGCCCGCGCCGCCGTCGATGCGCTGTCGGCGTATTACCACCCGGTGGGCTACCGAGGGCTGGCTCGCCACCTCGCCGCCGTCGGCCGGGTCGACGGCGCGATCGAAGTCATCGGTCTGATCGATGACGAGACGGTCGCCGACCAGGCCGTAGAGAACCTAGTGCAGACCACCATCGAACGCGCCCAGCCCGAGGACTGTCGGCGCGTCGCAGCGTTGGCGTTCAAGCGGGACTGGATCGTTGCCGGTGCATGGCTTCTGGCCGCCAGCGGTGACCCGGCCATGGGCCTTGATCTGCTGGACCGGGCACCGAGCGACGATCTGCGCCTTGGTACCGGTGTCCGCCTCGGCCAGATCCTGCAGGTGGCTGGCAGGAGGGATGAGGCCGCCAGGATCGTGCGACAACTCGTCCCCGCGGCCGAGCGGCTGCTCGGCCCGCAGTGGTTTGCACCGGAGACCCTGAGCGCCGAGCCGCGGCTAGCGAATCTCGGCAGCGCCCTGCGCCTCCTCGTCGCGGGGACCGGCGAACCACTTCCAGACACGGTCACGCCGCTGGCGTTGGTGTATGAGGCGCAGGTCGGCGAACTGCCGCCGTTCAAACAGGCTCTGATCATCGAACTGGTGATAGGCGGCCGGTTCACCGAGGCGCGCGAGCTAGCCGAGGTGACCAGCCTCCCCTTTGGAAGGGGCCTGGCCCTGGCGGCCGCGCTGGCCACTGCCGGGCCGTCGATACCCGAAGAAGCACTCAGGGATGCCGCCAGCGGCCTCACCGATGCCGTCGATGGCATCGGGCCCAATCCCTTGGTCAATAGCGCCCTCGGCGCGGCCATGCGCACACTCACATCTCGTGGGCTGCACGAGGAGGCCGCCCGGCTAGCCGAGAAGCTAGTGCCGCGCCCGGGCCTATGGTCCGCGGTTGGCATCTGGGCGCTCGACCGGGCCGGCGCCGGGGAGGTGGACCAGGTCCGCTCCCTGGTCCGGCAGCTGCTGGTCGCACGGCCGCTGTCAGAGGCCGGCGCCCGTGCCCGGGCGATGGTCCTAGCGGCGGTCGCGGCCAGCCGTAGATCAGCCAGCGACGAGCTTGACGCGGCGGCGGCGCTGCTGTCGGACGTCCGGGTGGCCGTCGGCGCGCTCGACGTCGTCTTTGAGGTCACCGACCTTACCGCCAGGAACTGGGGGTACGAAGCCGCCGTCTCCTTCGCGCGCAGCGTTGCCGACGGCCGCGCGGCGGCGCTGGCCGAGGAGTTCCTGCAGGGCAAGGAGATCAGGTGGGAGGGTGAGCCGTCGGAGCAAGAGATCGCGGCTGCGGCTGCGGCCCGCGCGGTCTCCGCCGCGAGCATGGTCCTGGTGAGCAGCCGCAACGGTCACGGGGACGGGGGCCAGGAGTGGCTGCATCGGGCTCAGGCGCTGGCAGGCCAGGCCGAGCGGATGGCCCCGAACCTGAATGTTGCTGGGGCTGTCGGCAAGTACCTCGCCGCCGCCCGTGCCGAGCTTAAAGATACCGAAGTCGCAGATGACCCCGGGCAGATGCTCCAGATCGCCTGGCTTCTGCTGGAACGTGGCCGGTCCACACAGGCTTCCCTCTATGCCACGCGTGCCATCGGAAAGCTGAGCGACCCGTTCGCCGGGCTTCCGCAGATGATCACCACGGACCCTTCGGAACGGTTTGAGCTGATCGACGCCGTCCGCGCCGGCCTGCACGCGCTCATCGCCGTGGACGCCGCCGATCGCGGCGACCTCCTTGCAGCCGGTGCCGCCGCGAATGCCATCCTCGAGGCCTCGTCTAGCTGGCCGGCTCTCGCCCTCGCCGAACAGTCTGAAGTCGGGGCGTGCATCGCAATCGGGTTGCACCGCGGAGGGGCCAAGGACGCCGCCGCTGAGCAGCTCACGACAGCTGCCGAGCCGGCGTTCACTCTGGCCCGACGAGGGGAGCTCGGCCCGTTCAGACGGCTCTGCCAGGCCCTCCTTGAGCTGCTCCCACCCGATCAAGCGGTCCTGACCTGGGCAGAATGGCTGGTCGCCGCCGCGTCAGCGGGGGCGGATGAGGCTCTCGGGCTGATCGCGGCGTACGTCCGCTGGATCCCCGAGGACGACCTCGCAAATGTCGTCGTGAGCGCCCAGACCGGCCAGCTCCGCAGCCGGTCATGAGGCTGGAAGCGCCGGTTGCGGCGCCCCGACGCGGCGATCTTGCCGAACCAAGCCGCAACCCGCCCGCCTGGGCGGCCCAGTTCCTGATAAGTAGCCACGCCTAAGCCATCTGGTGGCGATAACCAGCGCAGGGGACACGACGACAAGCCAGCGACCCCAGATGCATAACGACCTGTAGGGCGCGGCACTGACGGCGGCCCACCAGGCCAGCGCTGACGTACAGAACGGCGGTCGGCGCGCGGTTATCTACCCGGCGTTGGTCGCCTGGCAGCTCGGTTGCGGTCTCAACGCATGGTCAGCCGACTTGAATATTCATACATCGCCGTCATGAGGGCGGTCGTCCGCTTCTGCCGCTGTGCGCGCGGGACGCGTAACGTCTGCTCGTGCCTAGGTCGGTGCGGTCTTTCCGCCGTGACTGGATGCGAGAGTACGCTCAAAGCTGTGGCGCGGTAGGTCGTGACAGCGAGGCTGAGGCGGAGCCGTCCGAAGCCGCTGTACCCGAGGACGATGCGGGCGCTCCGCGGCGGTTGCGGCACCGGTCAGGAGATCGCGGCCTTCACCAGCTCGGCGACCTTCTTCTCCACTATGGGGCTCCACTTCTTAAGCGCGTACGACACCGGCCACATGTCGCCGTCATCGAGGTTCGCCGCGTCCTGGAAGCCCACGGTCGAGTAGCGGTAGCTGAACTTGCCCGCGTTCTGGAAGAAGGCGACGACCTTGCCGTCCGCGTTCGCGTAAGCGGGCATCCCGTACCAGGTCTTCGGCGACAACCCGGGGGCGGCCGCGGTCACCGTCACATGCACGCGCTCGGCTAGCGCACGATCCTCCGGTGCCATCTCCGCGATGCTGTCGAGGACCGCCTGCAGGCCGTCGGCCTTCTTGGCGCCCTTCTTGCCCTCGGCGCGCAACTCGGCGGCGCGCTTCTTCATCGCGGCACGTTCCTCGGCGCTGAAGTTACCGGACTCGGTCTTGGCATTCTTCGCGGGCATTCTCGGGCTTCCTTTCCTGACGCTCAGGGGCTCGGTGTCATGCCGGCCTTCCACCGAAAGGCTAGGCCCGACCACACCGTGGCGCTTCTCGATTCCTGACCGGACCGGGGCCCAGCCCAGGCGCCCGAGTGGCGGGCCCCCTTCACTGACCGAACGTCCGAATCTGCCGCCCGAGTGTAATGACTGACCGCGCAGTTCCTGTTGCGCGGGTCTCGGCCCCAGGTTGTCATGTCTGCCTGCGGAGCCCGGAGACGAAGTCGAGTCCTTGCTGCACCCAGCTGGCGAGCGCATCATCAGCCGCGTAGCCTTCCGGCTCGATGCAGATGAAGCCGGACAAAGCCCGGCCAGCGAACAGCATCGGCTGCACGTGCGGCTCGCGGAGTGCCTGTTCGCGGCTGTCGGCGCCCACCCGGACCATCAGCGCCATACCAGTGATGCCACAGCACATATTGCCGTTGACCAGGAAAGACAGGCCGCCCACCATCTTCTTTTCGACCACGTCGCTCCGGCCGGACAGCAATTGCCGCACCCGCTCGGCAGCCGCAGGATCGTAGCTCAATGCCTAGTCCCTCCCGTTTCGTCATCCGCCATGTTCGTCACGACCAGGATGCGCCATTCGCCCTGCAGGTCAACCCTGGCCAGCCGGTGTCCGCTCATCCCGCTTGGGCAACCTTCATCGGCTTGCCGAGCGCGGCTGACATGGCGTTCGATCGGTGTGCATGGGCATCCGCGTGGTGGCAGTCGATATCGGTTCGGTGGGGCCGTCCTCGAAGTTCGCATGGGCGGCGTTCGATGCGCCAGGGCGCCAGGTGATGGCGGCCGGGACGGACCTGGAGACGGCGGTCTCGGCGCTAGCGCCCGGCCTGCTGTCCGGTGCCCGGGCGGCGTTGTTGCTGGAGGCGCCGATGTCGGTGCCGGTCCCGGACGGCCAGCCCGATGCGTGGCGCACGCTGGGGAAGGCGCGGAACGGAGAAGGCAACAGGCCATGGTCGGCGGGAGCCGGCGCCGCCGCGCTGGCGACAGGACTGGCGCAGGGAGCCTGGATGCTGCGCCAGCTTGCCGTCATGGTGCCGGGGCTGGCCGTGACGATACGGCGCGGATCCTGGCGGCACCGCGGTGCGCAGCTGCTGCTGGCCGAGGCGTTCATCACCGCAGCCGGCAAGCCAGAGCCACTGCCAGCAGACCAGGATGCTGCGGATGCGGCGGCGGCCGGGCTCGCGCTGGCCGGGATCCTGGACGGCTCCGCGCCGCTCACCTCCAGCGTGCGCTGCGCGCCGCAGGAGCCATTCAACCTGCTGGCGGCGATGGCACTCTGGGCCGGGCTGCGGATTGACCCCGCCGAGCTGCACGCCGAGGTCCTGGTCGTTGCCGCCCGCCCTGAGCCTCGGGCGCCGCGCTCATGAATGCCACGCGCAAGCGGATGAATGCCCTTGCGCGCTTGGGAACCGGGCGCATTGTCGGGGCATGATGCGCTACAACGAGCCGCTCCACCTTTCCTCTCCCGCAGCCGATGCGCTGCCAGCTGATCGTGTACGGCTGGCGGCGTCCGCCTACCTGGCCCGGTTCACGGGCTCTTCCCGTGAGCACACCGAATCCGACCTGCGCTGTTACCTGCGATGGTGTGCTGACCGCGGCCTGGACCCGCTGGCCGCGCGGCGCCCGGATCTGGAGCAGTACATCCGGTGGATGCAGGAGACCGGCCGGTTCAAGCCCTCCACCATCTCGCGGCGGTTCTCGGTGGCCGCCGGGTTCTACCGCACCTGTGTCATCGACGGCGTGCTGGAGCACTCCCGGGCCGAGCATTCCGCAGGCCGAATGTCCCGCCCGCCGCGAGCCGGACAGAATGTTCATCCAGGCGCGCCGACGGGGCAATGCTGCCCAGCTATCAGAACGTCCATAGCGGCGGTTCGCGTTCACCTTCAGATCGCGGTCAGTGATCGCTGCGCGGCCGTCGGCTGCGGCTGCGGAATCGGATGGTGCGCCAGCTTCGCCTAGCCGCCGTGGCCGCCAGGCGGAGCTGCCAGCCGGTGCGCTGCCGACGGCAACTGGAGGGTCCCGGGCTCGTTGCGGTCCAGCGCGACGGCATGCGACTCGTAATCCACCCGCGGCCGCCGGACATGGGCGGCCGGGGAATGATCAAGGAATTCTTCTTCCACCGCGTATTTGCAGAACCCGGCGATGATGCACAGCCGCCGGGTGACCGCAGCGCGAGCGCGGCCCCGGGCCGCGAGCTCTCTGGCGAAGCTTTCGATCCCGGCGTGGCGAACCGAGAACAGCGGCAGGGAGCGGTCGCGGCACCAGGCGGTGAACTGGCGCAGGTCCAGCGCGCAGGCTTCCCTGGTCAGGCCGGCTAAGAACCCGGCGAGGGCGAGCCGTTCGGCGCTGGTGCAGGCGGGCTGGATCGTGGCGAGCGCGACGGATGGGACGGCGGTGGTCATCGGGCACCTCCCGGCCGGGCTGGAACCGGGGAGGCCGGGCCAGTTCCAGTCCCATCGGTTAAGCGGAAACCCGCCGTAAGCCATCTGGCCTGGTCACGCTACGCCGCCAATGAGCCAGGGCCAGAGCACGTCAGGCCGTCCGAAAAATGCTCCTGCCGACTCGGCGCGGGGTGGTGGCGGTACCGGACGCGAGGGCGGCTGGATGCAGATTGTCCTGTTAGGGTCGGCTTCCTGGCATGGAGCGGAGCCTGGAGATCCGGCACCCTCGTCGGCAGACGGCTGGATGCGCCCAAGCCGTGCGCGCCGGCAGCGATTCATTCCAGGTGGCTAAGCGGAGCGCGAAGCTGCGCTGGCGCGCTCGTCCAGGTGCTTGCGCACATCCCCGTGCATCGAGCGCAGCTTGGCCGCCAGGTCGCCGAGCGCGCTTAGGCCCGGCTCTCGCGCGAGTGCGGTGCAGGTCTTGGTCAGGGCATCGAGGCGTTCGGTAATGATCTTCCATGCGGGCTCGCGGTGGGGCAGCACGAAGTAGGCGGGCCGGGTGATCTCGAGGGCCGGG
>Ga0137377_10002520_pt1 | contig 13694 bp, 18 predicted proteins | sample SagtaG_22_FD_104815 | JGI IMG/M metagenome (GOLD analysis project Ga0137377, IMG submission 104815) | Vadose zone soil microbial communities from Sagehorn Ranch, Mendocino, California, USA - Sage2_L_40_16 metaG | ecosystem: Environmental > Terrestrial > Soil > Vadose zone | place: USA... | reverse complement strand
TGTTCACTGGCAGCATCCTGCGTCGGTCGAGGACTACCTTCAGGAGTTCGGCCGCGCAGGGCGCGACGGCAACCCCTCGATCGCTGTCCTGTTTACCGGAGCGAAGGACGAGGGGTTGCTCAGCTTCATGGCCAAGAAAACGGTCGAGTCGGCAGACATGGACGCGGCAACTAAGGCGGTGGTGCTCGCCGGGAAGCTCTGTGCCATCGAGGACATGCGGAAGGCAGCGACTTCCAGGGATACCTGCTTTCGCCGTGCCATCATCGAATACTTCGAAGAAGCCCTTTCGCCTCAGCGGAGGAGCCTGGCCGTGCGGATCGTGGACTTGCTCTTCTCGAGGTCTGCCCGTATCCGGCTGACTCGGCTCTGCTGCGACAGGTGCGATGGCGTGCGTGTCGATGGCGTCCTCGCTTGGGCCGCCCAAGTCTTTGCGCCGGCCCGCTAGATGCTACAGTTGGCACCGCTGCTGGCTAGGGTCGCATGCACCGGGCGGGCGATCGAAGGAGTTGCGCGCGCTCCGCGCGCTCCTCCCGTGAGATTGGGCTGGTGTGACTCCGAGGTCTTCGAGCTTTGGAGGTTCAGTTCTCCCATTGTCCGCTACAATGGGATCGCGACGGCGGCCTGCACCTCCACGTAGAGTTGGTATTGTGACGGACCATACCAAACCCCTTTGCTTACTCCGGCAGAAGGCCCGCCGCCTGGAGCTCGCGTTCGATGTCGAGATACTTCTCTTCAACGGACTCTCCGAACGTGATCTGAGAAATGCCTTCGAGATCGGAGTGGAGTTTAGTGCCCTTCTTGAGCAGGATCAGAACGTTCGACCTGCCTAGGCGACTGTAGAACCACCCAAGCTCGAAGACCACGTTCGGCCTCGCCTGCGTGTACTCACCATCTGTGGCGACGATCTGATCGTCGGGAGTGAGTAAGGCGAACGCGTACCTACACCGAGCTGCCTCTTGCTCGAACTTCTCGATCATGACGCGGCCTTTACCCGCCTCCCACTTCATGATCACGGGGTGGAGCTTGAATTTCTTCTCGATCAGGTCCCGAAGGCGATGGAGGTTCGTCTCGTCATGACCGTGGATGATGAAGACGTCACTCCCCTTCTTGGTCGGAGCGGGCTGCTCTTGGGCTGTGCCTTCTCCTCCGACCGCGACTTCTTCGAGGGCGTCCTTGAGAATCGCTTCGGCCTTCGCAATATCGCGGTCGAAGGCCTCGACATCCATCTGGGCCCACACCTGACCGCCGCCACCAAGCCTGACTCGAGGCACGCACAAGGAGAGCCACCCGAACTTGACGTAGTAGTCATGCCCCTTGCCGAACACGACCCCGAGACTTTGCTGCATCCGGGATTGCCAGTTCTGGAATTCAGTAGGCCGTGAGTCGTGCGTCTCTTTCCACTTCGGGATCGCGGCGAGCCCCTCCTGTAAGCGATGGATATTCAGGGCCCGTTGTGCCCCAGTGACAGGCGGCTAAGGTTCCTCTCGTCGTCCGCGTACCATGGGCCGCAAGCTAACATCTGAGGGCTCACCAAACCTTGAATCGAGCTACTGTGTGACCTCCGTGCCGGGGTTCGACCGGAGCGCCTCCAAGCGATCCCCTCCCGCACTAGTGTACCAACAACCTTCTTCGGAAGGCATCTCATTCCGAGGACTTCCATCCGCTGGTAGAGCGAATCATGGAGCGGGCGGAGGCGTTGTACGCGGATTGGCCAGTGCAGGCGTGAGCCGGTACGTTGTCGCGTCCCTGGCATCGCTCAGCTCCTAGCCCTTGCCCGTGCCCCCGTTGCGGCGCTTCTCGCGTTTGCGACTGAGGCCGACGCGATGGACCGCGGCGGTTACGTTAAGACGCCAAACGATCATCTGCTCACTCACGCCATACGCTACTGCCGCGACATCGGTGGACATCTGGTTTTTCGCGATCTCAATGGCTGCCTCGTCAGATATCAAGAGTGCCCCTGCCAGCCAAGTCGCCTCGTCTTCGAGATTGTGGTTCCAATTCCTACGTCCGCGATGATCGATCGCGACCTCTGGAGGATGCTGTAGCAGGGCGTGTGACAACTCGTGCGCGATATCACTCGCTTGCCGACCGGGGCTGTGCGAGTCGTTGTAAAGGATGGCCCGGCGAGTGCCGTAGAACATCGTCAAGGCCGAGAAGACTCCGCTCTCTTCTTGCGAAAACTGGCGTACCACCGCCGGCGCATCCTTCTTCAGTGCGCTCAAAGGCACAAGTGGAATAGCAAGGTTCTGAGCGAGCGCACGGGGATCGACTGGGTCGGCGGCGTTCAGGCGGAGATCTCGACGGATTTCACGGGCGAGCCTGTTCGCCTCCGCCTTGAAGCCCCGACGCAGTGGACTCACCGGACTTTTTTGAGGCGCTGGTAGGTGACTTTGATGAGATCGTCCAACATTGCGGCATTCTGGGGGGAGAGTCTACGATCTGCGCGCAGCAGCGTGGAGATCATTGCCAGCGGTTCCGGTTCCTTCACTTTGCTATCGCTTCGCACGAAGTCATCCGCACTGAGGCCGGACCATGAGCACAAGGCGGCCAGGCTGTCGACATCGGGCCGCTTGCCTTGGGCCATCCGTGTAAAAGTTGACGCACTAACGCCGGTTGCCGAGGCGACTTGCCGCCAAGCCATTTTTTTTGCTTGGCGCTGCGCATCTAGGGCCTCGTAGAATGCTTCCGCATCGAAACTTGCAGTTCTATCGGGCATGGGACCTCCCTGTTGAGGGGGGTTCGACTCTTGCAACGTGGCGTCTATAGAGCAATACTACACCCAGCTGTTCGAACGTAGCAACGAGCCGTCAGACGCGCAAACAGCACTACGCAACGCAGCGCTGCCGTGCGCCAGGAGTAGCGCTCCGCATGTCTTTTGTCCTCGATGCATTTCAGGTCTTCCTGCAGAACGTCTCCCTGCCGGAGTCTCAACTCGCGTCCGCGCAACGGAGCAACAATGCCCTCCGAGCGTTCTTGGGGAGCGATCCCTATTTCGGGCGGCGGACGCGCGACACGTTCTTGAACGGCTCTTACGCTCGTCACACGGCCGTGCAGCCGATCAAGGACGTCGACGTGATCGTGGTAGTCGACACGGATTGGATCCAGGCGGATCCCTCACGCGCCATGCAATCGCTTCGCCGAAAGCTTGCGCAGCGGTACACGGACTGGCGAACACGACGCCAACGGCGCGCAGTCAAGGTGACTCTCTCCGACATTCGGCTCGATGTTGTCCTCGCGGTCGCGCCCGACGGCCTCAATCGCCCATTGCGAATTCCAGACAGAGAGCTCCGGCAGTGGATCAAGACTCACCCGAAGCGCCAGCTGAGCCTCGTGACTGACCTCGGTGCCAGCACCAACGGCAACTACGCGCGGCTGGCCCGACTGTTCAAAGCGTGGGCTCGAGGCAGGGTGGCTGCGCCGGATCGCCCGAGTTCGTTCGTGCTCGAGTGCGCCGTTTACCACACCATTGCCGCGCGCCCGGCCACCTTTGCTGGCGCACTCGACCAAGCCTTCGCGGCGCTCCTCGATGCACTTCATGCGTGGGACTTTGGGCGCGGTGGTTTCATGTCGTGGGGCCAACCAGCCGTGGCCGATCCAGCGATGCCAGACACGAATGTCGCAGAACGATGGGACGAGTCAGCGGCGGACCGATTCAAGGGGAAGTTGGGGATGGCCTTGCGGCGCCTGGAGGATATCCAGCGCAGTCGCTGGGACGATACTGAAGTCCGGCACTGGGGTGAGTTGTTCGGGTCACCGTTCCCAGCGCCCTCAACCGTAGTGCGCCGACTCAGGGAGACCGTGAGCGATCACGAGTAAGATCAAAGGCGCTAGACCACTTCCCAGGAGAGCAGATGGAGACGCTGAATGAGCAGTTCAACGCGGCGTTGAGCCGCATAGAGGTTAGCGGATCACGGCAGGAGAACGCGGCTAAGGCTCACAAGGAAGTGCGCGAGGTCCTAGAGGGGGATGACGATCTGAAGGAAATGGGTGTGGATACCGTCCTTATCGGGTCGTACAGTCGACACACCGGCATCTATCCGGGGCGCGATGTGGACGTCTTTGCAAAACAGACTCGCCGCGACGCGTCAAGCAGTTCCAAGGCAATGTTCGACGCCGTAAACGGGGTTCTCGTCGGGCACTATGGCCCGTTGGCGGAGCCTCAGAGGCGATCGACGAAAGTCACGTTCAAGCAGTACAAGCTTTCTGTGGACGCGGTCGCTGCCGTTCGTTCATCCAACAACTGGGCGATTCCGGACATGAGCAAGGGCGGAACAGAGCGGGGGTGGGTCTCTACAAATCCGGAGAGACTTGGAGAGCTCACGACCGACCAGAACAAAAAAAAGATCATCGATGGACGGGGCGGATACGTGCCCATCGTTAAGCTTGTCCGCCAGACGCGGGAAGCAAACCTTGGTGAGAGTGGACCGGGTGGCCTGTATTTTGAGCTCCTGACGTATTGGGCGTTTGTCGCGGGAATCCCGGGCGAGTCGTATGCGGAAGCGTTTGCTCAGACGCTCAAGGCGATCACCCTTCAGCTAAAAGCCGGGGGGAATGTGCCGTTGATCGATCCGGCAATGAAAACCCCCTTTTCACCAAAACCCTCATCCGACGAGCTCGTACTCGCCAGCAAACGATTTGACAAACTGGCTGCCAAAGCGGAGCAGGCGCTCCACCTCCCGAAATGTGAGGCCGCTGTGGCTTGGAGAGAGATTCTGGGCAGCAACGAGCGCGGGACGTGTTTCCCGCTGCCGGAGGGATGTGATGAGACAGGGAAGGTCATCGGTGCGGTGACGGTGAATACGGGCCGGGGGACGAATGAAGCAAGACCGTTCGCACGTGATCGATACTCTTGATCCCGGGTCGCTAGACGGGTTCATCACTGCGCTGGTGGAGGCGGGATTCGAGCCGTCACCGGGAGAAGGGGCGAGGTGGCGTGGTCCGATTCATCCGGCCTTCAAGAAACTGACCCAAGCCACGGAGATGGAGATCCTTATACAGGACGGATGGCCGGCGAGGCATCCGCGCGTCCACGTCCAGGGCCTTCAGATTGAGCATGTGAATCAAGAAGGAGAAGTCTGCCTATGGCGTGATGACGATCCGACAATGGAATGGGCGACCCTTCCGGGTCTCCTCAAGCGCATCGAAGAGTGGTGTGATAGGGCCCGTTCCGGCTTCCGCAGCGAAGATCGCGGGCTTGATGCGCACCTTTATCTCCAGAGAGTCAGTTCGGGATTAGCGATCATTAACCTCGACGAGTTCCGAAGCGGTGGTGCCCTAAACGACGGTGCCTTCGAGGCGATCTACGGAACGCTTGAGAACGGAGCGCTCCGCCTTACGACTCGTCAGATCGCCGGAGATGTCTTGAAGGGTCGATGGTACTACAGATCAAAGGATGTTGGCCATCCTCGCGATCTTCAGTCTTTTCGCTCGGCACTTACCAGCGCCCAACAGCGCCATTTTGACAACGGGATCCATCTCTTCACCGAGAGAAAAAGGGGGGCCGCGGATCTGCTCGTCCTGATTTGGGAGACTGGCTACGGGACCAACGTACTAGTCGTCATGCCGAAAGGCCGACCGGGCGGAGGGATTGAGTTGCTTTCGATTGAGGCTGCGCGGAGTGATCTTGAAACGCTGCACAGTAGGAGTGGGTTAGATGCGGAGCTCTTGTCTAAGAAGGGCGCCGTTCTATTTGGTGCTGGCGCAATTGGGTCTCACGTGGCGCTGTGCCTGGCCGGTGCGGGCCTGGGAAAACTGACCCTGGTCGATGGTGATCGGCTCCGTCCCGGGAATGTCGTTCGGCATGCTTTGGGACGCCGGTTCGTCGGAGAGAACAAAGCAAGAGCTATGAAGGAGGAGTTGACGAGCAGATCGCCTTGGACAAGGGTGCAGGCGGAGGACTCCCACGTGTGGAGTCCGCGACAAATTGCTGGTCTTTGCGACTCGATGGACGTCGTCATCGACGCGAGCGGTAACGCCGCTTTCTCCATCCTTATCAGCCAAACCGCAGAGCGCCAGAAGTGGCCCCTCGTGTCAGTCGCTCTTTACCGCGGTGGTACAGTCGCGCGCGTGCGCCGCCAATGGCGTAGTGTGCCCGCCATCTATCGTCGAGCAAGTTTGGATTCCTACCCACTTATTCCTCCCGGCGACGGGGAAGAGTCGTTTCTGGAAACCGGGTGCTCGGCACCCGTTAATCTCGCCGCGCCTCAGGCGGTCATGTCCGCCGCTGCTCTTGCAAGCCAAGTGTCTATCGACGCGCTTTGCGAGCGAGCGGAACTGAGCGATGAGATTGTCGACGTCTATCGCTCCCTTCCCCAGGTCGGTTTTGAACGATTCACGCGCCGGCTCGTAGCTTGAGACGTGGCACGACTCAGTTTGTCCGGCTGGATCACGGAGGAGGCTAAGGAGCTCCTACTTGTCGCCAGCGCTGCGAGCCATCCCTTAGAGACTGGCGGAATCGTCGCGGGAGTATTTGTTGAGGGCCGTCCATGGATCACCCACGTCAAGGAGATTCCGTCGCGGGTGTCCGGTCACTCATCGTACGTGTTGCCCGCTGGCAAAACATCGCCGGCAGTCGCAGCTCTGCGGGCGTCAGACCCGCGAGTGGGTTACTTGGGCGACTGGCACTCGCATCCGGCCAACGTTGGCGCAAGCTCGTTGGACTTTCGGACACTGAGACAGAGCTCACAGGCCAAGGACGTTCGTGCGCCCCTGCTTGTTGTCGTTCGCAGAGACATACTAGGGACTTATGCGCTTGATGTTCACGCGTGGGCTCGCATTCGATCGCGCCGAGTGCATTTGGCCGATTCAGGACCGCTCCCCGGGCTTGACATTCAGGGATCGCAACAGGCAAGGAGCCGTTCACGTGGGTGAACAGAGCGCATCTCGACTGGGCGGTGACGACTACCAACATCTCTATAGTTGGTCTCAGATTCTGCAGCTTCTTGATCCCGCCAGCCGGCATGAATTCGCGGTTATCGAGCATCCCAAGGCCGGTGCCGCAGACGACATCACGTTTCATCCAACGTCAAATGCGTCAGCTCCGACACTCTACTACCAGATCAAATGGCACAGGGACTACAGGTACCAATACAGCTTTGGATCACTGGTGCGAATTGGTTCCCGGACTGGATCATCACTGCTGCAGAGGCTCTTCACTAGTTGGCAGCAACTTCGCCTCGGAGGCCCAGTTGAGGTCTGGTTAGTTAGCAATTACGCTGCGGCACCAAGCCCTGACCTCGGGTCTTACCTCACGGATAAAGGATGGCTTAAGCCGGCCCTTTTCACTAAGGGAACACGGTCTCTCGCTGGTAAGGGTCTTCAGCTGTGGGTGAGGTCGCTCCAAACGAGCGACACAGAACTTGCAGCATTCTGCAAGGACCTGCGCTTCGAGCTCGGCTACCATGGACGACGCCGACTTTTCGAACAATTCGACGACAAAATGGCTCATTGGCGGCTCATCACCGGCGACAAGGCTCGAGCTCAAGCGCTAAACGAAATCAGGCAAAGGATTCAGGAAGGCGGGCACGCTAAGAGAATCACGCGCGACGATTTGGTCGAAACAATTGCACGCCTTGGTCTCCGAGAAGACGTCTCGAATCCGCCGGAGGTACGTCTCGTGATTCACGGCTGGGCTCGACAGGGTTACGAAGGTAAACCGACCGCCGAGCTAGACTGGACGAGTTTCTTTGATCGAGAACATCGTCGCGTCGCCTCTCCTGAGATGTGGGCGAGCACCCTGTTACCCCAGCTGCGGGCGGCGCGGGCCCATCTTGAGAGACTTCCAAACGGAAAGTACATGGACGTGCGAGGCAAGATGCCACTTACCACGGCTCTTGCTGTGGGCTTCGCATTTCCTGTAGTCGCCGGTTTTTCTCTTCGGGCTGAGCAACCGAGCGCCGGGGGGACGAACCTGTGGAGGTCTGATGCGCCTCCTTCCAAAAAGAGATTCGTCGTCGTCCAGGAGCACGGCGAACTCGGCCAGGACATCGTGATTGGTTTGGCAGTAACCGGGAACGGACTTCAAGACATGGAGCGACTGAGCTCCTCACTCCGCGCGAACGCTTTCATATACGCCGAGCCGGACGGCGGGCCGGGCCCAACAAGCGTACAGAGTGAATCTGATGCCGTGGCACTTGCCCAAGGGGCCAAGGATGTGATCAGGGATGCTCGGCAGAAGTATGCTGCCTCTCGCGTTCATCTGGTGTTTTTCGGGCCAGTGTCCATCGCCCTCTTCCTCGGTCAACTTCTCAACGCTGTTGGCACGATCGTAACATACGAGCGAACCGCCGAGGGTGAGTATCAGCAGTCTGTTACGTTAACAAGTGCTTGAGAGATCCGATGCGTCCACAACTTGCTGAAATGCCTCTTGACCTCCGATACCGTGGATCACCCGACAGCTTTCGAAAGAGGCACCCATTTTCCGAAGACATCGAGAGTGTCCATGCGATTCTCTTCAGCTCCAATTACAACAGGCGCAAGAAGAGAGCCGTTTACACGCGGTGGCTCGAAGGGAACCAGCCGTGCGTGTTCGGTCGGATCACCGAGTGCGCCTTCAGCAAAGCAATGAACTCGGCGAGCGGCCGTGTCGCATGGCCCACGGTCAATACGACGGGCTCGGAATCCGGCGTGGTCATTGTTCGCGCCAACTCTGGTTCAGCGCTCAGTTAGCGCGTTGATTCGTGCGCGGACCACCGGCACGAGCTGCCGCTCAAACCAGGAATGATGCTTGAACCACGGCTGATTGCGCGGCGAGGGGTGGGGCAACGGCAGGTAGTGCGGAGCGTATTCCAGCCAAGCCCGGACTGTTGCGGCCAGCGAAGGCTTGCGGCGACTGCCCAGAAAGTGGCGCTGGGCATATTGCCCGATGAGCAGAGTCAGTTCGATCCGGGGCAGCCGAGCCAGCAGTTGGGCGAGCCATAGCGTCGCACATTCACGGCGCGGCGGCATGTCGCCACCATTGCCTCGCCCCGGATAGCAGTATCCCATGGGAATGATCGCGATACGCGATTCGTCATAAAAGACCTCCTTGTCCACGCCCATCCACGCGCGCAGGCGTTCCCCGCTCGGGTCGTCCCACGGAATGCCGGTCGTGTGCACACGCACACCGGGCGCTTGCCCCACGACGAGGATGCGGGCCGTCGCACCGGCACGCAGCACCGGACGCGGGCCGAGCGGCAGATGCGCCTCGCACGCCCGGCAACCACGCACGGCGGCTAGCAATGCTTCGAGGGTGGGATAGACGGTGGCTGCCACAGTGCCCTGCCTCATCAGCATGGTCCCGGGATCATGTCGCCGGAAAGCTCTCAGTCGTTCATCCTTCGCAACGCCGAGCCCTTGTGCAAGGCGATGTGGTCAGTCTTGTCGCTCTTGATTTCATACTGTGGCTCAGCCTCGCTCGCGTGGTGGGTGTACCCTTTGTAATTGACGTTTTTCGTGTGCACCTTGATGATTGTCCCGCTGACGTGCCCAGCCTCCGAGTTCCAGGTTACGTGATCGCCCACCTTGAACACTCTCTTCACGACGGGCCGCCTCGGATTGGACGACATCAGCCCTCCCTGGAGTCTGACTGTGGAAAGGGAACGAGATGTCTCACCTAGGTCCGGTGGCCGATCACCGGTCGCGTGAATACCGCGGCGAGGTGACCTCGGGGAGCGCGATGCCCACGGCGGGCTCATAGCCGCCGATCGAGGAACGCCTTTAGCGCGACGGCGCCGTTGCGCGCGGCGTCATGCGCGGCGTAGACGAAGGTGACCCGCCCGCGCCGGGCCGCGGTGAGGAGCGGCCGCCAGGCCGCGCGACGCGCGCGCAGCTCGGTGAAGTACCGCTGCCGAAACTCCGGCCACTTCTTCGGGTCGTGGCTGAACCACTTTCGCAGGTTCGCGCTCGGCGCGACGTCCTTGAGCCACCCATCAAGCTTCAGGCGGGTCTTCCTGACACCTCGCGGCCATAGTCGCTCCACTAGGAAGCGGGCGCCATCGTCACCGGTGGCGGGTTCATAGGCACGTTTGAGCTTGATCATGGAATGCTCCTTTCACCTAGAGCGGCCACTCAGGCACGCCCCATTCTGGACACTGGATGTTAATGAACACGAGCCAGTCGAGAATCTCTTTCGCGCCGGGCAGTGCCGCCGATCGTCGTGTACCCGGAGCCCGTCACCATCTCACCTCGGTCGCTAACTCTCAACTTGAACCTGCCGATGGCGTGAGCAGCAACGCCGGCGTCTTGGCCGTCGCGCTGAGTCGCAGCCGGATCCACATCCCGGCGGCGCCGTGTCCGGGCACGCCGCAGAAGATCAGGTAGTCCCCCGCCAGCTGCGCGTCGAAGCGCATCACGTCCGTTGCTTCCGAAGGAAGTCCCTGCGCGAGCCTGAGCGTGAAGGCACGCGGAATGGCAGGATCGCCGGGCTGCGTCGGCAGCGGCGTCTGCGGAGCGATCACCTCGGCACTATGCGGCAACATCCCGTCGTGGTTGCGGAAGTCAATCTCCGTCTGCCATCCGACAGGCACGACAAGCGTGAGCCCCCCGTCGCGGAACCCGTTGAAGTTCAGGGCACCGTTCAGCCCGGTGAGCCCGGCGATCAACTGGAAGCGGACGGTCTTGGCGGCCGTATCGAAGGTCAGCCAGGTCGGATCCAGACGCTGCTGCTGGGCATTCGCGGGAACGGCGAGCGATAGGGTGACCAACCCCACCATCGCCGCGAGTGCCCGTCGCACGGTTGTTGGCCGGCGCCACTTGGCGGCCGGCTGCGCGATACTGAGTCTAGACATTGTTCCACATCCTTCCGTAGAGTTGAGATTCCACCACCCAAAGCACCGGATCACTCGCTGTCTTCTTCTTCAGCTTGCCGCACCTCTGCCGCCAGCGGATGCCGCCGAGCGAGGATGACGACCGCGATGGCCGTACCGATCAGACTCCCGCCGAAGATTCGGACCCAGGCAAGCTCCCCGAGTCCGAGATGCGAGAGCAGGACGGTGATCAGTGCGAACGTGAACTCGACGATGGGGAACCCGAACGCCACGGCGATGACGAGGCTCGGCTCGCGCACCGCGCCGTGGATGGCGGACATAATGAGCACGCCGTACGCCAGGTTGAGCAGGTAATGCATCGCCGTGAACAAGGCGACGCCGCCCAGCACCGTGAACGTGCGGAACGGTTCGCCCGCGACCACGTCCACGATGGCGAGCCAGACCCAGATGCTGGTCGCGACGACGAGTCCAAGCCTGGCGCCCTCTCGCAGGGAGTCGTGTTTGCCCGACAGGGTGACGTTGGCCGCTACCATGTCATCTCCGCGGCCCGGCCGGATGCACTCGGCGCTCGTGGAGGATCTGCGCGACGCTCGGGAAGGTCTCACGGGCTGCCTCGGGGACGTGGCGCCAGGTGTCGGTTCCCGGGCTACCCACCCAGTAGTCGAACGGCTCGGCGGCTGGCCCGAGCGGTTGCCCCACAACGATCCGGCCGACCATCCCCACCGCTTCGTGGGGCATGCAGTAGTAGTCATAGACCCCGGGGACGGTGAGCGTGACGTCGAAGTGATCGCCCGGATGCACGAGGAACCCCGAGTCCCAGGGCACGGCCCTCTCCGGAATTCGCAGCGGATGATTGTCGTTGTAGGGGTGGTAGGCGGTCGCCGTGTGCACGTTCTCACGCACGATCCAGCGCACCGTCGCCCCCGGTTCCACGTAGAGCCCGATCGGATCGAACCATACGCGAGAGCCGAGCGCGTCGCTGCGCATCTCGATCACCTCGAGCGCGCCCGCCGAACCCAGCCGCGCTTCGAGAAGCGCAGCTAGGGGCGCCCGTCGGTTCGGCACGAGCCCGAAGCCGACGAGCGCGAGCCCGCCGGCTTTCAGGAACTCGCGACGCGACGGCTTCGTCACTTGGCGAGCTGGGCCGCACGCTGCGGCGAGACGTACCACACGATCACGTGGTAGTGCGGCTCCGCCACGCCTGGATGGCCCGCGTTGAAGACGATGTCCACGTGATCGACGCGCTCCTGGGCGATCTTCAGACCGCTGAACGCCTTCTGGGCGTTCATGTCCTTGAGCGGGATCATGTAGATGGAGCTCACCAAGTTGCCCTGGTGGTCGTAGGCGAGAAACGGTCCCGCGGGCAGCGTAGCAGGATCGACGTACAGGGTGCCGAGTCCTGGGACGAAGTCGGGGAGCGGGACGAGCGTGCTGACCTTCTTGTAGGCACCGCCGGGCGGCGCCTTCTGCTGGGCCGCCGTAGTGTCGGAGTGGATCCGATACGCGCTGGCGGGCTCCGCCTTCTGCTGGGCCGCCGCGGTGTCGGGGGACGCGACTAGCATCCCGACACCGAGTACGCCGACGAGGGCCGTAAGGGTGAAACGGTTCATATTTGAGTCTCCTTGTGTATGTCGAGTTCCCGTGACTGCGTTGCACTACGAGCGCATAGTTATGGCGGGGCCTCTGGGGCGACAATGAAGCGTTCGTACCGTTCGGAGAGACGCGCGTCCTGCGCGCGGATGGCCAGTCTGGCCGACGTTGGGCTGAAGCACTAGCATTTTCGGCGGGGAGGTCGTGAGGAGAGCGATGCTAGAAACGGAGTTGTTCGCGCTGCTCGAGCAGACCGCGGACGCCGCGTACACCGTCACCGAGGGCGGCGAGATTTGCTCCTGGAACGGGGCCGCCGAGCGATTGTTCGGCTACCCGGCGAGCGAGGTGCTGCACCGCAACATCGACGAGGTGCTCGAGGCGCGCGACACGTTGGGCACGAGCGCGCTCGCGGGGGGGGCCGAAACGGCGACCCGTCACTGGGATGGAACGTCCAGCGTGATCCCCAATTTCGACTTGGAGGTCCGCACCCGGTCTGGGAGCCGGATCTGGGTGAACGTCTCGACGATCGTCTTCCACAACCAGCGCACGGGACGCCGGCTCTTCGTGCGATTGGAACGCGACGTCGACCAGCGTCGGCGGAACGAGGAGCGGTTCTACCGGATAGTCGACGTCGCCCGACAACTCGTTGCTCTAGCCGGCGACGAGGCCCATCACGCCCCGGTTGAGCCGCTCTCCGAGCAGGAGCGCCGCATCCTGAAGCTCTTCGCGGAAGGCCGCAACTCCACGACCATCGCCCGCAAGCTGAGCATTTCCGCGCAGACGCTCCGCAACCACTTGCACCACATCAACCGCAAACTCCGCACACACACCCGCCTTGAGGCGGTGACCCACGCACAGCTGCGCGGGCTCATCGAATAGCGCCCCGCCCAGTTCGCGTTTTGCAGTCGCTTGCGTGGTCTACATCAAATCGCTGCGAACCACCGCTCAGCCGACGTTTTTCTTCAAGGTCGCCGGCACCGACACGGCGACAGCGGCGACCCCGTGAACGCTGATCAGGGGGTCGCCTTGCTGTGAGTTTTGCTGTGAGTTTCTCACGACACTCGGTTGATCTTCGGGCCTGCTGTTACGACACCGATGCCCAGGACCTCGCGTGATTACTACTCGGTGTCGTAACTCGGTGCCCTAACGAGTCGCATGGGGTTCAGGGGGTCGCGGGGTCACATCCCGCCGTCCCGACTGAGTGATGTTAGAGCCTCACCGCGACTCTCGCGGTGGGGCTTTTGCTTCGACCCGCCCGGGGGAGTACTTCTGGGGCTCCAGCTTGAGGTGGAAGCCGCCTCGCCGGTACCACGCCGACGCGTCTATGCGCCTGTGCACGTGCAGCTTCTTGAGAATGTT